>Ga0126315_10000916_pt1 | contig 10828 bp, 12 predicted proteins | sample Plot106_FD_92534 | JGI IMG/M metagenome (GOLD analysis project Ga0126315, IMG submission 92534) | Serpentine soil microbial communities from UC McLaughlin Reserve, CA, USA - Plot106 | ecosystem: Environmental > Terrestrial > Soil > Grasslands | place: USA: UC McLaughlin Reserve, Lake County...
AGCGTCAGCACCCTCTCTCCTCTCGACCAGAAACCCACTCACTTGCAGGTAATTCTGGCCATCAGGCCGGACGGAACGACGCCCTCACAAGCCCGTCACTTTTTCCGCGGGAAGTAAACTAATGCGCCGTTCGCGGTCGGGTCGGTGCCTTGGGATGGCCCGGACGGTCGCGCATCGCGTCGAAGTTGGCAAAGACCAGCAGGCCTCCGTCGCCCGCGCGAGACGGTCGCTCACCCGGAAGATGTCCAGGAGCGCGCCCGCCGTGGCTGAACGATCGTTTACAGAATCGGTCTCGCCTGCGACAATGGTGGCCGTGGCGAGCCGACCTACTTCACCTAGTGGGCTTCAGCATGCGGCGTCCAGACGGGGCGGCGGCGTCTTCGTGCTGCTCGGACCTCCGGGCGCGGGCAAGGGCACCCAGGCTAGGACTCTCGCGCACGACCGCGGGCTCATCCATCTCGCAACGGGCGACCTGTTGCGCAAACTCGTCGCCTCCGACGCGCCGCTCGGACAAACCCTAAAAGGGTTCATGGACGCTGGTGAGCTCGTGCCTGACGGCCTTGTCAGCCAGATCCTGTTGGAGGCGATCGAGCGTGAGGACGCCGCCGCCGGTTTCATCGTGGACGGATTTCCGCGCACGATCGCTCAGGCAGAGGTGTTCGACGCAGCGCTCGAGCAGCGCGGCGGTGCAGCGCCTCGAGCAGTCCTCATCGACGTCCCCGACAAAACGCTCGTCGACCGCCTCACCGGCCGCCGTATCTGCGAGCAGCAGGGGCATGAGTTTCACGTCACGTTCCTGCCACCGGCACAGGCCGGTGTGTGCGACCACGATGGCTCGGCCCTCATTCGCCGACCTGACGACGAACCGGCGACCATCGCGCGCCGTCTGAGCATCTACCACGATGTGACAGAGCCACTTATCGCCTACTTCGAGAAGCAGGACCGGCTTGTGCGCGTCGACGGCCAAGGGGATCCAGCGGCCGTCCAGGCAGAGTTGGCGAGCGCGATCTCGCAACCCGACGCAGCCGAGTCACGTCCTGATGGCCGCTGACACGGCGCGCATCACTTCCTCAGGCTCCACCCATCAGTGCTGCCCACGCGATCCTGCGTCGGCTTGGCGACGCACGACCCACGATGCTCCCACTGCGGAAGCTATGAGCGCTCGCGCACCCCGGCCGACCTCACCGACCGCCTGTAAGGCTTCATGACCAACTCAGGGTCAGGTCAGCTCGAAGCGTTTGGCGTCCGGCGCCGGCCGAGGCACTCGCTCAGCGCGACGGCGGCCGCCGGCCGAGGCACGCAGTACACCGGCGAGGAGATCCTCGAGGCGATCCGGAGATGGTCGCTCGCCTACGGAGAGCCACCGACACATCTCGATTGGGAGCCGGCCCGCGCTCGCCGGCTCGGGCAGGCTTGGCGGGCCGAGCGCTTCGAGGATGGGCAGTGGCCAACGGTACGTATGGTCCGGAGGCAGTTCAGCACGATGAACGACGCCGTCCGCCAGACCGGTATGCGTCCACGACGTGCTCCGGCGCGCATTAGGCCAAACCTGTCGAGCGCTGACGCCATAACGGAGGCCATGATCGAGTGGACCCGCCGCTACGGCGACGTGCCGTGCATGGCCGACTGGGGACCCGGTGCGTGCCCGCCGTCTCGGCCAGGAGTGGCGGATAGCTCGGTTCAACGCCGGCGACTGGCCGAGTGCGCGCAGCGTTGCGCGTCACTTCGGCTCGTTCGCCGTGGCGGCCGAGGCAGTCGGCCTCCTCCCGCGGCCGCGCTCGAGCAGCCGCGAGCAGCGGGCGGCGACGCGTCGGCGTAATCGCCTCGCCGTCGCCACCGCCCGGCACGACGGGTCGGGGCCCGCCGTTCCTGGTCTTGCAGACGCCATCCGTGCGGTGGTCGCGGGTCGCAAGGTCGGCGATCCGGTCGCCGTGCACGCGGCGCTCATCGACGTGGTCCGCCGCGGCGCTCGCCGACGCGGAACGAGCGTCCGCCGGCATATGAGCTCACGTAGCCAGTGCCACTCCGCGTGATTGGATCCGAGGATGAGGACGGTGTACACGGCACGAGCGCTTGCGACGGGTGGCCGCGACGGCCGTGTCGCGACGGCTCGCGGCTATCCAGATCATGTGGTCAAGCCGCCCGTCGAGCTCGGAGGTCCGGCGGACGCCGACGCCACGGCGACCAACCCCGAGGAGCTGTTCGCCCTCGGATACGCCGCCTGCTATCTGAGCGCGCTTCAGTACGCTGCCCGCCTGCAGAAGACGTCGGCCAAGGCCTTTCGCATTGGCATCACCGTGCACCTCATGCAGGACGACGAGGCGTTCACGCTTGCAGTGGACTTGGACGGCGAGCTCCCCGGCGTCGACCCCGACAAGGCGGTTGAGCTCATGCACGCAGCCCATGCGACGTGTCCGTACTCGCGAGCGACGAGAGGCAACATCGACGTCCGGCTGCTCGTTGGCGGCGTTCCCGTCTGACGCCACGGACTCGTCCAGCCGAGATGCACTCCGGTTGCCCCGGGGCGGAGGGAGGATGATCTCCACGTGGGCGTGATCTATGTCACGGGGCATCGCAATCCGGATACGGACTCGATTGCTTCGGCGGTTGGGTATGCAGAGCTGAAGCGCCGTTTGGATGCGAGCAATGAGTACGTGCCCGTGCGCCTGGGCGAGCTGACCGCGCAGACGGTGCTCGACCGCAGCGGCGTAGCGGAGCCCGTGTTCCTGCCACACGTGCTCCTACGCGTGAGAGACGTGATGCGCGAGCGCTTCCCGTCGGCGAACGGCGGTGAGCCGGTTCGCGAGGTGGGCTGACGATGGCCCGCGAGGACGTAGATCTCGTTCCCGTGCGAATCTCGTGATCGTCGAGGGATAGCTTCATGGAGCTCCGGTCGTCCTGCCGGCGCCGCCAGCTCCGCTCTTGCGCGGCTTGGCGCCCGCGGCTTGACGGGCTAGATCGGTTGGTTTGCGCAGCGCCCGAACGGTGCCGTTGTAGATCTCGGCCTGCGCCTGCATGAGCGACGCCGTCTGCTTCAGGGCCGCCGCGGCCTCGCCGAGGGCGTCGGCCTGAGCGCGAAAGGTCTTGCCACTCTCGTCGAGTAGATCGAACACGGCGTCCATCGGGCCGAGCAGGTGCCCGAGAAGCTCGCCCTGGAGGTCGCGCTCGCGCTGTACGACCTCCTGCAGCAGCTCGAGTTGGCGCTGCATCGGCGTCAGCAGGGCTTTGGGCAGCTCCGAGTGGCCCGTGGCCCCTCTGGCAGTTCCGGCAATCGATTGCATCGCGTCCTGCCACTCGCGGAGGATGTCTTTCCCGTCAGGCATGCTCGGCTTCTACCACACCCATGAAGCCGGGCGCTCGAATGAGTGCGTGACGACCGTCCTTCCTGCTGATCGTCACTTTGTGACGAGCTTCTGCTGCTGCCTCGTGTCCGGGATGAGCACGAGGTCCCAGGCGAGCCCGAGGCGGCACATCGCGCGGATCACGAGCGCAGAGAGGTCGATTTCCCACCATTTGAGTCCGTGCGCCGCCGAGCGCGGAAATGCGTGGTGGTTGTGGTGCCAGGACTCTCCGAAGGATGGGAGCGCGAGCAAGAACACGTTGGTCGACTCGTCTGCTACGGCGAAGCGTCGCCTGCCGAAGAAGTGGCAGATCGAGTTGACCGACCAGGTCACGTGGTGTTGGACGAAGATGCGGGCAAAGCCGCCCCAGAGCAGCGCCGTCAGCGCACCTCGCAGGGTTCCGGTGAGCGCGAGGCCGAGCAGCGTCGGCACCAGCAGGCTCGCGAGCACGAGTCTCGGGAAGGCGCGGTTGATGCGTCGCATGCCGGGGTCCTCGACGAGTTCGCGGGCGTACTTGTAGGCGCGGGCCTGGCCGTTGGTGCGCCAGAGCCAGCCCACGTGGGCGTGCCAGAGCCCGCGCAGTGCACCGCGGATACCCGCGCCGTGCCCGACGTGCGGTGAGTGCGGGTCGCCCTCCTGGTCGGTGTGCGCATGATGCTTGCGGTGGTCGGCGACCCATTCGATGACCGGTCCCTGGACGGCCATCGAGCCCAGGATCGCGAACGCGTAGCGCGTCGCCGGGTGCGCCTGGAAAGCGCGGTGGGTCAGCATCCGGTGATAGCCCACCGTGACCCCGAGCCCGCACAGAACGTACATGACCGCGAACACGGCGAGATCCGATGGTCCGACAAGGCTGCCCCAGAGCAGCGGGACAGCGACGACGACGATCAGCAGTGGGACGACGACCGCCGCCATATTCACGTTACGTTGAAGGCGAGTCATGTAGGACCGCCGACCCTACGAGCAGATGCGCGTCTGCGCCTCGGCCCAACGTCCAGGAACTTCGCCGGCCATTTCGCCTCAGCGTCGTGCGGACCAAGATTTCTGACCAGCGGGTCGAGGGTGGCTACGACTGCACATCGCAGCCGCACCCACATCTCGTCCGGTGCTCTCACGGCAGAAATGCGCCAGCCGCGGACCGCAAGGGGCCGCTCAGTGCCGCCTGGCTGTCAGGGGTCTAGCGGCCCTGCCACCGGGAATGGCCTCTTGGCAGGCCGAGGGCGCGGCGGTCTCGGTACTTCGGAATGTCGCCCGGGTTGTGGTCCCGGCCGCCGCGCTCGCCGGCCCTGGCCGGGTCCGATCCGGGGTCCAAATTGAGCGCACCGAGAGCAACTCAGAGGAACTGAGACCGCCTCAGAGCAGTGAATCGCAGCGGGTATGCCTGGATCGCTCCCGCTGGGGCTGGGCGGTCGCAGGTTCAAATCCTGTCTCCTCGATCACGAACTCCCTACAAACTGCAATTGGCGCTCTAGTAAGCAAGTAGCGACGGGGGCCAATTTTCGGCCAGACTTTCGACCCCGCTGGCCGGATGGGCGCGGCCGAGAGCGTAGCTGCAGAGCCGAACCCGAACCTGCCAGGGCTCCGAAGGACGCAAAACGTTCGCGGCTGTTCTCCGACTGCACGGGCCGGCCGGTCGGCGACTACCAGCTGCGCGTCACCACGGCGGCGTTCACCGCCGCGCAGCTCGAGGCGGCACGCTGCTGGGCCGACGCCGACGGTGCGGAGTCGTTGGGCCGGCTCATGGACGAGGCCGTCACCCTCATCGAGCCGATCATCGCGGCGCCCTGAGCGTCAGCGTTCGGTTCTCGGTTGGTCGCGGAGCGCGGCGAAGCCGCCGCGCAGGAAGATCAGGGCGTCGTCGACGAGGGCCATCGGGCCGTCCGCGACCTGCTCTTCGTCGAACAGGTCCGAGAGTGCCGAGAGCGCCGCGGCACCGGCGGCGGCGATCAACCGCGGGCGCAGCGACGACGGCGGAAGGTCCAGGTCGTGCGCGACCGCCGCGCCGAGCGCGTCCTCGAACCCGGCCAGGTTCGCGCGCTCGCGCTCTCGCAGTGACGGCGTCTCGCGGAGCAGCTTGCGCCGGGCGAGCTCGCGCTCGTCGTTCCAGTCGATGTCCTCGACGATGCCCTCGACCCAGGCACGCATCGCCTCGATGGCGGTCTCGGTCTCGCGGCGCTCCTCGAGACGCCGGCGCAGCCCACTGAGGCTCGCCTCCTTGTCGAAGAAGACCACGGCCTCCTTCGTGGGGAAGTAGGCGAAAAACGTACGGGGTGCGATGTCGGCCTCGGCGGCGATGTCGGTGAGCGTCGTCGCCTCGTAGCCGCGGTCGGCGAACAGCCGGAACGCGGCGTCGACGATCGCGTCGCGCGTGCGCTGCTTCTTGCGCTCTCGCAGCCCGCCGTCGGTCATTGGCTCATCGTACCAGCTACTGCAGTAGGTGCATTTCGCCGGTTCCTACATTTATGCAGTGGCTGCGATATCGCTGCGGCCGTGGCCACCGTCCCACCAACGCTCGCGGCTGGCGCTTCGAGGCCGCGCTGTTCGGCGCCGCATATCTCACGTAGGTCGGTTCGCGCTGGTTGTTCACTGGCCGGCCGCCATCCGCTCAGGCGAATCCCGACTGGATCTGGGAGCTCGAGCGCGCCGCGTCCAGCGCGCTGCCCGTGCCGGTCGCGCCGCCGCCGATCACGACGACGTCGAACGTCTCGGCCCGCGCTCACACCAGGGCCGCGTGGCGCTCGGCGGGGCCGAGACGGCCGCGATCGCTCACGAAGACGCTCAGCCGGGCAAGACGCGACCCAGGCTATGGGAGCAGAGCCACGCGCCGCCGGCAACTACGGCAACCTGCAACACGTCCACGACGGGGAGCGAGAGATGGCGGACTACATCGGCGCGATCGACCAGGGCACGACCAGCACGCGCTTCATCGTCTTCGACAAGGACGGCAACATCGTCACCGTCGACCAGCGCGAGCACGAGCAGATCACCCCGAAGGCGGGGTGGGTCGAGCACGACGCCAAAGAGGTGTGGACGCGCACGCGCGAGGTGATCGGCGGCGCGCTGGCCAACTCCGATCTCGAGGCCGGCGACATCGCCGCGGTCGGCATCACCAACCAGCGCGAGACCACGGTCGTGTGGGATCGCGAGACCGGCGACCCCGTCTACAACGCGATCGTCTGGCAGGACACCCGGACGGCCGCGATCGTGCGCGAACTCGGAGAGGCCGACGTGCTGCGCAAGGTCACCGGCCTGCCGTTGAGCACCTACTTCAGCGGCCCGAAGATCCAGTGGATCCTCGACAACGTCGACGGCGTGCGCGAGCGGGCGGAGAACGGCGAGCTGGCGTTTGGGACGATGGACTCCTGGGTCATCTGGAACCTCACCGGTGGCGAGCACGTGACCGACGTGACCAACGCGTCGCGGACGCTGCTGATGGACCTCGACACGCTCGACTGGCACGACGACGCGCTCCAGCTCATGGACATCCCGCGGTCGATGCTGCCGTCGATCAAGTCCTCCTCGGAGCCCTACGGCAAGGCCAAGGGCACCGCGATCGGCGGCACGCCCATCGCCGGCATCCTCGGCGACCAGCAGGCCGCGCTGTTCGGCCAGACCTGCTTCGATCGCGGCGACGCGAAGAACACCTACGGCACCGGCTCGTTCCTGCTCGTGAACACCGGCGAGGAGATCGTCCACACCGAGAAGCTGCTCACGACCGTCGGCTACAAGCTCGGCGACGGCAAGCCCACCTACGTCCTGGAGGGCTCGATCGCCGTCACCGGCGCCCTGATCCAGTGGCTGCGCGACCGGCTGAAGATCATCGACTCCGCGCCCGCGGTCGAGGAGCTCGCGCGCTCGGTCGACGACAACGGCGGCGTCTTCTTCGTGCCCGCCTTCAGCGGGTTGTTCGCGCCGTACTGGCGCCACGACGCGCGAGGCGTGATCGTCGGCCTGACCGCCTACGCGAACCGCGGCCACATCGCCCGCGCGGCGCTCGAGGCCGCGGCGTGGCAGTCGCGCGAAGTCGTCGACGCCGCCAACGACGTCGCCGACGTCCCCTTCAGCGAGCTGCGCGTCGACGGCGGCATGACCGCCAACGACCTGCTGATGCAGTTCCAGGCGGACGTCCTCGGCGTCCCGGTCATCCGCCCGAAAGTGACCGAGACGACCGCGCTCGGCGCCGCCTACGCCGCCGGCCTGGCGACCGGCTTCTGGTCCGGCCAGGACGAGCTGCGCGAGCGCTGGGCCGAGGACAAGCGCTGGGAGCCCTCGATGGACGACGAGCACCGCGACCGCGAGTACGCGCGCTGGAAGAAGGCCGTCGAGAGAACGCTCGACTGGGTGGACTAGCCCGTGGGCCGCCAGCCGTCTGGCGGTCAAGAGCTGCGCCCCCTTGCCTAAATTTAGCCAGCGCGACGCCACATGCGCACGTCCTGTGCGCAGCGCCGGGCGGCAGTTGTGGCGTGATTCCGCTCAGTCCTGCGAACGGAGGGCGCCGGACCTCGGCGCGCGTGACCGCGGCGAGGCGCGTTTTAGTGGCGATGAGTTGATCAAACGCCAGCCGTACGTCCCGGCTGGGACGCCGTACCAGTTGAACGACGCGGCGACGCGCTCGGGAGCAAGCCCCAGACGCTGAGCGACCCCGCGAGGAGGACACGGTTAGGGCCAGTTCACGATGGCGACGCCGATCGGAACCCCGGTACCGGTGACGCCTCGCACATAGTCGGTGAACGGTGACGCGGCCGCCTGCTCCGGACCGATGCTGTGCGCAATCGAGGCGATCGGCGCCGTGGCCTTCGCGACCAGGGTCGCACGGCGCTCGTGCGTGCTCACGCGTTTGAGGGCGGCAGCAGCGCGAACGCGGTGAACGGCAGTTCGGTGACGCGATCGCGCTCAAGCTGTGATAAAGTCAACGAGCGTTCACTCATCTTATGAGGGACAGCCACCTGGTGGGAGAGGAGCGGTCGTGAAGGTCCGAGACGCAATGACAGGCGATGTCCTGACGATGACGCCGGGGCGCAGCCTCCGAGAGGCGGCGAGGTTCATGGCGGACCACCATGTGGGCGCCGTGGTGATCATGGATCCCGAGCAGCCGGGGCCCGGCATCTTCACCGAACGCGACCTCTTACGGTCGATCGGCAAGGGCGAGAGTCCTGACGAGGAGCGGTTGTCGGAGCACCTGACGGTCGACACCGCGTTCGCCGACATCGAGTGGGATCTCGAGGAGGCCGCCGACACGATGGCGAAGGGCGGGTTCCGCCACCTCGTCGTCCTCGAGGGCGGCGAGCTCCGCGGGATCATCTCGATGCGCGACATCATGCGGGTGTGGCGACCGAGCGCACGTCCCGTAGCGTCCACGTAACGAGCAGGCAGGACATCCCACCGCCGCACCCCGATCATCCGACCTTCGCGGCCCGGCGCACCGGCGGGCGGTGGCTGAAGCGCGCCCTATCCGCGGGTCGATCAACCTCGAGCCCGCGGACTCCAGGCGCTGGAGCGCGATCGTCGTCGCGACCGACGGCTCGGTCGCGCTGCGGATCGCCGCACCACCGCGGCGCATGCTCCGGCGCAGCCGCTCGCCCGAGGTGCACTGGCTGATCGAGCGCGGCTTCACCGAGGCGCAGGAGTGCTGGGAGCGCTGCCCAGCGTCCGTGCCGCGCGTCACCGACCTCACCGAGCAAGACGACGACCCCAGCGCGTAGCGCGACGCCAACGACGCGGCAACTCGCCGAGCTCGCTCAGCGCGGTTAGATCACCGCGCTTGATCGCGGCCTCGAACCAGCCCGTAGTGTCGCTGTCGCCGGGGGTGAGCCAGGCCGGGTTCGACGGAGTCCTCGAAGCCAGGATTTCATCCTGGCGAGAGGAACCAGTTCGGCCGTATGCGTGCCCCGAAGAGATCTCCGGACGAGCTGCGCGAGCGCGCGGTGCGGCTCGTCTTTGCAAGCTGCCGCCCGATCGCCCACATCGCCAAGGACCTCCATTCACCGCGAGGCATTGCGCCAACGGGTGCGCCAGGCCGAGGCCGACCAGGGAACGCGCCGCCTCCCTCACTACCGACGAGCGCGAACGCCTCAAGGCGCTGGAGCGCGAGAACCGCGAGCTGCGGAAGGCACCGAGTTATTCACGAGCGATCGGCGCTACAGGGTTAACGCGACCGCCGCCGCGCTCCAAAGGAGCGGCGGAAGTGGTCGGGGGAGAGAGTGCTGCACTCGCCGGCAAGATGTGGCCGGCGAGTCCCCGGCGAATATGGGGCCGGGAGGCGTACCCGCGGCGGCGCTCTCCGGGTCGCGGCGCCCCGGGGGAATCGGGTGCTACGCGATGGCGCCGATGCGGTCCTTGGCGACCGAGCCGGCGCGCTGCGTGGCGGCGACGCCGAGCTGGACGGCCTTCTCGACGTGGTTAGAGACGCCCGAGAGCTGCTCCGTCACGACGTTCGGGCGCTTCGCCGCGTCCCGCTCGACGGCGTTGCGGTTGCGACGCACGACGCGCTCGAGGCGGGTGCGGGTCTTCCTGGCGTCGCGCAACGGTTCCCCCGGCGCGAGCTTCGGCTGGCACTCGCACCGAGCCGCCGGGACGTGTGTCGCCCGGCCAGCTCGCCTCGCTCGGCCGCCGGACCCCGGGCTCGGGCGCCGCGTCTCGGTCGATCTCGAGTCAGCGGAGCCGCTCTAAGGCGATGTTGCCATTGGCGGGGTCCAATCCGGGGTCCAAATTGAGCGCAACTGAGCACAACTCAGCGCCGATCCACTGAATGCACGAACGCCGTCACCGGGAGGTGCCGGCGGGGACAGCGTGGCGGGCGAACGCCCACGCGCTGTAGGCCACAGCTACTAGCCCGAGGCGGCGAGCTATGTGCGACCGAATCCTCGCCGTGATAGCTCCTCTCAACGGTCGCCCGCAATCGAGGTGGTCGCATGTGAGCACGATCCTCAGCGCGATGTCACGCTGCGGCGGGAACTAGCCGACCGGCCTCGCGGATCTTCGCCTCGGTGCGCGCCGCTGCGTCGGCCATGAACTTGACCTCCAGGTGCGCATAGTGCCTCTCGGTAGTGCTGATCGAGGCGTGCCCGAGCTGTCGCTGCACGAAGACCAGCTCGTGCCCGGTCGCCAGCCACGCCGCCGCGGCGGTGTGACGCAAGCAGTGCAGCGGCATATCCCGCAGCCCGGCGTCGACCAGCGCCGCCTCGTGCCACTCGTGCACCGTGTTGGGCGCCGGGGCGACGGGCTCGGTGCGGCTCGCGTAGCGGCCACGCTTGACCGGCGGGCAGACGAACACCCAGCCGGCGTCGGGGATACCGTGCTCCTGGCGGCGCGCCTGCAGGTCGCGCAGCGTCTCGACCAGGCCAGGCCCGATCAGCACCGGGCGGAACCGTTTGCCCTTGGTCGGCGCGTTGTCATCGGCACGGCGCGCGCGCTGTCGGTAGATCCGCACGAGCGAGCGATCGAGCTCAAGGTCGTCCCAGCGCACCCGGATCGCCTCCGAGATTCGC
>Ga0126315_10000917_pt1 | contig 10828 bp, 11 predicted proteins | sample Plot106_FD_92534 | JGI IMG/M metagenome (GOLD analysis project Ga0126315, IMG submission 92534) | Serpentine soil microbial communities from UC McLaughlin Reserve, CA, USA - Plot106 | ecosystem: Environmental > Terrestrial > Soil > Grasslands | place: USA: UC McLaughlin Reserve, Lake County...
CTGGAACGGTGGCAGGCATGTTGGTGTGGATGGCGAGCAATCCCGCAGGTGCCTGCAAGCCCATCTGGTCGACGACAAACGCACCCCAGTCGCCGCCCTGGGCAACGTAGCGGGTGTATCCGAGGCGCTTCATCAACTCTGCCCAGGCTCGGCCCATGCGCTCGGGGCCCCAGCCGGTGCTCGTCGGCTTGCCTGAAAACCCGTAGCCCGGCATCGACGGGATGACGACGTCGAACGCGTCCTCCGCCCGACCGCCGTAGGCCGTCGGATCGGTGAGCGGACCGATGATCTTCAGCTGCTCGATGATCGAGCCGGGCCAGCCGTGCGTGACGATGAGCGGCAACACATTTTCATGTTTCGAACGAACGTGAATGAAGTGAATGTCGAGCCCATCGATCTCGGTGATGAATTGCGGTAGGGCGTTCAGCTTAGCCTCCACCTTGCGCCAGTCGTAGTCGGTGCCCCAGTAGCGCGCGAGTTGCTGCATCGTCGCGAGTTGCACACCCTGCGACTGATCGGCGACGGTCTCCTTTTCGGGCCACTGCGTGTCCGCGATGCGTCGGCGGAGGTCGACGAGTTCCTCTTCAGGAACGTCGACGCGGAAGGGTCGGACTGCGACTACTTCCCCAGCTGCCTGGGTCATGGTGGTTTCCTTTCCCCTAGCTTACGGTAACGAGGCTAGCAGGCGGAAGGAACCCCGAGCGTCGTCCGAATGACTCACTTTTCCCTGAGTCATTTTCCCCATTCCCGACCGATTCGTGCTTGCCCGGCCCGCCAGAAGACCGCGCTGGTCTACTGACAAGCGATCCACGCATACAAAGACACGCGGCCTCATAGATACCCGAGCGCTACGGATACGCAGTTGCGAGAACCGCTTCGCGGCGCCTTCTAGGCACCTGAATGCATAGGTAGAGCTTCAATCTGATTCGGAACCACGGATCGGTTCGGTGGCGACTTTTTAACAGCCAATGAATTCTCGGAAGTCGGTAGGCTACTGCAGCACCGCTACGGCGCGTACGACCCAAGCCCCGTGGTGTCTTCGAGGACCTGCTTGGCTTCTTCCACCAGCGAACCCGGCACTAGCACGTCCCTGGGACCGGCAGCCAGGAAGTCCGGCGCATCGAAGCCGGGCGCACGTTGGATCAGCGATGGGATGCCGGCGTCCTTTAGCACACCGTCCATCAGCAGCGCGACAGATTCGTCCGGGGCCGCAGCCACTTTCACCCACCTCTCCGCCATGCACGCATCTTACCCTGGACTATTCACCGACGCTCGGAGTAAATAGAATTCTCGGGAGCCCGATCAATAACACTTAACGCAAATCTAGCTCATTTGGGGGATGCGCTCCGCTCCAGGCAGTAGTACCATGGGCGGCTAGGGAAGGGACAACTAATCCGAAGTGTAGAGGCTAAGAAGCCTACGCCCAGGATGGGCGCCTTAAGGGTGGGCGGAGCCAGTGGCGCAACGTGCTATCGGAAGTTAGGTAGTCGGTTTTGGTTTTCCTGGTAAGCAAGCAGTAGTAGGTTCTGAAAGATGTTTGATCATCAAGAACTTCAGAGAGCAGTCTCGGAGGAAGTGTTTCGGCAGATGCCCGTTGCAATGGTCATCGTCGAGGCTCCTTCGGGGAAGATCCTTTACGTTAATAGACAAACACAGCAATGGACAGAGGAATACCTAGGTCAGGCTATACCCTCGGAGCTAGAATACTTAAATGATCTCCAGGATGTGGACGAGAATGGCATAAGTAGGATACGTCACCCTGATGGACGACCTTATGAGATGGAAGAGTGGCCGCTGATGCGATCCATCACATCTGGCGAAGAGGTGAGAGATTGGGAGTATTTATATACTCTTGCCGATGGTAGCCACCTCTGGTTTCGGGCCAACTCCTCCCCGATCTATGATGAGCAAGGGCGCATCGTTGCGGGGGTACTGGTTACGCACGACATCACCGAGCAAAAGCAGGCGGAGCAGAACCTTAGAGAGCGCGAGGAGCGTTTCAGGGCTACCTTCGAACAGGCCGCCGTCGGCATCGCCCACACCGCGCTGGACGGAAGGTGGCTGAGGGTCAACCACAAGCTCTGCGATATCCTTGGCTACACCTGCGAGGAGCTGCTGCAGAAGACGTTCCAAGAGATCACCCACCCCGATGACCTCGAGCCCAACCTGGAGTACCGCCGCCAACTGCTCGCCGGTGAGATAGGATCCTTCTCGATGGAGAAGCGCTACGTTAGGAAGGACGGCTTTATCGTCTGGGGTAACCTCACGGCATCTCTGGGGCGCGATCCTTCGGGGGAGCCAGGCTACGTCATCCATGTCATCGAGGACATCACCGAGCGCAAGCGGACGGAGGAGGCGCTGCAAGAGTCGAGCAGGCGTATCGAGAACATATTCGAGAGCATCACCGATGAGTTCTTCGCCTTCGACCGTGAGTGGCGCTTCACCTACATCAACGAGCGTGGGTTGGCCAGTATACAAAGAGCGAAGGGCGAATCGCTAACGCGCGAGGGCCTCTTGGGAAGGAACCTCGGGGAAGTGTTCCCCGAGATCGTGGACACTCCACTCTATCAGGGGCTTCACAGAGCGCTCCACGAGCAGAAGCGCGTCGACAAGGAGATGGAGACGCGGACCCATCAGCAGGCTGTCGTAGCCCAGCTGGGTCTTTTGGCATTGGCGAGCAAAGACCTCCAGGCCCTGATGGAGGATACCGCCGCCTTCGTGGCTCAGACCCTTGATGTCGAGTACTGCAAGATAGTGGAGCTCCTTCCCGGTGGGAAAAAGCTGCTGCTGCGGGTGGGTTTCGGCTGGGAGGAGGAACTCGTCGGAGGCGCAACGGAGGATGCGGATCTCGGCTCCCAGGCTGGCTACACCCTGCTCTCGAGTGAGCCGGTGATCGTGGAGGACCTCAGCGCAGAGACGCGTTTCACCCCGCCTCCACTGCTACGCGAGCACGGGGTAGTGAGCGGCGTTACGGTCATGATCGCCGGCAGAGAGAGGCCCTTCGGGGTTCTGGGGGCACACACCCAGAGTCTGAGAGCCTTCTCAAAGGACGATGTGAACTTTCTGCAAGCTGTCGCCAACGTGCTGGCCATGGCCATCGAGCGCAAAGAGGCACAGGAGAAGCTCGAGGAGGTCAGGGAGGCCGAGCGTAGCCGCATAGCCCGAGACCTCCACGACGAAGCCCTTCAGGACCTCGCCCACGCTATGTCGCAGGCGCAGCTCGCTCGGGCAAAACTACAGGAGCCGGAGCTGGTCGGGCGGATGCGCCGGCTGTCAGCGGCACTCGGGCGGGTGGAGTATCAGGTGCGCGCAGCCATCTACGACCTGCGTCTGGAAGAGCAGCAAGATAGGCCCTTCGCCGAGTTACTGGAGTCCCTCGTGGAGTTGCACCGCACGATGGCCCCCGACTGCGACATACGCCTGGACATGGGAGGCGGGATCCTTTCAGGCCCCCTTGGGGCCACAGGTACGGAGCTCTTGCGCATCGTGGGAGAGGCACTGACCAACGCCCGGCGCCACTCGGGAGCACGACACGTCGGGGTTGCCGTGGGAGCTTCTGAAGAGAAGCTGTGGGCCGAGGTTTCCGATGACGGGCGGGGGTTCGATCCGGCAGAGAAGCCATCCACTATTACGGGCGGGATGGGTACAAGGGATCTGCGCGAGAGAACCCGCGCTCTGGGAGGGACGCTGAAGATCGAGAGCCAACCGGGGAAGGGCACGAAGGTGCGCTTCGAGCTGGCCTTGGAGAGAGACAGCGAGGTCGCTGAAGACGAGGTGCGTGTCCTGCTCGTCGAGGACCACGCCACGGTCCGGGAGGCCATCGCCTCCACCCTCGAGCGAGAGGCACGATTCAGGGTGGTGGGACAGGCGGGATCAATAGCGCAGGCGCGAAGCATGCTCGGGGCACAGCCGGTGGATGTGGCGATCATAGACCTCGGGCTGCCAGACGGCTACGGCGCAGACCTCATCCCGGAGCTTAGAGAAGCCAGCCCTCAAGCCCAGGCGCTTGTCCTGAGCGCCACCCTCGACCGCGCTCAGATAGCCCGAGCGGTCGAGAACGGGGCCGCGGGCATCCTCAACAAGAGCGCCCACCTCGATCAGGTGGTGGACGCGGTCAAACGCCTGATGAGGGGCGAGACGCTACTTCCCCTGGAGGAGGTCGTGGAGTTGCTCCGCTTCGCGAGCACCAGACGAGAAGAGGAGTATGACGCTCGCCAGGCAATAGCACGCCTGACCTCCAGAGAGATAGAGGTCTTGCAGTATCTAGCAAATGGTCTCGATAGCGAGGCGATAGCCCAAAGGCTCCACATAGCTCTGAGGACGGAGAGAAACCACGTGTCTCATATCCTGACAAAGTTGGGGGTGCACTCCCAACTACAGGCACTGGTTTTCGCCGTCAAGTACGGCGTCGTGAAGATCCCTTAAGCCAAAACATCTTGGCCTCCCACACCGTGTCTTTGATCTCCGCTCTTGGCGTTATTCTGAGCCTACTCGCGTACTATTAAGACAGTGCAGTGGGCGTGCTTGACCACAGGGATATAGATTTCCGAGAACGCCCCTTTTCTGCTAACTTCGCCTGTTCCACGTTTTAAGCGGAAGTTGAGTACCACACCGATTAGTGCAGCAACCCAGTTAGAAGGCAAGTGAAAACAGCAGAAAAGCGATTCACCAGAGTACTTAGATTTCGGCTTAGATATGAGGGTTTTGGCTAGACGTTAGAACGCATAAGAAATAGTCTCGCTGCCTTCACATGGCAGAGGTCACTGGTTCGATCCCAGCATCGCCCACTCGAACAAGTCTCCCTTTGCAAGTAAGGTATGAAAATCAAGATTAGAGTCATAGATTGTCGCGGTCCCTATTACGCCAGTAGTACGCCAACGTGCTGAACAAGCAACGTCTACTCGACCTTCCGAACTCGCAACTTATCGACGCCTATAGGTGACGTCCAGCCGTTCAGAGGGCGCACATAGATGAACCTAGAGGTGCGGTGGCGACCATGCTGCCACCTTCCGCCCCGCCATGATCAACGCCCGGCGCTGCTTGGCCGCCCAGATGAGAGCGGCGAAGAGATGCTTACAAGACTGCTTGCGGCGGCGCCAGTCGGCGCACCCGCAGCGTCCCTCGCAGGCGAGCGACTCCCGGTGGCTTCGCCACGGCCCAGAGCACGATGGGACCGAGAGGCCCCCCAGCTAACGTCGACGGGCTCTGCCTTCCTGGCGTGCAAAAGGCGTGCACGGCTCCAAGCACGCTCTCGAGCACGGTCGGTTGCGGAGAAGGGTGATGGAGAGGCCTTTCGCCTCGGCATAGGCTTCGAGCGTGCAGGCGTTCACGAGATCTCGAGGGGATACACACCTCCCTCCTTTCCCGGCTACTCCACTGGCGCAGAGGTACTCTTGCCGAGAAACTTCTCCGTTAAGACGGCGAGCATCCCATCCCGGCCGCCGACGCAGCGCAGGAGGACGCGACCGTTCAGCCTAGTCGGCCTCGCGAATACGCAGGTTCGGGATGTTGCGGTCGTAGTGCGTGCTAGATATGAAAGATCTTCGGCCTTCTAGGGGCGCAAAGAACTGCTGCCGACGTGTTCGTCGAGGAGACTTCGCCGCTAGCCGACGCCGGCCGCTCTTGCAGTGTTCGAAGCGGAGAGTCTGGCACGGATACTCAGGTCTAACCCCAAAGCATCCGCGGCCTCTGCCAGGCGCCACACGCTGATCTTCTGCCACCCGTCCCGCTCGTAGCGCGCCACTTGCTGCTGGGTCATGCCCAAGAGCTCGCCGAGCTCTGCCTGCGTAAGGCCGCAAGCTATGCGCGCCTTGGTGATGACTTCTCCTAAAGAGTCCAGGTCGTCGGCACCGAAGGAGAGCAGTCGGCCTTCCTTGAGGTCCTCGTACTCGGAGATCTCACGCTCCAGGGCCTCGATCTGCATTCGCAGCGCGTCGATCACCGCCGAAGCCACCTCGCCTCGTTCGGCCGAACGGCGGACCAGCGAGAGTTCCTTCAGTTCCGCCTCAAGCTCGGAGAGCCGCTCCTTGCTGTGCCGGTATTCCTTGTCGTTGCGGATCACACCTTCACCTCCTTGCTCGCAGTTCCACCGAGAGCACACCCCGCTCGCGGCCCTCGCGATCGGTCTGGAAGAAGCGCAAAAAGGGCTGCCCCGATCCTAGCTCCGTAGCCGCGGCCGGAAAGAGGTCGACTCCGAAACGTCTCTTGGCCTCCGCCCGATTAGAAGAGTTCGGCGGGAAGATCGGGGCCAAACGCCCCAGGTCCTCGGCGGTTACGTCCTCCGCCAGATCGTAGCAACCGTCTATGTCGCCCGAACGACCTTGTCCGTAACGAAGCTCCCATTCAGATACACCCTCACCACGCCACAGGGCGCCATCAGCTCCAGGACCTCTCCCAGCCCTTCGAGCAACCCTTGCCTCTTGCGGCTCCAACCCATCTTCTCCTTGAATTCCTCCAGGTCCGTCTCGTAAACACCCGGTGGCAGCAGCCCCTCATCCGTGAACTGCGGTATCATCCGACTGAGTATACATCATTTTTGTTGTATGCTCATTACACTACGGAGCCGGAAAGTTACTGCAACCGTACTGCAACCGGGCCGGTACAAACTAGTACACAGTGGACATGCTCATGCCCGCCACTCTCTAAAATGCCTGCAAATATCCCGAATTTGCGGACGGCCTGGTACAGGCTGGAACCTATCATTCCAGACTCTTAATCTCTAGGTTCCAGGTTCGAGTCCTGGGCAGCTCACTCTTTTTTTCCTGCAAATCGTCGGAAGATGAAAGAGACTCCGGGCACCTTCCGGAGTCTCTTTGCGGCAACGGTGCATCAACAGAACTCGGAGTACCTAACCCAAGGCTCCGTCGATGGCGTCTGTCGTGCCGCCATCCATACCCTCGATGGTGTGGCTGTAGCGGTCCAGCGTGAGGGCTATCGAGGCGTGACCGAGAAGCTCCTGCACGCACTTGGGGTGGACGTTACGAGAGAGCAGCAAAGTGGCGCAGGTGTGCCGGAGGTCGTAGAGCCGAACCTTAGAAGTCAGACCGGCGCGGTGCAGCGGCGCCTTGAACGAGCGCACGACGTTTCGGTGGGACAAGGGCGTGCGTCTTCCAGCAAGTAAGCAACGAAGAGTATATAAACGAAGCGTCCACCACCATCACTACCTCTTGGATGCTCGTCAGCCCAGGGTCCGAAGACAACTTCTTCATCCAGATCGTGCTCCACTTTGGCCCGGACGGTGAGCTGGCCTTCGAGAAGGTCAGAACCGACTGCCGGGGCTGAACCGCCACGAACCTTTGCAGGCGGTTTGGTAAATCGCCGCGTGATATGCATTTGCCGGCCGGGGTCCTTCTCTCTCTGTTGGGGCTCCGGCTCTCGACTGTGAGACGGGCAGTAGTGATGGTCAGCGTCGATTACTCGGTCCGCGATCCCCGTCCAAGCCTTACCTAAGAAGCGGATTCATCGGGAATTCATCGGCTGGTGCTACCGTGCTTATTGCCCGGCGGCCACAGGTTGCTTGCACGACAATCTTGCGCCACGGCCGCCGGGTTCGTCAGTATTCAACATTCGGTGCCCCCTTCTTCTGCGCACCCCAGACCTTCCGAGAGCGTCTTGCCCTCCCCAGAGAGGAAGCGGAACGGGATGCTTCGGGACTCTGGCCCCTCACTTGCATCGCCGCTTCACCAGCAAGCTCCTGTCATTGTTTCTTGCAATGTAGGAAAGGGGAGGATCAATGCGGAAAGCGACACTTATTCTCGGCCTCATGCTGATGGTGGTTAGTAGGACTTCAATCTTGCGCCGTTAGTCTTGGGGGCTCACTTCAACTCAGCGAAGGTGACCTCGTACCTCTCTACACCCGCTATGGTCTCGCTGGCGGTCTCTGCGCTCTCGTCGCGTAGCTGGTTCGCCGCCTCCTCGCTCGCCCGCACGGCTTGCTCGCTCTCCCAGAGGGTCACCGCCAGCACCTTGCCGCTCTGGCGGTCGGCCAGGCCGAGGATGCCGCTGAACCCCTCCAGTTCCTCGAGCGCGGGCAAAACCTGCTCTCTGGCGTAGCGGATCTGTTCGTCTACGTGCTCGGGAGCCCCTTCGAACGTGCTCACTCGCGCGAACATACGCTACCTCCTTCCTACCACTTTCCCGGTAGGGTAAATTACCCTCGCAACAAACATTGTAAACGTGGGAAGGCCCGGTGCCGCGAAAGGAACTCCGCCCGGCGTGGTGCCAAGATATCTCAAATGAGAAAGCGGGGTGGGCGCGTGGGCGAGCAGTACGAACGCAGGGACGAGGGCTTGAGGACGCGGCGCAGGGCGCGCACCGTCAGGTTCCGCCGGTACCTGGAGGCGCGTGGCTGGAGCTGCGTCGGGGGCGCGTGGCGCAAGGATGCGGCGAGGTGGCCCCTGCAGGTGGCCCTCTACCGGCAGATGCAGGAGGATCTGGAGGCCACGGGGAGCATAGACGAGCTGGCTGACTTCGTCAGGGAGAGAGGGCAGGAACGCCACCCGAACGGATGACTTTTATCCGACGGGGTTCAAGGGACTCGCCGAGAGTTCTCGCCCCCCCGATGGGATCCTGGAACGACGAAACGGGAGAGTGCAAGCCCTCCCCCGTCCTATCCAAAAAAAGTTCCCGCGCCCCGGGGGGCGCGGGATCGACCAGCTTCGAGTTCGTGTTACCTGCGACGCAAGATCGCGTAGGTCAGGACACCCGAACCGAGCAGCAGCGCGGCCGCGGGCAGGAGAATAGCCGGACCACCGCTGGGCGCAAGCCCACCAGGGGCGGTGGTGGCCATTGTAGTACCCATCATGGTGGTCCCCTGCGCCAGTGCAACGGGCGCCAGGACCAGCATAAGCAGAAGAGCGGCCGTCGCCAGCAATATCGCCCTCTTCATCCAGTCCTCCTTCTTTCTACTCCATTTTCCGATCAGCCTGCATCCGCCTCCAGCAGAGAAGGTACCCACAGTGTACAGAACCCAAACCCAAAAGTCTCCATTAATTTAACAATTTTTAATAAAATTAATATAATGGGAGGGGCGAATCCTCCGCGGGGCAGCGGGGGCAGTAGGATTCGAACCTACGGGTGTTTTACCACCACTGGTTTTCAAGACCAGCGCATTCGTCCGCTCTGCCATACCCCCGTACGCTGGATTATACGACCTTCGGTCGCTGGAGGACGCAACGTGTCGATGCGAGGGTGGGATCACGGCCCTGTGCGGCCGTACGGACCGATCCGATGCGCCAGCGACTCCGGATCGTAGTCGGTGGGATCTATGACCGGGGGATCGGGGAGTCCCGGCGGCGGCGAGTATTTCTGGCCGATGCCGCAGTCGAAGACGACGACTTCCTCGTCGCGGCTCACCTCGCCCCGGTCGCGCAGCTCGGGGACGGCGGCGAGGGCGGCTGCGGACTCCGGGCTCACGTAGCCCGCTCCCATGCGCCCCGCGAACACTTGCATCTCAGCAATGGACCGCTCGTCCACCGCGACGGCCGTGCCGCCCGAGTACCGCAGCGCCTCGAGGATCAGGAAGTCACCCACGGCGGACGGGACGCGGAGGCCCGCCGCCCGCGTCTGGGCGTCTTCCCAGGGTTCGGCGAAGCGCTCGCCGGCTCTATGAGCCCGGACGATGGGGGCGCAGCCCTCCGCCTGCGCGGCGACCATCCTGGGGCGCTCGGGGCCTATGAAGCCGAGCGCCTCCAGCTCCCCGAACGCCTTCCACATGCCAACGAGGCCCGTGCCTCCACCCGTCGGGTAGACGACGACGTCGGGAAGACGCCAGCCGAGTTGCTCGGCCAGCTCCAGCCCCATCGTCTTCTTGCCCTCGAGGCGGTAGGGCTCCTTGAGCGTGCTGAGGTCGAAGGCGCCGAGCCTTGCGGCCAGGGTCGAGGCGACACGGCCGCAGTCGCTGATGAGACCCTCCACCAGCACGAGACGGGCGCCCATCGCCAGCGCCTCGTCTCGGCTGGCGGGCGGCGCGTCGGTCGGCACGATGACCGTGACCTCGACGCCGGCGGCAGCTCCGTAGGCAGCGAGGGCCCCCGCCGCGTTCCCCGCCGAGGGAGCTATGAAGGAGGTCGCGCCGAGCTCCAGGCCCCGCGAGACCGCCGCCGACATACCGCGCGCCTTGAACGAGCCGGTCGGATTCATCCCCTCCGCCTTCGTGCAGAGTTGCGGAACGCCCAGAGCTTTTCCCAGCCTGGGCTGCGGCAGCAACGGCGTGTCTCCCTCACCCAAAGAGACGACGTGCTCCCGATCCCGCACCGGCAGTAGCTCGGCCCAGCGCCACATGCCGCCCGTCCGCCGGCCCGCCGTCAGGGTGCGGGCGGCCTCCTCGAGGTCGTAGCGGGCGAGCAACGGGCGGCCGTCGGCCGGGTCGAGGTTCGCCAGCTCGTCGGCGGGGTAGGTCGTCCCGGAGAGCGAGCCCTCCAGATGGGTCAGCGTAGATCCCGTGGCGTCCAGCACGGCGCTACCATAGCACGAGGACGATCCTCTATCCCCCGGATTGGTGGGTGGAGGCTACGAAAGCCACGGCCTGCGCGCGGGCGACGGCTCTCACCGCCTCGGGCGGAGGCAAAAAGCGCGGGTGGTGCAGGGGCAACTGCTCGGTCCCCGGGGCGCCGCCGAGGCCCACGAACACCATCAGGGTCGGCGCCAGGCCGCCGTAGAAGCCGAAATCGTCGGAACCGCAGGAACGCATTGGCCGGGCCAGCTTGAAGCCGGCCTCGGGTGCCAGAGCACGCGCTGATGCGGCGATGGCGGCGTCGTTGATCGTCGCGGGCTCCCCCTCGGTAACCTCCATCTTGGCGGCGCAACCGTGGGCGCGGGCGGTGGTCTC
>Ga0126315_10000918_pt1 | contig 10827 bp, 13 predicted proteins | sample Plot106_FD_92534 | JGI IMG/M metagenome (GOLD analysis project Ga0126315, IMG submission 92534) | Serpentine soil microbial communities from UC McLaughlin Reserve, CA, USA - Plot106 | ecosystem: Environmental > Terrestrial > Soil > Grasslands | place: USA: UC McLaughlin Reserve, Lake County...
AAACAGCTCATCAACAACCTGCCCGAGCCTGCCCGTTGGGCGTCTCGGCGGGTCCTCGAATCTCTCGGATATGGGCCGAACGCCAGGGCGGAGGAGCTCTCGCCGGAAGACTTCGCGGCCTTGCACGCGGCATTGTCCTGGGCTTTTTGATGCGGGAGGTCCGGCTCAGGGCGTTCGCCAAGGTCAACTACGCGCTTGACGTTCTCGGGCTTCGCACGGACGGCTACCACGAGATCAGTACCGTTTTGCAGAGCATCTCGCTCGCCGATGGGGTCGAGCTGCGACGCGCCGCCGGTGGGTTCGCGCTCAAGCTCGAGCCTGCGGAGATCGGACCACCAGAGCAGAATACCGCCTACATGGCCTGGAGACTGCTGCAAAGGCTGACCGGCGGTGAGCTTCCGGTAGAGGTGACGTTACGCAAGAGGATCCCGGCCGGGGCCGGACTAGGCGGCGGCTCCGCGGATGCGGCGGCGGTCCTCGTCGGGCTGAACGAGATCTTCGGTCTCGGGCTGCAGGTAGATGAGCTGCGTGAGATAGGAGCAGGGATCGGGGCCGACGTGCCTTTCTGTATCTCGGGGGGGACGGCCCTGGGTGAAGGCGTAGGAGAGATCCTGACGCCGCTTCCTGCACCACAGGCTCATCGTCTGGTCATCGCCAAGCCCCTCAGGAGCGCGGCTACGGCTGGTATCTACCGGGCCTATGACGAGGCGAAGACGGAGGGCACACATTCTGTCGGGCGCGTCGTCTCGGCGTTGCGTTCGAGGAGCATCACTGACCTCGCCTCGGCCGTTGGCAACGACCTGGCACCAGTTACCAGGGCTTTCGTCCCCGAGGTGGCGGCGCTCGAGCGGACCCTTCTAGCATCAGGGGCGCTCGGGGCTTCGATGAGCGGGAGCGGTACGGCGGTCTACGGGATCTTCGGCGACGAAGAGGCCGCTGGGGGCGCCAAAGATGCGGTCGATGCTCCTTTTGTCGGCATCTACGAGCCTGTCTCGCACGGGGTGGAGGGATGATTCTGACGGCTAAAAGGCGCTCCGGTATAATCGTCGCGGGCCTGCACTGGGGCGTGGCCAAGTGGCAAGGCACCGGGTTTTGGTCCCGGGATCGCAGGTTCGAATCCTGCCGCCCCAGCCGAGGACCGCGCGGAGTGCGGCCGCCGGGTAGACGAACGATAGGAGTAACGCGAGTACATGTCTGAGAGTTCGCCGATCTTCGCCGTGATCCTGGCGGCGGGGAAGGGAACCAGGATGAAGTCTAATCGGGCGAAGGTTCTGCACACTCTGTGCGGCGTCCCGATGGTCAACTACGTGATCGATGCCACGAAACCCCTCCTCCCGGAGGAGATATTCGTCGTCGTCGGCCATCAGGCCGAACTTGTCGAGGCGGTTCTGCCCGAGGATGCCAAGCCCATCTTGCAGGAAGAGCAGCGCGGGACCGGGGACGCAGTGCGCGTCGCCCTGGCCGCCCTCGAAGGGGAAGATGAAGGCGTCCTCCTGGTGGTCAACGGCGACGGGCCCCTTATCTCCGACAGGACCCTCGGAGAACTGGTCGAGCGGCACAGCTCCGCGGATGTCGGGGCCACAGTTCTCGTGGCCGAGCCGGACGACCCGAGCGGCCTCGGTAGGGTGGTCGAGGACGCCGGCGTGGTCAGGATAGTCGAGGAGAGGGACGCGACCGAGTCCGAGCGCAGGGTCAGGCTCGTCAACCTCGGTCTCTACGCTTTCAGGCTGTCTGAGATAAGGGATGCTATCGGGGGCCTCACCTCTGAGAACGAGAGCGGCGAGCTGTACCTGACGGACGTGCTCGAGACGATCGGGCGGCGAAGCCGGGCGGTTACCTACAAGCTCAAGAACCTCGAGGAGGCGAACCTCGTCAACGACCGCGCCCAGCTCGCGCGGGCCGAGGAGATCCTCAGGCGCCGCATCCTGGACGCCCACATGAGGGCAGGGGTGACGGTGAGGGACCCGGTTTCGACGCACATCGAGGCTTCGGTCGAGATCGGGCGCGACACGGTCATCCTGCCAGGAAGCCTGCTGCGCGGGGAGACGAGGATCGGTTCTGACTGCGTTATCGGCCCCTCCGCCGACCTCCAGGATACGCTCGTCGGTGACGGTGCCCTAGTCGAACACTCGGTCGGACGCGGGGCCGAGGTCGGCGGAGGGGTGAGGGTGGGTCCGTACTCGTTCCTGAGGCCGGGAACCGTCCTCGAAGTAGGGGCCAAGGTCGGCGCCTACTGCGAGATCAAGAACTCGCGGGTAGGGGCGGGGAGCAAGGTCCCCCATCTTTCATACGTGGGAGACGCTGAGATCGGGGCCGACGCCAACCTCGGGGCCGGGACCATAACGGCGAACTACGACGGCGAGGAGAAGTACCGTACCAAGGTGGAAGACGGAGTCTTCACGGGGATAAACACGAACCTCATCGCGCCCGTCACGATCGGCGAGGATGCCTACACAGGTGCAGGATCCGTGGTCAATAAAGACGTGCCGGCGGGCAAACTGGCCGTGGGGGCCCCGGCGCGTGCGATCAGGGAGTCTCCCCAGCGGCGTAAGAAGCGGGCGGGACAGAACGGGCTGGCGAAGAACGAGATGGAGGACTAGCGCGGTGATGATGCATAACGGCTATCTGACGCAGACCACGGAGAAGCGGCTGATGATAGTCAGCGGCCAGGGTTACCCGGCGCTGGCCGAGAGCATAGCCGAGCGGCTCGACATCGACTTGGCCGGGGTCGAGCTGCACGCGTTCGCCAACGGAGAGCTGTACGCCAGGTACCTGGAGAGTGTCAGGGGTGCCGACATGTTCATCGTGCAGTCCTTGTGCGATCCCGTCAATGAGAACCTGATGCAGCTGCTCATCATGATAGACGCCGCAAAAAGAGCCTCCGCCAAGAGGATAGTGGCCGTCATCCCGTGGTATGCCTACTCGCGCCAGGATCGCAAGACCAAGCCGCGCGAGCCCATAACCGCGCGGCTTGTTGCGAACATGATCCAGGCCGCCGGCGCGGAGCGGGTGATGACGATGGATCTGCACTCGGGCCAGATAGAGGGGTACTTCTCTTTCCCCGTGGATCACCTGACGGCGATGCACACGTTCGTCGACTATCTCGCGGAACAGGACTTCAGGGACGCCGAGGACGCCGTCGTGGTCGCCCCCGACACCGGCGAGGTGAAGGTCGCCAAGCAACTAGCCGGACACCTCAGGCTCCCCTGGGCTATAGTGAACAAGATGCGCGACGGGTTAGGACACTCCGAGGTGACGCACGTCATCGGGAACGTAGAGGGCAAGCGGGTCATCATGATCGACGACGTAATCGCCACGGGCGGGACCCTGGTCAATGCCGCGAAGCGTCTGGTAGACGTGGGCGCACTGGAGGTCAGCGCCGCCGCCACCCACGGCGAGTTCTCAGGGGACGCATACCGGAAGATCGAGGACTCCCCCCTCAAGGAGGTCATCGTGACGAACACGCTGCCCTTGAAGCAGGATGAGCCGCGGTCTAAGATTAGGACGCTCAATATCGCACCGATCCTCGCGAGCACCATCAAGAACGTCTTTACGGATGAGTCGGTGAGCGAGGTCTTCATGGGCGAGAACCAACTCTTCTAGACCGTAAGGAGCGAGACGTGGCAGATAACGTGGATCTACAGGCGCAGGAGCGCGGGGAGAGGGGCAAGAACGCGGCCCGACGCCTCAGGGCCTCGGGTATGACACCCGCCGTCCTCTACGGCAACGAGGCCGGCGGGAGCACGGCGCTCGCGATCCCGACGAAGATCGTGGACTACACCCTCCACCACTTCGGGGACAACGCCCTCTACAACATAAACCTCGACGGAGACACCTCGACGGCTCGCGTCGTGGACGCGCAGCGCGACCCCGTCTCCGGGCGACTGGTCCACGTCGACTTCGCGCCGGTGAACATGCGCGAGCGCATCGAGGTCACCGTCCCGCTCACGGTCGTCGGCGAGGCGCCCGGTGTCGAAGAGGGCGGCGTGCTGCAGCAGGTCGCCTACGAGATCCAGGTCGAATCCCTACCCGGCGACATCCCGCAGGAGATTACCCTCGACGTCTCGAGCCTCGGCATGAACGAGAACCTGAACCTTGGCGACCTCACGCTGCCCGAGGGCGTGACGCTGCTCTCGGAGGCTGAGGAGATTGCGGTTACGATCACGGCGCCGACCGAGATCACAGAGGAGGAGATGGAGGCCGCCGGCATCGTCGAGGAGCCCACAGAAGAGGAAGAGGCCGCCGAAGAGGCTGCCGGAGACGAGGAGGCTGCCGAGGGTGAGGAGGCGTCCGAGGAGGATGCTCCCGAGGAGGGCCCAGCGGGACAGAACGTCCAGGATTAGACTGGCCAGCTCCTTCTTCAAAGGAGACGAACGAGACGACGGGGGACCGGCCTGGTCCCCCGTCGTCGTCGGCCTCGGCAACCCTGGACGCTCTTATGAACGAACTCGCCACAACGCCGGCTACCTGGTCGCCGACGAGCTCGCTAAGCGCCACGACGGCTCCTGGCGCAAAAGGAAGAAGGCCGAAGCGGCACCCATCTCCGTAAGTCTCACCAGCGCCACGCTCCTCAAGCCGACGACGTTCATGAACGACTCGGGCTCCGCCGTCTCAGGCTACAGACCCGAGGACCTCATCGTTGTCCACGACGACCTCGACCTCGAAGCGGGTACCGTTCGCATCAAGGTCGGGGGCGGCGCAGGCGGGCACAACGGCCTGCGCTCTATCATCGGACGACTCGGAAACGACTTCATCCGGGTGCGTATCGGTATCGGACGCCCGCCCGTAGGCGTCACAGCCATCGACTACGTGCTCTCGAGGATGGATCCGGTCGTCAAGGACGCCATCCCAAGGGCTGCCGACGCGGTGGAGTTCGTGGTCGAATACGGCCCCGAGACTGCGATGAACCGCTTTAACGTGCGCGCCTGAAGGTCCCGGCGCTACGAGAAGGCGCGTCGTAGGGGCGGTCCGCAGAGAGGGCGGTTCGCGAACCGCCCCTACACGGTCCTACCTCTTGGGAATCGCTCTCTGCAATCGCCATCCGGCCTCGGAACGGGCGTCTATTCTGTTTCCTGCGCGATTCGGGGCATCTGGCGGAGCATCTTGCCGAGCATCTCGATGCCGCCCTGGTCCAGGACACGGTCTTCTTCTATGATCTCGAGCTCTTCCGGGACGCCGAGTTCGCGTAGCCTTCTCGCCGTAACGCTTGCGCACACCACGGCCTCGACTCTTCCGAGGGCGTCCAGGACTTCTTCGGGTCCCTGATCCACGTAGACCTGGAGGAAGTCGAGGTGGTCGAGTCCAGCCCCCTCGATGGAGCTCGAAAAGTTCTCCATGCACGTGCGCCCCCATCCCATGACCCCGACCGGGGTCCCCGATGGAAGCTCCGTCAGTCGTTGCAGGCTCTCCAGCGTCGCCTCGGCCAGCAGCGCGACGGCCTCTATCCCCCGGGGCTCCACGATCTCCTGTACCTCGTGGATGTGGAAGAAGGTCGTCACCGCGAGACGCCACGGCAGATCCTCGGCGTCCGAGACCCTGTCGGCCAGGTCTTCGACCAGGACCTTCTCGACCTCGACGGGGAGCTGTTCCTCGAGCTCTGAGGAGAACTGATCCAGCTCCGCCCGCGTGCACTCGACGAACAGGACGGGCAACTTATCCTGCGGCTCCGCGCCGGAACGTGCGAGCAGCTCGTACGCCAGGTCCTCCACAGGCACGCCCTGTGCCGCCGCGAGATCCATAACCCTCTCCAGTACCTCCTGGCGCTTGATGTCCTCCACATCTACGGGAGGCTCGACGACGTAGACGCCGCTGCCACGACGGCTCTCCACGTAACCCCCCCGCTCGAGATCGGAGAATACCCGCGCCACCGTGTTCCTGTTCACCCGTAGAAAGCCAGCCATCACCCTGATGCTCGGCAACCGGCTCCCAACCTCGAAGCCGCCCGTCAAAATGAGGTGCTTGATCTGCCCCTCCAACTGTACGTGTACGGGTACGTTACTCTTGGAATTTATTCGTAAATCCATTAATTAGCCTATTGTCCTATGACACCATGTCGATTATGATTGTCCCAAGTCAACGTGACAATTATACCGCAACCGGGAGAATGGAAGAAGCGATGATCAACCCGTTCGATCTTGAGACAGCGAGGCGACGGCAGGAAGATCTGTTGCGCGAGGCTCAGGAGCACAGGATCGCGGCTGCTTTGCGGAAGGTTCGTCGAAGCAGGAGCGGCATGCGCAGGGGGTTGGAAGGTGTGGAGTTGAGCTGGGAGCTCGCCGATGAGCCCGTGCTTGCCACGGGGCACCATCGTGCGCTCCGTAGATAGGGCGTCGTGTCGGAGAAGAATATTTCAGGGGCTGAGGAGCGGGTCACGTTCAGCCTCGCGGGGGCGCTTGCCGGGGCGAGGAGATGTATCCCGATAGAGATCAGCGGGTGTGGCATCGGCCTCGTGTTCGGGACGCTGGCGGGACAGGCCGGGCTCGGCGCCCATGAGGCCGCCTTGATGAGCGCCCTCGTGTTCTCGGGGGCGGCCCAGTTCGTGGTACTCGGGCTCTGGGCATCGCCGCTGCCTGTGGCTACCATCGTCCTGGCGACGCTCGTAGTCGGGTTGAGGCATCTGTTGATGGGCGCGGCCCTCGCGCCAGTGTTCTCGAAGTTGCCGCGTCTGAAAGCCTACGGGTCCGTGTTCTTCATGGCCGACGAGAACTGGGCGCTCACCATTGGCGAGTTCGCGAAGGGACGCCGCGACGCCGCGTTCTTGCTCGGCGGCGGACTCTTGATGTTTCTCGTCTGGACAGGGTCCACGTTCGTCGGTGGCACCTTCGGCGGCGCGATCGAAGACCCGGCGCGCTGGGGACTCGACTTCGCGTTCACCGCCGTATTTCTAGCTCTCATCGCGGGAATGTGGAAGGGGAGGTCCGACATCCTTCCCTGGACGGTGGCGGCCGCGGTGGCGGTGGCGGTGCACCACTGGCTGCCAGGCCAGTGGTACATCCTGCTCGGTGGTCTGGCGGGGAGCTTCGCGGGGGTGGTGCGGCGTGGGCGTTGATCCCGGCACCCTGATCACGATAGTGTTGATGGCGCTTGCCACCTACGCGACCCGCGCGGGCGGGCTGTGGCTGGCGAGTCGGTTCGACCTCTCCGAGCGGGCCGGTGCGTGGTTGGATCAGATACCGGGCGCGATCCTCGTCTCGCTCGTCGCCCCTACGGTCCTGACGGGAGGCCCCGCCGAGGCGCTGGCCGCCCTCGCCGTCGTGTTAGTCGCCGTGAGGACCGGAAGCCTACCGGCGGCGATGGTTACGGGGGTAGGGACCGTTCTCGTGCTGCGGGCCCTGGAGGCGAACCTGCTGTGATCTCGCAAGCCGGCCCGAGTACCTATCTACCTGTGTACCTTCCGCCTGCGCCAGAAGAACCAGAGTGTTGCGGCGATGAGGACCGTCAGGACCGCGAACCCGACGAAAGACGTGAAGACTTCCACTATCCTCCAGCGGCCGCCGAGAGTCCACCCCAGGCCGATCAGAGAGCCGTTCCAGATGCTGCACCCGAGAACGGTGTAGCCGAGGAACTGCCAGCGCAGTGGCATGCGCTTGAGACCGGCGGGCACCGAGACGAGCGCGCCGACACCGGGGATCAGGTGTCCGATCAGTATCGCCTTTCCTCCGTGGCGCGAAGACCCTGCTCGCCCTTTCGAAGTCGGACACGAAAAGGAACTTGTAACGTTCGAAGTGCTTGATCACACGCCGCAAACGCGCCTCCCTGAGCCTGAATCCGACGGCGTACAGGATGAGCGAAGCGCTTACCCTCGCCGCCGTCGCCGAGAGCAACACGGGTACGTACGTAAGACGTCCGTTGCCGATCAGGAACCCGAAAAGCGGCAACGTCAGTTCCGTCGGGATCGGCAAGTACAGGCTGCCCGACAATATGAGAACGAATACGCCTACGTACCCGAGCGAATGGACTACCTCGATGACCCACCGTACGAGATCGGTGAGTACACCACCCATCGTGCTTTCGCCTCCTATCTCCTCAGCGAGACTGCCTAATTATGCACCATGCGATGCAATGCCGGACCCCGAACCAGCGCGCGAAGGAGCTGACTCGAACGATGCCGATTTCCGCCAGTAATCTCGTCTGTCGGGTGCGACAATAGGGACATGCTGAAGGACTTCGAAAATCACTATGGTGCCGTACCTGGCGGCGATGAGACGACTCGGGAGGAGATCCCACTCCGACTGCCGTTCCGTCCACCGTTAGACGTGAACAGTACGCTTCGCTTTCTAGGCACACGCGCGGTAGCCGGCGTAGAGACTTTCGATGGTGAGATTTATCGGCGGACGCTGCGTCTGCCACACGGCGCCGGGATGGTGTCACTCTCCGACGGCGGCGACCACGTCCTCTGCTTGCTCAGGCTCGAAAACGTGAGGGACCTCGGTACCGCGGTGCAACGGTGCCGGCGGCTCCTCGATCTCGACGCCGATCCCGTCGCCGTCGCCGACGTGCTCGGGGCCGATCCGCTGCTCGGCGCTCTCGTTCGGCGTTCGCCAGGGCGGCGCGTGCCGGGGAGCGTGGACGGCGCCGAACTCGCCTTCCGTGCGGTTCTCGGTCAGCAGATCTCTGTGGCCGGCCCGCACCCTCGCGGGCCGGCTCGTCGCCCGCTGCGGAGAACCGCTCCCCGAGGCGCTCGCGGCAGAACGCGGCGCACCGACGCAACTCTTCTCAGAGCCACAGGCCGTGGTCGAGGCAGGACTCGAGGATCTCGGCCTGCCCTCGGCCCGTCGCGAAACCTTGCGCAATCTGGCGCGTGCCCTTGCAGGAGGTGGGATCTTGCTCGACCCCGGCTCCGGGCGTGAGGATGTCGAACGGCGGTTGCTCGAGGTGCGTGGGATTGGACCGTGGACCGCTTCGTACGTTGCGATGCGTGCGCTTGGCGACCCCGATGCGTTTCTTCCAACGGACCTCGGGGTCAGGCGGGCCATCTCCAGGCTCGGCCACGCGAGCGACCGTCGGAGCGTCGCCGCACTCGCCGAACGTTGGAGACCCTGGCGCGCCTACGCCACACAGCACCTGTGGGCGAGCCTCGGGGACGCGGAAGGTCAGACCAAGAAGAGAGAGGTGGTAGCGTGAATGCTTACGTCGACGAGATAGACTCTCCCGCCGGTCCGCTCGCGTTCGCGGTAAATGAAGAGGGGGCTCTGATGCGGCTGCACTTCGTCGATTGCGACTTTGGGCCGGTCATGGAAGAGGAATTGGAGGACGAAGGTTACGCCGTAGAAGTGGACGAGACCAGGACTGCCGGTGTGCGAGAAGAGTTGTCCGAGTATGTGGACGGACGGCGCAAGACCTTCGACGCGCCCCTGGCGTTCGTCGGCTCGGAGTGGCAGAAGGCCGTCTGGACGGAATTGACGCGCATCCCCTTTGGGGAGACCAGGTCATACGGGGAGATTGCGGACGCGCTCGGGCGTCCCGGCGCGGCGAGGGCGGTCGGTAGGGCCAACGCCTCCAACGTGCTGCCCGTAGTCGTACCCTGCCATCGTGTGATCGCCGCAGATGGCACGCTCGGCGGGTTCAACGGCGGACTTCACCTCAAAGAGAGGTTGCTCGAGCACGAGCGCAACGTACTCGCCGCAGCGGGCAAATAGTGGGCCCGGGGATGTGGGTGCTGCGAAACGGAACCCGAAGATTGCGACGTCGAGAGGATGCGACACGGATCTCGTAGTATCTGAAAGCAGCGTCCTATGAGACCACGAGATTTCGCAGGCCTCGTATTGCTCGGCGCGCTGTGGGGCGGTTCTTTCCTGTTTATCCGCATCGCCGTGCCTGCGTTAGGCCCTTTCTTTCTCGTGGAGTTGCGGGTTGGGCTCGCTGCTGCGGTCCTGTTTCTGTACGCTCTCGCCGCAGGACGAGTGCCGAAGATACGCAGCCGGTGGAGGTCGTTCCTCGTACTTGGGTTCTTGAACGCGGCGTTGCCTTTCACTCTGATCTCGGCTGCGGAGATCCATCTGACAGCCTCCCTAGCCGCCATCCTGAACTCGACTACCGTCATGTTCACGGCGATCGTGGCCACGGTGTGGATGGGCGACGCGCTGACGGTCAAGAAGGCCGTTGGGATTGTTCTTGGAATAGTCGGGGTCACTGTGCTCGTTGGCTGGGACCCGCTACCCTTGAACGGCGTCGTCCTGTTGGCGGTGGCGGCGATGTTGATCGCTTCGCTCTCTTACGCGCTGGGAGCCACCTACGCCAAGTGGTCGTTTTCGGGCATCCCACCACTCGGGATGGCTTTCGGGCAGCTTGGCGGGGCAGTATCTCTGCTCTTACCCCTTGCTGTCGTTAGCCTTCCCGAAGAAGTGCCATCGGCTGTCGTGACTCTCTCCATGCTCGGGTTGGCTTTGCTTTCGACCGCAGTGGCTTACCTGATCTACTTTCGTCTCATCGAGAACGTCGGGCCGACGAGCACGGTCACCGTCACGCTGCTCGTGCCTGTCTTCGGCCTGTTGTTTGGCGTCTTGCTCCTCGACGAGCCTTTCGGTCTGGGCACACTGGCCGGACTCGGGATCATCCTTACGAGCGTCGTGCTCATAACCGGTATTGAGCGTGGATGATCGAAAGATATGGGTCCGGACATGGGTAAGGTGCGAGACTGAGGACGATGGGAAAGGAGGATGAACGTGTACGGGAAGAGATCGCAAAGGGGTAGCCCTGATGCGATCGCCGATCAGCTCATCACGGAGCTGGAGTCCGAGTTCGACCTGATGCGTCTCGAGCGCCACATGGCGGACCTGGAGCGAAAAGACGAGCGCCTGGTCGAAAAGATAACCGCCCTGAAAGCCG
>Ga0126315_10000919_pt1 | contig 10826 bp, 9 predicted proteins | sample Plot106_FD_92534 | JGI IMG/M metagenome (GOLD analysis project Ga0126315, IMG submission 92534) | Serpentine soil microbial communities from UC McLaughlin Reserve, CA, USA - Plot106 | ecosystem: Environmental > Terrestrial > Soil > Grasslands | place: USA: UC McLaughlin Reserve, Lake County...
ATATTTTATACTTTGAATTCCCTCTTCCATTAGAAACTGTCCGTCAATACATCATTAGAAGCTTTAATGTGTATAAGATTAAAGACCAAATCTGGTTTAGCGGCACATTTGACAAACACACAGGAAAAGTCCTTACTGCTACTACAGGAAGAAAGCAAGAGCAAAGTAGAATTGAAGATAGTAGTAAAGACCATAGAAGCAACGGAAGTAGTTACCATAGAATTCACCACTAATGTCCAACAAAATTACACAACTAGACCTAGTCGGGCAGTCTTTTCCCGGCTGCAGATCATATATTCATTCTTCGACAATCATAGAATTAGCAACTGATAAATTTGAGAAGACGGGCAAGGGAATAACATACAAAGATTTAACGGACGCAGGCATATCTATTCATAAAAATCACGCTCAAGACATTCTAAAATATCATCTAAGAAAAGGCGATATATTTAAACTAAAAGATAAGAGACCACAGCAATACTATCCTACAAATATTAAATCTAAAGTAATAGAAAAGATAGCAAAGAATACACCAATAGACCTCACAGGGGTAGACCTACTATCAACCCCCTCTTCATCTAAATCTCCTCTTTCTCAATGCCTTCAATATACGGTCATTCCCACACTGGAAGGCTATGTACTTCCATTACTTCTGCAAGCTCCATTATTTATACACAATATGCATTTTAAAACAAAGGTTCTCCCAGAATGTTATTCAGAGTTAGATCTTCCATGTTACAAGAGAAATAATGGAAAATACCATCCAGAAATTATAGGTAAAACCAAAGTTGATTATGTGTTCTATGCCAGTGGAACAGTAGACATCTATGCTAGCTGCAGTAACAATCCCTTTAAACTTGAAACAGAAGTAGATCGATTCCGTATAATAGAGTTCTTCGGTCAGATTAGAGCAGGACTGATAAACCTGTTAAATGACAAGCATGAGAGAATAGTCGGCGATATGGCAGAATGGGAGCTGACCGAATGCGATATCAATAGAGATATCAAAGTCAGCGATTTGCTCCACTTTTCAGCAATAAAGGTTCTGGTAAAACACCTTGATCATCTGTTTAGTATATACATAAAATCAATGCATGAAGATACAACATGCAGAGTAGAAGAAAGAAAACATCCAAATCAATCTGCTATAGAATTTATAAATGACGTTTTCAATCCTGTTGAAAGAGTTGAGAAACAGCTTGCAGAGATAGGTAGGAAAATAGACAGAATATGCTCTGTCAACAATATTGATGGTAGTAGTAAGGATCTGGTAGCCACTAGTACTGCTGCTACTACTAGCAATTTTTCAGATGTGAGGTGCTAATAAGTCTGAATTGAGTAATAGCCATTATGATGACGTTCTGAATGAACTAAGACAGAAAGGCGAGAAGCTAGCCAATCAATACATCGTAGAATTATATACTATCCTTAGGGACGAGGAGAAGATGCCACCTGAAGAATGTAGAGATAAAATAGAACATGATTGTGTGGACCTATGGTCTAGAGCAACTATAAGGAAATACCTTCCTCCTGAGGCAAAGGATCCAAAGAAACGACAGGCTGGCAAAATGGGAGGAGATGAGAAGAATAAGAAGAAGGCCATGCTGCTATTAGTCGCACAACAAAATACAGGGGAAGGAGAAGGTGCTAGAATCAATCTAGCAGAAAATGACTCATATGAGCAAAATAAGCAAGAATCTGAGACTTTTCACAACCAACTAAATCAACAATTGGAAGCTAGACAACCGACGCAGGAATTATACGACGTCTCAAAGATGCTTGATGATAAAGATAGAGAGATTGAAAGGCTAAAACAGGAAAGCGTAGAATTGCAGCTGAAAATGACAAAGATAGCAAATCGCGAGCTAATGTTGTCAACCGATCTTTTAATCAAAATGTTTAGAGAATTAAGGGAAGGAGGAGGACAAAGAGAAGGGAAATATTTCTATTTGAAAACTGAAGACTATATAGTGACTGGCTATGAAACGGATATTGCGAGAGACAATAAAAGGAATAATGCTACCATACATTATAACCAATGACAGCATGAAACTGACAGAATTCTAGAAGATACTATCAAAACAGACAATATTAAGTATCCATTAGCAGACATACTATCACAAACTAAAGAATCACACGTCTGGGATATTGACAGAGCAATACATGAATTGAGATTTCCTATTACATCACAATGTGTTATCAAAGATATTAAAATCAATGATTGATGTTTACAAGTTAATCTAAGTAATGCGTCTTGACTATTTGTTTCGAATTTATATTATCAATGGACAAACATCCTGTTTGTAAAGTTGAAGAGACAAAACATCTAAGGAAGAAGAAGAAACCACTCATTGAATCTATAAATGAAATTTCAATTCAACGAATGAAAAGATTGAAAAGCAAATTGCAGGACAAGATAGCAAGTTATTTGAAATTCACAATATGTTTAGTGAACTCAATGCAAAGAATGATTGAAATGATAATTGCCAGTTAGACATAGAGCATTACTATATAATGGTAACACATCATTCTGACTATTTAGAATACAATTAAAATACACGATAGAGCTAAATATTAGCTCATACGAATTATACGTATAAAATGCAAAAGTCTAAAGACATCTTAGAACACAACGTTACACTTGGTATCGACAAGGACGTCATAGAGAAAGCTAAGGCAGCCGGCATCAATATATCCTCAATTGCAGAAAATCTTCTAAAGACCATGACTTATGAGCTAAAGAATGATGATGAAGATAATAATAATAATGGAAATACAAGACATGATGTAGCCAGAGCATATGAGGCATTATTTAGAGAGGCATGGTTGCTTCTGAGTAAATATGAGCAAATAGGATCATATGATGTAAAGGTAGGTAATTGGCAATATGACTGGGAAAAGAAGACAAGTACAATAATATGCTTTAATAGTCACATGGGACTTGCAATATGCTATGATGTTCCTGGAAGACCGATTCAAGAACCTGATATATCAGTAGAGAAGGTATTAGAAGCTATCAATGAATATGGTCTGGAGAAAATTTTAGAAAATTTACTTGTAGCCTTAACCCATGCTGCAGAGACCAATAAACTAATAATCACAGAAATAAAATTTGCATCGCAAGTACTCAACAAACTACTCAACATGTTGTCCAATAAAGAGGAAGAAGAAGATAGCAAAAGAAGAACTACCAAATAGGATAGGCCCTGTTAGTAGGTATACAAGATAAAACAAATGGTAGTACATTTCAGGCCTAGCTAATTACATTAATTAATTAATTAATAAAGAAAAGATGGCAGTTACCAGCGATTAGTAAATCAAGAGCTTGCAAAGCCTAAGGAACAGCAACAGCAGGAATTGATTAATTGCTATGGAGCAAGACAATTAGCTTTAAAGTTGTTAGCTAATGCTGGTTATGGGGTGCTTTTGCAAGGAAAGAGTTTGCTCATTCTGATTATAGAGTTCAGAGATTAGAACAGGATATAGTAGTACGATAATACATAAGCAAATGGAGAAAATGGCTTTGAGCATTATGCTTTCAGACTGTATTTGGATTTACAGATTCAATATAAGACATAGTCCATGTGACGATACTACAACAACAGAGTTATTGAAACAATATACTAGTCAATTTGTTAGAGATCGTCAGCTTCAATTAAATATAAAGATTGAGCATAAGAATAGATTTCTATTTACAATTATCTTTGACAAGAAGAATCGCTATATTGCTTGGACTGGCAACCCTGAAGATAGACCAATCTTAAAGAATTAGATGGCATGAGCAGAAGATATCCAACCTGGATCAAACAGCAAATAGAAAAGATTGTGACACATTTGATAACTAAATCTAATATTGATGATGATATAATACCAATCATAAAACAAACATTTGAGGATTTAGACTATGGCAGGTTTGATGCTGAAGATATGCAATTTACAGAACAACTAGATAAAAGTCCTAACCAGTATCCAAATGATAAAAGTATAAGGGTTAAAGTATTAGGTCTAGAGCTTGGTGCAAGCAAAGGAGAACTAGTTTACTGGTATGAGTCTTTAGCTAATAAGAGAGGTTATTCAACCAAGATAAAGGATCTCAGCATCAAGAAATATAAGCAGATACTTTTGGATAAAATAGAAGATATATTAGAAATTGCAGGTTATGATATTGCTAAAATCAGACAAGATTTGCATTATGAAAGTGAGAGCATGATAATAACAAGTAATAGCAGAAATTAGATTCTCTCCACATACTATAATTTTACTACAAACAAACTTTTCAAACAAGCTACTAAAGGGTTCAAGCAGATATGAACCCCTAGAACTATTAAAAGAGTTTTGTAACATTATTATTTGAAATCATAAATTTAAGTTGTAACACCTTATTTGATTTGATGGTATGGTTCGCTTTTTTCTTTAGCTCTTCTTGATCGGGGTTAGCATTCTTAGTATCTTTAGCTGTTACGGACCTAATTGAACTTATTAATATTAGAATTAGAGTTATCTAACCAGTTATATTTATTGAAAAAAGAAGTCTTTATATATATTATAATAATGCCTAACAATTATGAATACCGCGAATATGACTCCTGAAGAGAGCGGTTGTTGTGGCCATTGTTTTAAACTCGACATTATAAATCCAGAAGAAGTTTCTGATTTGACATTTCATGCAGTAGGCGGCACTAGCACTATCATAACCGTCACATATGTTAAGGATGGACAACTATATTTTTCAATCAGTTATGATTGTGGACAAACATTTGAACCTCCTGAAGAAGTAATGCCTATAGCAGGAATACTGAAAGATATACAAATCCTAACAAAAGGAGACCAATTTGTCGTGACATTAAAAATAGAAGACAATGAATCTAAAAGAGATATTAAGAAAGCCGTTAGCGGATGGATATATGCCGAAAAGATAGATAGTAAGAAAGCGAGCAGTGGATATATCTATAGTAAAAGAAATAAGTTCTCTTATAAGGCATGTACTGTACGGGAACCAAAAGCAAAAGGTAAACTCATAAATGTATCATTATCATTTAGAGAATATGTCGACAAAGAAACTGGAGAACGTGGCGAGGAATCAGTCGATCACTCGTTTTATTTAGACGATGATGGAAATATATGTATGGATTGTGACGGTCACAGATGCGTAATATAATAATCATCTGAAGAATCTAAAACGTACACATTCACTTATAGATTCTTTGAAATAATCAAGACACAAGAAATGCTGCAGTAATATTTAAGAACCTAGTAGAACTGCATCAATTATTTAAATAAAAGCTAGACTTACTAAAATGATAATAAATTGGATCTGAACATAAAATTTTTTATGTTGCCTCTGACATTATTATTAACAATTACAATTTACGATGTAGGATCTATCCAAATGGCAGAATCAAGAGGCACATGGTTTGGAGCAGATACTATTCACGTACCAATAGCATGGTGCGCAGTTAATGGAAGCCAAGCGGTTGTCAGTCCAAATATTCCAAATCCTTGGGGAGGTGTTGATACGACTACCGATGAAGTCCTTTGGAGGAGGCATGAACGTGTTAGCGACAATATTTATATTAATCCTGCAGGAATTTCCTTCAGATCTGCTATTAATGATGCATTGCATACTTCACTGAACTTTCCGATAATTAGCGATCCAGATCCGACTTTAGGCAGTATAGGAAATGTTACAAAGGAGGACTTTCTTAGAAGGGAATTTAAGCAGGTGATTAATGAGTGTGACTCAGAGTGGGAAAATAGATCCAAAAGTGGTACAGTTAACGGTATTCCTACTATTAATATAAGACGTTTCGTTCACAGTGATGGTATCGAAGACGAGGATCTTATCGGTACTTCTTTATGTAAAAAAGACCCATCGACTGGATCATGTAGGGTTCCTTATGATGGATACGCTTTCGTGATAGACAATTTTTATACAGCTTACGGAGCCTCTGGTGGCTGGAACAATGACCCGTTCGATCAAAACTTGGGACATGAACTTGGGCATGCATTAGGTCTAAATCACAGGGATGCACCCTACGCATTAATGAACACTAGTCAACAGGAAAATGGTCCTGGGGGAACAGTAAATAATATAGCACTAGACAGTGCAGAAATTATAACAGCAAGAAGTAATGCAGTGTTAGTTCCCGGTACAGAAATTGATCCTAATAACAACGTATTTCAAGGGGTAGTAGTTAGAAGTATTAAGGTAGACAATGTTGAAGAAAACGAAACACTGCTACCTTATCAAGATCTCTCATCTGTTAAAGTAACATTCGACAAGAAACAAAATATTACAGCAATTGATCAACAACTTTTTGGTCTCATTCCAAAGAACATTTTATACAATAATGAAAGTAGCACACAGTATTGGACATTAATAGATCTAGACAATAATACAAAAACAGGAGGAAACCAAACAATACTACAAGATATAGGCGTACCACCTACCAAGTTCTTAGGAGCCGATCTAGTTCTCCTAGGAGAAGTCGATGAAAACAACAATCTAACAAAAAGTAATAACATTAGAGGAAGTAGTTGGGTATTTACTCAACAGGGTCAGAATATGACGTTATTGCCATCAAATATGAGTAGATTTAACAAAGAAACTGCTATACTTGAACTACATTACCGTAATAAAACAACACCATTATCAGAAATGGACGGTTTGCCCATCTATGATACCATATCTGTAAAGCTAAATAATAGTGGGAACTTAGTGAGCATAAATAAACCATTTTCCATACAGGCTATTATTTCTTATAATGGAACTATTGTAGACAGGCTTAACGATCAAACAGAAGATGAAGGCTCTAGTCTCATATTAACCCAGCCATTTTTCCCGCAGTGCTTTATAAACGAAACTGCTGAAAGAGGTAAGAATGCTACTATATATGTTTCAGGTTTATTGCCAAACAGCAATGTTCATGCGCTGATCGGACCTAGGTTCATAGCTAATGGTACAACAACTGATTTCGGAAATATTAAAATAGACTTCACAGTTCCAAATGATACTAATGATGGACTACATCTGATAACAGTTGGAGTTGATAATACTGCTTTAACAGCAGATTGTGAGATTATTGTAGGCAAATAACAAAATAACATAGAATGAAGTCCTCATACATCTCATAGAAATCTATTTTTTCCTTGATTATTTTGTTTTCTTAATTCTGATGACGATGTCTTCTAGAATTCATACCAACTAACTTTTGCATATTGCCTTATCAATATAAGGTTGAGAAGGATTTAAGTTTCCTCATATTCTAAAGATATCTGTATTTATTAATTTATCATTTAAAATCATCTATTTTTGTTATCAAAAGAAAGATAAGTTAGAAAGCGAATTCAGAGAAAGCAAGCTAATTTGACTTAATTGTTACTCAACTATTAAATTAAAGGTATTTTCTGTTGCAAATATTGGTTCCACACAATCAACACCAAGACATACTATACTTGCTTTAAATTGAATATTATAGTTTCCAGGAGTAAGTGGCTTTGTTATAACATAATGCCCGTCGGCTACAACTGTAGACGGCCCTGGTTTAGCTCCATCCAGAGCATTATTGGGATAGATAACTTGAAACTCTTTAGTAGGTATCCTGTATCCTAGAAGATCTTCATATTTGAATTCATTACTATTTATTTTAAGGTATAAACTGGTAACACTATCCTGATCTTTTTTTGCTATTTCATGAAGTTTTTCTATCGTAGCGCCGGGATTCTCTTGATCAGAAGCTGTAACCGTTATTATCGGGATAAAGATACCTAATCCTGAGGGTATTTTGCAGGTTTTTACAGATGCACCACCTGCATTTGCTGTTAGATAAAACACGGAGGACCTGGAGGTATTTTGTCCATAAGTACATATTCTTCCGGTTTCATCTTCCATAGGATTCTGTTCAATTGGTATTGATAACATCAACTTCCAGAAATTAATAACATGATCTTCGTATGACAAACCAAAAGGTTTACTATCTGGTGGGAAAATATCTAATGAATCCTTCTGCTGTGCCCAAGATGAATTTATACTAAAAGATAGAAATGATATAAACATAATGAACAAGATAGGCTTATTCATTATTTTGTCATTATGCCTATGCATTTACGTTAAGAAATCCTTTTTAATATTTAAGTTTATTTGAAGATAAATAAATATGTCACATATTTATAATATAAATTCTAATTTCTTTAATACACGTACAATTTTTTTAGTTATGACGCTTTTGGTGGCGCTTATGTTAATAGATACATTCTTAATTAGATTTTATGATCTAATAAATAAGAATCTTATTTCTGTAACGATAAAAAAAATTATATTCTCCATAACCGTCCTTGTTTGTTTATCACTCGAATTTATTGTTCTAAAGTATGTAATACAATTGGTTAATAAGACCCGGCTAAATACAAGAGTCAGTGTTAAGCCACTCAATAATGTAATCTACCTTTCGCAATTTTCACTTGTAATATTAATATCTTTTCTAACATTTCAGCTTTTTTACTTTAACTACTATAATTCTTTACTTCTTATGTTGATAATTATAGTTGTCTACGGTGCTGCTTCAACCCTGATAGGAAAAACTCTGGTATTATTTATCTCGTGGTACAGACTAAATCGTAATTTTATATTTTTTATTTATTCTATATCTATGGCGATGATAGTATTCAATTTAGTTTTGACCACTATTATTTTGAATATAAATTTAAGTGAAAAACCAGAACAAATTAGACAATTTGCTGGAGGAAGTATGGATATTACAGCCGGTAAGTACGTGTTTCTATCCTCTATGTTTAAGATTTCATCAATCCTATCATTTGCAAGTATATGGTTGACAACAGCATTGTTGATGCATACTGCCAAGGATCAATTGATTAAAGAGATACGATATTGGAGTGTATTAATTATACCTCTTGTTTACTTTTTGATTAGTTATTTCGCTCAGAATATTTTTTCTAGTATGTTGTTTCCATTTCTCAGATCTGATCCTGTGTTTGTCTCCATGATATTAACATCATTTTTCATACTAAGTAAGCCAGTGGGTGGATTGATATTTGGAATTTTGTTTTGGCGAATATCTAGATTAATTAGCTTTGAAAAAATTCTACGGGAATATATGATTATTTCAGGGTATGGTTTTCTTTTATTATTCAGTGCAAATCAATCTAGTTCGCTCGTTTTAGGACCATACCCTCCTTTTGGAGTGGCAACTATAACAATATTGATCGTTGCTACATATTTAATCCTGATAGGATTATACATATCGGCAACTTTTATATCAGCAAATACCGAACTGCGTAGATCTATCTATAAAATAACGGCAGAATCAAAGTTGTTGAGTCTGCTGGGTAAGGTGGAAGCGGAAAAGGAAATTGAGAAAACTGTTACTGAAATTATGAAAAAAAAGAACACATCAACAGTCTCTGAAAATGTCAATTTCGATTTAGATAAAAACGAATTAAAAAATTATTTAGAAAAAGTTATGGAAGAAGTAGGAAAAAAAGATATAGATTAATTATGATTTAATTTTTTCTTATGCTCATCCTGTTTGGTTAATGCAATCTATTAATACAAAACAATGTGTGTGAGAAGAAACAAACAATGTATACTATCTTGAAAATTAATATAAAGAGAAATTCATCATAATATTTAGTATATACATGACAGCATTATTTCGGATACTCTGAATACAATTACTATACAATGGTAACAGTTGGAAACAGATGATAGCAGAGACAACGAAGAGATAACAATGATAACAAAACTGGTATCAAATGATAACAAGGGGAACAGCTTTAAGCTTCCATTATACTATATATTTCTTGAAGATACATAACATATGACGATTTTAACAAGACAAGAAAGAGAAAGACTTGTACTAGACCTTTACTATAATCAGGGCAAGACTTATCGTGAAATATCTAAGGTGGCAAGAATATCTCCACGTGATATAGGAGTTATTTTGAACAAGATAAGCCAAGAGAAGAAGAGAGAAGGATCAAAAGAAGAAGAACAAGACAATATTGATTCAGAGAAGAACCAAACTCAGGCACAACAATCATCTGTATCTGCTCAAGCCTACAAACTCTTTTCCGAACGTAAGACACCATTGGAAGTAGCGATTGCATTAAACCTGAGTGAATCAGACGCAACTATATTTTATAGAGAGTACTGGAAGCTAAAGCAGCTGCACAATCTGAATATGATTTATGAAGAGACTAAAGGCGATATTGACTCATTTCTTAAGTTGTACAAATTAGCTAAGAGAAAAGGAATAGGTGTCAGGCATGTTGTTGACATTCTTGCAATTGCTAATAATGATTTACCAGCACTCGAACGGCGATTTAAAAGATTAGGAAATGATATAAGTGCCCTGCAATTTCAAAAGCGTATAGACGAGAGAAATTTATCTCAATTGAACAATCAAATAGCATCAACAACTAAACTCTTGAATTCTCTTCGTATATGTTGTCAAAGAGAAAGAGGAGAGATAGAAAATCTCTATAATGAAAAGATAAGAATAGCAAATCTTGTTACTCATTTTAAGAACAATAATGAAGAATATCTTGATAAAATCAAACAGATAGCTGAAGAGAAAGTAAAAGATGTTTTAACGAATGGTAAACTAATCTTAAAATTTGCTACTTTCTCAGTAATTGAATCATTGAGAAGCAACCCTGAATTATATAACTTCATAATACATGATAATTCAAATAATACTACTATTATCAGCAATGGATCTAACTATCATTCATTAATGTTGTCAGGACGACAGCAGCAGCATCAACAACAATCATTTAATGATATCTATACTGCTTTGATATTAGAA
>Ga0126315_10000920_pt1 | contig 10812 bp, 5 predicted proteins | sample Plot106_FD_92534 | JGI IMG/M metagenome (GOLD analysis project Ga0126315, IMG submission 92534) | Serpentine soil microbial communities from UC McLaughlin Reserve, CA, USA - Plot106 | ecosystem: Environmental > Terrestrial > Soil > Grasslands | place: USA: UC McLaughlin Reserve, Lake County...
TGTACGTCGAAGCGCTCACCGGACGCGAAGTAGACATTGCGCCGCTTGCCGCTGTGCCTGACGAAGCGCGCATCGACGATGGACGCACCATTCACCTGCCTTCGCTCGTCAACGAATTCGGCGACGAAGACCTCGATTTCCGCCTCTACAAAGTGCTCGCCGCACACGCCGCGGGCCAGATCGAGTTTGGCACTTACGCGCGTGGCGGCATGTTGCACGCGGCGCGCTCCGCGATCGCCGCAAGATATTCCGAAGAGAACGTTGATGCGCTGGATGCTTTCGCACTCGCCGATGAGATTGTTCAGTTGCGCGAGGATCAATCCGCGGAGGCGCCGCAAGTCGCTACCTCGGGCGACATCGGTTATCGCGACGTTCTGAAAGTGTTTCCGCTGCCACAGCTCGCTCGCCGCGTCTTCGCAACTCTCGAAAACGGCCGCATCGATCGACGGTTGCGGCGTACCTATCGTGGTCTAAATCGCGATTTGGATCTCATTCGCCAACACCTCAGCCGCAGCCGCCCGAGGATCACGGAGTTGGCCGGCTCCCTGGTTCCGTTTGAGCTGCTCTTTCAGATCACGATGCTGGGCGGCGCGCTCGATGACGCACGCAATTACTATAGCCAGGTCGTCTCGGAGTTGGAGACCATCGTCAGTGACTACCTGGTGCGCGAGCAAACCACGGTGGCGGACACGTTGATGGCGACGAGTCGTGTTTATGATCTTTTCCAGACTGTGGTGCCGGTCGATGATTCGGTGCAGCAGGTTGAAGCGCCAGAGGAGCAAACTGACTCGGAAGATGAATCAGCCGCAACGGAGCGCATGAAGCAACGACAAGCTGAGCGGACGCCTGAACGCCGCGATGCGCGTGAGTTGTTCAATGCCTGGAACGACCCTTCGCAGGAAAGTGAGCCTGACGAACTGGCTGGCGCGGAAGCGTGGTCGGAAGCTGAGACACCGGAACAGGCGCTCGCCGAAGGAGAAGTTGCTTACAACTACGACGAGTGGGATCGCGAGTTGACGGATCACCGGCTCGGCTGGTGTCGCGTGGTCGAGAAGAAGGTGAAGCACGGCGATCGGAATTTCGTCGATCACACGAAAGAGCGGCACAAGGGCGTGATCTCGTCGATACGTCATCAGTTTCAACTGATGAAGCCGGAGAACCTCACGCGCGTCGCGAATGAAGTTGATGGCGAAGAGTTTGATCTGAATGCCGTGATTGATTATGTGATCGATCGGCGTGCCGACGGTCAGCAGTCGGAAAGAATCTATACGAAGCGGCTCCGGCGACGGCGTGATGTAGCGGTCTCTTTTCTGCTGGACCAATCGTCTTCGACGGCGCGCACGATCGGGCGTCATCCTTTACAGCCGTACACGCGGCCGGGGCGCCGCATCATCGAGATCGAAAAAGAGGGTCTGGTGCTGATGAGTGAGGCACTCGAAGCTGTCGGAGATGTTTATTCGATCAATGGATTCACTTCCGAGGGGCGGCGGAATGTGAAGTTTTATGTGGTGAAGGATTTTAACGAGAAGTACGGCGATGAAGTGAAGCGACGTATCGGCGGCATCACCTATCAAAACAACACGCGGCTGGGAGCAGCGATTCGTCACGCCACTGCGAAACTGGTGAAGCAGGATGCGCGCACGCGACTCTTGATCGTGCTTTCAGACGGGCGGCCGTATGACCATGATTATGGCGATGCTCGTTACGCGCGCGAAGACACGCGCGAAGCTTTGCGACAGGCGAAGAATGAAGGGATCACGCCGTTCTGTATAACGATCGATCGCGAGTCGGAGGCTGAGCTGAGGGATCTTTACGGAGAGATAGGTTACACGATTATCGATGATGTCTTGTCGCTGCCCGAGCGACTACCGGGCATCTATCGCCGGCTAACTACATAGCACGGATTTACACAGATTTCACGGATAAAGAAAAAGAATCAGTGAAAATCCGCGTAAATCGGTGGCTAAATTTTTCCCCAGCCGCCGCCGCCTGGTGTCTCGATGCGAATGCGATCACCGGCTTTCAATTCGTGCGATCCTTTGGATGGAAGCTTTGATTTCTTATTAAGAGTGTTGATGCCGGGCGCGCCGTCCTCTCCGCCAAATAACCCGTACGGTCCGCGTTTGCGACGATCGCACAACAGCGACATGCGCGACGGCACAAGCGCTTCGATCTCGCGCACGACGCCGTCGCCACCACGCTGCTTGCCTGCGCCACCCGAACCCTTCCGCAGCCGGTACTCGCGCACGCGCAGAGGATACGCATACTCGAGAGCTTCCGCGGGCGTGTTCAAACTGTTCGTCATGTGCGTGTGTACACCGCTCATGCCGTCGGCAGCCGGCCGCGCGCCCATGCCGCCCGCCACGGTTTCGTAGTAAGAAAACTCCTGGCCGTTGCGCGAGTCGATGCCGCCGATGGTGAGATTGTTCATTGTGCCCTGGCTGGCCGCGGGTATTCGCTCCGGCAGGGCCTGGGCCAACGCCTTGAATAAGACATCGACGATTCGCTGCGACGTTTCGACATTCCCGCCCGCGACCGATGCCGGTGGGTTTGCGTTGACGACCGTGCCGCGTGGCGCGATCACATCGATCGGCTTCATCAATCCCGCGCTCGCAGGCACTTCGCCACCAATCAAACAACGAAACACGTAAGACACCGCTGAAACTGTGATCGCTTCGACAGCATTGATCGCGCCGGTGACCTGCGGTGCACTGCCGCTGAAATCTACCAGCGCGCGTTCGCCGTCAATCGTGATGTGCACCTTGATCGGCACCGCACGATCCTCGATGCCGTCGTCGTCCAACGCGTCTTCCGCTTCGTACGAGCCGTCGGGAATCGAAGCGATCGTGTAACGCATCAGTCGCGCCGAGTAGTCGATCAGTTGCGACGCGTATTCTGTCGTCTCGCGCTCACCACGACGTTCGATGATCTCGAGCAGACGCGACGCGCCGGTTTTCAACGAACCGATCTGGGCATCGAAGTCGCCGCGACGCTCGACGCTGCCGCGAACGTTTGCGAGCAGCAGGCGCATGGTGTCGGTATCGAGCAGGCCGTGTCGGACCAGACGGATCGGCGGGATGCGAATACCTTCTCCGTAAATGTCGGTCGCGAGACCCATCGATCCCGGCGTCGCGCCGCCGATGTCCGCGTGATGCGCGCGATTCGCAACGTAAAAGAGCATTCGTTCGCGGCTCACAACCGGCATCACCAGCGTAACGTCCGGCAGATGCGTGCCGCCCGCAAACGGATCGTTCAGCGCCACGACATCGCCGGGCGCGATCTCGATCTCCTCGAGCGCGGCAGCGACGGCCATCGGCATCGATCCAAGATGCACCGGCATATGATCGCCCTGCGCGATCACGCGCCCGCCGGCATCGAAGACGGCGCACGAATAATCGCGCCGCTCTTTGATGTTCGGTGAAAACGCGGTGCGGCGTAGCGCGACTCCCATCTCCTCCGCCACGGAAGTGAAAAGCGCGCGGTAGATTTCTAGTGTGGTGGGATCAAAATGACGTTTCATCTTTCATCCCCCGTGCGGCGGCCTGGCCGCCGCACTCCAGCGACGTTCGTGATTATGAGGTTGCCGAATTGGTCGAGGCGCGCCCTCGAACCATCGGGTATCAGTGTGGTGGCTGAATACTCCGTAACGATGCAAGGTGTTTGCAGTTTTGTGTTCGCGGAGAGTTCGTCTCGCTTGTACAGCGCAACACTCATCTTGCGCCCGTTCAGATGCACAGTCACTTTCCCGTGCGACTTGTTTCTCCCTGCTTCGATTCTTCTTTCCGGCAGCTTCTCAACCAGGCCGAACGATCGCAAGCGCGCACTGACGATCTCGATCTCGCTCTGTTCCTGCGCGTAACCGTAGCGCTCGCGGTGCGCGCGATGAAATGCCGCCGCGAGGTCGCCGGCGGTGTCCCGCACTTCCAGCTCGAACGACTGGCCACGGTAACGCATCGCAACCAAGCGCTCGTGTCGTTGCCGCGAACGAGGAAAACCTTCCGCGCGCAATAACGCTGTCGCATCTCTTTCGAGTTGCACAAAAACTTTTCCGAGCTGCGCGGTCTCTTTGGGCCGGTAAGTAAACATCACGGTGCGGCTCTGGTCTTTGATCACGTCGGCAACCAAAACACCGACCGCTGACAGTGCGCCCGGCGCGGTCGGCGCGATGATAGTCGGGATTCGAAGCGCACGCGCAAGGTCAACGGCGTGCAAACCGCCGGCGCCGCCAAACGGCAACAGTGCGAACTGCCGTGGATCGTGACCGCGCTCCACAGAGATGTGTCGCAGTGCCCGTTCCATGTTTGTGTTTGCAACCGATAGCACTCCTTCGGCCGCGGCGGCAACACTGATCCGCTTGCCGGAGACCTTGCTTAAGTCGCTTGCAAGTGCGGTCAGCGCCTCACGCGCGCGCGCCTCGTCGAGTTTGAATTCGCCACCCAGCAAGCCGGCGCCTCCGAAGTGACCCAGAACAACGTGAGCATCAGTCACCGTCGGCAACAATGAACGTCCATAACAGGCTGGTCCAGGATCGGCGCCCGCCGATTCCGGTCCGACGCGTAGTGAGCCGCCTTCATCGACGCGCGCAATCGATCCGCCGCCCGCCCCGACAGTGTGAATGTCCATCACTGAGACCGCCACCGGCAAACCGGCAACCGTCGCTTCGTTCGTCGTTCGTATCGCGCCACTGTCGCAAAGCGCGACGTCAGTAGACGTGCCGCCCATGTCAAAGGTGATGACATTCTGAATTCCGGCGGATTGCGCCGCACGCAAAGCACCAACAACACCGCCTGAAGGCCCGGACAGAATCGTGCGCACCGGCTCGACCACAGCGACATCGGCAGAGATGCTGCCGCCGGAGGACTGCATGACGCGCAGGTTGAGCTTTTCCGGCGACGTGTCAGACAAACGTTTCAAATAACGGCCCATCAATGGTTGCAGGTACGCATTGATGACCACTGTCGAGGTGCGTTCGTATTCACGGTATTCCGGAAGGATGCGACTCGAAATCGACAACGGCACGTCGAGTGAAGCGAGCGCAGACGCAATGCGCTCCTCGTGTTCCGGATGCAGGAAGGAGAACAACAGCGAGATCGCTACCGCTTCCACGCCGGAGAGCTTCAGCTTTTTAACGACTGCAGCTAGCTCACGTTCGTTGAGCGGCTCGATTACTTCGCCCGACGCAACCACGCGCTCACTTATGCCCAGCCTCAGTTCGTCAGCAACGAGCGGCGGCGGCTTGATGGCGTTCAGGTTGTAGAGCTCAGGGCGCGCCTGACGGCCAATCGCAAGCACGTCCTCGAAACCTTTGGTCGTGACCAGAGCGGTGCGGGCGCCACGACGTTGCAGCAGGGCGTTTGTGCCGACAGTCGTGCCGTGTACAACTTCGATCTCTTTCAGTTGCGCGCCTGTTTCGGCGCAGATGCGCGTAAGTCCCTGTTGAATAGCCAACGAGGGATCGGAAGGAGTTGAGGGAAGCTTGAAGAGGTTGAAACGCCCGTCTCGTTCGAAGACGAAATCAGTGAACGTGCCGCCGGTATCGACACCGATGCGTATGACTTGTCTACTGGCCAACCGTTACCCAGCACCCACTTTCATTCGAAGCACGTATTGCGTCGAGCACGAGCTGCGTACGATAGCCGTCTTCAAAAGTCGCGGCGTCTTTTACAGTGGTCTTGCCCGCTCGCATCGCTTCGCAGATGGCGACTGAAAAGGCGGTGAAGCCCCTGGACCAACTTCCCTCGCGCATCCCACTGGCCATGTGGTCCTGGTCCACCTGCACCGGGCGCCACGCACCGGAGCCAACCGGCGAACGCCACAATTGGCCGGTCTCTTCGACCATCAGCGCGCCCTTGGTGCCGTAGATCTCGAGCCGGTTATCGTACTTTCCGGATTCGACTACTGAAATCGAGGCTGCGCCGGTTGCATCCTCCGTGTGTGGACCATCAGCAAAGCGGAACAGAAGTTTGGCTTCGTCGTCGGTAGTAACAGCTCGCATTCCGCCGCTGGTTTTGTCAGGACGCTCTTTGATATGCGTCGACAACATGCCAAAGGCTTTCGCCACCTCAGTGCTTAACATCCAGCGAAAAGAATCGACTACGTGCGATCCGATGGCGCCCAAAGCTCCGCCGCCCATCGCTTCGTCCGACCACCAGTCCCACGCGCGATCGGCGAGGCCGCGATAGTCAGACCGGAACACGTAATTGCAATGACGCACCGAGCCGATCGCATCTGTCTCCAGCATGCCACGCATCACGCGCCGGCTGTTGAGAAAACGCAATTCGTGATCGATCAATGCGAGCACGCCGACAGCCCTGGCTTTTTCGACCATGCGTGCAGCTTCAGCGGCGTTCAGCGCCATCGGTTTTTCGCAGAGTACAGATTTGCGTTCATCGAGTGCGGCGAGAGTGATTTCCATGTGAGTGGATGGAGGTGTGACGATGCTGACGAGGTCCACGTCGTTGTGTGCGACCAGCTCGCGCCAGTCGTTTGCGACGTGTTCGATGCCAAACTCTTTAGCGATGGTTTCGGCACGCTCTCGATGGCGACTCGCAATAGCGACAATCTTCGCTCCCATGCAATCGCGAAAACCGGGGATTTGAGTGGTGCGGGCAAACCCCGTCCCGATAATTCCGATTCCGACCGGTGACTTCTTCATGGCCCTGTTATTTAGCCACAGATTAACACCGATTGCACAGATGAAAATTAGCTGTCGCGTCCGGCGAGGCGTGCGACCATGGTTACGAGCTGGCTTGCTCCGATGGGTTTGGCGATATGCATTTGATAACCGGCGGCGAGCGCCTGGCGACGATCGACATCTCTGGCGTAGGCCGTCAAAGCAGCGGCGGGTGTTTCGCCGCCTCTTTCGGGCGGCAGCGATCGCACCTTGCCGATAAAGCTGTAGCCATCTTCATCGGGCATCGCGATGTCGCTCAGGATCACATCCGGTCTCCATTCGGCCAGTTTCGCGAGTGCTTCGCTTGCGGTCGTGCATGCTGTTACTTCCGCGCCGGTGCGCATCATCACGGTGCTGATGATCTGGCGTGCCTCGGGTTCGTCGTCAACGAGCAAGACTCGCAAACCATCGAGTGAACGTAAATCGAGAGGGCTCATCTCTGCACTGGGAGCGACGGCGGTGGCCTCGGTGCGCTCGGCCATCAATGGGAATGTCGCTGAAAAAGTTGCGCCTTTGTTGACGCCATTGCTCTGGGCTGAAACTGTGCCGCCGTGAAGCTCGACCAGATGCCTCACGATCGCGAGACCGAGTCCTAATCCGCCGAAGCTTCGCGTGGTAGAACTATCAGCCTGACGAAATCGATCGAACACACGCGGCAGAAAATCCGGCTCGATTCCCTGGCCCGTGTCTTTAACCGTCACGCGCGCGTCCGATCCATCCTGCTCGACGCGAACATGGATCTTGCCGCCGTGCGGCGTGAACTTCACCGCGTTTGATAAAAGATTCCAGATGATCTGGTGCAGGCGCGCCGAGTCAGCACAGATGGCTCCGAGGCCGGGCTCGGCCCAGTACTCCAGCACCATTCCTTTCGCATCAGCAGCCGGGCGAACGACGTTGATTGCCGCTCGTACTACCGAAGTGATGTCTAACGGCCTGACATCCAGGTTGAGCTTGCCGGACACGATACGCGAGACGTCGAGCAGATCGTCGATGAGCTGTGCCTGGACACGCGCATTGCGATCGATCGCTTCGAGGCCTTGATTCAAAACTTTCTCGTCGCGACGTGCTTCACGCAACACGCTGGACCAACCGAGCAGCGACGTCAGTGGAGTGCGCAACTCGTGAGAAAGGGTTGCAAGAAATTCATCCTTGATTCGATTTGCCGCTTCAGCATCGGCGCGTGCGCGTTCGGCACGCAGCAGTAATTGCTCGCGCGCTTCTTCCGAGCGTTGCAGCTCAGTGATGTACTTCGAGAGTTCCTCAACGTGCAGTCTCGCCGCTTCGGTCTGCTCCACGGAAGCTTCGATATTTTTCAGGTAAGTTTGGTAGGTGAAAAAGATAATTAAGATGATGGGAACTGTCGCGACTATCGCGTAGAAGCCATAACTCCTGATAAGAATAGCAATGATGCCCGCGGCGGATGCTCCGGCAAAGTAAGTCACCGACGTCCAGAGATAATAGGTGCGCCAGGTATTCCAAATTGATTCATTGATCTTGTTTGCTTTCTCGATCGCGATCAAAGCGGTGTTGGCAATGTACTGCACCAGGGCCATCAGGCAGATGGCGGTAAAGAACTTCGCCTTAAAGCCCTCCAAAATAATGCTTACGGCTGAATCAAACTGCCAGTTCAAAACAGCGACGGTGAAAAAGGTTGACGTTGCGAGGATCGCCGAGTTGAAAAAAATCGTGCGTGGACGTTTGCTGATGACCAGTGTCGCTGCTATTCCTTCAAGAGCCGAAACCACAATTGCAGCGGCGCCTCCGTAGAGAAGCAGCGTCAGAAAAACAAAGGTATCAGCTACGGTAATGCGTCCGCTGACGCGCGGGATCTTGATAGCGACCAGCGAACTCGCCATCACCATGAAGCAGAGGAAGACGAAGCCCGGATCCAGCTTACTGAAGCGCAATGTGTAGACCGAGACAAGCGTGATCGCTGCGCCGGCAATTACCAGCGACCACATGTAAACCTGCCCGAACTGGTTTTGATTAACTTCCACTCGTGCCGCACTCATTTTGCTACCTCGCATTCACAGATTACACCGTTACACACGGATCCATCGTCCGCCTTAAACCCTCGTGTAACCTGTGTTCCGTTTAGTCTGTGGTTAGTTAATAATCGAGGCAGTCGTTGCCGTCGTCCTCTACCGCTTCCATCGATGAACTGCCGTCACCAATGGTCATTGCTGACTGCGCGCTGGCTACGAGGTCGCCAGTGATTACACCATCGCCGGTTATAACTCCATCACCGGTGATCACTCCATCGCTCAAAAAACTTCCCGACGGCAATAGGTCCTGAAACAGCAAACTGACGTCCAGGAAAGCCGCACCGTCACCGGTGATCACTCCATTACTGGTAAGAATGTGATCGCCCGTAATTACGCCGAGTGAGTAGTATGCCGAATCGAGAATCAAAATATTGTCACCGGTGATCACGCCGCTGCCAAGCAGATAGCCCGGAGCGTAAACGAGTTGGAACTTCGTGATCAAATCTGAACCGGTTGCATACGTGTGATTGAGAACGACGCCACGCGACCAGGTGAACGTATAGTTCGCGATCGTCGTTTGAGGCGCGGGCGGAACGCTGACTGTGAGCAGCGGTGAGCCAACGGTTGTCGTAGTGCTTAAGTTAGTCCGCACGAGTTGGGCCAACTGCACTGCGCCGGCGGTATTCAACTGACCGGCGCCCTGCTCGAGCATGTTGAAGCCTGCGAGAGGTTGCGCCGAATACATCAACAACAGCTTCACTAGATTCGGCGTCAGAGTCGGATTCGCCTGCAACATCAGCGCCGCGGTTCCGGCGGCAGTCGGAGTGGCCATGGAAGTGCCGCTCAAGTACATCATCTTGCGCTGGTCTGCACCGCTGACACCCGCATCGAGTGACGGGTTGTGTGTGATGAGGTAATTATCTTTGGACTGTGCTTCGATCAGCTTGTTGCCCGGCGCAATCAGATCGGGTTTGATCAGGTTGTCGTAATGCCTTACGCCTTCTTCATCGGTGGTGAAGCTGCGCGTTGGTCCACGAGAGCTGAATGAAGCGACCACATCGTCACCGCGTCCATCGGTGCCGAATGTATTCGACGCTCCGATCGTAATCGCGGAAGGCTCGTTACCGGGTGAGTGGATGTGTCCGTAAAGTTTATTGCCGGCGCTGTCTTTGCCGTTGTTCCCGGCCGCTGCAAATACGACGACGCCCGAGTCCACCAGCCTGCGCACGGCGCGACAAACCGGATCGTTTCGATATGAATCAACCGCCGGCATGCCCAGGCTCATGTTGACGACGCGGATGTTGTAAGTGCTTCGATTCGAAGCGACCCAATCGAGCGCGCGCAGTACAAACGCGGTGGTCCCGACCCCCTCAGAGTTCAATACCCGCAGATTGATCAGTTTTGCGTTTGGAGCGATACCGAGATACTGGGCATTCGAGATCCGGCCATTCCCTGCCGCAAGCGAAGCGACGTGTGTTCCGTGTCCGTAAGGATCATCGGTGCGGCCTTCACCCGTAAAGTCTTCACTGTAGATGACGCGATTGTTGTTTGATTTGTCGAGGAATGAACTATGGCCCAAATCGATTCCGGAATCGAGTATGGCGATGCCGATGCCTGTACCATCCAGTGCGGTACCATTCTGGTCTATAGCACTGCGGGCTTGATCTGCACCGGTGGTACGTGAGACGTGGCCCATCGATTGAACGTCGCGGTTCATGGAAACGTAAGAAACGTCGCTGCGGGCGGCGAGATTTACCGCAGCCTGCGCAGGCAGCGTAGCCACGCGCACAGCGAAGTTTTTGAACTTGCGTATGTTGCTTCCGCCCGAGCCTTCAATCGTCGAATCGATCGAGGTGTCCGCGGAACTCGCCGGCTGAATAATCACCCGGACAAAATCCGCGCCTCGGCCATCCGCGACCTTTTGAAGTATGTCTTTCGAGACCTTTCGTTCGACGTGCACGCTGCCATTCGACTCGGCGTGCGTCCGGCGCTCGAAGACAAAGAGCGGTAACAACAGGAGTGAGAGAAAACTACTCCATAGGATCGGGTATATAAAACGCTTCATTTGTTCACTCCGGGAAACTGTGAGTAGTTTCACGCTCGGCTGCCAAAGTTTCAGTCAGTCGGTGAATGAAGGAGGTAATCCCAGGGCAA
>Ga0126315_10000921_pt1 | contig 10807 bp, 12 predicted proteins | sample Plot106_FD_92534 | JGI IMG/M metagenome (GOLD analysis project Ga0126315, IMG submission 92534) | Serpentine soil microbial communities from UC McLaughlin Reserve, CA, USA - Plot106 | ecosystem: Environmental > Terrestrial > Soil > Grasslands | place: USA: UC McLaughlin Reserve, Lake County...
TCCCATCACAAGTCCGGCCGAGGCGGTGTTATAGATCTCCACCACATCTTGGCCAAAGATTGAACGCAGGAGCGGTGTCATGAACGTGAGGGCAAAATATCCATATACAATCGTGGGAACGCCAGCCAGCACTTCCAAAATCGGCTTGAGGATATTTCTAGCTTTTGGTGTGGCATATTCGCTCAAATAGATCGCAACCGCTAATCCTAGCGGGATCGCGATGGACATGGCGATGACAGTCGTCATCAAGGTAGCTGTAACCAGCGGCCAGATGCCGAAGTTCCCTGTGTGGGGCTGCCATTGTGTGCTGGTGAGGCTTTCAAGAATGCTGACTTCAGGCATCTGAAAAAATAGCAGAGCCTCCTTGCCCAGTTCGTAGACAATCCCAATGGTAGTGAAGATAGATACGAAGCCGCTAAGAAACAACAATCCCTTAATGATCATCTCTCCTACGCGGCGGCGGCCTCGCAAGCTGGTGTTCCTTTTGTGAAAAGAAGTGACCAAGTTCATCTTTTTTTGTTCTTCCATAACATCTGCTCCTAACGCAACGATTCCCCTCTCCCATTTTGGGAGAGGGGTTAGGGTAAGGGATGTAAGAAATTACTGCTTACTCGCCTACTGCCGTGTGCCAGGCGTCAAGACCTTCCTGAAGTTTCGTATCGCTGATAGGGAAGTAGCCCACATCCAGGATTTCGTTACCGACATTCTCCAGATAGAAGAGGATGAACGCTGCCACCTGAGGCTTTTCCTGCATGATCGTGGGGTCGCTGTAAATGAACAGTGGGCGGGAAAGTGGATACTCCCCGGACTCAGCAGTTTCAGCGGTCGGTGCTATGCCATCGACAGAGAGGATATTAAGGCGATCAGCATTTTCCTGATAGTAGGCAAAGCCAAAGTAACCGATGGCGAACTCACTGCCTTCCACGCCTTGAACCAACACATTGTCATCTTCAGAGAACTGGGTATTCGCCGAATTGAGGATGGCCTCCTCACCTTTGGTGAGATCAGGTTTGCCGTCCGCGTCTAAATTAGCGGGACCCATCACTGCTTCAACAAAGTAATCGAACGTGCCAGAGTCTGTACCAGGGCTGAAACGTTGGATAGGTTCGTTTGGCCATTCTGGGCGAACATCGGACCAATTCGTAGCCGTCGAGAAAATCGCAGCTAACTCTTCTTTGGTTACATCTGTCAGCCACGTGTTCTCCTTGCTCACAGTGACAGCCAAAGCGTCAATCCCTACCTGAAAACCTATCGGCTCACGCGGAGTAGCGAGTGCGGCACAGTTTTCCACTTCACTGTCTTTAATTGGGCGTGAAGCGTTGGAAATATCGGTCTCACCAGTTTTGCAGAAGCGTTCAAAGCCCGCGCCTGTACCAACCGAGTCAATCGTGAGATTACCGGAAAACCCTTCCTCTTCAAAACGCTGTTTCATCCGCTCAGAAAGCGGGAAAACAGTGGAAGAACCAGCACTGACTATGTCACCTGAAACGGCGTCAGGCGCATACATCGCCATCGCGTCTTCGGTCGGTGCTTCTGTAGGCGCAGTAGTGGGTTCCGCAGGAGCGGCAGTTGGCTCGGCAGGCGCAGTAGTGGGTTCCACAACAGGTGCTTCCGTTGCGGTGGCTCCGCCCCCGCACGCGGCGAGCACAAAGCTCATTGCAATGAGTACGAACATGAACGAACGAACAAATTTGGTCATTTCTATTTTTCTCCTTAGATTTTTTATACATTGAAATCTTATCAGGGGGGTTTTAAGGACAAGAGAAGAACAGGTTAACGTCTTGTTAAAGTTATAGACCCCGATGGTCGAAAGACTGTCGGGGTCTATAACAAATGAGGGGAAGATGAACTATAAATGTTGTTGAGATTTATTCACGGTGACTGAAAATGGAAAGTCCGAATTTTAGATAGAAGCAGCATCTTCTAGAAAATCAAATTCTCCTCTTGCATTTTTGAAATTGGAAATTGCCAACGCGATCCGGTAAAAGCGTTGACGATCATATCCTTCTTCCATATCATGCATTCTTGAAGCTGCTAGAGCTGTCCAGATCATTAATATGGCAGGAAGACCCAGCACTAAATATGTTCCGAAGCAAATTTGCAACATTTCGAACTCCTTTATAAAATACGTCGGAAAGGAAAACAACCAACAAACTGAGGAGAAGGATTATTCATAGAATAGCATGGAGTAGCAAATTGGTACTTTGCAGTGGGTTTGCCAACACATAACAAAAGTGTTATTAACCTGTGTAGACATTTTCTCGAAGTTTAAGTGGGGCAAGCTAAAAACACTAACGAGGTTCATGCGGGATATGAAAACTTTGAAACATCGCTACTCTCCAGCTCAGAAAACTAACGAAAAGTAAAGCCAATCTCCTTTGAATATACTTTGTTGTGCTCTTCAGAATTATAACCCTTCATTCTCTCCATCGTATTGTTGAACTTTGACAAGGGTTCCCCAGAAAAAAAGAAATGTAAACAAGGCTAGTACAATATAAATTCCAAAACAAGTTTGCAGCATTTGAACCTCCAGTTCTATGCTTTGGTTTTCAATTCCAAAGGTTGATCGGAAAACATAATATGTGGTGCACGATATGGGTTTGACTCATCATCCCACTGCCAGGTGTTCAATTCAGTTATTGTGCGATAGCGAGTGAGATCCAATCGCAAGGGAGTGACGGAGACAAAGTTTTCGGCAAGTGCGCCAACATCCGTGCCGCGCTCGGGAACTCCAGTTGGTGCGTCGCCACCGATCCAGTAATAGGGGCGGCCGCGCGGATCCATCCGCTCGTCGAGACGGCTATGATAGACGCGTAGTCCCTGCCGGGTGAGGCGAATGCCGCGGATCTTATTCTCAGGGAGGAAGGGCACGTTGACGTTGAGCAGGACTTCGTGAGAAAGCCTATTCTCTATCACTTGGCGTACAACGCTTCCAGCCACCCGTGCAGCCGGGCCATAATCAATTTCTCCGATATGGCTATCGATTGTTTCCAGCGAGACGGCGATGCCTGGCACGCCTGCGATCACAGCCTCCATCGCGGCAGTCACTGTTCCAGAATAGGTGACATCGTGGCCCAAGTTTGCACCTGCATTAATCACTGAAACTACAAGGTCAATCGGTTCTTTAAAGTACCCCAGTACGGCGAGCGCCACGCAATCTGAGGGCGCTCCATCACCAGCAAAAGCCTGTATTCCATCTGCCAAACGAACCTCTTTGATACGCAATGCGCGATCAAGTGTTTTGACATGTCCGCCGCCCGACCAATTATGGTCTGGTGCAAGGATGCTGACTTTTCCCAATCTTCGCATTTCCTGTGCAAGTGAAAGCAGCCAGGAGCGAACACACCATCGTCATTTGTAACAAGAATGTGCTGTGTCATTCTTAATTGCTTTCATCCATGAATTTGCGGCGCTTTTGATTTGTATCTATCGAGATAACAACGATGAGACTAAAAATCATAAGACCGAGAATGATCATTTCCATCTGGTTCTCCTTACTTATTGAGTTGCCGCCGACCGTCTTGTGAACGCGCTTCCCACGTAGTTTGCAGCCCAGCTTCCCAAAATCCTGACCGAGCTCCATTCTTTTTGCTTGCGATGTCGTATATTTCCATTTTGCAACGCAGTTAGCAAATCCTGCGCAGTGCGACCATCGAATTCTGTTACACCGAGACCAATTGCTTCCACTACATGTGCGTCACTGCTTGCCGTTGGAGTGACATTGAGCCAGTCTGCGAGAACGCGTGCGTAATGGTTGCTGGTTCGATCAAGGGAGGTGGCGTTATAGGTTTCAATCGCAATCAAAGTCCGGGCGACTGCAGTTTTATGAAGCGCCTTCGAGATTGAATAAGCGCTCAGGCTTCTCATTCCAATTCCGTTCGCCATGGGATGTGGAGCAATACAGAAACCGCCCAAGTCGCTTACTTTCAGGACCGTTTCGATTAGTGTCAGATTACGTTCAATTTTCTTGGTAATGTTCAGGGCCAGCAGGTCCCCTTCAGCAGTCGTCACTTCCATGCCAGGGATAACCTCTACGCCAAATGTTGATGCAAGTTTTAACGCTTGTAGTGAACCAGCAATTTCATCATGATCGGTGATGGCAATTACGTCCAGCCCCATCTGGCGGGCGCGTGTTAGCACGGCCGGAACAGGGGCGGTGCCGTCGTAGCTGTAAATTGTATGGATATGCAAATCAGCAAGTCCCATAGTTCTCCTTTTTCTATATTGCATAGTGTAGCAAGGAGTGGTTAATGGTAAATCAAGAGCCGTTTAAGGTTTAGTTAACAGATTTTCTGCTAGAAAGCGATGATTTGACAAAACGCAAGAGCCTGGGAGGAGATCCAGGCTCTTGCGCGGAGGAGAAGAGGGAATATTTCTTGCTCGATCAGTGTTTTTTCTTTGTCTCTTCCCGGTGGCACAGGAAGGCGTACCGCTTCTGTTTTGTATCTACCATGAGGACTATCAGTGTGGCAATCGATGTTACGGCAAGAAATATTTCCATGCCCATAGGATAGCACGAAACATCGAATCCGCGTTTTGCAGGAACTTAACAACGGCAAAACAAATATGAAAACTTAAATTTTGAAAGGCGAGCGTCAGAAGCCTCCTCAATCTTATTTACCAATCGTTAACAAGCCCTTCCAGAGGTGTTAATGGTCTTGTGTTAAATTAACATAGCCCCTAAACACTTCTCTGGAAACCATCTATGCCACGTAAATCGTTCGGTCAGGAAATGCAGGAAGTAAAAAATGAGATCCTTCTTCTGGCCAGCATGGTCGAAGAGGCTGTCATGGAATCTGCACAAGCCCTCAAAGACAATGACCTGGAGCGTTCGCGCCGGGTTCTCCAGAACGATCTGCGTATCAACAGGAGACGCTTTGAGATCGAGATATCCATTATTGTTCTCATGGCAACTCAACAACCGGCTGCTCGTGATTTGCGCAGGCTTGCTGCCAATCTGGAGATTTGTTCGGAACTGGAGCGCATGGGAGATTATGCAAAGGGGACTGCCAATATCAATATCCGTTCGGAAGGCTTAAGCCTTCCACGTATCCTGAGGGATATTTATTCCATGGCGGAAAAAGCCGTGGATATGCTCCACCGTGCAATAACAACCTTTGCCGACGAGGATTTACAGGCCGCGAAAGCCATCATCCAGGAAGATGACGTGATTGATGAGTGTTATTCCAAGTTATATTATGAAGCAGTACATAATGTTTTAGGCGATCCTAGAAATATCGAGCGCGCGAATTACGTTATAGGGGTAGCCCATAATCTCGAACGTTTGGGAGACCGCGTGACCAATATCTGTGAACTGGTAATCTACATTATCACCGGAGAGCGCCTCGAATTATCGTCTATGTTAGAAGAACTCAACCTTTCCTATCATGAGAACTAATGTTGAAGATATCTGCGATTGACGTCGGGTCAAATGCCATGCGTATGGTAGTCGGCGAAGTGGATGAAGCCTGGCGGGTGAACACAATCGAGAACATTCGCCTGCCGGTGCGCCTTGGTCAGGATGTTTTTAGCAACGGGTATCTTGAGGAAAAAACCATCCAGCAAAACGAGGAAGCTTTTCTGCGTTTTAAGCATGTGGCCGAGAGTTTCAATATTCACCGTCTGCGCGCGGTTGCCACAAGCGCGGGAAGCCACAAATAGCGATCTCCTGTTTGACCGGGTTTTTCGAACCAGTGGGATTGAAATCGAAATCATCAGTGGGGAGGAAGAGGCACGGCTCATCCATTCGGCGGTAGCTCATGTGCTTGATCTCACAAATAAACGTACATTGTTGATTGACATTGGCGGGGGCAGTATTGAGGTTACCATTTCCACAGGGCGGAACATTATTTCAACGGACAGCTATAGCCTGGGAACGGTGCGCCTGCTGGAAAAGCTGAATGGCAAGAATAAATCCACACATCCTTTTGGAAAACTGGTGCGCGAATACGCGGAAGCCGCGCGTTATCACATTGAACAGGACCTTGGGGATGAGAAAATACAAATTTGCGCGGGAACAGGCGGGAATGTGGAAGAGATAGGGCGTCTGCGTCAAAAGTTATTTAAAGCAGAAAGCGATCGTTTCGTCACGCTGGAGGAATTGGAAGAGTTGATTGAACGTCTCGACCGCATGACTTATGAAGAGCGCATGCATAAATTGAAACTCCGTCCCGACCGCGCAGATGTGATCTTGCCTGCTTCCATTGTTCTGCATTTAATTGCCAGTGAGGCGGGGGTAAAACAAATCGCGATCCCAAACGTTGGCCTGAAAGACGGGATCTTGCTGGATATCGCTGAAGATCTCTCAAAAAGTTTGCGCCCGCAGCGCAGGGAACAGGTTTGGGAATCTGCTTTGCACATGGGGCGCAAATATCAGTTCGACGAGAAACACGCACGCCTAACTGCCAAACTAGCTGCAAGACTTTTTGAGCAATCCAAACCGCTTCATAATCTGAATGGTAGTAATCTGCTTCTGCTCGAGATTGGTTCTCTTTTGCACGATATTGGGCATTTCGTCAACACAGTTGATCATGATAAGCATGGCTATTACCTTCTGAATAACCATCACCTCATCGGTCTTACTCTGCGTGAACAAAACATCGTTGCCAATCTCGTTCGCTACCATCGCAAGCAATCTCCATCAACAGATGATGAAAACGTTAAGTTATTGCCGCAGAAGGATCGCCTGATCGTGATCAAACTTTGCGCGCTTCTGCGCCTTGCAGATTCAATAGATATCAGCCACACAGGTTATATAACGGATGTAAGTCTCATGGAAACGAAATCGGGCTGGCGGATGAAAATATCCGGCAAGAGCGATTTGATGCTTGAGAATTGGGCATTCGAGAAGCGCAAATCACTCTTCCAGGAAGTTTTTGGCGTAAACCTGGAAATAGATGTATGATATGAGCATATCTGAAACCAAAGATAACGCATCAACCTCAATCGCGCGTCAACCCTTGCTCGAAGCACTGGATAAGCGCTGGAAGGATTATCGCGCCGAACTCAAGCGCTGTCGGGCCGAGTTTTCCAATGAAGCCGTTCATGATTTAAGGGTCGCGGCGCGGCGTATGCTTGCCATCATTCGGCTTTTGAATTCCATTTCTCCGCGCCCGCGCTTGCAGAAGTTAAACCGCGCTTTTAAGGATCAATTGGATGAATTCGATGATCTGCGGGATACACAGGTCATTCTTGCTGAAATTTCCGAAACTTTACAAGAACTACCGCAACTTCAAGAGTTCCAGGATTATCTGCAAGGCGTCGAAAAGAGCCTTCTAAAAACCCTCCGTAAAAAATTAAAGGTCATTGATCTGTTTGACGTTTCCAAACGTATCCGCAGGTTGCGCGAATCCTTGAAATCAGAATCAAATAGGGATCTTGTATCGCAGATCCTTCAGGCGGTGGACGATGCATTTCTCATTACCAAACAGCGTCAGAACTGGATTATCCCTGCGCAGGCTGCCACGATCCATCGTGTGCGCATTGCCTTCAAATCGTTTCGTTACCTGGTGGAGATTATCCATCCCTTATTGCAAAATTTTCCATCCGAGAATTTAAAGCAGATGCATGATTACCAGGCCCTGATGGGCGAAATCCAGGACGTGGAAGTCCTTATGCAGACTCTCGCGGATGCACCTGTATACGCCTCTTCCTTCGATGCTGAACCTGTTCGCCGTTATTATGAGCATCGCCATGCTAGAGCCATTTCCGCCTACATTGAAGACATGAATCAGCTCGATACCTTTTGGCGCCCTGCGCCAGATCAACCTTTCCCCTGGGAGAAATAACATGAATCTTTATATCATTCGCCATGCCATTGCTGTTGATGAAGGGGCATCTGATTATGAATCAGATAGTGAGCGCCCTCTCACTGACAAGGGGCGCAAGAAAATACGTCAGATTGCCAAGAGCTTACGCAATTTAGGTGTAGAATTCGACCTGATCCTTTCCAGCCCCTATGTCCGTGCGCGGGAGACAGCCGAGATCCTGGCAGATGTGTTCAAAATGAAGAAAAAGATTGTCTTTAGTGATAACCTTATCCCGATGGGAAACCCCGAACTCTTGATTACCGAAGTGAATGAAAAGTACTCGGTGGATAGCATCGCGCTGGTTGGGCACGAACCACATCTGAGCACTCTCGTGGGTCTGCTCGTGGCGGAGAACGCGAAAATTGATGTCACGCTTAAAAAGGGTGGGGTGTGTTACCTCTCGGCGGATGATCTGCATCATGAGCACCGCGCCGCGCTGGAATGGTTGCTGACCCCCGGCATATTGATGGAAATTAGCGATAAATAAGAAAAATTTCATGCCCGAATCTGTTGATCTGGCTTCACCGTCTCTTTATATCAACCGCGAGCTCAGTTTGCTTCAATTCCAACGGCGTGTGCTGGAGGAGGCCTTAGATGATCACAATCCATTGCTTGAACGATTGAAGTTTCTGGCCATTTTCGGCTCGAACATGGACGAGTTTTTCATGGTGCGCGTCTCTGGCATTCGCAAGCAGGTGGAAGCGCGCATTATGGAGGTCTCGCCGGATGGGTTGACGCCGCCCGAAGTGCTGGCTGCGACGCGTAAATTCGCTCTCGAAATGTATGGAAACGCGTTGCAATGTCTCAAAAGAAAGATCCTTCCGCAGCTCGATAAAACCGGGATTCATCTGCTTGATTATCGCAAACTTAGTAATGCGCAGGTAAAAAAGGCCGACGATTATTTCACAGAGGTTGTGTACCCTGTATTGACTCCCTTGGCTCTTGATCCGGGTCATCCTTTTCCCCATATCTCAAATTTGAGTCTGAACCTCGCGATTGTAATTCGTGATAAGAAAGGGAGTGAGAAATTTGCACGGCTGAAAGTGCCAAATACGTTGCCGCGTATTGTGCCGATTAAACGTTCCTCTGGAAGCGCGCGCAAGGATGGGACAATTCCTCATCACCATTATTTTGTGTGGCTGGAGCAAGTCATCAGCGCGAATCTTGCATCGCTCTTTCCTGGGCTGGAAGTTGTTGCCGCCTATGCCTTTCGCATCATTCGTGATGCGGATGTTGAGATACAGGAGCTCGAAGCTGGCGACCTGCTCGAAACCATGCAACAAAGTATGCGTAAACGCAAATTCGGGTCTGTGGTGCAGGTGGAAATTTATGACAGTATGCCTGCTCCTATTCGCGAACTGCTGATCGAGAACCTTGAAATCAAACGAAACGATATATATGTTTTGCCCGCTCCGCTTGGTTTGAGCAGTTTATGGCAGATATACAATGATGTGGAAAGACATGATCTCAAATTTCCGGTTTATAAGCCGGTTGTGCCGGAAGTTTTTGCGAATGCGACAGTGGCGGGTGATATCTTTGAGGCGATCAAGCAGGAGAGTATCCTGTTGCATCAACCATATGATTCCTTCAATCCTGTGATTGACTTTTTGCTCGCCGCGGCGCGCGACCCGCATGTGCTGGCGATCAAACAGACTGTTTATCGGGTTGGACAAAACGCGCCCGTTGTGGAAGCCTTGCTCGAAGCATCGGAACGCGGCAAACAGGTGGCTGTGCTGGTAGAACTTAAGGCGCGCTTCGATGAAGAAAGCAATATTGGTTGGGCACAGACGCTTGAGCAGGTTGGAGTCCATGTGGTATATGGATTGGTAGGTCTCAAGACCCATTGCAAGATCACTATGGTCGTAAGGAAAGAAGGGGATGGTATTCGACGTTATCTTCATCTCGCCACAGGGAATTACAACGCCGTCACTTCACGTATTTATGAAGACATTGGCATCTTCACCTGTGACGAAGCCATTGGCTCGGATGTCACCGATCTCTTTAATTATCTGACTGGTTATTCCAAAAAACAGGATTATAAGAAGCTGTTTGTCGCTCCCGTCAATTTGCGTAAGGGATTGGAGAAACTCATTCGACGCGAGATCGAACACGCGAAAGGGGGCCATAAAGCACATCTCATTTTCAAGGTCAATTCAGTTGTTGACCCACATATTATTAAGTTGCTCTATGAAGCCTCTCAGGCAGGTGTAAAAGTGGACTTGCTGGTACGCGGTATGTGTTGCTTAAAACCTGGCATTAAAGGTGTGAGCGACAAAATTAATGTTGTGAGCATTGTTGGGCGTTATCTTGAACATAGTCGCGTCTATTATTTTTGCAATAATGGGAAAGAAGAAATCTACATTGGCAGCGCCGATCTGATGAGGCGCAATCTGGACCACCGGGTTGAAGTAGTGTTCCCTGTTGAAAACCCTGAGCATATTTACTATCTGCGTTATCAAATGCTCGAGACTCAACTCAAAGATAATGTACGCGCTCGCGTAATGCAAGAAGACGGGACTTATGTGCGGCGTAAGCCTCCCAGTGAAGATAAAGCCATTGACGTGCAGGAATTTTTTATGAACAACCACAGAGGTAAAAAATCCTGAGGAATCTCATCTGGCTTCTTTCAATTCTTGATCGATTTATTGTGGAATTGTGAAATAAAAAGTGCTGCCCTGCCCCTCAACGCTTTCCGCCCAGATCTTTCCCCCATGTGTTTCGACAATATGTTTGGCGATGGATAATCCTAAGCCTGTTCCACTGCCGGTACGCGATTTATCGACCCGATAAAAACGCTCGAAGATGCGTGTGACTTCGTCTGCCGGGATACCGACTCCACTATCGCGCACAGCGAATCTTACAAAGCCATAATCTGATTCTGCTAAAAGAACGACTTCGCCTCCTGCCCGCGTAAACTTGACCGCGTTGTGGATTAAGTTAACCAATACCTGTTCCAATCTCTGCGAATCAATGCGGATCTTTGGCAGGTCGTCCACACA
>Ga0126315_10000922_pt1 | contig 10806 bp, 9 predicted proteins | sample Plot106_FD_92534 | JGI IMG/M metagenome (GOLD analysis project Ga0126315, IMG submission 92534) | Serpentine soil microbial communities from UC McLaughlin Reserve, CA, USA - Plot106 | ecosystem: Environmental > Terrestrial > Soil > Grasslands | place: USA: UC McLaughlin Reserve, Lake County...
CGAGCGAGGGGATCAGGGAACTACCGCACGAGAGCAGGACCCGCGCGGCTGGCCTGATCGAATGCCTCCAGAGCGCCCCTACGAAGAGCGGGTACCGCGTGTACTTCCTGCTACTCGATGACGAGTGGGGCCTGCTCCAGGCGACCATCTTCCGCTCCGTCTACGAGAGATGCGGCGACATCCTGCACCACGAAGGGGCGTTTCTGATCGAAGGCAGGGTGGAGCAGACCGTCGAAAAAGGCTTCGCCTTCCTCGTTCACCGTATAGAGAGTCTGCGAGACATCCTGTTCGAAGCCAGGGTGCCTGTGCCACGGGTGGCCTCTTCCCCCGGAGCCTTCTTGCGTGCCGGGAGAAGGGGCCGGAAGGCTGGATAGTTCACGGTTATGATGTGCTGGATAGCCTCTTATCTAGACGGTTTGGAGGATCGGATGGGCGAGCATGCGCAGGAGACCGAAGTGCGGGAGCACCTTTTCGAGGACGACGGCCGCATACCCAACAACCCAACACTGCCGCTGCTCGTGTACCCGCAGGCGCTCGATGGGAGCGATCAGGATCCCTCGCGCTGCAAGGAGCTGCTTGCGGAAAACGGTTGGGGCGGCGCTTGGGTGGACGGGGTCTTCTCCTATCATCACTACCACTCGAATGCCCACGAGGTGCTTTGCGTGGTAGGAGGTTCTGCGAACATCACATTCGGCGGGCCTGAGGGTGAGACGGTCCAGGTCGAGGCGGGTGACGTGGTCGTAATACCGGCCGGTGTCGGACACTGCAACAAAGGGTCGAACGGTGGATTCTCTGTGGTCGGGGCCTATCCGCGTGGACAGGAATCGTACGATCTACGCACCGGCGAAGAAGGCGAGCGCCCGGAGGCACTGGAGAACATCCGCAACGTTTCCTCACCGAAGTCGGACCCTCTGTTCGGTGAGAAGGGTCCTCTGACTCAGCGCTGGTCGAGGTAGCACGGAGCCAGAAGAAGACTTCGGCACTGTCCAGGGGCAGTATGGGTTCCACAGTTCTTCACCCTTGCTCTGCGCGATCGTGGACTATTCCGGGAGGCTTACTCCGAGGGCGGCGAGCAGGCCGCCGTCGACCCTGTAGTCTGCTCCTGTTACGAAGCTAGCCTTGGGGCTGGCGAGGAAGCAGATCACTTCGGCGACCTCTTCCGGTCTGGCGACCCTTCCCAGGGGGTGCATCCTGCCCCAGTCCTCGACCGTGGCCTCGACGGTGCCCTCTCCCCTGAAAAGATCCGCCGCCCACCTGAGCATCGGCGTGTCCACGGAACCAGGACACACGGCGTTGACCCTGATGTTCTCTTCGGCGTGATCTGTGGCCATGGCCCTCGTGAGGGCGTTGATGCCGCCTTTGCTGGCGGTGTAGGCTGCTACTCCTCGTTGCGAGGCTATGGCCTGAACGCTCGACACGTTAACGATCGCGCCTCCCCCGCGCTCTCTCATCGCGGGGATGGCATGCCTGGAGGCCAGGTAGATCCCCTTGAGGTTCACCCCGAGGACTTCGTCCCAGACACTCTCCTCGGTGTCGGCGACCGTCCCGTAGCGCTGGACTCCGGCGCTGTTGACGAGCACGTCCACCCCTCCATAGGTCTCGACCGCGAAGTCCACGAGCTCCTTCATGTCAGTAGATGAGGTCACGTCCCCCCTCATCCCCCTGACTTCGAGTCCCTCTTCGCGCAGCCCGCCTGCGGCCTGTCCGCTTTGATCTTCGCGGTCGCTGCAGATCACGACGGAGGTTCCCTCCTGGGCCAGCTTCCTTGCGGCCGCGAGCCCGATGCCAGCCCCACCACCGGTAACTACCGCCACCTTGCCGCGAAATTCCTCCGCCATGCTCTACCTCCCGTGTTCCAGATCCACGGCCAGGGAGACGAGACTCCCCGCCGGAACGACGAACCGGACGTTCTCGCCATCGACCCTCACCTCTTCCAGATTCTTTTCGAGATGCGACCCTACCCAGGCCCGGGCGGCACGGAGCAGCACGAACGAGACGCCGACTTCCTCGTTCTCGGAGGACAGGGACTGGAGCATCATCGTGAGGTCGTGCCCCCGCCTCGAGGGCATGAAGGCTATGAGGTCTATCCGGGGATGGTCTACGGAGCAGAAGTTGCCCCGCTCGGGGAGGAGATTCTCTGCGAACTGCGCAGAGAGGATACCCAGCAGGGGCGTCGTCAGCGCCGATGCGGTCCTCATACCGAGCTCGGGCGTCTGCATATCTTCACCCGAGGCGACCGCGTAGGAGAACTCCATCTCACCCTGCTGGCGCGGGGGGAAGTTGGTGTCCCAGATGTTATTGAGGGCCCAAGAGTAGACGGCCGCGGGGTTGGAGACCTCCGGGTCGATGGTCTTGGGGAAAGGGAGGTAAGGGAGGTGGATGTTTCCGAACTGGACCAGCGGGGCCTCCATGGTGGCCCACGCCAGCCTGACCCTCTCGTTCTCGAGCCCGACCCAGTGCCGGATCGCACGCATGTGGTCGGCCGAGCCGGGAACGTGCGGCGCCTCGGGCGAATCTATCCCCCCCGTTATCTCGTAGTGGAACGAGGGTTCACCGATGGCGAAGGGGAAGGCGAAGTACACGCTCTCCTTCTCCGCAGTACCGGCCTTGCGTATGCGGTTGGTGATATCCAGTCTCTTCACGCCGCGGAACAGGGTCAGCGTAGACTCCACGATATCCGACCCCTCATCGACCAGGCGCACGCTGACGCGGTCCCAGATCGGGTTGGATGAGCGTTCCGTAACCACGGTGAGTCCCCCTGCCGAGCGCCCACCAAGCAACGTCAGGTCGGTAGCCCGAAAGCGGCTGGAGAGATGGTTGAAGTGCGGGGCGCTGGCGTACCTGTCGTACACGTACTCGTTGAAGCCGAACGGGGCGTCCGGATCGACCAGGTTCAGGCCGGAAGGCTTGTCGAGTAGCTCGGTGACCCGACCTCTCGCCAGGTCCAAGCGCACCCGGTAGTACTCGTTTTCGATGCAAGGTTCTCCGTCCGACTCCGGAGGTTCGTATTCCTCGTCACCCTCGATGAGGTCGTAGCGCCTGTATCCGCAGGCCGGCACATCCCTGGCGACGAAGCTGAGGTGGATTCCGCGTGCCCTGTGCGGGGCGTCTTCCTGGCCTTCGACCACGCAGGACACACGCTCTCGCGTGGCGGCATCGACCACGGCGAGGGGGCGCTGAAGTTCGGTGCGGCTCTCCGGAACGAACACGCTTACCGGGTCGGTGCGCTCCCAGCGGCTGGGGTTGAACGCGGTTACGGAGGCCAGGGAGTCAGCGGACCGCCCTAAGGCGTGCGAGAGGCGGTGGATGCCCGACCTTACGAGGGTGTGGGATCTCTCGAGAGCGTCCCGCGCGAAACCAGCCTTTCTCTCCCACTGGAGCGCCCCCGATGCCTTCTTCTCCAGACCATCTTTCCAGGGGTCCGCGGCCCCCCAGGTATGCTCGTCGAAGAGAGCCATGCTCTCGTACGCCCGATCTATCTCCTCCCGCGGATCGGTATCGTCTTCGGTGAGGGCGCTGGCGACGGTGTGCAGGGTCTGGGCCGTCCTTACGTCCGCCTGGGCGCGACGGTTGAAGCCGAGCTGACGCGCCCCCGATCCTATGCCGTCGACCCACCAGTCGGTCCAGTCGCCGGAGTAGGTCTCGATCGCCTCTCCGAGCCGCTCTTCGGCCGCGGTGAAGAACTCGCTGTTGGTCGCCAGGCGCAGTCGCGGATAGGCCCACTTCTCGTTCCATTCGCGCACGATCCCGGCCGGCACTATGCTCGGAGCGGCGTTGTCGGCGAAAGCACCCTGGACCCTCAGGTGGAGCACATCGTGGGGATACGGCTCCTTGGTCACCTCGGAGGCAGGGTCCAGGCCTGTCCACCCGAAGATGCTCTCCCCGCTTCCCTGATAAGGGTAGGGACGCTCCGCGAGGGCCGAAAGGTATCCAGGCAACGCCTCGACTGTGGCCTGGTAATCCTCGGCCAAGCCGACCAGGTTACCCTCCATGTACGCGCTTCCGTGCGGGGAGTCCGTATACCAGACCAGGAGCCGCTTGCCGTTGGGGGCGCGCCAGTAGAAGGGACGCGTAAGCTTCTGACCGCCGACCAGGTCAGGGGCAGAACGGCCCGCGTAGTTGTGGGCCACGGACAGGTAGCGTACGTCCGCATCGACCAGGGAAGTAAGAAGGCCGATAGTCGCCCCTGGCACGTCGGTCTGCATGGCCGTCCGTATGGGCACGTCGTAGCGTTCGCGTAGTTCGTCGGCGAAACGTAGTTGGCGTGCGAGTTCGTCGATCGAATACGCTTCGGTGTGCATGCTGAAGGGGAGGGCGCAGATCTCGATGCGTCCCTCGCGAACGCGGTCGAAGAACCTGCTCCTGTCACTCTCTGGCCTGCTCTCTATCCAGTGCAGCAGCGGCCAGGTGGCCTCTATGTTCCAACGGAACTTCGCATCCTCCGGCCAGTCGTCGGTAGCCGATACAAAGTCCAGGACCGAGTCCAGATACTGCAGGTGATGCTGTAGTACCGAGTTCTGGGTGTCTGTGTAGCCGATGTCGAGGTGCGAATGGTGGACGAGAAAGACCGACCATTTGCGCTGGGGACGGACCTCCACCCCCGCCTCGAACGGCTCCCCTTCCCCGGCTTCGACCCGCAGAGAAAACGTCCTGGGCTCGTAGACCTCGGGGACGAAGAGATCCAGGATAGTGTGACCCTCGTCGATCCTGGCCCTGGCCGAATCCAGGAGGGTATCTCCGTCGGAGACCGTAAAGGTTACGTCTCCGGCTGTAGCTTCGGCCAGCACCACCAGCCGTAAGACCTGCGAGAGATTCCCGTCCTCTGTGCGGCGGAAGAGCGGCAAGCCCACGGCCCGCACGGAGAAGTCGCGGGCGTCGAGGTCGACGCCGGAAGGGCTCTGGATCATCTCCTCCCTGGCGCTTCGCGTCCGTGGATCTTCGCCGATGGGGCGTTTGCGGGGCATCGTACAAGTATGTTAGCTGCTACGCTCCTTTTCGTGCCAGTCTAAGACCAGAGCGCCGGACTTCGGCGTCCCTGAGCCGAAGCGACAGCAGGTAGTCATCGAACTTTCCCGCAAAAGTCCTTGCGGACCCTATTCGTTGCGAAACGTCCCTGGATCGTTGGTGTAAAGCTTGAGCTCTATCAGGTAGCCGTCAGGGTCACGCACGTACAGGGCCTCCCCCGATCCCCGGGCGCCTATGACGTTCTTCGAGGTGCTTTCGATCTCCACGCCGGCATCCGTCAGGTATTCGGCCAGCGCATCCGGGTTCGTACCTTCGACCACCAGGGCGAGGTGATCGTAACCCCCCGTGGAGACGGGTTCGAAGGTGGGATCCGGCCTCAGGTGCAGGATGAACTCGGGCGTTACCCGCAGCGAGACGAGGGGATGCTCCCCGCGCTCGTACGCCTCCAGGCCGAACGGCTCGAGACCAAGGACATCACGGTAGAAGCCCAGAGACCTCTCGACGTCCTTTACCCGCCAGTTGGTGTGGTCAGCATCGGTTATCTTCATGGTTCTTCTGAATCCTTTCGTGGTGATACCAGGCCAAGGTAATATTGCTCACGGGACTCGTGGTCGTGGATTTCCGCTTTCACGGGAATGACGGGTGAGAGGGGTCAGCCACTCTCCCCGCGTCGCACCCTTTCGAGGATCTCATCGATCTGTTGGGTAGCTTCTGCTCTGTCGGTGAACGAGTAGTAGGAGCGGCCTGCCGGGGCGATACCTGGCACTATAAGATCGAAGTTCAGAGAGCGGATCAGCTCCAGGCTCTCGATGTACCGGACCCTGTTGCTGACCCCGTCGAGCACGGCGGCCCTCCATTTGCTCCGGCCGAAGAAGATCGTGTCGCCGGTGAAAAGGACGCGATGCTGCCCCGAATCCCAGAGGAAAGCCGTCGCCCCACCTGTGTGCCCTGGAACGGGGATGACCTCGAAGTCTTCATCTAGCTTGTGGCGTTCCGAGAAGGTCGCGTCCACGTTGCAGATCTCGGCGGCCGCTGCTGCATCGTCTTCGTGGACATGCAGTGGGGCGCCGAACGTGTTGGCGACCCAGTCGCAGGCGGGTGAGGCTTCGTGGTGGTGGTTGAGATACTGGCGCGAGATGCCGCCGAGGCTGTTTACCGTCTCCACGTCTTTCTCGAGCGCAGTGGACCTGTAGACGAGCAGGTTGCCCCCTTCGCGCTGAAGTAGGAAGGCCCGAATCTCGAGCGAAGGGCCGAACCCTAGTGGTTCGGGTTCCGCGGCATACAGGCCTGATATCACGGTGTTCATGGTGCATTCTCCCTTCCTGATTGCGCGCCTTGTGTGTTCCCTTTGACGTTGCCCTGTAGCCCGAACGCGGCTACAAGGGCGACGATCAGGGCGGGGACCATCGCCAGGAAAGCATCGGAGAAAGGTGCGGCGTCGAGTGCGTACAGGGGATTTATGGCGCCGGAGCCGGCCTCTTCTCGGGAGGCCAGGAACGCCCCGATGAGGGCTGGTCCAGTCCCGGCCCCGAGGAAGAAAGCTCCCGCGAAGATGCCCATACCTCCTCCGACCTCTTCGTCCGGGAGCGCGCTCGCGGCGGCGTTGTTGGCCGGAGACTGGATAGCGGCGAAGCCGATCCCAACGCCCAGTATGCCGGCGGAGATCAACAAGGGCGACGCCCCGGCGAAGGTGGAGAGGAAGAGTACCGAGAGCGTCATGATCACGATACCCGTGACGATGGGTAGCCTCACGCCGACGCGGTCGGAGAGGCGGCCTGTGAGGGGAGAGAGGATCGCCATGGCGGCGGCCCCCGGAGTCAGGATCAGCCCGGTGGCTGCCGCAGAAAGCCCGTTCACCTCGACTACGAGCAGCGGAACGAAGATGAGCGCCGATAGGTTGACGAGCATGGAGAAGAACCCCACCATCACCGCAGCCACATAAGATCGGTTCTTGAATAGCGTGGGTGAGACGAAAGGGTAAGGAACTTCATTGATTCGCCAGACGAAGCCGGCCAGGGCGAGCGCCGCCCCGAGGAAACTGCCCCAGGAAGTGGCCGAGCCGAAGCCGGCGCCTTGCCCTTGCGTAATGCCGAAAAGGAAGAGTCCGGCCCCCAGTCCGAGTAGGACGCCCCCGACCAGATCGAAGCGCCGCTCGCCCTCCTCGCCGCCGTTGGGCAACACGTGCCTGGCGAAGGGGAGCAAGAGGAGCATCAAGGCGAGCGAGCCGATGAAAAGGGCCCTCCAGCCTGCGAGTTGCCCGAACGTCCCCCCGACCACGGGTCCCACCGTCGCCCCGATACCCACGCTGGAGGCTACGAGGCCCATGGCGCCGCCCCGCCCTCCGGGGGGCAGCACCTTCGCCACGGCGACGGTCGCCAGCGCCGGAACGGCAGCTCCCCCGGCCGCCTGCACGATGCGTCCCATCACGAGGACAGGCAGGCTCGGGGCGCACGCGCAGATGAGGCCTCCCGCTGCGAACCCCAGGAGTCCCACGGTGAAGACGCGCCTTACCCCGAAGAAGTCCGAGATCCTACCGTAGAGCGGCACACTGACGGCGTAGGCCAGGGAGAAGCCGGTTATGACCCACCCGATCTGCGCCGCCGAGGCGCCGAACTCAGCCCTCATGAGCGGCAGAACGACGTTGACCATCGAGCCGGTCATTACCGAGACGAAGACCGCCGAGGCGACCACCGCCAGAAAGAGCCGGGTGGATACTGGCTCTATTGCCTTGCCTCCGGCGCTCATCGTGCTGCCCCGACAGGCTTCCCTGTCTTTGCCTCCCGAAGCATGCTGATCATGATACCGATGTTGGGGTCTCCATTACTTCCCGTCCCCTGACACAACGCGTCGCCCGGCACGTCGCTCGTCGCGGGCCCTGGCACGGTCGTAGTTCATGCGGAAGAGTCCGATCACGGCCTCCACGTCCTCGGGAGCGTACATCCTGCGCCGCACCCAGCCCGAGTTGGGCAGGGGGTCGTGCACGGAGGCTCGTCCCTGGGCTATGAGCTGATCCCGCACCTTCTTGGGGAAAGGCAGGTCCGCGAAGCTCGAGCCGTGCAGGTGCCCGAGCTCTATCCGCCCGTAGGAGAACTGCAACCCGCCCCTGCCGGTGTCGCCGGTGGTAACGCCAGGCCAGCTCGTTACTTCTCGCTCTATCTGGGCCAAAGGTTCTTCATTCATCGTGTTCCTCCTCGCTATGTCCGGCCCTACGTCGTTAATGGTTCCCATATTCTGCACGTCTCCTTCCGAAGGACTTGAGAACCCGACCGCCGTAGCGTCGCAGCTCCCACAGAGCAGGGAACCACCAGGAGCCTCTCGGGGTACCTTCTCGCAGCGCCCTGGCCAGGCTGCGGGTCTTCGCTTCGCGCCTGAGATCCTCGCTGTGCTGTTGCCAGGACTGAAATGTTGCCCGACCATTCATCCTGAGCCTCCTACTCCTGGCCTACCTTGTAGCCTATATCTTGCTACGAGAAGGAGACGCGCACATCGGGCGTGGGGACGGTTTTTGGCCTGAACCTTGGTACAGGTCCTACGGCTCAGGGCGACGCCGGACGATACGCAGTGCCCACTCGGGGGAGACTGCGTTTGTGAACCCCAGTGGTAGTGGTAGAACGAGTTGCATCGTCCAGGGTCAAGGGGGAAGCGCATGGTTAGAAGAGTACGCTCCGAGGAGAACCACGGACCAGATGCTCCTCAAGAAGTGCTGTTGTGTTGTGCCAGAGCGAGACCTAGGACACGCATGTCCTTAGCTGGCACCGTCAAAATCTAGATGTCGCAGTCCACGGGGCTCTGGAGGCACGGTGACTTCCTACGGTTTTGGGCGGCACACACCGTCACCCAGCTTGGCACCCAGGTAAGTTTCTTAGCCATTCCCCTGGCAGCAGTGGTAGCGCTCGACGCCTCTGCCGCCCAGATGGGCGTGCTCACCGCTATAGGGAGCATCCCCGCGCTGGTTCTGGGTCTGTTCGCCGGAGTCTGGGTCGACAGGCTCAGGCGACGTCCGATCCTTGTCCTTGCGGACGTCGGGCGCGGGGTGGTTTTGGCTACGATCCCGCTTGCGGCACTGTTCGGGGTGCTCGGCATCTGGCATCTGTACGTGGCGCTGCTTCTGGTCGGAGCTATGACGCTGTTTTTCGACGTGGCCTACCGCTCCTACCTACCCTCGCTGGTGCGCCGCGGGCTGCTCGTGGATGGCAACAGCAAGCTAGAAGTGAGCCGCTCGGCGGCGGAGATAGTGGGTCCAGGACTCGCCGGAGGGCTCGTACAGGTCCTTACGGCCCCGCTAGCCATCCTGTTCGACGCCCTTTCCTTCTTGCTGTCGGCAGCGTTTCTGGCCCGGATACGCAGTACCGAGCCCACACCGGAGTCCAGGAAGAACCAGGAAGAAGGCTCTACTACCGAGGAGCAGGGCCGGATCTTGCGGGAGATCCGGGACGGTCTGAGGACGCTCGTGGGGGACCCGACCGTGCGCTCGCTGGTCTCCTGCACAGGGACCCTCACATTTTTCAACGCCGTGATAGAGGCTGTGTTGGTGCTCTACCTGGTGAATACACTTGGGCTTTCAGCCGCTACGATAGGGATAATCTTCTCCGTGGGAGGCATTGGCTTTCTCGTGGGGGCCGTGATGGCCGGACGGATCACCAGGTACGTTCCCCTCGGAGTTGTGCTGGTCGGCGGCCCGCTACTGATCGGCGTCGCCGATCTGCTGATCCCGCTCGCCAGAGGGCCTGCGGTCTTGGTTGTGGCACTGCCATGCGCGGCGCAGTTCCTTTTCGGAGTGGGGTTGCCGCTCTACCGGGTCAACGAAGTGAGTCTGATACAGATGATAGTGCCCGAAAGATTTCTAGGGCGCGTCAACTCCGGGGAGTATTTCGTCCGCGAAGGCCTGATCCCCATCGGCGCGCTCCTCGGGGGTTTGCTGGGAGAAGTGATCGGGCTCAGGCCAACCCTTGTAATCGGTGCTTTTGGCGAGATTGGTGCGCTACTTTGGGTTTTCTTTTCTCCCGCGCGATCACTACAAAGACATCCGAACATCTCACCCGAGTGATCGAGACGCAGTGTCTTTCATCACTGGTCACTACCTTTCGGTTCGTTCTGTGTGGAGCCGGACAGGTCCTTCACCGGGGTGGGATCCGGGTGATCCAGGGGGTGGGCTAGCTCGTCGAGATCCAGCCTGGGTACCACGATGGCCGCGAGGGCGAGGAAGACGGGCACGGTCCCGGCGACGACGAAGACAGTGGTGATCCCGAAAGCGGCGCCTGCCGGGCCGGCGACCGCCATGGAGACCGGCATCAAGGCCAGTGAGACGAAGAAGTCGAGGCTCGACACACGACCGCGCAGGCTTTCGGGCACCCGGCGTTGGAGCAGGGTACCCCAGATCACCATCGCAGCGGAGTACGTCGCGCCGACGATTAACAGGGCGGCGCACATCACCCACAGCGCACCCGCCACACCGATAACGGCGAAAGGCAGGGAGCCGAGACCCCACATGAGGATCATGACCGTGAGGTAGCGGCGTGGCAGCCGTCCCGAGGAGATCGCCAGAGCCCCGACGGCCCCTCCGACCCCGAAGGCGGCCAGGGCCAGACCGTAGTCCTCAGCCCCACCTCCCAGGCTGTCGCGGATGGCGAAAGGCAGCAACACCTCCAACGGCCCGATAATAAACAGCACCAGGGCCAGCGCGAACAGGAGGGTGGCCCAAAGCCAGTTCGTCCTTCGTACGTAGCGGAAACCCTCGCGCAGGTCGGACAAGACCGCCGCATCGCCGGGAGCACCGTTCGCGGGCGGAACGTTCTTCGGCCGCACCTTCATAACCAGCAAGCATCCGGCGGAGACCAGGTA
>Ga0126315_10000923_pt1 | contig 10806 bp, 10 predicted proteins | sample Plot106_FD_92534 | JGI IMG/M metagenome (GOLD analysis project Ga0126315, IMG submission 92534) | Serpentine soil microbial communities from UC McLaughlin Reserve, CA, USA - Plot106 | ecosystem: Environmental > Terrestrial > Soil > Grasslands | place: USA: UC McLaughlin Reserve, Lake County...
CGGACAGATCTTTATCGACGGCTTCACCGGCACCACGCTGCCGTCGAAAGACGCCATTCGCGAGATTCGCATCAATCAAAATCCATTCGCCGCAGAGAACGATCAACCATCCGCGCGAATCGACATTCTGACTCGCCCCGGCACTGACAAGTTTCGCGGCGGCGCGTCGATGAATTTCAATGACGAGAGTCTCAACTCGCGCAACCCGTTTGCCGTTAACTCGAGCAAGCGCACGCCGTTTCAGATTCGCCAGTACGACATGAACGTCAGTGGTCCAGTAGTAAAAAAGAAGGCTTCGTTCTTCTTCAATTTTGGACGAATCGAAACTGACGACAACGAACTCGTCAGGGCCAGCGTGCTCGACGACGATTTCAATGTGGTTGAATTTGGACAGGCGTTCGTGGTTCCGAGGCGTAACCTTTTCTTCAGTCCGCGTTTTGATTACGCCATTAACTCCAACAACACGCTCATCGTCCGTTACAACTACAACCGCTCCCGCGTCGAGAATCAGGGTGTGGGTGGCTTCAATCTGCCCGAGCGTGGCTTCAACACGCTCTCAGTCAACCAGAACGTGCAAGTGACAGAGACCGCGATCCTGAATCCCACCACGATCAATGAGACGCGCTTTCAATTCTTTCACGGGCGAAACGAACAGACCGGCAGCAACTCGATACCGTCGCTTGATGTCAGCGGTTCATTCGGTTCCGGCGGTTCGCAGGTGGGGCAGTCAATCAACGAGCGCACAACATGGGAGTTGAATAATTTCACGGCCAAGCAGCGAGGCGCGCACGCGATCAAGTTTGGCGGGCGTATCCGGCACATTTCGGTTGACGATACAAACGAAGGAAACTTCGGAGGCAATTGGATCTTCACAGGTGGTTTCGGTTTGACCAGCATCGAGCGTTATCAATTGACGCTGCGGCTCCAGGACCAGGGTTTCACGCCGGCTGAGATTCGCGCGGCGGGCGGTGGCGCAACGTCGTTCAGACTCAACGCAGGCAATCCATTCGCTGACGTGAGTCAAACGGATTACGGCGTGTTCATCCAGGACGACTGGCGCGTGAGACCTAATCTCACGTTCAGTTATGGTCTGCGTTACGAAACACAAACGAACACGCACAGCAAGTACGACTTCGCGCCGCGTTTAGCGGTGGCGTGGTCGCCAGGCGCGGCTAACAGTGCCCGGCCGCCGAAGATGGTGATTCGCGTTGGCACCGGTTTCTTTTACAACCGCTTCAGTGAAGGCAATACGCTCCAGGCGCGTCGCTTCAATGGCGTCAACCTGATTCAAACACAGATCACCGAGCCGCTCGATCGAAGCAATCCTCCGAGCGTAGCCGAGCAACAACTGCCTAACGTTTCGGCGATCTATAACGTGCTGAACCAGTGGAGTCCGACCGCTGTTCCGTCATTAGCAGGTCTGCCGGCTACGCAGGAGACGATCTGGCAGGTGGATCCGAATCTGCAAAATCCAACGGTGTGGGTGCTTGGCACGCAGATGGAGCGACAACTGCCACGCAACATCACGATGTTCGTGGGCTTCTTCAACCTTCGCATCGTTCACGTGATTCGCGCACGCGATGTCAATGCGCCGCTGCCATTCACGATCACTGAGCTCACGCCGAACGGAATTCGACCCGATCCTACGAAGGGTGAGATTTATCGTTACGAAGCGAGCGGGCAGTTTAACCAGCGGCAATTCTTCATTGGCTTCAACAGCCGGTTAAGCAGAATGTTTCAGCTTAACGGCAACTACTCGCTCAGCAAGACCACTAACGACACTGACGGCCAGGGCAGCGCGCTGTTTCCGATGAACTCCTACGACCTCTCAGGCGAGTTTGGGCGTAGCTCTTTTGATATTCGACACCGGTTTACGATCTTCGGTACTGTTAACCTGCCGTGGTGGAAAGTGGTGCTGAATCCGTTCGTCGTCGCGAATACCGGACCCGGATTCAACATCACGACCGGACAGGATCGCAACCTCGATCGTCAGGTCAATGAGCGCCCGAGTTTTGCTGGTCCAAACGCGGATTGTTCGGCGCCGAATATCAGGTGTACTCGTTTCGGTAATTTCAACCTGACGCCGTTGCCCGGCGAGACGATCGTGCCGCGTAACTTCGGACAGGCGCCAGGCTCGTTTGTCGCTAATCTTCGTATCAGTCGTACATTTGCTTTTGGGAATATCAACAGGGGTAACGCTGCTGCCGCAAGACCCGCCGCTGCGGGACCAGTTGCTGCTGCGGCGCCGCAGCGAGTTGGGCCTGGTGGGCCAGGTCCGCAGGGTGGTGGCGCGGCTGCTCCGAGTGAGAAGAGATACAATCTGAACGTGTCGATTAACTTCCAAAACATTCTCAACCGCGTGAATCTGGGCACGCCGGTCGGGAACTTGTCGTCGCCGAATTTTGGTGAGTCGCTGGGGTTGGGTGGTGCGTTTGGAGGTTTTGGTGGTCCCGGCGGCGGCAGTACGGGCGCCGGTAATCGTCGCATCTATGCCCAGGTCCGATTGAACTTCTGATCGAAAGGTTTTAGAAATGAAAAGTCTTGCTTTGAAATCCCTCGCGATGTTTGTTTGTCTCGTTGCATTCGGCATCACGCTCTCGGCTCAGGAACAGACATCTGGAAAGCCGGCGCCTGCGGCCGGCGCTGCTACCGCCCCGGCAGTGATGATCACTCCCGAAAGCACTCCGATTGATCTGGCGAAGGCGGCGTTTACCGCTCAGGGTGGCGAGAAGTTTCGCGCCGTGCAGAACATGATGTTGCGTGGATCGGTATCGCTTTATCCGCCAAACAGTCCGCAATCGATCCCTGGTTCGTTTTCGATTGTGACTGCCAACGACAAACTGAGGATGGAGATCGACGCGCGCCCGATTATCGTCTTCAAGCAGATCTACGATGGGCAGCAGTCGTACAGTTCAATGCCGAATGTGGAGGTGCCCCCGCTTTCGAAGTTTGGTCTCAATGTGCTGAGTAAATTCGATCAGCCGGGTTACAAGGTGTCGGCGATCCCCGGCAAGAAGAAGCTGCGCGGCTTTCGCATCTCCGATCCGGAAGGCTACACGACGGACTTCTACATCGATGCTACGAACGGCAGGGTAATGGAATTCTTTCTGACCTACGGTGGCTACACCTTCGGCACCGCGAACAATAAGTTCAAGGAAGTAGACGGCGTCCTCATCCCCTTCAGCTTCTCGCAGCGCTTCGAAATGCCCCAGGGCCCCTTCTTCGCCGAGTACAGCGTCAAGGAAGCAAAACTCAACCAAACCCTCGGTGCCGACGCCTTCGCGATCCCACAATAAGATCTTAGCCACAGAGGAACGCGGATGAACACAGATCTAAATCCGTGTTCATCCGCGTTCCTCTGTGGCTTCAACTCTTCCGTGAAAACACAACCTCTCAAAACGCTGCGCATCCGAATACAACATCCCACCTCATGACAAAGTGAGAAATGAGGCGTAATCATCCGCTACAAATGCCTCAATTGCATGAAAGTGTTTTCGCAACAACTGCTCGACGTCAGTAGTCGAGCAGTTACCCAGTCGCACCCAAACAACTTTTGGCGGGTAGCCCAGAACAAAGCTACGCTGGTGCATGTCTGAATCTTTTGAGCAGATAGTCAGAGAGTTATCCTGCGCATATTTCCAAACGACAGCATCTTCTGCTCTGTTAAGTCCGGCATCGCGAACGTGAACAGAATCGGGAAATAGATCGCGAAGTAATCTCACCAGCTTGGGAGATAAATTCTCGTCGAACATGAACTTCATGCGGCTGGAACGGTGAGCAATCTCCGTTCACGATCGGCGGCGAAAGCGATACAAGCCTTCAGGTCTTCACGTGTGAGGTCCGGAAAGTCTTCGAGGATCTGTTCTTCCGTCATGTCTGAAGCGAGGTACTCCAATACTTCGTAGACGGTGATTCGCAAGCCGCGCACGCAAGGTTTGCCGCCACGTTTATTGGGGTCAATTGTGATGTAATCCCGATAATTCATGCCCTGAGATTATGGTGAACCACCAGGAAGGTCAAGAGTTGTGACAACTACACACTCATGATCTCTTGTTCTTTGCTCTTAGACAGTTCGTCTATCCTGGTGATGTAGTTGTTGGTGAGTTTTTGGATTTCATCGAGGGCGTCGCGTTCGGCGTCTTCGGAGATGACCTTGTCTTTCAGCATCTTCTTTAGACGGTCGTTGCCGTCGCGGCGGACGTTGCGGACGGCGGTGCGATGATCTTCGGCGATGTCGTGGACCTGCTTGGCGAGTTGTTTGCGACGCTCCTCAGTGAGCGGCGGAATCGGAATGCGTACGAGCTTGCCGTCGTTCGAAGGATTCAGGCCGAGATCGGCGGCGCGAATTGCCTTCTCAACTGCGCCGATCTGCGTTTGATCCCAGGGCTGCACGGTGAGCATTTGCGGCTCCGGCGCATGGACCGAAGCCATCTGGCTCAGCGGCGTCATCGTGCCGTAGTAGTCAACCATCACAGTGTCGAGGAGACTTACCGCAGCACGACCCGTGCGCACAGTCGCCAGCTTGCGCCTGAAGTCGTCGATGACGGTTTCCATTCGTGGTTTAGTTTCTTTGATAATGTCCTTTTCACTCATGTCGCTAACTCCGCAAAGTGATTAGTCAACCAACTTTGGTTCCGACGCCTCGCTCGCCAGTCACCACCCGTTTGATGTTTCCCGCCGACCGCATGTTGAAGACGATGATAGGCAGGTTGTTGTCCATGCACAAAGAGATGGCAGAAGCATCCATTACTCTGAGCTGTCTCTCGAGGACTTGCCGGTACGTGATCTCGTTGAAGAGTTCCGCCGTAGCGTCGGTCATCGGATCGGCGGAATAGACACCGTCGACCTTGGTCGCTTTCAAAATGATGTCGGCTTTGATTTCCAGAGCTCGCAACGCAGCGGCTGAGTCAGTGGTGAAGTATGGATTGCCGGTGCCGGCGGCAAAGATGACAACGCGTCCTTTTTCCAGGTGCCTGATAGCGCGACGACGAATGAACGGCTCGGCCAACTGCGGGATATCGATCGCCGACATCACGCGTGTTTGGACCTCAACCTTCTCGAGCGCGTCCTGCAGGACAACGGCGTTCATCACCGTGGCCAGCATCCCGATATAGTCTGCTGAGGAACGGTCCATGTTGCCGGCGCTCTTGGAAACGCCGCGAAAGATGTTGCCACCGCCAACGACAACCGCCACCTGTACGCCCACTTCGTGAACAGCTTTCAGTTCTTCGGCAACACTGCGCGCGACGTTGACGTCGATGCCGTAGTTTTGCTCGCCCATCAACGCCTCGCCGGAGATCTTGAGCAGCACACGGCGATAGGTCAGGTTGGAAGTGTCGGTTGTCATCGAAATTCTATTCCAGCAGCGAAGCTACGTCGCCGCCAAAATCATCCGAGCGACGCTCGAGTCCTTCGCCCATCTTGTAGCGTGTGAACCTTCGGACCGCGATGCGCTCGCCGGTCTTCGAAACTTTCTCCGTCACCAGCTCGCCGACAGTCTTTTCAGGAGCTTTTACAAACGGCTGATCGAGCAGCACCGTCTCCTCGTAAAACTTATTCAGCCGCCCTTCGACGATCTTCTCGATCACCTGTTCCGGTTTGTTTGCCATCTTGGGATCGTTCTTGGCCTGCGCGCGCGCGATCTCGCGCTCTTTGTCGAGCACGCTGGCCGGAATCTCTTCACGCGAGACGTATCTCGGCTCGGCTGCCGCGACGTGCATGGCGATGTCCTTCACAAGTTGCTGAAACTCTTCGCCACGCGCGACGAAGTCAGTTTCACAGTTCAACTCGACCAGCACGCCGACTTTTCCACCCATGTGAATGTAGGAACCGACAATACCTTCCGCAGCGATACGCCCTTCACGCTTTTTCGCCGACGCCAGGCCACGCTCGCGCAGGATGTCGACGGCCTTCTCCTCGATACCACCTGCTTCGACCAGTGCATTCTTGCACTCCATCATTCCGGCTCCGGTCTTTTCCCGAAGCTGCTTTACTGCCGCTGCTGTAATTTCAGCCATGATTACCAATCTCTCCGAGTACTTAGATTTTCAATGAAAAACGCAGCCCTGCGGAACGTCCGCTTGAAGGCTGCGCCCACCGATGAGTAAGGATTATCGCTTAGCTCGCCGCCACGACAGATTCAGTGCTTTCATCGGGCGCGCTTTCAGTTTCCGGTGCTGCTGCGCCCTGTGATGTCATGGATGCGGATTGCGCCTCCGTTTCCCCAACATCTCCAAGGCCGCCGCCGTTATTGTCGTCATCTGCTGTAAGCCCTGCGGCAATCGCGTCACCTGCGCCACCGCGCCTCTCACCTTCGCCGGTCTCTTCTACCGGCTCCGCCGCAACAACGCCGCCTTCCGTCGCGATCTGATTACCTTCGACAATCGCGTCGGCGATTCTGGAGGCAAACAGTCGAACCGCGCGCAAAGCATCGTCGTTGCCGGGGATAACGTAGTCGATGCCCTCCGGCGAACAGTTTGTATCTACCACTGCCACGATCGGAATACCGAGACGGTTCGCTTCCGCGACTGCGATCTCTTCCTTCTTGACGTCGATGATGAAGACCGCATCCGGAAGCCGCGACATCGATTTGATGCCGGAGAGGTTTTTGTTCAGACTCTCCCGCTCACGGTCGAGTTTGATGCGCTCCTTCTTGGTCATCTTCTCGTAGCGGCCATCCGTCTGCATGCTCTCGAGATCCTTGAGCCGCTTGATCGACTTCTGGACCGTCTGAAAGTTGGTGAGCAGGCCGCCAAGCCATCTCTGGTTGACGAAGTACTGGCCGCACTTCTCCGATTCTTCACGAATCGCGTCCTGCGCTTGTCGTTTGGTGCCGACAAAGAGCACTGTCTTGCCTTTGTCTTCAGCGATGAGATTGGTCACGAAGGCAATCGCTTCGCGAAACATGCGCTGGGTTTTTTGCAGGTCGATGATGTAAATGCCATTGCGCTCGCCAAAGATGTATTCCTTCATCTTTGGATTCCAGCGCCTTACCTGGTGGCCGAAGTGAACACCGGCCTCCAGCAGTTCTTTCATGGTTACCGAAACCAAACTAAGTCTCCTTCTCGCTAATTGGTTTGATGTACTCGCCGCAGCCTTTCGACTCTTTTAGCGTAAGCAACCAATCGTGCTACGGCAATGGATTCAATTGTTCGTTATCGCTTCGAAAACTGGAACCGTTTTCTCGCGCCCTTTTGTCCGTACTTCTTGCGCTCCTTGATTCGTGGATCGCGGGTCACGAGACCAGCATGTTTGAGAGCTGGACGAAGGTCGGCGTTGAATTCGAGCAGCGCTCGCGTGATGCCGTGTCTGATCGCACCCGCCTGACCCGCTGGACCACCACCGGTAACGTTGATTACGAGATCAAACTTATTCGTGGTCTCAGTGAGTTGCAGTGGTTGACGAATGATCATTCGCAGGGTTTCGTTGGGGAAGTAGCGATCGAAAGGTTTGTGGTTAACCTTAACCTCACCAGCGCCGGGTCGCAGGTAAACTCGCGCCGTTGCCGATTTGCGTCGCCCGGTTCCGTAATACTGAATTTCAGCCACAGTTATCTTCCTTTAATTCCGCTAATCTTGTTATGAGTTGGTTTTGTGAGTTAGGTCGAAGGCTTGCGGGCGCTGGGCTGAGTGCGGGTGCTCGGCATCGGCGTAAACTTTGAGCTTCTTCGCCATCGCCTTGCCGAGCTTCGACTTCGGCAGCATGCCCTTAATGGCGAGCTCAATGACTCGCTCCGGGCGCTTGGCGATCATCTCCTTTGCGGTGGTCTGTCTTAGACCTCCCGGGTAAAGTGTGTGATGACGATACAATTTCTGCTCAACCTTGTTTCCCTTCAGGACCGCTTTCCGGGCGTTGACCACGACCACGTGATCGCCCATGTCGAGAAAGGGGGTCCATTCAGGGTTGCGCTTGCCACTCAGAATCGAAGCAACCTCAGAAGCCAGATGCCCGACGGTTTGACCGCTCGCATCTACCACATACCATTTTCGTCTTCCAGCGAGTTCCTTTCCGCTGGGGAAGTGTGTTGACATAGTTAACTATCTCTATTTTCAGCGAGTAAAACGCGAACGGCTAGAATACCGAACGCCCCAAAATATTGTCAACCCGCGAAACAGGATGTCCCGGGCAGGAGTCCGCTGAGATCACAGTAAAAGGCCCTTCGGGAACCCGAAGGGCCTCGCTTCTTTAAGTTAACACAAACCGCTATGGCTTGTCGGGAGTTTTAGTCGTCCCGGTATCGTTTCTCTTCAGCTTCGGTGGCGCTTCGGTCGACTTCGGCTGCTCGCCATCCGGAGTAGCCGTTGTGCCGTCGTCCGGCGTCGGCTGGCGGCGCTTTAATGTCGGCCTGCCGGGCGCTCCGCCCTCATCGCCTGCCGCAATGGCTCCAGCCGTCGAAGCCCGCGCGTTCGAAAGTTTCAAAAGCCGGCCTTTAACTCGCTGAAACTCGGAACTGCTGATGACATACTCCTCATGCTCCGGAAACCTTGCGGCCAAAGCGAGTGACGATTGCCTGCGGTCTGGCGGCGCCGGGTGCGTCGCAAACGCGCGCGCGATTAAGCCCGGTTTCTTCTTGTTCTTGGCCTCCAGTTTCTCAAACATCGTGGCCATCGCGCCCGGATCGTAACCAGCGGCGTACATGTACTGCACGCCCAGCTTGTCCGCTTCCTCTTCCGCACCGCGGCTAAACTTCATGAAGATCCCGAGCAGTCCAATGCCGGCCGTATTCTGGTAAATCAATCCCGGAATGCCGCCGATGAATATGGATCCCGCGAGAGCAGCATATTCGAGCAAACTTCCTTTGGTCTGGTTTTCCACTGCATGCCGGGCTGCGACGTGCGCAATCTCGTGCGCCATCACGCCGGCCAGTTCAGCTTCGTTGTCTGCGGCGAGAATGAGGCCCTTGTTCACGTAGAAGAACCCACCCGGAAGGGCGAAGGCGTTCACTTCGTCAGAGTCGATGACCTTGATCGTGAACGGCACTTTCGCGTCGGAGTGGAGCACTATGTTCTGACCGACACGATTCACGTACTCGGTGATAAGCGGATCGTCGACAAACTTGGCCTGCCGATCGACTTCCGCCGCCAGCTCACGTCCAAGACGCACTTCCTTTTCCGTCGAGCCGCTCATCTTCGCGATGATGCCGGTATTGATGTTCCGCTTGCCAATCATGTTTGGATCTTCGTTGGTCGACAGCGGTTTGTTTGATTTTGCGGTTGTGGGCGCGGGAGTGGTCGTCTTCTTCTGATCAGGCTCAGCTTTTTCGGTCTGTTGAGCATCTCCAGCCGGTTTCGCAGTCGGTGTTTGTCCGACCGCCGCCACTGAGCTCACCAGTAACGATGCGGTTAAAACGAAAGCACTCGTGGCGCGGGAGAAGTTGTTCATCTCAAAAAACCTCCAAAGTTTTCGATTGACCTGAGGGTAGGGTCTACGACTGTCGTTTTCGCTAAATCCTGACGCGCAGTCTATGATGCACAGGTCCGGCAGCTTGGTTGGTTTGCCGCAAACAACTTCCTGGCCTGGAGGAACTGACTCCGCGCTTGAATCATTAGCGTTAGCCGTAACTATACCTATGCCCGACACGAAAAGAAAGGAAAAGCCGGAAGTCTCAATCGTCGGCAGCGGACGCCTCGGCACCGCTCTGGCGGTGGCGCTTTCCCGTCGCGGGTATTCAATCCGTTCACTTGTTGCTCGGCGGGCGCAAAAGGCGCGTCAAGCGGCCAGTTTGTTAGACGTGGACGTGCAGGTATTAGCCGCAAAACAATTGCGCTCACTGCGACCGGCTGACGTGTTTCTGATCACCGTTCCGGACGATCAGATCGCCGGCGTGGCTGCTGAATTGAGCAGTGTTGAGTTCACTGGCGTTGCGCTTCACACGAGCGGTGCGCTCTCAGCCGCGGTGCTCGCCCCTTTGCGCGAACGAGGATGGCGCATTGGTTCGATTCATCCGCTGATGTCCGTGAGTGACGCGCGCGACGGCGGCGCTGCTCTACGCGGCGGCTACTGGAGCGTCGAAGGCGACCAGACCGCTTTGCGCCTGGCGAAAGAAATCGTCCGAGACCTCGGCGGCAAAAGTTTTTCGATCCGCTCGGAAGATAAACCGCTTTACCATGCCGCGGCGGTGATGGTTTCCGGCAACGTAACCGCACTCTTTGATGTTGCGCTCGAGATGCTGGTCCAGTGCGGGCTGACCCGGAAAACAGCCCGCGACGTGTTACTGCCTTTGATCGCCAGCACGGTACACAATCTAGAAACCATGGATCCGGCGGAGGCTTTGACCGGAACTTTTTCACGCGGCGACGTGGAAACAGTGAAACGTCACCTCGCGGCGCTCAAAAAGCACGAGCTTGCCGACGCTCTCGAGCTTTATCGCCTGCTCGGCAAACGGTCCTTGAAACTTACAAAGAAGTACCCGCAGATTACACAGCTTCTCAAATCGGTATAATCACTTCATGCAACCCACACCCAGCGCGAGTTACAGTTTGACCTTGCGCGTCAGGCTTTCTTCACGTGCCGGATCGCTTGGTGAGTTGACCACCGCCATCGGCAGGGCCGGTGGCGACATTGGCGCGATCGATATCGTCACCGTTGGCAACAACTTCATCATTCGCGACATCACCGTCAGCTCAGCTACCAGTAAACACGGTGAACAGATCGTGGAGGCCGTCAAAGATATCGATGGCGTCGAGTTGATTCAGGTGTCGGACCCGACTTTTCTGATGCACCTGGGTGGAAAGATCGAAGTCGTTTCGAAGGTGCCGCTAAAGACGCGCGCCGATTTGTCGATGGCCTACACGCCTGGCGTTGCTC
>Ga0126315_10000925_pt1 | contig 10797 bp, 9 predicted proteins | sample Plot106_FD_92534 | JGI IMG/M metagenome (GOLD analysis project Ga0126315, IMG submission 92534) | Serpentine soil microbial communities from UC McLaughlin Reserve, CA, USA - Plot106 | ecosystem: Environmental > Terrestrial > Soil > Grasslands | place: USA: UC McLaughlin Reserve, Lake County...
GCCGATCAAGGGCAAGAACATCGTCAGCCTGCAGACCTGCACGCTGCCTGACTACACAAACCGTGTCATCTACCAGGCCGTGCTCAAGGACGTCAAGTCGTAAACCACGGACAACAGCGGATACGAGTAGGGGGCTGGAAAGCTGCCTCGACCTCCTACGTTTCCCAGTAGTTCTGGGCTGGATGCTCCTCGGTCTCGACCTCGGAACGAGTTCCGTCAAAGCACTGCTACTGGACGAGGGCGGCGCCGTTTTCGGGGAGGGCTCCGCCTCCTACGCGGTGCGCGCGCCACGTCCGGGGTGGGCTGAGTCTGCTCCGGAAAACTGGTGGGCGGCCGTTCTGGAAGCGACGGACGCTGCCGTGGGCCGGCGCGGAACGGAGGTGACGGCGCTCGGGCTCTCGGGCCAGATGCATGGTGTTGTCCTCGCTGATGGGCTTGGCTTTCCCTTGCGGCCCGCCGTCCTCTGGGCCGACGCCAGATCCGGTGCACAGCTGGCAGCCTACCGGAGGCTTGATGAGGATCTCGGCCGCCGGCTCGCAAACCCGCTGGCCGTGGGCATGGTGGGGCCGAGCCTTCTTTGGCTGCGTGACCAGGAGCCCGACGCGTATGCATCCGCAAGGTGGGCGTTGCAGCCCAAGGATTGGCTCCGCATGCGTATGACGGGGGAGGCCGCCACAGAACCATCGGATGCCTCGGCCACCCTGCTCTACGACCTCCTCGCCGACGACTGGTCCTACGCGGCGGCCGAGGATCTCGGCCTCCGTGCAGAGCTTCTGGCCCCGCTCCTCCCGTCCGCCGGCGTCGCCGGGACGCTAGAGGGAGAGGCCGCCGGCAATCTCGGGTTGCGGGAGGGGCTCCCCGTGGCGGCAGGAGCGGCCGACACCGCGGCCGCCATGCTCGGTACCGGGCTGTTGCGACCCGGTCCCGTGCAGCTCACAGTCGGCACGGGCGGCCAGGTCGTGACGCCGAAGGAAGAGCCCGACCCGCATGGTCGCACCCACCTGTATCGGGCCGCCGTACCGGGACTCTGGTACTCGATGGCGGCGGTCCAGAACGCAGGCCTCGCCCTTGAGTGGGTCCGCAGAGTGCTCGGCGCCTCCTGGAACGATGTCTACGAGGAGGCCTTCGCGGTGCCGCCAGGCTCGGGAGGCGTCACGTTCCTGCCGTACCTGAGCGGAGAAAGGACGCCCCGCTTCGACCCCGGCGCCCGTGGCGCCTGGACCGGCCTCGGCCTCGACCACACGCGCGGCCACCTCCTGCGCGCCGCACTCGAAGGCGTCGCGTTCGCGCTGCGTGAGGCGCTCGAGGCGCTGGAGGATCAGGGAATCCTAGCCCCAGAACTGCGCCTCGCAGGAGGTGGAACCAGAGGAGGCTCGGGCGAGCCCTGGCGGCAACTACTGGCCGACGTGCTTGGCCGCCCGTTGTGGCTGTTGCCCGATGAGATATCCTCCGTCGCATCGGCCCGTGGCGCCGCATTCCTGGCCGGCCTCGCCTCCGGCATCTACCCCACGGCCGAGGACACGCTCCCCCTAACCCCCGAACCCGAGAGCCACATACGACCAGGCGAGACGGCCTATGAGCCTGCCTACATACGCTACAAACAACTCTACCCCAGGCTCCACAGTTGAGTATCTGAGACTGAAGCGAACAAGCTGACTGCTGATAGTTTGCAAAGAGGTTCTAACCTCTTTGCAAACTCTGCGATTGTGAGCGAAACCGCTAAACCGCTAGATACTCCTTGCTACACTACGCCTTGAGATGACGAGGTGGCATAGATCTTGTTGAGTAGGGAATACACCGGCACTCTTGGAGAGAACGGCGCGGCACCCGGGGCCTGCTGGCTTCTGGCTGACCGGGTGAGCCATACGCTCTCTGAGGCAAGGCTGGAAAGCGTCGCTGACCCGGTCGAGCGAATCGTGCGCCTCGCTGTACCCGCGGGCCGGACAGATCCTTTCAGGTGGCTCTCAGAGCAGCGGATGTTCCCGAAAATCTACTGGTCGGGGCGTGAAGACCGGACCGGGGTCGCGGCCGTAGGGATTGCAGATCTGCGGGAGGCTGACGTCTCTGAGGGTGCCGGATCTTTATCCAAGCTGCTCGCGTCGCTGCCTGATTCAGGGATTTCGGGGGCGCGCTACTACGGCGGAGCGCGCTTCGATCCGCCCGGGAAGCCCCACGAGGAATGGGCCGCATTCTGCGCTTACCGATTCGTCCTGCCGCGCTTCGAGCTACATGCGGGGGACACGGAGGCGACGCTGGTCTGCAACCTGGCGCTCCCCCGGGATACGGACGACGCCTCGAAGATAGTGCAGGAGATAGAAGAACTCTCATTGCCTGAGGGGGTGTCCGGCGCTCTGTTGCCGATGCCGCTACACCGTGAGGATAGCCCCGACCTGCAGGGTTGGAGGGAGAACGTCGGGCGGGCACTCTCCGCGTTTTCGGAAGGGCGCCTGGGCAAGGTCGTGCTGGCCCGCAGAGCCGAGTTCGGTTTCGATAGGGCCCTAGATCCCACGTTGCTACTCGAGAGCCTGAGGGCGGCTACGCCGGGCTGCTTCCATTTCTACGTCGAGCCTGAGGACGGGACAGCTTTTCTCGGGGCCTCTCCCGAGCGCCTGTTCCGCCGCGACGGACGTTCGGTGGAGACCGAGGCTGTGGCAGGGACCAGGCCCCGGGGGGTATCCTCGGCAGACGATGAAGTACTTCGCGACGACCTGTTGCACAGCGCTAAAGACCTCTCCGAGCACACTTATGTGAGCAAAGGCATCAGGGAGGCGCTCGCGCCGCTCTGTGAGGAGCTGGAGATCGAGGATTGCGTCTCGGAGATGAAGCTGGCGCGGGGAAGACATCTGAGGTCGAAGGTTCGCGGGGTGCTTAAGCATGGCGTGACGGACGCCGGGCTGCTCGAGGCAATGCACCCTACGCCCGCCGTCGGCGGGTATCCGCGAGATGAGGCGCTGGAGGAGATAAGGACCCTCGAACCCTTCGACCGGGGCTGGTACGCCGGACCTGTCGGTTGGATCGGGACGGAAGACTCCGAGTTCGCCGTCGGTATCCGCTCGGGGCTCGTGCGGGGGCAGACGCTCGCCCTCTTTTCGGGGGCTGGGCTCGTCGCCGGCTCCGTGCCTGACGAGGAGTGGGCCGAGATCGAGCAGAAGATCGGCGACTTCACCGGGACGTTCGGGCTTGAACAGGGACACGCCGCGCGCTAATCGACTCTGGGCGCACCTGATCGTCGAAGAGCTTCTCCGCTGTGGCGTAGACTTCTTCTGCGTCGCCCCAGGCTCGCGTTCGACCCCTCTGGTCGCGGCGCTCGCCGCAAACGAGAAGGCCCGTAGGCTCATCCACTTCGACGAGCGCGGGACGGCCTTCGCCGCCCTCGGTCACGCGCGCGCCACACAACGTCCTGCGGCCTGGATCACGACCTCGGGCACCGCGGTCGCCAACGGTCTTCCGGCCGTCGTCGAGGCCGCAACAGACGGCGTGCCCATGGTCTTGCTTACCGCCGACCGCCCCCCGGAGTTACGCCAGACCGGGGCAAATCAGACCATAGACCAGCCTGACATCTTCGGCGATTACGTCCGCTGGCGATTCGACTTGCCGGCCCCTGACCCTGGCATCGACCCCGCCATGGTCCTGACGACCGTGGATCAGGCCGCCTACCGCGCGGGCCGAACGCCACAAGGCCCCGTCCACCTCAACTTGATGTTCCGTGAGCCTTTCCTCTCCGACCCGGAGGACGAGGATGTGCTATCCGGACCATTCTCCTGGGTGCATGGCGACAAACCGTACACCAGCTACGCCGCGACGAAACCCGCCGTAGACGCGTTGGAGATCTACCGCCTCTTGGAAACACTTCGCCCTGTGAGACGGGGTCTTGTCGTCGCCGGCAGGCTGGCCTCCCGCAAGCAGGGCGAGGCGGTCCTGCGGCTCGCCGGCACTCTCGGCTGGCCTCTCTTACCGGACGTGGGCTCCCAGGTCCGTCTCGGCGCGGACTCGAAGAACCTTGCCACCCACTACGACGCGCTTCTGGCGGGAGACTCATTCGCGCTGTCGCACGCGCCCGAGGCGGTGGTACACGTCGGAGGAAGGGCTCTCTCCAAGCGTCTGGAGCAGTTCCTTGCCCGCAGCCGCCCCGACCCTTATGTTGTCGTGCGCGAGAACCCTTTCAGGCTCGATCCCGCCCACCGCGTTACCCACAGCGTCGAGGTGGATGTACTGGACTTCTGCGCCGCGCTGGTCCGGGCCGCTACCGAAGACCCGCCGGCGATGGACCCGTCCTGGACGGCGGGCTGGCGGGAGGCATCGGAGGAGGTGGGTCGCCATCTTGACGGGATCCTCTCCGGAGTACCGAACGAGCCGCTCGTGGCCCGGGTTGTATCGAAAAACGTACCCCAGGGCCACGGTCTCGTCGCCGCGAGCAGTATGCCTGTGCGGGACCTCGATACCTACGCGGCGGCCGACGGCGCACCCGTCCCCATCGCCGCCAACAGGGGCGCGAGCGGCATAGACGGCACCGTCGCCACAGCGGCAGGCTTCGCGAGGGGCCTCGGACGGCCTGTTACGCTCCTGATCGGGGACCTCGCCCTGCTGCACGACCTGAACTCTCTCGCCATGCTGCGCGACGTGCACGTCATCATCGTGGCGCTGAACAACGACGGCGGCGGCATCTTCTCCTTCCTCCCCATCGCCGGCCAAGGGGAGTTCTTCGAACCTTACTTCGGCACGCCGCATGGCGTGGGCTTCGAGCCCGCGGCCAGGATGTTCGGGCTCCGCTACGAGCATCCCGGCACGACGGAGGAGTTCGTCGAAGCATACGGCTCCGCGTGCGCCCGCGGTTCTTCGACCCTGATCGAAGTGAATACCGACCGCGAGGAGAACGTGGCGCTGCACCGCAGAATTCTCGAAGAGGTGGCGGCTCGGGTAGAGAAGGCGTGATCGGTGCTGTCCCGATCACACGAAATGCGTCTAGAGGATAATCTGAACTACGAAATCTCGGGCGACCGGCTATCGTCCGCGATCCTTTTTCTGCACGGTTTTATGGGTTCGTCCGCCGACTGGCGAGAAGTAACTGCGGCGCTCGGAGATCGAGCCTTCTGCATCGCCGCGGACCTGCCCGGGCACGGCGCATCGCTGGAACTGCCGCCTGATGCGTACACGATCGAGGGCGCGACACGCGCTGTGATCGGTACCCTGGATGAGCTCGAGGTCGACCGTCCCGTAGTCGCCGGTTACTCGATGGGCGGGCGGCTTGCCCTGTTCCTGGCCCTGCGTTACCCGGAACGGTGCGCGGGGCTCTTTCTCGAATCGGCCTCACCCGGCCTGGAGAGTTCCGCTGAGCGGGCAGCGCGCCGCGCGGCGGATGAGTCGAAGGCGAAGCGCCTCGAATCAGAAGATCTGGAAGCGTTTCTTCGTGACTGGTACCGCCAGCCGCTCTTCGCGTCTCTGGCTCAGGACGAGAACCTGCTCGGAAGAACCATCGATGCGAGGCGGCGCAACGATCCTGGCGAGCTTGCCCTGTCTCTTCAGGAGATGGGGACGGGGCGCCAGCCGTCGTTGTGGGGAGAGCTGGAAGACCTCGCTATGCCTGCGCTCGCCGTCGCCGGAGGGCTGGATGGGAAGTACGCCGGTATCTCATCGCGCATAGCGGGCATCAGCCCGCAGATAGAGTCCGCAGTCGTACCCGGGGCCGGACACACCGTGCACGCCGAGATCCCGGCGGCATACAACTCCCTGCTCGCGCATTTCTTGGATGGATTATCGCTTGGGCTGGGTGAGGCTGAACCAGTTGCCTGAGTTGTCTTTCACGATGGCCTCTGTGCCGTAGAACCGTTCCTTGGGTGGCGACACGAACTCGACGCCCTGCTTGCTCAGGCGCTCGTAGTCGCCGCTGATGTCGTCTGTCTCGAAGACGCCGATGCCGAAGGCGCCTCTCTCGACCAGCGCCTTCATCTCTTCCGCCGTCTCGGCGTCGAACATCGGTCCAGGGGTTACCTGGGCCAGGATCAGCTCAAGGTCGGGCTGCTTTTTCGGGTTCAACGTCAGCCAACGTAGGCCTGAGTCGTTCATGGGCATGTCGGTATTGACCTCGAAGCCCAGAATGTCGCGGTAGAACGTGAGGGCCTCTTCCTGGTCGATCACGTAGATCGTAGAGTGGCTCTGGCGTTGGATCACGGCTTACCTCCTAGTCTCGCTGCTCTGGTCCGAAGATACCATCGACTCTAACTTCCCTGCTTCTCGAAAATTGCGCTCTTCCTGGATTCCATACAACATGGTGATAAAGCACGAGGGAACGAACAGCGACCTGACCATAGAAGGAACGGAGATCGCCGATCGGGCGTAGCGCCTGTACTCGGAAGGGGAGAGACCAACACGGTCTGCAAACAGGACGCTGAAACTGCCCAGGCTGGAGAAGCCAACCTCGAAGCAGGCTTCTGTGACGTTGTGGCTGCCCTTCGCCAGTAGCGTCTTCGCCTTCTCCATGCGCAGACGCGTCAGAAACGAGTGCGGCGTCTCCCCATAGGTCCTCTTGTAGACGCGCAAAAAGTGGTACGGGGAGAGGTTGGCTATGGCCGCGACGTCGGGGAGAGAGACGGGGTGCCTGTAGGCGTGGCGCATGAACTCCCTGGCCTGGGTGAGGCTCCTGTACGTCTGAGGGTGCATGTAGAGAGAGTACAGGACGCAGTCAGGGAACCAACAGCGTTATTGTAGAGGAGCTCTTGCGATGAAGAACCTCAATGAGGGGTGTTTAGATCCCATATAATCCCTGCCATGACTAAAATACAGTGGGAACCGGCCGGAGAGTTCGAGGACATCAGGTACGAGAAGGCGGAGGGGATCGCGAAGATCACCATAAACCGTCCCGAGGTCAGGAACGCCTTCCGCCCTCTGACGGTCGTCGAGATGCAAAGTGCCCTCGAAGACGCCCGCGAGGACCACGAGACGGGGGTTATCATTCTGACGGGCGAGGGGCCTGATGCCTTCTGCTCGGGTGGGGACCAGAAGGTACGAGGAGACGCCGGATACCTCGAAGACCCGGACGCGCCGCGGCGCACCCCGGGAGGTGAGTCTGTCGGACGCTTCCACGTCACGGATCTTCACATCCAGATCCGGCGCTGTCCCAAGCCTGTCGTCGCGATGGTGGCAGGATACGCTGTCGGCGGGGGCCACGTCCTGCACGTGGTATGCGACCTCACCATCGCCGCTGATAACGCGAAGTTCGGCCAGGTTGGTCCGAAGGTCGGTAGCTTCGACGGCGGTTTCGGTGCGTCCGTACTTACTAGCCTCGTTGGACCGAAGAAGGCGAAGGAGATGTGGTTCCTCTGCAGGATGTATTCCGCCGAAGAGGCGCTAGAGATGGGGCTCGTCAACAAGGTCGTGCCGCTCGCCACCCTCGAGGACGAGACGGTGCACTGGTGTCGTGAGATGCTGGATCGCTCGCCGTTCGCGCTGCGTCTCCTGAAAGCAAGCTTCCACGCCCACGAGGACGGGTTCGCCGGTATCCAACAGCTCGCCCACGACGCTAATCTTCTCTTCTACGGTAGCGAGGAGGCCCAGGAGGGCCGCGACGCCTACAAAGAGAAGCGCAAACCGGACTTCTCGAAATTCCCTCACCGCCCCTGACAGCACCGTGCATAAGTCTCGAGCGTTATGCACGACGAGCCATCAGCATTTCAGCACGTCAGCAGTCAATAAGCTGAGAAGCTGAAATGCTGATCAGCGCGGGTTGAGGAAGGGTTGACCCTTCCTCAACCCGCCGTCGCTCGATGCGATCACCGCCACAAGCACCAGGATTAGCAGCCCTGCTAACACCAGCCCAGGTACGTAGAGGCCGACGAAGCCGACCAGAACACAGGCGAGCGCTCCCAGCGGTTTTGCCCTGCCCATCGACCCGGTCAGCCTGTAGCCGAAGAGGGTGTGGGCGAGCAGGTACACGGCCGGTCCCGCCGCCACCGCTGCGACCTCGTAGGGAGGCAGGATCTCCGTCGGATGGGCGATCACCAGCTCGTCTCCCACCGCGGAGAGGATGATCCCCGCGACGAACACGACGTGCAGGTAGGTATAGGCGTCCCTGGCGAGTACAGTCCTGCTGTCGGAGATCTCGAGGTAGTGCTCCCCCAGACTCGCTACGGACGAGAAGTACAGCCACCAGAGGGCCGCGGATGCCAGGAAGGCCATGATGAAGGCCATAATCCTCGCGGCATCGAGGTCGAGGTCTGAGGTGGTCGCGCCGGTTATGACGATGGACTCGCCGAGCGCGAGGATGATGAACAGGCCGAAGCGCTCAGCGAAGTGCTCCGTTCCAACGTTCCAGGTGGCCGGCGCAAGGCGCCGCCGGCCCGGTATCCAGTAGGTCACGAGCGGCGCGCAGTAGTCGAGCGCGAGCGCGACCAGCCAGAGCACGACTCCTTCCGGACCGTCGAGGAGGGCGCCTGCGATCCAAAGCACGCCCACCACCACGAACCAGGTGAGGATGTGTCCGGCCCGCTCGCGTTCGATCGTGCCGCTATCCGCCGCCACGAAGGTCAAGAAGGAGTGCCTGCCGACCTGGATCGCAACGTATGACCCGGCGAACAGCAGCGCGTGCGCCTCGAAAGCCTGCGGTATCGCCACCGCCATGAGGAGGCTGACGAGCATCAGGGCAAGGAGCAGCAGGCGGACAGGGACGGTCTCCGTATCCAGTTCGTTGGTGGTCCAGGTCGTGTAGTTCCACGACCAGTACACCGCGAGAAGCGCTATCAGGGACTGCAGGATGCCGGCCCATGTCAGGTGTTCGAGCAGGAGGTGGGAGACCTGCGTGATCGCGAAGACGAACACGAGGTCGTAGAAGAGCTCGAGGGTCGACGCCCTCTGGCTCGCCCCCTCTGTTCGTCGCCGCCTCACACTTCCCACGAGAGCAGTCTAACCACGTTCGGGACGTCCTGCCCTCCCGGTCTCGATAGCCAAGTCCCAGGAACGTGGTGGAGCGGAGTCTGTCTTTCCGTCACCTTGGTTCGCGAACGGAAGCGGACCTCCACTCTGCACCCGTCCGTAACAAGTGTCAATATGACGACCAGATGACACCGTTATTATGTCGGGAGCCTGTAGAGGTACTCGAAGAGGCGCGGCGCATGAGGGACACGGGCTACCGGAGTGTCAAGCTAAAGGTCGGCGCAAGGACCATCGCTGAGGACGCCACCCTCGTCCGCGCGCTAGGTGAGGAGCTCGGCGACGGTATCTCCCCGCGTCTCGACGCGAACCGGGCGTGGGGCTACGAGGAGGCGGCGGAGTTCTTACGCGACGCGGCGTGCTTCGAGTACATCGAGGAGCCGCTCGCCGACCCTGAGAGGCTGCCAGAGTTCGTCGGGGAGTTCGGCGTACCATAGACGTTCGCAGCCTAAAGAGGCTCTAGCTTAGCGGGCGCCCTGTGCGGGTTTGGAGCGCTGGGGTATACTGTCCTGCATGTAGCGAGCTTCCTTTGCAATAAGTTCCAGCTTCCTTCTCTCGCAACGGATCCCTACGTGCTCGCCCAACTCAGAAACATCTCGCTCTCGTTCCCCGACAAGAAGTTACTCGAAGACGTCTCCCTCACCATCTATACTGGAGATAGGATCTCACTTGTAGGCGAGAACGGCGCGGGGAAGACGAGTCTATTCCGCATTCTGAAGGGGCGCTTGGCGCCGGACTCAGGCGAGGTCTCGCTTGCAAGATGGGTCCGTATCGGGTATCTGGAACAGGACATCGCGGGCATGGAGGAGGACCCGAGACGCACCTGCATGGAGGCGGCCCTGGAGCCTTTCGGGCCCCTGATCGAACTGGAGAGACGCATCGAGCGCCTCGCCGTCGAACTCGGCGAGACTGAAGACAGGGCTACGGGGCTCCTGGCCGATCTGGGTGAGGCGCAGCAGCGCTTCGAGGTCTTCGGAGGCTACGAGTTCAGGGCGAGGACGCAGTCTACGCTGACGGGGCTGGGACTCCCCGAGTCGCTCTGGGAGTGTGGGGTGTCCGAGATGTCTGCAGGCCAGAGGGTACGCCTCGCGCTCGCGAGGCTTTTGCTCGAGGATCACGACCTCATCCTTTTCGACGAGCCGACCAACCACCTCGACGTCCCTGCCCGCGAATGGCTTGAAGGACATCTCGCAGGCATCGACGCCGCCTACGTCGTGGCCTCCCACGACCGGCGCTTCCTCGACGCCGTCTCCAACAAAGTGGGCCATCTCGACCGTGGCAAGCTGACCCTCTACTCTGGCACCTACACCGCGTTCAGGCGACAACTGAGGCAGGCCGAGGAGGAGGGGTGGCGCAAGTACGAGAAGAGCCGGAAGCTGGCGAAGAAGCTGCAGCGGCAGGCCCAGGATTACCAGAGGTGGTCCGACGCCGGCGAGAAGAAGAAGCGGGGCGCGGCGGACAAGGGCTTCGTCGGACACAAGGCCGCGAAGGTCATGAAGCGTTCACTCATCGCCCGTCGCCGGATGGAGGTGGCCGTCGAGAACGCCGGAGCGGAGAAGCCCTTCGAGAAAGACGCGGTCAAGATAGAGTTCGGGTCCTCCAAGGGTCGCAGCCTTCTACGCGCCGAGGACATCGTGGTCGGTTACACAGAGGAACGTCCGCTGACGAGAGAGCTGGCTTTTGATCTCTGGGCCGGGGATAGGCTCGCTGTCCTCGGACCGAACGGTTGCGGCAAGACCGCGCTCCTGCGCACCGCGCTCGGTGAGATACCACCTCTGCACGGCTATGTTCGTCTCGCACCTTCCTCGAAGGTAGGCTACTTCGACCAGGACAACCGCCTCGTCCCTCCTGACGTCACGGCCCTTGAGGCGGTCC
>Ga0126315_10000926_pt1 | contig 10793 bp, 10 predicted proteins | sample Plot106_FD_92534 | JGI IMG/M metagenome (GOLD analysis project Ga0126315, IMG submission 92534) | Serpentine soil microbial communities from UC McLaughlin Reserve, CA, USA - Plot106 | ecosystem: Environmental > Terrestrial > Soil > Grasslands | place: USA: UC McLaughlin Reserve, Lake County...
TCCCCGCCGGCGTGTCCTAGAGAGTCGTTCACCGCCTTGAAGTGATCGAGATCCAGGAACATGAGGGCCACCAGGGCATCCCCCTCGTACTCGGCCCGGGCGAGCGCGTGCTTCAGACGGTCCTGGAGCAGGGCGCGGTTGGCGAGCCCCGTGAGGAGGTCGTAGTGCGACAGGTAGGCGAGCTCTTCTTCCGCCCGCCTGCGCTCGGTAATGTCTTCCACCGTGCCTTCGAAGCCCGGTGGCCCTCCGTCCGCATCGCGCAGAGCGCGCACGTTGACGGAAGCCCAGATCTCGCTCCGGTCTTTACGGCGCGCCCTGACCTCGAAGCCCGATACGGTTCCGCGCTCCCTCAGCAGGGCGACCAGCTCCGCGTAGCGATCTGGATCGGCGAAGATCTGGTAGCGGACATCCGAGACCGTCCCCACCATCTCCTCGGCGGACTCGTAGCCGAGCGTGCGCGCCAGGGCGGGGTTCGCCGTAACTAACCGGCCGTCCGAGGTGGTCTGGAAGATGCCTTCGATGGCGTTCTCGAAGATGGACCGGTACTTCTCCTCGGCCCGGCGGCGCTCCTCCTCCGCCTCCTTGCGCCCGGTGATGTCGCGGGCGATCACGACGAACCGCGCTCGCTCATCCGACCTGAGCATCTTGACGGCTATCTCCAACTCTACCCTGTGGCCACTCTTGTGCAGTATGGCGACCTCCCTGCGGTCCCCTACCTCCTCGTTCCTCAACCGCCGGCGTACGTACACGCCGGCCTGGGCCCTCTGCTCCGGGACGACCAGCTCCAGGAAGGAAGGCAACCCCTCGAGCTCCGCCGCGCCGTAGCCGCTGATCCGGCAGAAAGCCTCGTTGGCACGCTCGATGCGCCAGCCCTGGGCGATGGCGAACCCCTCGCCGACCTCGCTCTGGGCCCGTAAGAGGCTCTCGTACAGGTCCCTCTGACGGCCGAGCTCTTCCTCGACCCGCCCGTACCCGGCAACGCCTCGAGGATCGGTCACTAGCTCTTCCCCCGGCGCCGATCGCCGTCCGCGCTTCGCGAATCGCAGGGATCTCCCCCGGAGGACGTCTTATGCTCGTAACTGCTCACAGGGCGGGTTGTGCTCCCAACACGGCCTTCGTCTCCGACGCGGCTCCATCCACGCTCGATCTTCGGCACATCACCCCGGCGACTTTAGCGACACGTCCCCTCGTCGTTGATCCTCTTGTCATAGGACAATTTTGTTATAGGACAATTGAACTACTTGAGGCAAAAAGACGTAGACAAAGGTGCGACTTTGGGTTAGCTTACCGGGGCTGTGGTTGGAGATCGATGGGAGGGTCTTTATGCTCGCGGACGCTGCAGAGTGGTTTAAGCATCGTTCTTTTGACTACCAGCGGTTCTCCGACCTCGGGGAGCTGGGGCGCCGCAAGCGCCAGCTGGGCGTGACGGTAAGCGCGGTCTTGCCGTGCCGCAACGTCGCCGACACGGTCGGCGCAATAGTGGACGAAATCCACGCCGTCAACAAGCAGGCGGGCACTCCGCTGGTGGATCAGATCCTCGCCGTTGATGCCGACTCCGCGGACGGGACTGCCGAGGTGGCCGCCCGTCACGGCGCCGAGGTGTACTCCGAGAACGAGCTGCTCTCCCACTACGGCGGGGCGCACGGGAAGGGCGACGCCATGTGGCGCTCCCTCTCCGTCGCGCGGGGCGGCCTGGTCATGTACATAGACGCCGACACCAAGGACTTCAAACCCCAGCTCGTCTACGGCATCCTGGGCCCGATCCTGCAAGTTCCCGAGATTCGCTTCGTCAAGGCGGCCTACCGCCGGCCGTTCAAGAGCTACGAGACGGTCGAGCTCGACGGTGGGGGCCGGGTCACCGAGCTCACGGCCAAGCCGCTCTTCAACCTCTTCTACCCGGAGCTGTGCGGCTTCGTGCAGCCTCTGGCTGGTGAGTTCGTCGCCGAAAAGGAGCTGTTCTGCTCCATTCCCTTCCTCACCGGCTACGCGGTGGAGACGGGCATCATGATCGACGTGCTGAAGAAGGTCGGTCTCGACGCGATGGCCCAGGTGGACCTCGGCACCCGCCAGAATAGGCACCAGCCGCTCAGGGATCTTAGCCGGATGTCCTACTCCGTGCTGCGGGCCGTCGCGCGGCGCCTCAGGCAGGATGGGCGCCTGGATCAGGCGAGGGACCCCAACCTGCCGGAGCAGCTCTTCCAGTTCTCGGACTACCGGCACGCGGTAGCGACCCCGGAGGGCCTGAAGCTCCAGCAGTACGTCGAGGAGCTCGTCGAGCGTCCCCCCTTGAGCGAAGTCTCGAAGGTCGGCTAGGCGGAAGGGCGCCGTGACGGGGGTACACGACCTCGGCGGTTCGCCCGGCGGACCGATAGACAAGAGCCAGCACGAAGTCGAGGACTGGGAGCGCCTCGCTGACGCCGTCACCATCGTCCTGGACAAGAAGGGTTTGAAGACCACCGACGAGCACCGTCGGGCGCAGGAGAGCCTCCCCCCGGAGCAGTACGAAGCGCTCAGCTACTACGAACGCTGGGTCGCCGCCACGGAGCTCCTGCTCGTCGAGAAGGGTATCCTCACCCGCGAGGAGATCGACGCCAGGGCGGAGGAGCTCGCAGAGAGCTGGGGAGAAGGGTGACAGCGCAAAGGTTCAAGCCGGGCGACCGCGTCCGGGTGCGCCCCGAAGAGAAGCCCGGGCACGTCCGCACCCCGGGCTACGTCAGGGGCAAGGAAGGCCGGGTGGAGTCGGTACTCGGCGAGTTCCGAAACCCGGAGTCCCTCGCATATGGCGACCCCGGCCTGCCCGAGCGTCCCCTCTACAAGGTCTCGTTCCGCCAGGAAGACCTGTGGGAAGGGTACCCCGGCCCTGCCTACGATACCCTCTACGTAGACATCTACGAGCACTGGCTCGAACCGGCCCGAGAGGAGACTCCATGAGCGACGACGACCACGAGAGGCACGACGGCGTCGGTCCGGGCGCAGAGGCCGGCCACTACGCGAGGCGCATCCGGGCCATGGAGGAGCTCCTCATCGAGAGAGGCGTGCTGACCAAGGAGGACGTGCGGCGCCAGATCGAGTACATGGAGGCCCGAACGCCCGCCAACGGGGCTCGTCTCGTGGCGCGGGCCTGGGTCGACCCCGAGTTCAAGGCCCGCCTCCTCTCCGACACGAAGGCAGCCGCGATGGAGCTCGGCATAGACGCCTCCGGCCCGGTCGAGTTCGTGGTGGTCGAGAACACCCCGGAGGTACACAACCTGATCGTCTGCACTCTATGCTCCTGCTACCCGCGCGCCATCCTGGGCCGCCCGCCCGACTGGTACAAGAGCTTCAACTACCGCTCACGCGCCGTGAAGGAGCCCCGCGCCGTCATGTGCGAGTTCGGCTTCGAGCCCCCGGACAACGTCGAGGTGGTAGTGCACGACAGCACGGCGGATATGCGCTACATGGTGCTGCCGATGCGCCCGCCCGGCACCGAGAGCTTGGGCGAGGAGGAGTTGGCGGAGCTCGTTACCCGCGACTCCTTGATCGGGGTCACCGTACCGCGAGAGCCGGCCAGGTCCAGCTAGCCACCCGTCGGGTCGAACGGCTATGACCCGGACTCGAGTGGGCTTATGTGGCGGGTGACGGCCTGCCACCCGCCGTCACGGTAGACGAAAACATCGGTCATCAGGAACGTCTGATCGCGGTCCTGGTTGCCCATACGACCCTTCTGCGCGTACCGTGAGCGCACCACCGCCGCGTCCCCGTAGACGCGCACGTCGAAGCTTTCGAACCGGAAAGCCTCGATTACGTAACGCTCCCGCGTGATGTCGAGCCATTCCTGGCGCTGGCGGATCTCGGCCCCGGGACGGCCGGTGGTCAGCGTGAACTCCTCCCCGAGGAGGTCTTCCAGGAACCGCATGTCGCGCTCCTGAATCGCCCTCGCCCAATCGAGCTCGAGACGGATCAGTTCCTGCTCGATATCGCCGGTCCGGGTCATTTCCTTCCCCAGCGATCGGCCGCCGGCAGTAGACCAAATTCACTGCCGGCAACCGATTACTGAAGGCTTTTCGGTCCCCTACCCCACCTTCTCCTTCTCTTCCTCCCTCTCGTTGGCGGCGAGGACCTTGTCCACCAGGTTCGGCGGGACCTCCTCGTAGTGACCGGGCTCGACGTGGAAGTTGGCGCGTCCGCCGGTGATGGAGCGCATGTCGCGCGCGTAGGTGAGCATCTCGATCTGGGGCACCTCCGCCTGTATAACCTGGCGCTCGCCGCGCTGCTCGATGCCCATCGGACGCCCGCGCCTGCCCGAGAGGTCGCCCATGATGTCGCCGACGAGCTCCGTCGGGGCGAGCACCTCCACCTTCACGTATGGCTCCAGGAGGACCGGGTGGGCCTTCTCGACGGCGCTCTTGAAGGCCATGGATCCGGCGACCTTGAACGCCATCTCCGAAGAGTCCACGGAGTGGAAGGCGCCGTCGTAGAGCCTGACCTTCACGTCCACTACCGGGTAACCGGCGATGGACCCCTCACGCATCGACTCGACGATGCCCTTCTCGACCGCCGGGATGAACTGCCGGGGGATGGCCCCGCCGACGATGGCGTTCTCGAACTCGAAGCCCTCGCCGCGGGGTAGGGGCAAGACCTCGATCCTCGCGTCCCCGAACTGCCCGCGCCCGCCCGTCTGCTTCTTGTAGCGGCCCTGGGCCTGGGCGGTGCTCACGATCGTCTCCATGAGGGGAACCCTGGGCACCCTGGCCTCGACCTCGACCCCGTAACGGTGTTGTATGCGCTCCAGCGCGAGCTCGACGTGCATCTGCGCCAGCCCGGCCAGGATGTCCTCACTCGTGGACTCGGAACGCTCGAGCTTGAGCGAGGGATCCTCGTCCACTATTCGGCGTATCGCGTCGAAGACCTTCTCCTCCTCACCGCGTGCCTTCGCCCCGACCGCGAACGCCGACGTCGGCTCGGGCAACTCTACCGGCTCGTAGGTCATCTGCGCCTCCGGCCGGCACAGGGTGTCGAAGGTGTTGGTGTCCTTGAGCTTGGTGATCGCGATGATGTCTCCGGCGGTAGCCTCGTCCACGGAGACTCGCTCCTTGCCCACGAGGTGCGAGATGCCCCCGAGCCTCTCCGGGGAGCCCGTGCGCGGGTTGACGAGCGCCTCGTCCGAGCGGCAACGGCCGCTGACGACCCTAAGTACGCTCAAGCGTCCGGCGTACGGGTCGACGTATGTCTTGAAGACGTAGGCGGAGAAAGGCCCCTCCGGGTCGCAGGCGACCTCGTTCCCCTTCTCGTCGACCCATCGCGAGCGGTCGGCCGGGCTCGGCGCGCTGCCCGCTACTACGTCCAGGAGCCTGTCGATGCCGATCATTCGCTCCGCGCTCGCCGCCAGAACAGGGATGATGACGCCGTCGGCGATGCCTTTCCTTATCCCCTCGAACGCCTCCTCGGTCGAGAACTCCTCGCCCTCGAGGTACTTCTCCAGGAGCGTGTCGTCGCTCTCGGCGATGGCCTCGAAGAGCTGGACCTTCGCCTCGTCTACCTCGTCCTCCATCCCGGAGGGGATCTCTTCTTTCTGCTCGCCGTCCACGAAGGCGATGCCGCTGAGGAGCCCGTAGACGCCCTTGAGATCGCCCTCGCGGCCTATCGGCAAATTCAGCGGCACGACCGCCTGCCCGAACCGTCCTCTAAGCTGCTCGACCACAGCCCCGAAGTCCGTGCGCTCCCGGTCGAGGTGGTTTACGACGATGAGGTGCGGGATGTCTTCTCTCTCCCCCCGCCTCCACACCCGCTCGGTCACGACCTGGATGGGATCCTGCGCGTGCACGACCAGCACCGCGCAGTCCGCCACCCTCTGCGCCACGAACGCGTCCCCGATGAACCCCCCGTCGCCGGGGGTGTCGAGCACATTGACCTGGCGTCCCTTCCACTCGAGGTGGGCAATGCTCATCCCGAGCGTCATGCCGCGCTCGGTCTCCTCCTCGGTGTAATCGAGGACGTGGTGCCCCAAGGGACCGCTCCTCCCCGACGCCAGCCCGATCATCCCCTCCCCGATCGAGGTCTTTCCGCTACCCCGGTGGCCGATCAAGCAAACGTTTCGGATCAATTCCGGCTCTACCGCCACGAGTTCCTCCTTTCCTGAACCTTACCCTCCAGACCCGCCCGTCTCGGGCGGGGCGTTTAGCTTAACGCAGGATCGGGGCCGGCGCAGCATCGGAGACGAGTGGTTCGAGGAAAACGATCCGCGCGCTCAGGACTCCAGGTGTTAACATCTTGGCGTGAGCAAGTCTCGACCGTATACCGCGCTGTCCCGGCTCCTCCAGAGTAGCGAAAGGAGCGGACCAGGTACCCTCTCTTTAGGCGCCGTGTCGAAGTCGGTACTGCCCGCGATCTGGCTGTTTCTGGCCAGCTTCTTGCCACACCAGGACGTATACGCCAACCCCGACTATGGCCTCTCGGTGCTCGCGGCCCTGGGCACCGCAGGGTGCGTCAGCTACCTATTGGCCTTCTTCTCGCGCAACTATCAGGTTCCGTTCGGCTCCCCCACGCTTCTCGTCGGACTTTCGTCGGCAAAGGTCGTCTCTGCGGGCAGCCCGGGCGAGGGCGAAGACTGGCCGCTGCTGGTCGCACTCCTTTTCGGACCTTTCCTGGTCCTCTTCTCCGGCCTCGGCGGCTGGGTCGAAGCCCGCGGTCTCTCCCGCGGATCTCGTCGCGCAACGCAGACCTTCCCGGTCTAGCGTCTCCCGTTAGGTACTTCGCGGCGAAACCTGCGGGGCGCTCCGTCTAACGAACCCTCCAGCAACCGCTCCGAAGAACAAAAGGACGCCGGATGATCGAACTCCTGAGAAACCTCTTAGACCCACTCTTCAACCTAATGGCGATTACGCTCTCGACCTTCCACGGCTGGGGCATCCCCTGGTGGCTCTCCATCTCCATGCTCACGGTGGTGGTGCGTACCCTCCTGTTCCCACTGACCTTCAGACAGGTCAAGAGCATGCGCAAGATGCAGGAGCTCAAACCGGACATGGACGAGATCCGGGCCAAGTACAAAGACGACAGCCGGAAACAACAAGAGGAGATCATGAAGCTCTATACCGAGCGGCGGGTAAACCCCCTCGGCGGCTGCCTCCCCCTCCTCGTGCAGATCCCGATCTTTATCGTGCTCTACTACACGATCAGGAAGTTCGATGCCCTGGAGAGCTTTGCCAGCGGCGGTCTGTTCTGGTTCAAAGACCTGACCATCGCTGACCCGTACTTCATCCTACCCATCGCCTACGTGCTCACCATGATGGCGTCCCAGCACTGGACCTTAAAGTATACGGCCCCACAGCAGAAGCAACTCATGCGCTTTCTCCCCATCGTCTTCGGCCTCTTCCTCATGCGTTTCCCGGCGGGGCTCTTCGTGTACTGGATCTCTTCGAACCTTATCACCTTTGCCCAGAACTACGTGATCTACGGACGCTCCCCGGCCAAAAACACCCCCGGCGAAGCCAACGGGCTGTCCGAGGACCCCTCACCCACCGACAAACCGCGCGGACAAGAGGAGCACCGCCCTGAGCTGCCCCGCCGGGAACCCGCGCAGAATGCCAAAGGGAACAACAAGCCTTCCTCCGGCAGAAGGAACAGGAGAAAGAAGAAGGTCAAGAAAAAAAGGTGAGACAGATCGGCGGAGTATCTCAGAGTAACCCGTACGCCAGGGTCCAGATTCGATAAGGTTTCGTGCAGCCACCCTCCTGGAGGGTTCTTTACATAGCTCTGTATCGCCGGAAGGAATCGGTACAATACCCTAGAGGAGGAAGTTGGGAGCTTGAGGATCCGACCGTACAACGAGGATCAGGGTGTTTAGTGCCATACTCCATGATCGTCTGTTCAACGATTTCGTAACGCTGTTCGTGATCATAAATCCGATTGGGACCGTCCCTCTGTTCATCGCCGTCACGCGCCATGAACCTGCTCAGACCATACGCAAGACGGCGCTCCGGAGCGTGATGATCTCCGCGGTCATTCTCCTCACCTTCATAGTAGTCGGCCAGCTGCTGCTCGGCGCTGGATATCGAGTTGGGAGCGTTCAGGATCGCAGGCGGTCTCGTTCTACTTATTATCTCCCTGCGCATGGTGCTCGAAAGCACCCACCAGCCTACCGAGGAGAGAAAGGAATCCGGTGACCGGCACGACGTTGCCGTATTCCCGCTGGCCACGCCGTTCATCGCCGGACCCGGGGCCATCCTGGCCGCCGTGTTGCTCACGGACCACACCCTGTACAGCGTTCCGCAGCAGGTGGGTACGACGCTCGTGATGCTGGTGGTCCTGGCCATCCAGTACGTCTTGCTACTCGCATCCGGGACGGTTAATCGCGTCCTGGGGGAGACCGGCACCAACGTGATCAGCCGCATCATGGGGCTGATCCTGGCGGCGCTCGCTATCGAGACGATCCTGATCGGGCCCCGCACCGCTTTTGCGGTTGGCTGATCGCCGACATACGGGAGGCATAAAAAGCCGGCGTCTCGGTGAGAAACCGAGACGCCGGTATCTTCTAACCCACGGCTAGGTCAAACCATGAGCAGGACAGGGTTCTCGAGTACCCTCTTGACCTCGGACATGTAGAGCGCGCCGTCCCGGCCGTTGGCGATGCGGTGGTCGGCAGAGAGGGTGAGCTTCATCATGCTCGCGGGCACGACCTCACCGTTCTCGTCGTAGGTCGGGCGCTTCTCGATGCTCGAGACCGCGACGATGGCCGCCTGGGGCGGGTTGATGATCGCGGTGAAGCTCTCGACGCCGAACATGCCCATGTTGGAGACGGTGATGGTCCCGCCCTGGTACTCCTCGGGCTTGAGGCCCCCCTCGCGCGCCCTCTTGGCCAGGTCCTTGGCCTCGCGGGAGATGGTGGCGAGGCCCTTGCTCCCGGCGTCCCTTATGACCGGGGTTATGAGGCCCTGGTCGAGGGCGACGGCCATCGCCATGTCCACCTTCTCGTGCAGCTCGATGCCCTTGCTCGTGTAGAGGGCGTTGAGGTTCGGGTATTTCCTCAAAGCCACCGCGACAGCCTTCATCACGAAGTCGTTGACCGAGAGCTTGAGGCCCTCCTCTTCGAGCTGCGCGTTGAGTTGCTTGCGCAGGGCCATCGCCTCGTCCATCTTGACCTCGACGGAGGCGTAGAAGTGGGGGATGTTCTGCTTGGCCTCGGTCATCCGCTCGCCGATGACCCGCATCATCCGGGTCGGCTCCACGAGCTGGGTCCCCGGCGCCTCGGTGGGCTCGGGCATCCGCGCGGGCTGGAAGCCCTGCTGGGCCGCCTGCTCGGGTTGCGCCTCCGGCGCCTCGACCTTGGCCCGACCGTCGGTCTTCTGTGCGGTGCCGCTCTCCATGGCGGCCCGGACGTCCCGCTCGACGATGCGCCCCGCCGGGCCCGAGCCGTCAATCTTGGAGAGGTCCAGGTCGTTCTCCTCGGCCAGGCGCCGGACTATCGGTGAGGCCCGGAAGCGGCCGTCGGCCCGACCGTCGGTCGTCGGCGCCTCCTCGGCGGCTTCTTCCTCCTCCGGTGCCTCCGTGGCGGTCCGGGCCTCGCCGCCCCCGGCTTCGCCCTCGGCTTCTCCCTCGGCCTGCGCGGCGCCGTCGCCGCGCTCGGGCACCTCCTCGCCCTCGCCAGCGATGAAGGCTATAGCCTCGCCGACGGGGACGTCCTGGCCTTCTTCGGCGATGAGCTGGGCGAGCGTGCCCGAGTCCTCGGCCTCCAGCTCCAGCGTGACCTTGTCGGTCTCGATCTCGGCTATCGGGTCTCCTTCGGAGACCTCCTCCCCCTCGCTCTTGAGCCACTTGAGGAGGGTCCCCTCCTCCATCGCGTCGCCCATCTTGGGCATGATCACTTCCGGCACTTTACTTCTCCTCCATGTAAAGAACCCGACGGGCCGCGTTCGCCACCTGCTTCTCGTTCGGGAAGGCCGCCAGCTCCAGGTTCCGCGCGTAGGGCGCGGGCACCTCCGCCCCGCTCACCCTCTCCACGGGGGCGTCGAGGTAGTCGAAGGCACGATCCTGGATGATCGCCGCCACCTCGCTCGCCACCCCGAACCAGCGCCACTGCTCCTGCACCGCGACCGCCCGGTGCGTCTTCTTGACCGACTCGACGAGAGCGTCCTCGTCGAACGGGCGTATAGAGCGTAGGTCTATGACCTCCGCGTCGACGTCGTCCTCGGCCAGGGTGTCGGCCGCCCGCAGGCACAGGTTCACCTGCCGGCCGTAGGCGATGAACGTAACGTCCGAGCCCTCGCGGGCTATGCGAGCCTTGCCGAAGGGGACGGCGTTGTCACCCTCCTCGACCTCGCCTTTGGTACCGTAGAGCGCGCCGGCCTCGAGGAAGATCACGCAGTTGTCGTCGCGGACGGCGGTAAGCATCAGGCCCTTGACGTCGTTGGGTGTGACGGGGGAGACGACCTTCAGCCCCGGGAAGTGGCCGTAGAGGTTCTCGAGACTATGGGTGTGCTGGGCGGAGAGCTGGACACCGCCGCCGTTGGGGCCGCGTATGACCATCGGCACCTTCACCTGCCCGCCGGAGAAGTAGCGAACCTTCGCGGCGTTCTGGATGATCTGGTCCGTCGCCAGAAACGAGAAGTTCCAGGTCATCATCTCGACGATGGGCCTCATACCCAGGAACGCCATCCCGACGGCCGCCCCGGTGAAGCCGAGTTCGGAGATGGGGGTGTCTATGACTCTTTTCGGGCCGTACTGGTCGATGAGCCCGTCGGTGATGAGGTGGGTCCCGCCGTAGACGCCGATGTCCTCGCCCATCAAGACGACGTTCTCGTCGCGGTCCATCTCCATAA
>Ga0126315_10000927_pt1 | contig 10792 bp, 12 predicted proteins | sample Plot106_FD_92534 | JGI IMG/M metagenome (GOLD analysis project Ga0126315, IMG submission 92534) | Serpentine soil microbial communities from UC McLaughlin Reserve, CA, USA - Plot106 | ecosystem: Environmental > Terrestrial > Soil > Grasslands | place: USA: UC McLaughlin Reserve, Lake County...
GCATCGAGCAGGCGCGCCCGTGTGAAGCCCGTCTCGTCGCGCAGGAAGAGCCTCCTGGCGCCGTCAAGGTCCAGGACAAGCATGAGCGCGGTCTGCGGCTCGTCGACGGGCGGCACGAGCAGGAGCTGGCCCCCGATCTTGAGTTGAAACACCAGCGAGTCTCCGGAGCCGAGCTCCACGATGAGGTGCTTGGCCCGCCGCCGCGCCCCTGTGATACGGACGCCTTCGAGCCGGCTTGCGAACTCTTCGGCCGAAGGCTGCTCTACGAGAGAGGAATCGAGAACCCGTGCCCGCTCTATCTCTGAGCCCGCAATCAACTCGCGCAGGTCTTCTTTTATGGTCTCGACCTCTGGCAGCTCCGGCATACGCGTATTTATACCCGCTCAGCGCCGCGTAATCTTCGCCTTCTCAAAGTGGTTTGCGTGCGACGAAGGCGGCGTGGCCCTCCGACAGCGGGAGGTCACCGTACGATCGCATCGTCCGAACCCGGAAGCCCGCCCGCTCGAGTTCTGCTGAAAGTTCCGACGGGTCGTACAGCCGCACGCGATGCACCTCGTCGTCTCGCCTGTAGTACTCCCCCACCTTCCGGAAACTCACGATCCGGCGCTCCATGGTACCCCGCTCGCGGTCTTCTTCCAGCTCGGAGAGCACCGCCCAGTCCTCCCCCACACCGAAACCCCTCGTCCTGGCACCGGGCGGCACCTGGCCAGGACCAAGCACGTCGAAGACGAAGACACCGTCGGGGACGAGCGCGTCGTGAACACGCCGGAAAAGGCGACCCAGCCCCCGAAGCTCGTTCTCCGCGTCGAAAAGGTAGTTCAGGACCTCACTGATCGCTGTGACCGCGGCGCACGGCGGTATCTCGACCTCGAAGAGCGATCCCACCCGGAACTCGGCTTCGGGCACCCTATTGCGGGATAGCTCGATCATAGCCTCGGAGATGTCGATCCCCAGAACGCTGTAGCCGGCGTCCACGAGCTCCCGCGCCCACAAACCGCTACCGCAACCGAGGTCGACAACGAGGCCATCGTGTATCCCGCTGTGGTCCAGGATCTCCAGTATGCCCGGCGCCGAGCTGAGGGCGAACTCAGCGTGACCGACGTCGTGAATGTACGCGAGGTCCTCCCCGTACCACCGTGTCGTGTCAGGGCCTCCCGAGGTTATCTCAGTTCCCTGTGGGCCGGACGGAGGGAGCGTCGAACATGGGGACAGGCTCCCTGTAGACGGCCCTGTAGAGACCGCCGAGCATGACGGAGCGGGCGTCGAGGGAGCGCATGGCGCCCTCGTGGACTCTTCGTTGGCCCTCCTCGTTCCCCGCGTACGGTGCGATGGCGTTCATCATGATGCGGGCGTGGGTCACATCCATCGTGACGTGGCTGGTGAAGATCTCCAGCGCTTCATCAGGAAGGCCGGCTGCCTTCCTTAAGCCGTCGGAGAGCTTGGCGTAGATCGGGGGCACGGGCCACTCGCTGGCGGGCCCCAGAGCACCGAGCCCGAGCCTGAAGTCAGGATGGCCCGAGAGCGCGTAGTGGGTGGTGATGTACATCTCTATCTCAGGTAGCGTCGGAGGCTCCTCCCATTCCTCCTTACCGATGCCAAGCGCCTCGAGGAAACGCCTGTACAGGGCAGGATGCGTCTCCTCAGGGTCGAGATGGCCGTACTCGTCGAAGAGGACCTCGGCGAGCGCGAGCTGGAGCTTCTCATCGCTGCGGCAATTCGAGATGAGGGCAGCCAAATACAACCGGCTCACCCTGACGTGCCTGTAGTACTGGATCGCAAACGTCCTTATCCCCTCCGCGTCCACATCCCCCTCCCCAAACCGCTCCAGAAAAGGGTGCGTGAGCGCAGGATGCCCGATGACCTCGCGTTTTAGTCGCTGCAAGAACTCCTGCGGGTTCACCTGTCGCTCCTTCCAGAGAATTATCTACAGTTTAGCGCAACCGGTAAGGCATCAGGTATCAGGCTGCAGGTTTCAGCTGTCAGGAACTTGTCGTAAGACAGGGAGCCGGTCATGCGGTTCGGCGTTTTGGATCGAGGCGGGTTCGTGGGACATGTGGACCTGAACCCTGAAGTCTTCATTTGCAGGTAATTTACTATTGTCTCACTAGTCTCAGTGAGGTATAATAGCACCATGACAGAGACGAAGAACAACATCAGGCAGGATTGGCTCAGTGTACCGCGGCGGCGGGAGGAGGAGCGTTTAGACCCGCACGTGTACAAGCGCGGCATCAACGGACTGACGGTCGAGGAGGCGTTAGGTCGGGCGTTTCCGAGGGTGATGGACATTCTGAGGAGGAGTGGCGAGGAGTACTCGGAGTTCGAGCGGCAGCTGGTAAGGCAGACTGTTCGGGCTTGTCTGATCTCCCAGGTCTCCCGCGCGAACCTCTACCGCATCGCTGGCATTTTGGTCGCCGACCGGCGCGACGAGGGGGCGCACATCGATACTTCGCTCGCGCTCGCCTACGTGGCGGCGCTCAGGGAGGCGTTCCTCACGGAGCTCTCCGTCGGCGAACGGGTACAGACGCCGCTCGGTTCCGGGGAGGTCCGCTACATCTCCGGTGATGGCGCCAACGCCGCTGTCAAGCTAGACAACGATTACGAGGTCTGGCTGCCCGCTGAGAGGGTGTCGCGGCCCAGCGCGCCGATGCGTCGCGCCTCATAGAGTGGATTGCAAAGAGGGTTCACCCTCATTGCGAGCCGTCAGCTATCAGCACGAAGGAGATTCCGACCAGCTGACCGCTGAAAGCGAAAGCCGAACGCTGTAGCGTGCTGACGGTGCGGTTTGCCGATGCTCGAGCATCGGCAAGTCATTTCAGAGGAGGCCTGTCATAGACGGGAGGCTCTCCATGTAGACTAGGAGAGTCGTAAGGGCGATAGAGGGTGCGCCATGGAGAAGTCTACAGCACGGGTAATCTGCAACCCTTCCTCCGGTGGCGGCACCTACGACCCCGATGAGATCCGTGACGAGCTAGAAGGCCTGGAGATCGACTGGATCGAGAGCGAGGGCCCTGAGGATGCCAGAGGGGCCGCTGAGGAGTGGCGCGAGGGCCTGCTGATCGTCGCTGGGGGTGACGGCACTATCAATGACGTGGTGAACGGGCTCGGCAGGGCCGGTTTCCCCGAAGGTGTCACCCTGGGTATCCTGCCCGCCGGGACGGGCAACGATCTCGCCGCGACGCTATGCATCCCCGAGGACCCTGGGCTCGCGGAGGACATCATCCGGCAGAACCGGGAGCGGAGGCTGGACGTAGCGAGGGTGCGTTCGGAGGGTATTGGCGAGCGTTTCTTCATGAACGTGGCGACAGGGGGGTTAGGAGCGGAGGTCTCCGACGCCAACGACGAAGAGTTGAAGAAGCGGTGGGGCAAGCTCTCCTACCTGCGGGCTGCTCTGGAGGTCGCGAGGAACTTCGAGGTGCGCGAGCTTGCGCTCTACCTCGACGGTGAGGAGCGTCAGGTGAGGGCGGTCAACATCGCCGTGGGTAACTGCCGTTACACCGGAGGCGGCTGGCCGGCCACCCCTAAGGCCAACCCTGAGGACGGTCTCCTCGACGTGGTTGTCATAGAGACCCTCGGGGCCAGGGAGCTGTTCGACCTCGCTCCGGCCGGCCTGGCGAAGTCCAACTACCTGAACAAGGAGGGTGTGCTCTTCGTGCGGGCGAAGGAGATCCGGATCGAGACCCAGCCCCCCGGCCTGGAATTTACCGTCGACGGCGAAGTGATCGGCAACGAGCCGGCCCAGTTTTCGATTCTTCCCCGGGCCGTGAAGGTCGTGGTCGGACCCGAGTACGTCCCCGAGCCGGCAGGATAGAATGAAGGCATGATCAAAGTGCTACTCTTCGGCGCCGCGGCCGACCGGGCCGGAACCCGCGAGACCGAGCTGCCGGTGGACAGAGGCGTCACCCTTGCGGAGATCTGGTCTCTGCTCGCCGAAAGGCATCCCGATCTCGCCCCGATGCGCGACACGCTGGCCTTCGCCGTCAACGGCGAGTACGCGCGCGGGGACGCCGGTGTCTCGCCGGGCGATGAGGTGGCAGTCCTGCCGCCTGTATCGGGCGGCTGAATGTTCGCCATAGTCGAGGAGGAGCTAGACGTCGGGGCTTTAATCCTGGACGCCCAGAGGTCTGACTGCGGGGCTATAGCCACGTTAGTTGGCACGACGAGGATCGATGAGTCAGAGGGCGCAGCGGTCGAGTATCTGGAGTACGAAGCGTACCGTCCGATGGCCGACAGGAAGCTGCAGGAGATCGGGGCGGAGATAGCAGGGCGCTGGGACGTCAGGCACGTCTCGATTGTGCATCGTCTTGGCAGGGTTGACCCCGGCGAGGCCAGCGTCGCCATAGTCGTCGCCGCACCGCGCCGCGGGCCGGCGTTCGAGGCCAGCCGCTACGCCATAGAGCGTATAAAAGAGGTCGTGCCCATCTGGAAGCGTGAGATCTGGTCGGATGGATACGTGTGGGTAGGAAGCCAGGTCGGAACAAGAGACCTGGCTTCCGAGAAGCCGTAATCTACGGCTTCAGGTATCAGCTTGTCAGCACTTCAGCCTTCGGGAATTCTCGGGGAACAAATTTCTTGCTCAGAGGCCAGCACGTTTATCTGCCATAGCAGGTTTCCTGGGGACGCTACGTGAGCAGCACATAGATGACGAACGCCCCGGCGAAGGCCAGACTACCTGCGACTATGATCAGGTAGGCCGCCACTGACGGGACGAACTCGCCTGTGGAGATCCTGCGCCGGTTATTGAGGAACTGGGTGGTACCTATGACGAGCGTGAGCGCCCCGAGCAAGGCCAGCGCCAGCCCGAAGAGCTCCGAGGCGCTCGTAGAGCCCACCTTCGTGGAGGCATCCACAAGCGCCCCTGCCCTTTCGACGACGAGCCCTATCGAGATCAGGCTAACCCCCGTCCTCACCCACGAGAGCAGTGTTCGCTCGTTCGCGAGGTGATCCCTGATCTCGGTCTCTTTCTGCTCCGGCGGGTCGCGGTGGTCGTTGTGCGGTTGCAAGATTTGGACCTCCTTCTCGCGGGCGCGACGTCGACCGGGCCCGGGACGGCCACACCGAAGATTACATGTTGGAGCGCCTGAGAGATTCCTCGTCTCCTGGATTTCGGCCCCTGGGCCAAGCTGGCTCCCCGCATCTAGGGTAGCGTTTCCTCCACAAAAGATAGAGAATACGTCTTGTCGAACGGGGCAGGGTAGGCAAAGGGGACAAGTTGTTGGATCGACGGACCGGGCTCGAGCAGGAATTCTTCCTAGTCGAGAACTCCGGGCGCCCATCGGAGCGGGCTGATGAGTTCCTGCAGCGCTGCCGCGAGGCGACCATGGAGGAGTCCGGAAGTCCTGCTTGCTTTGCGCCAGAGTTCGTGTTCGGCCTGGTAGAGGTAAACACGCCTCCGGTCTACACTCTCTATGACCTCGAGCGCGAATACGCGCAGAACCTGCGGCTGGCCCTGCGCACGGCGCGATCCCTGGAGCTCAGGCTCTATCCGCTCGGCACCTATCCTTTGCCTCTGGAGCCAGCCGTCCGCAACGGGCTGGACTACAGGGTCCAGGTGGGCACGGTCGGCCCGGAGCGGTTCGAAGACGCCGGGAGATGTGCGGGCACGCACGTGCATCTGGAGTTGCCGGCAGGGTCGGTTAGTGCGGGATCAGGCATCTCCGCCACCGCGTCTGCCGCCGCGCGGGAGGAGGTCTCGAACATCTACAACCTTGCGACGGCCCTGGATCCCGCCCTGGTTGCCCTCACCCGCTCCTGCCCATTTTTCGAGGGGCAGATGACGGGGATGGCCGCCCGCACGGTCCACTACAGGGGAAGCGCAATCTTCGGGTGGGAAGGCGTCTATAAGGATCTGCCCCAAGTGGGCGCCTTGCAACCCTACGCGGATGACGCGGAACACCTGATCAGACAGCAGTTCGACCGCTACAAGGCCTGGCTCAGCGCTATGGACCAGGCCGGCGTACAGAGACGCCACTTCATCGAGGCGGGCGGGGATCTGCTCAGGCCGGCCTGGAACCCTGTGCGTCTCAACCGTCAAGGAACGCTGGAGTTGCGCGGCATGGACAGCAATTATCCCGAGATAATCCTGACGGCGGCTGCCATGATCCTCGGCGCCGCGGACCGCATCCAGCGGGACGGCCTCGAAGTACTACCGGACGACGGAGTGCGCGCTTTCGAGGTCACGGGAGACGTGCTCAGGGTACCAGGCTTCGCTAGCCTCGGCGGGGAACTGCTCTACGCGGCGGTAACCGGAGGAGCGCGCGATGAAACCGTAGCCGCTTACCTGGACTCGATCCTGGAGTTCGCCGGGGTGGAGGACGAAAGGCTAGCCGTCCTCTCTCACCACCGCCGTGATACAGGCATCTACCCAACCACCGAAGCCGCTATCCTCGAAGATTACGACGGACATCTCTCCGTAGACCACGGATTGCGCCTGGTGCTCGAGGCCTGCGACGAGTTGGAGGCCCAGGTCTCGCACCTGAGCCGGTCTCAGCGCCAGGAGGAAGCGCCGGCCGACGTCTCGTAGGAGCGATTTGCTGCAGCCGGGGCTTCAGCAAAGGATCACATCGCGTGGCGTCGGTTTACCGCCGGTAAGGAAGCGCATGACCTAGGGATGACCATCGAGGTCGAACAGGTTGTCCACATCGGCCTCGGTGAACCGGCGCAGCGTCGACGGCAAGCCACGGTGGCTCCATCCCAACTTCCGCCCTATGTGCCTCGTAAACGGGTCCGTGTTGTTCAACAGGAACTCTACAGACCCCGAACTGTATGGCGGCGTTTCACCCTGCGGGTATACTCGCTGCATGGGCAAAGACCGCGCAGCTCTCACTATGGACTTTGGGGTGCGGGTCGCGGCGGTGGTGGAGCGGGAGGGAGCCCTGCTCCTGGTTCGCCACCAAAAACCGGACCGGGATCCGTACTGGGTGTTGCCGGGAGGCAGACTCGAGCCGGGCGAGACGATACCAGGGTGCGCGGGCCGCGAGCTCGCTGAGGAGACAGGCCTCGCGGCTGGCTTCTTAGGGGTCCTCTACGTGAGCGAGTTCCTGAGGGAGGGACGCCATACGATCGACATCGTCGCGAGGATGGCTTTGGAAGGAGACGCCGAGGCGAGCCTCGGGAGCGACCCCGAGGTGGCGCCTGATACCGAGCCAACCCTCGCAGAAGTACGCTGGGTAGGCGCCGAGGAGCTGCGGGAGATCGAGCTTCTACCGGTCCCCATAAAGGAAAGGCTACTTAGGGACGCCGGCGACGGATGGGTCCCAGATAACGTCTACGTTGGAAGCACGGATGGCTGACCCGCAGGGCACGTTGCTCTCGGTCGTTGTGTTGGACGCGGCCGTCGCGGGGATCGTAGTCGGGGCATTCTGGCTGGCTATCTCGCTGCTGCGGAGCTTCGGCAAGAAGGTCGGATACTCCTTGACGCCCCTTGGATTCTCACGGCCCAGAAGAGGATTTCTGGCGGGCATCGGCGCTGGAGTGGCCGTCGGCGTCGGTGCCATACTCCTCAGCTGGATCGTGACTCCGATCAGCGTCCTCGTCCTCGAACGGCTCGGCTACTCTACGAGATCGACGGTCCAGCAACCGTTTATGGAAGGGCTCGTTGGCTGGGTAAACGAGAGCCCGGGCGTGGCCGTACCGACGATAGTCCTTGTCGTCATGCTCTTCGGTCCGGCCGTAGAGGAACTGGTCTTCAGGGGTGCCATCTTCAACGGCCTCTACCGGCTGGGGGTCCTTTTTTCCACCAAGTCCGTTGGGAGAGAGCATACCAAAAGGCCTCCCAGCAAGGCGATCTTCGCCACTTCTGCACTCACATCTTCCGTACTGTTCGCCCTGTTGCACCTGGAACCGGTACTCCTGCCCGTCCTCTTGATACTCGGTATGACCCTGTGTGCTCTCTTCCAGCGGACGGGTAGCCTACTTCCCTCGTTCGTGGCCCACGCGACATTCAATTCCTTGGCCACCATACTGATCATCCTTAAAGGACTGAACATCCTGAATATTCCAATCTAAATCAGCAAGTCAGCACGTCAGCTTGCTGTTCTTGCTTATGGCCCACCACCAAGTTTTCGGCGCGGTTGTTCTCCTACGTAGCGGGCTCTGGGACGTATGAGGGAGCCGCTCCGGTACTGCTCTATGGCGTGACCGATCCAACCTACGGTCCTGCCGATGGCGAAGAGCGCGACGGCCCCGCCAGACGGCAACTCCAGCGCCCGTGCAACCGTCGCCAGAGCAAAATCCACGGTGGGACGCTCGCCCATCAAATGCTGCATCTCTCCGGCAACGGTATCGGAGAGCGTGACGGCGATACTCTGCGGATACGCCCTGACCGTCAGGCAAAGCAAACCGGCACTGCGGGGATCTCCTTCAGGATACATTGAGTGCCCGAAGCCAGGGATACGCTCCCCCCGCCTGAGACGGCCGGAGATCACCGCCCGCGCATCGCTTGCTCCCTCCACCTCCCGCAGGAAGGCTTCGACGAGTTCGATCTCACCACCGTGCTTGACGCCGCCAAGCGCCGCAAGCCCGGCCAGAACAACGGCATAGGGCGTGGCCTCAGACGAAGCAACGCACCTGGCAGCGAAGGTCGAGACGGGTAACTCGTGATCGACACAAAAGACGAGCGCGGAGTCGAGAAGGTCGATAGCCCCTGGATCGTCTGGACTCCAGCCGCGCTGGAGCGTCCGGGCTAGCCCCGGAACGTACCCTCCGGCGGCCACGTCCGTCATCAGGCGGAGTATCCTGGCGCCGGTGCGCGCGACGGCGGGAGGACGTAGGTCGTAGGCTGCCGGATCCTCGGCGGCTGCCACAGGGAGCAGGACCTGGAAGACCTCGACAGGCGTTAGTTTGGCCACGCTCCTCATAACGGTACGGATTCGCCGGGAGTGTCCGGGTGGCCCCGGTGAGAAAAGCGCCGGAGCCATCGCCTCGTCGCCCGTCCAGATAAGAGCCGCAACCTCCTCGATGCTCTTCTCCTCGGCGAGCGCCACTACATTGCGTCCCCTGTAGTACAGCCCGCCATCGTCGATCAGGGTGATCCCCGACTCCAGCACAGGAGTGCCCCAGTGCAGGGCACCCTCAACAACCCCGTCAGGGTCCCGCCTGCGCTCCTTCCTCTCCTTGAGTCTCCGTACGTCCTCAGCCCGGTAACGCCTGTTGCGCCCCTTCCCCTCGACCGCCTCGGAACGTACCATCCCCCTGCTCACGTACGCATACAAAGTCGCCAGGCTGACCCCCAACTCCTCCGCCGCCCGCCCGGCACTGAGATACCGCTCCTCCTTCATCCGATAGCCTCCTCGTCCGGACATACGACCTTGCGTCCGCAATCCTACTATATATTGATTATACAATCAATATTGATACATGTTCCATAAAGGGTTACGATTGATAACAATGACGGCGGCCTGGGATACGGGTCAGGCATGAAAGGGCGAACATGGGCGAGCGTTCTAAGACGGGCTTCGTTGCGGGGCTGGAGGATGTGGTGGCGGCTGAGACCCGCCTGAGCTGCGTTGACGGAGAGGCGGGGGAGTTGATCATCGCGGGCTTCCCCGTCGAGGAGTTGGCGGGGCGGGCTTCCTTCGAGGAGACCGTTTACCTGCTCTGGCACGATGTCCTGCCGGATTTCGGGCAGCTCGCGGATTTTCGGGATGAGCTCGCCGGTCGGCGTGAGCTTTCGCCGGCTACGCTGGACCTGCTGCGGGCCGTGGCGGAGGAGAAGGTGCAGGTCATGGATGCGTTGCGAATGGCGGCTGGCACCGTGAGCCTGGGCACGGACGAGGAGGAAGCGCTGGCGCTGGTGGCCCGTCTACCCACCATCGTGGCGGCGTACTCGCGGATGGTCGAGGGCGAGGAGCCCGTGGACCCTGATCCTGAACTTGGCCATGCCGCGAACTATTTGTACATGCTCACGGGCGAAGTGCCGGGCGCAGAGTTCACGCGGGCCCTCGAGACGTACCTCAACACCGTGTCCGACCACGGCATGAACGCCTCCACCTTCACGGCGAGGGTCATCATCTCCACCCGCTCGGACTTCGTCTCTGCTGTGGTTGGGGCCATTGGGGCGCTCAAGGGACCGTTGCACGGCGGCGCGCCAGGACCGGCGCTGGATGTGGTGTTCGAGATCGGGGATGCAAGCAAGGCCGAGGCGTACCTGCGGGAGAAACTCGGGCGCGGCGAGCGGCTTATGGGTTTCGGGCACAGGATCTACCGTGTGCGCGACCCGAGGACAGACGTGCTCGCCGCCGCTGCCGAGCGCCTGTACACGACCGACGGAGACAGGAAACTCTACGAACTGGCGCTCGACGTGGAACAGACTGCCCTCTCGCTGCTCGAGAAGCACAAGCCCGGCAGGAACCTGCAGACCAACGTCGAGTTCTACACGGCGCTCCTGCTGCACGGGCTGCGGTTACCAACACAGCTCTTCACACCGACCTTCGCGGCAGGGAGGGTGGCTGGGTGGATGGCGCATTGCTTCGAGCAGAGGTCACTAGACCGCCTTATCCGGCCGCAGTCCGTGTACGTTGGGAGTAGGGATGGAAGGTGGTTGCCAATCGAGGAACGGTAGTACGGGGAGGTACGAAAACGGCCCCCGGAGAACTCCGGGGGCCGTACCCTTCTGAGCGTTGCGCAGGTATCCCGTTTTCAGCACGTCCGCCTTCACTACACGGGAGGCGGAAAAGTAACCCAGGATCCCGCCGGGTGTTTTGGTGGGCCTAGGTCAGAGCCACCTCTCCCAGAAGATACCCGCGACTACTACTCGATGCGTCTATCTGGATCACCTCCTTTCGCGTGCCTTCAA
>Ga0126315_10000928_pt1 | contig 10786 bp, 9 predicted proteins | sample Plot106_FD_92534 | JGI IMG/M metagenome (GOLD analysis project Ga0126315, IMG submission 92534) | Serpentine soil microbial communities from UC McLaughlin Reserve, CA, USA - Plot106 | ecosystem: Environmental > Terrestrial > Soil > Grasslands | place: USA: UC McLaughlin Reserve, Lake County...
TCCGGACCGCCGCGGATCGGGCGCACCTCGACCGAGCCCTCCCAGCCGGGCCAGTGCTCCTTGTGGAGCTCGATCACGCGCCGCGCGCCCTCGACGGCCTCCTCGCGCGAGCGCGCCTCCAGGATCGAGTACCCGCCGGCGACCTCGACCGCTTCGGTCCACGGGCCGTTGGTGGTCATCACCTCGCCGCCCGCCAGCCGGATCTCAGTCGACTGCGCCGACGCGCCCAGGCCGCCGGCGTCGATCATCGAGCCGGCCGCGAATGCAGCGCCCATCTCCTCGCCCATCGCTCGCTGAAGCGCCTCAGGGGCGGGCCCGACGTCCTCGCGCATCTTCACGAACACCATGTACCGCACCCCGATCACGCCTTCTGTGGATTGCCTTCACCCACACGTCGGATGAGGACCGCCACTTTCTACAGCCTCACGCGGGCGCGGCAGCAAGCGAAGCGAGCCGCCCTTGAGCCGCGACATCAGCATTTTCCGGGCCTTTCGTGGACGGCGGCACCCCGACTCGCACTGGGGGCACCACGATTTTCAGGACTCCACGCAAAAGTCTCTAACCGGCCGAAATCCCTGCTCAAAGCCTGTTTCGGACCGCCCGTACCGACGGGCTCGATATTCACTGTTTGCGGACTTTTCGGCTTGGATTGGGTCCTGACTGCCCTGCGAGTACCCGATGGTCGCGACGCGTGGCGGGGCAGGGTGCCCTCGGGCCGGGGCCCTGTGGCTGAGCGGTGGAGTCGCCCGCGATGATGCCCGCACGCGGCCGCTGCTGGAGCGCGAGGCGGACCTGGGGGAACTTGCCTCGGCGCTGCCGTCGACGCGCAACGCTCGCGGGCGGCGGGCGGCGACGGCTCCGAGTGGTCATCGCGTAGGCGCTTCAGCGCACCACCGCCGGGGACCGACTGCTCTTGACGGCGGCGACTGCGGCCGCTGAACCTGCTTGTCCCGGATTCGATGGTGGGCGTGAACGGTCCCGCTCTCTCGATTGGCACCTAGCGACGGGGGCGCCGTGGTCTGGCGGCGACGTCAAGCGAGCGTGCGCTCTCCGAGGCGGTGGGTGAGCTCGAGCGCCAGGGCGAGCTCGAGGCGACGGTCGGCGATCGGATGGCCGAGCAGCTCCTCGGCGCGCGCGACGCGTTGCAAGACCGTGTTGCGGTGCGTGTAGAGACGCTGGGCGGCGCGCGGCGCGTTCTCGCCCTCGCGGAGGTAGATGCGCAGCGTCTCGCGCAGGCGCGCGGTCGCGGCGTCACGCCCGGCGAGGGGGCCGAGCGTGGTGCGTACGAAGTCGGTCATGCGGCGCGGGTCCTGCGCCACGAGCGTCGCGACCTCGACGTCGCGGTACGTCGTCAGCCGCTCGCCCCCGCGTGCGGCGGCGACGAGGCCATGGGTGGCGACCGCGCCGTCGTGGCTTCGGCGAAAGCCCGCGAAGCCCGGACACGACGGGCCGACGGCGGCGCGGACCGCCGGATCGACGTCCTCCATGGCCGCGCGCAGCGGCGCGACCTCGGGCTCGCCCGCCGTGCCGATCCACGCCCAGACGACGGCCACCGCCGCCGGCAGCACGACCGGACGGCGTGCGCCGACGGCGCGGGCGAGCGCGTGGGCGGCGCGGTCGAGCGCTCCCTGCTCGACGGCGTCCTCGCTCCACAGCACCACGCACGTGTGCGTCTGCGACATCTCGTAGCCGAGCCGTTCGCCGGCGCGCTGCTCGGCGATCGGGACGTCGTCGAGGATCATGCGCACGGTCTCGGCGCGCCGGGCCAGCCCGCCGCGCAGCAGCTGTTCGCGCTCCTCCTCGGCCCGGGTCAGCACGCGGGTGAGCACCGCGTCGATGTAGCCGGAGACGAGTAGGGACGAGAGGCGCAGCACCTCGACGAGCTCGTCACGGTCGGCTACGAGCTCGGCCGCCGCGTCCAGCCAGCTCTCCCAGAAGGCGTTCTGTCCTGCGCGATACGTCAAGACGACCATCTCGGTGTCGGCGCCGCGTCCCATGACGCTGCGCGCGATGTCGACGGCCTCCGGCGGCGGGTCGGCCGGGGCCGGCTCGCCGGGATGGCTCACCATCCGCATCAGGAAGCGCACGGTGTTCGCCCGCGTGCTGGCCAGCGACTCGGCGTAGAGCGCCGGATCCTCGGCCAGCAGCGGCGCCACGCGGACGACCGCGGCCTGCGCCGAGGCGGTCACTTCGTCCAGCCGATCGAGCTGGCGCTGCGCGATCTCCCGGATGCGCTCGGCCACCTCGGGCGAGACGGACCGATCGGAGGCCCATGTGTGCATGAGCACAGCATCATGGCGCAACTCTGAGCCTGTGCCAATAGGAACGGGACCTTCGCGCACCTACCGTCGGGCCCCGTGGTCAACCGACGGGAGGAGAGCCCGATGCAAGCCACCACACGCCCAGACCGCGTCTTAATGTATCCGGCGCGCCAGCGCGAGCTGGTGATCGCCTCGCTCGTGCGCTGCGCGGCGAAGAGCAGCGGAGCGCGCCGATGAACAACGGCACGAAGCAGTTCGCCGGCACGGTGGCCGTCGTCACCGGCGCCGGCTCGGGCATCGGCCGGGCCACCGCGCGCCTGCTCGCCCAGCTCGGCGCGAAGGTCCATTGCGCCGACCTCGACGCTCAGAGCGCCGAGCGCGTCGCGCACGACATCGGCACCGCCGTGGCGCACCGGCTCGACGTCAGCGACGCGGCCGCCATCGAGGCGCTCGCCGCGCGCGTCTTCGACGAGGACGGCGCCGTCGACATCCTGCACAACAACGCGGGCATCGGGCACGCGGGCGACACCGAGCACACCACGGTCGACGACTGGCGGCGGGTCATCGAGGTCAACCTGCTCGGCGTGGCCTACGGCGTCGCGGCGTTCGTCCCGCGCATGCTGCGCCAGGGCCGCGGCGCGCACATCGTCAACACCGCCTCGGGGCTCGGGCTGATGCCCGCCGCGCGGATGGCGCCGTACTGCGCGTCGAAGTTCGGCGTGGTGGGGATGAGCGAGGCGCTCAACGCCGAGCTCGCACCCCGCGGCATCCACGTGACCGCGCTGTGCCCGGGGGTCATCAACACGGCGATCGGCACCACGTCGATCATGCGCGGCGGCCTGGCGGCCCGCCAGGAGCGGGCGGTCGACTACTACCGCACGCAGGGGGTCCCACCCGAGGCCGTGGCGGCCGCCGTCGTCGACGCCGTCTGCAAGCGCAAGCTGATCCAACCGGTGCCCGCCAAGCACGTCACTCCGGGCTGGCTGCTGCACCGCATCTCCCCACGCATCCAGCAGTCCCAGGCCCGCAAGCTCACCGACATGCTCAGCGGCGACTGACCGCAAACAACCACCACGCTCAGAGGAGAGTTCCATGCCCACGATGCACAAGAACGTCGTGACCAGCCACGTCGACGCCGAGTCGCTGCCGTGGGTGCCGTTCACGCCCTACAGCGACGACGTCCTGCTCAAGTACCACAAGGTCGACCCGGTCCGGGGCGAGGTCGTCGCCGGCTTCCGCATGCCGCCCGGCACCGACATGGCGGCCCACTACCACACCGGCACCGTGATCGTCTACACGGTCCGCGGCTCGTGGCGCTACGTCGAGCACGACTGGATCTCGCGGCCGGGCGACGTCGTCTACGAGACCGCCGCCTCCCTGCACAAGCCCGTCGTGGTCGGCGACGACGAGGTGGAGACGCTCACGATCACCACCGGCGAACTGCTGTTCGTCGACGACGCCGGCGCGATGATCGCCCGCGAGAACTCGAAGACCTCGCTCGAGCGCTACGAGGCGTACTGCACGGCCAACGGCCTCGAGGTCCACGACCTCACCAGCTTCGAGGAGGAGTGATGACCGCAACGGGATGGGCGCGCCGGGCCGGCCTCGCGCTGATCGTGCCGGCGGTCGCGGTCGCCGCGGGGTGCGGGTCGAGCAGCGGCCCGAACGAGGCCACCGCCGGCGGCGGCAGCTCGTCCACCGGCAGCCTTGCCGCCGCCAAGGCGTTCGTCGATCAGGCCATCAACGGCAACGACCGGCCGCTGCCCACCAGCTCGCCCAAGCCTCAGCCCGGCAAGAAGGTCTGGGTGCTGTCGTGCAGCCAGGCGGCCGAGGGCTGCCAGCTGCCGGCGGCGGGCGCCGCGGAGGCCGGGAAGATGATCGGCTGGAAGATGACGGTCTTCGACGGCAAGGGCGACCCCGCGACCTACGCCAAGGGGGTGCGGTCGGCGGTCGCCGCCGAGGCCGACGGCATCATCCTCGTCTCGATCGACTGCGCGGCGATCAAGGCGCCGCTGGACGAGGCGCGCCAGGCCGGGATCAAGGTCTTCGGCTTCAACGGCATCGACTGCAACGACCCGCTCGGTGGGGGCGGCAAGAAGTTGTTCGACGGCCAGGTCGACTACGGCAAGAAGTTCGGCTCGTTCACCGAGGCGGTGGAGAACCGCTACGCGCGTCTGATCGCCGACTACACGATCTGGAAGACCAACGGCAAGGCGAACATCATCGCCATCACCGAGGACGACATCGTCGTCGTGCACCACATCGACCGCGGCTACCTGAGGTGGATCGCGCGCGACTGCCCCGACTGCAAGGTCACGAAGCTGCCGATCGCCTTGTCGGACCTGCTCCAGGGCCACCTGCAGAGCAAGATCCAGACGGCGCTGGTGAAAAACCCGACGGCCAACGTCGTCTTCGCGCCGTATGACTCGGCGGTCACCCTCGGCGCCGCCGCGGCCGTGCAGGCCAGCGGCCGCGACAAGCAGATCCTGCTCACCGGCGGCGAGGGACTGACCCCCAACATCGAGATGATCCGCAAGGGCCAAGGCCAGGACTTCGCCGCCGGCGCCCCCCCGCGCCGGGCGGGCTTCGCCACCGTCGACGGGCTCAACCGCATCTTCCACGGGCAGCCGACCGTGGACGCGGGCATCGGCCAGGCGGTCATCGACAAGGACCACAACCTGCCGACGAAGACCAGCTACTACGACGGCAAGTCGGACTACGAGGCCCACTTCAAAGAGATCTGGGGCGTCGGGCGATGAGCACCACGCTGCCGCGGGTCCTCGCCGTCGAGGGACTGAGCAAGACGTTTCCCGGGACGCGGGCGCTGGTCGACGTCTCCCTGCACGTGCGGCGCGGCGAGGTGCACGCCCTGCTGGGCGGCAACGGCTCGGGGAAGTCAACGCTGATCAAGGTGCTGGCCGGGGTCCACCGCGGTGACCCCGGCGGCACGATCGACGTCGCCGGCGAAACCGTCGCCTCCGACGCCGTGACGCCCGCCTGGGCCTCGCGCGCCGGGCTGCGCTTCGTCCACCAGGACCTCGGCCTCTTCGACGCCCTGTCGGTGGCCGAGAACGTCTTCGCGGGGCGGCCCTATCCGCGCCGGCGCGGGCGGATCGACTGGCGGCGCACGCGCCGACAGGCCGCGGAGGTCCTGGGCCGCCTGGAGACCGAGATCGCCCCCGAGCGCCCGCTCGCCGGCCTGCGCCCCGCCGAGCGCACGCTGGTGGCGATCGGGCGGGCCCTCCACTGCGGCGAGGGCGAGGAGCGCACCGTGCTCGTCCTCGACGAGCCCACCGCGCCGCTGCCCGGCCACGAGGTCGACGTGCTGCTCGAGGCCGTGCGGCGCCTCGCCAGGGCCGGCGAGGCGATCGTCTACGTCTCCCACCGCCTCGACGAGGTGCTCTCGGTCAGCGACCGCGTCACCGTCCTGCGCGACGGCCACCGGGTGGCCGAGCGCCCCATCGCCGGGCTCGACGAGCCCACGCTCGTCGGCGACATCGTGGGCGCCTCGCTGGACCGCGTGTACCCCGAGATGCCGCCGCCGCGGGTCGGCGAGCCGGTGCTGAGCGTGCGCGGACTGAGAGGCGGCCCGGTGCGCGACGTGAGCTTCGACCTCGCGCCGGGCGAGGTGCTCGGCATCGGCGGGCTCGTGGGCTCGGGGCGCACGACGCTGCTCGAGCTGCTCTTCGGCGCGCGACCGCGGGACGGCGGCGAAGTCCGCGTCGAAGGCCGCGCCGCGACGCTCGGCTCACCGCGCGACGGGATGCGGGCCGGGCTGGCCTACGTCCCCGAGGACCGCGCGCGCGACAGCGCGTTCCTCGACCTCGGGATCCCGGAGAACATGTCGGCGGCCGACCCGGCGCGCTACTGGCGCGGCGGGCGCTTCCGCCACCGCCGCGAGCGCGAGGACGCGCGCGCCGACGCCGAGGCACTCGACATCCGCGCGCCATCGTTCGCCGCGCCGCTGCTGCAGCTCTCGGGCGGCAACCAGCAGAAGGTCGTCCTCGACCGCTGGCTGCGCCGCCGCACACGCGTGCTGCTGCTCGACGAGCCGACCCAGGGCGTGGACATCGCCTCGCGCGCCGCGATCTACCAGCAGGTTCGCCGCGCCGTCGCCGACGGCGCCGCGGCGATCCTCGTCAGCTCGGACTTCGAGGAGCTCGCGCACGTGTCCGACCGCGTGCTCGTGCTGGCGGGCGGCCGCGTGGTCGCCGAGCGAGAAGGCGACGTGACACGCGACTGGGTGACCCGACAGACCTACCAGGGCCAGGGAGAACGACGATGACGACCACACGCGAACGGGCGAGCGACACTGCGCTCGCCATGATCGAGGACCGCGACAGCGGCCCGGCCGTCGCCAAACGGGCAACAGGCCCCAACCGCTCCTCGGCGCTGCTCGGGCTCGCCGAGCGCTACGCGCTCGTCGCGTTCCTCGGCGTGCTGCTGATCGTGTTCGCCGTGCTGCCCTCGACGTCCGACACCTTCCTGACGGCGGCCAACCTGCGCAACGTCGCCGCGAACGAGTCGGTCATCGCCGTCGCCGCGCTGGCGGCGATGGTGCCGCTGCTGGCCGGGCAGTTCGACGTCTCGATCGGCGCCATCCTCGGCATGGCGCAGATCACGGTGGCCAGCGCCATGGCGCACGGCGTCCCGCTCACCGGCGCGATCGCCATCGCGCTCGCCTGCGCGCTCGTCGTCGGCGCCGTCAACGGCTGGCTCGTGGCCTACCTCGGCGTGAACTCGTTCATCATCACGCTGGCCACGGCGACGCTCCTCGCGGGCTTGGTCTCGCTCTACACGCACGACCAGGTGATCCTCCAGGGCGTCTCGCAGCACCTCGTCGACTTCGGCTCGGGCAACCTGCTCGGCGTGCCGAAGGTGACCTGGCTGGTGGCGCTCGTCGCGCTGCTGGTCGCGTACGGCATCACCTGGACGGTGCAGGGGCGGCGTCTGCTGTCGGTCGGCTCCAACGTCCGCGCCGCGCGCCTCGTCGGCATGCCGGTCAACCGCATCATCCTGGCCAGCTTCGTCGTCGCCGCGCTGCTGGCCGGAATCGCGGGGGTCCTACAGGTCGCCCGCACCGGCACCGGCAACCCGCAGATCGGCAACGCCTACACGCTGTCGGCGCTGTCGGCCGCCTTCCTGGGCGCCAGCACGATCAGGCCGGGCCGCTTCAACGTGGTCGGCACGCTCGTCGGCGTCGCCTTCGTCGCGTTCAGCGTCAACGGGCTGACGCTCGCGGGCGCCGCCGACTGGGTCGACCCGGTCTTCACCGGCACGGCCCTGGCCGTCGCCGTCACCCTGTCCACCGTTCTCGGCCGTCGGCGCGGCGCGCAGAGGATCATCTGAGGACACCGGGAGCTTCGATGATCGTCTCCGACGCGTCCTTGACGCCGGTCGCATTCCTCGAGCGCAGCGCCGACGTGTGGGCCGAGCGGCCGGCCGTGCGCGACGGCGGCCGGAGCTGGACCTACGCCCAGCACCATGAGCGTGTCCGCCGACTGGTCGGTGGTCTCGCCGCGGAGCTCGGGATCCGCGCGGGCGACCGGGTCGCGGCGCTGCTGCCCAACGTCGCGTCGATGCTCGAGCTCCATTACGCGGTTCCCGCAAGCAACGCCGTGCTCGTCCCGCTGAACACCCGGCTCTCCGGTGGCGAGTACGCCTACATCCTCGAGCACTGCGGCGCGTCGGCCGTCATCGCGGCGACCACGCTGCGGGCACCGCTCGAGGAGGCCCTCGTCCAGCTGGGCGCGCCCGGTCCCCGTGTCGTGTGGGTGGAGCCCGAGGGAGACGGGAGCGATGAGTACGAGTCGCTCCTCGCCGCGGCTTGCCCGGCCGAGCTCGCCCACCCGGGTGACGAGCGCGCCTTGCTCTCGATCAACTACACCTCCGGGACCACGGGCCGTCCTAAGGGCGTGATGACGTCGCACCGGGGCGCGTACCTGCACAGCCTCGGCGTCGTTTCCGAGGCCGGGCTCACGCCCCGCAGCGCGTACCTGTGGACGCTGCCGATGTTCCACTGCAACGGATGGGCCTATACGTGGGCGGTCACGGCCATGGGCGGGCAGCACCTGTGCCTGCCCGCGGTCGATCCGGCCACCATCTGGGAGGCGCTGCTCGGCGCCGGTGTCACACACATCTGCGCGGCGCCCACCGTGGTCACGATGCTGCTCGAGAGCGATCGTGCCACGCGGTGCTCCGAGCCGGTCCGCCTGTTCGTGGGCGGTGCGCCGCCCTCCCCCTCGCTCCTCGAGGGCGCCGCGGCGCTCAACATCGCCGTCACCCATCTGTACGGGTTGACCGAGAGCTATGGGCCGCTCGCGGTGTGTGCCTGGAACCCCGACTGGGATGAGCGCCCGGGCGCCGAGCAGGCGCGGCTGCGTGCGCGCCAAGGCGTGTCCACGGTGGTCAGCGAGCGTCTGCGGGTCGTCGACGAGGAGATGCGCGACGTTCCACGTGACGGCGAAACGCTCGGCGAGGTCGTCATGCGCGGCAACAACGTGATGCTGGGCTACTACCGCGACGAGGAGGCCACCGCCACGGCCTTCGCCGGCGGATGGTTCCACTCGGGCGATCTGGCGGTGATGCACCCCGACGGCTACGTCGAGCTGCGCGACCGCCTCAAGGACGTGGTGATCTCCGGCGGCGAGAACATCGCGACCATCGAGGGGGAGCAGGCGCTCAGCGCCCATCCCGAGATCTCCGAGGCGGCCGTGGTCGGTCGTCCGGACGACAAGTGGGGCGAGGTGCCGGTCGCGTTCGTGACGACGACCGAGGCGGACGCCTCCCTTGACCTGGAAGAGATCCAGGAGTTCGTCCGCGCCCGTCTGGCGCGCTTCAAGGTGCCCAGGGCGATCGAGGTCGTCGATGAGCTGCCCAAGACGGGCACGGGCAAGATCCAGAAGTTCGTGCTGCGCGACCGCGCACCTCAACCTCCGCGCGGTCGCGCATCCACCTGCGCTGAGGCGAGCAACTGCTCGTAGTCGCCGCGGGCGGTCGAAGCACGCGGGCCGGGGAGTCGATGCGTCGCCGGATCTCGACGGGATCGCGCATGAAGTCGCCCAGCTGATGGGGTCGGATCGCCGGCGTTCCGCCGGCGCCTGGCCGTCGGATAGGCGCTGAAAAGGCCCGAAAAGGCCCACGAGAGCGTTTGGGCCGACCTGGCGTCCGGCGACGCCGCGTGTGAAACCGCCGTTTTGCAGGCAACTCTGGATGGCGAGACCAGGACTCGAACCGGGGACACCACGATTTTCAGTCGTGCGGCCGTCGCGTCTGAAACTGACCTGTTTGCAGGGAACTCCCTGGATTCGGGCCATGCGTACGGCGTCCGCGTTTTCCCCGGACTTTGCGCCCGTTTCCCCGGCGTTACGGCAGACGGCGCGGGTCGTCTGCCTTTTCGTGGTGGCCATGGCGATCCTGACGACGGGGCGGGGCGGCGCCACACGTCGGTTGCCCTGGCGCTCGGCCACGAGGTCGCCGTTCTCCCCTGTGATCGCCGATCGCGGCTATTGACCACGACCAATACCGTCGCGAGCTGTGGCGCCGAGGCGTGAAACCGGTGATCGTCCGCCGCTGCACCGACCACGGCTTGGGACTCGGCCGCGTGCGCTGGGTGGTGAAACGAACGTTCGCCTGGCTGCACAACTTCCGCCGGCTCCCTATCCGCTGGGAACGCGACGCCGGCCTGCACGACGCGCTCCTGAGCCTCGGATGCTTGCGTGATCTGCTGGTGCCACATCCGGATAGTTGGCACGGCCGAGGTCGCTGCTCGTATGCATGGATAGGAGCAGTCAGTGCGCGGCTGCTGCCTTTCCACGGATGCAGGAGCGCGCTCCTCTCCGACCGCGCGCAGGCAGGCGCTCGCCGCTCGTCGATTGCGCTACATAGCGCCTCTGACTTCGCCGCCCGTTGCCACCGTGCCGCGCTCGAGGCCGCTGAGCGACTACGATGCGCTTCTACCGCGGCCCCCGCCGTGCTCGTGATCGATGAGCTGGGGTAGCTGCCGATGCAGGCAGAGGCCGCCGCGGCGCTCTTCGAGGTCGTCAACGCCGCTACCTGAAGGGCTCGATCATCCTGACCACCAACCGCGGCATCGCCAGCTGGGGTCAGATCTTCGACGACCCGATGATCGCCGCCGCCACGCTCGACGGCTGCTCCACCGCAGCATCGTCGTCCGGAACGACGGCGAGAGCTACCGGATGCGCGCCCACCGCGCCCAAGCCGAGCGGCCGCGAGCCGCCTCGAGAGCGTGAGAGCCGCTCAGAGCGCCAGTCTGGTTGAGCTCGAGGAGGAGAGGCTGCGGAGCTGGGCGAAGCGCTCCCGGCCCTCCATGTAGCCGTCTCCGCAGTCCCAGCACGCCGCGCAGGAAGCGACGCGCACGCCTCGGAACAGGGGTACCAGCGAATGAGCGAGAGCCCGCCGCGGGGGCGGGCTCTCAGCGCAGCGCGGCGGCGCCTTCCGGTGGGGGTACACCTAGGAGGGGATGCGCACCCGCTTGCGCGTCCCGGTGCGGACGGCGACGGCGA
>Ga0126315_10000930_pt1 | contig 10782 bp, 10 predicted proteins | sample Plot106_FD_92534 | JGI IMG/M metagenome (GOLD analysis project Ga0126315, IMG submission 92534) | Serpentine soil microbial communities from UC McLaughlin Reserve, CA, USA - Plot106 | ecosystem: Environmental > Terrestrial > Soil > Grasslands | place: USA: UC McLaughlin Reserve, Lake County...
CTCGAGGAGCTCCGCTGCAGCCTGCAGGGCGAGCCGCGTCTTGCCCGTGCCCCCTGGGCCAGTCAGGGTGAGCAGGCGCGTCCCTGAGGCCAACAACCGCTGTGTAACCTCCGCTACCTCCCGCTTGCGTCCCACCAGAGGTGTGGGCTGTAGAGGCAAGTTGTTGGGGCGACCCTCCAGTGTCATAAGGGGCGGGAACTCAGAAGGTAGATTGGGCGCAATAAGCTGAAAGACCCTTTCCGGACGGAAGAGGTCTTTGAGGCGGCGCTCACCCAAATCCCGCAACGCCGTCTCTTCGGGCAACTGCTCCCGCACCAGCTCCTGAGCAGCAAGCGAAAGCAGTATCTGGCCACCGTGTCCGGCCGAGAGCAGCCGGGCAACCCTGTTAAGGGGAGGACCGAAGTAGTCGCCGTCCCGCCCTTCTGCCGCCCCAGTGTGCAAGGCCGTCCTCACCCTCAGCGGACCAATCTCCTCCGACCAGTCCTCTGAGACGAGGACATGCTGGGCAGCAAGAGCAGCCTCCAAGGCGTCCTGCGCGGTGGTGAAGACACTACAGAAAGCGTCGCCTACCGTCTTGAAGATGTAACCCCCACGGGTCTCTATGGTTTCCCTGAGAATCTCGTCGTGGCGAGCCAGCGCAATTCGCATCGCCTCTGGGCTCCCCTCCCACATCTTGGTCGAGCCCTCTATGTCGGTGAACAGGAAAGTGACCGTGCCGGTGGGTGGCCCCGCCATCTGCGTCGCATCCTCCTTACCCCTTAAGGAACACTATACAACAACGGAGGGCACTGGGATGCTAAGCAAGCAGACCAGCAGCCTACCTAAGGCCTTGACACGGTCGCGCTCCATATTGAATTGGTGCATTGGCTGGCTTGTTAGCCCTGATAGTTGTGCAGCAACCGTGCAGCAACCCGGGTAAATCTCCTGAAATCTCGGGGAAAGCGGTGACGCAGAAATACCGCAATTTGCAGGCGTTTTGCAAGCTCCAGAAACCTCTAGCAAACTATCTTGCCGCCTTTGCACGGCGGAGGTCAGGGGTTCGAATCTCCTCGGCCCTTTCAAGAGATGACGATGTGCAGGTGAAACGCTGAACACAGATGAACGCTCTGTAGAAGGTTCAGGAAGCCTCGCGCGACGGGAGCAGCTATTTCAAGGCATCTTCGTGTGTCCGACCTATGCTTTGTTGCATGGGAGGCAGCCCACAGATAGGTAACCGACGCTTTCCACTATTTCAATGTTTGTCGGCGATAACGGGCAGCAGCGGGTTCCATATTCCGGTAATTGGATCGCGGCTACCGACTCCCAGAGTCACACCTGCGTAGCGTTCGTTATACTCAGCTAGTGCGGCTCGTGCTTCGTCAGACAGCGCCTCATAATCCACCTCTGCTGCACGGCGTGTTATGAGGTGATCGTAGAGGATCTCACGTAACTGTTTCTCGGTAAGACTTGGCGAGGGAGTAAGCGTTGCGTACAAATCCTCTTCGCCGGTTGTGAGCAGTGGAATGTCGAATAGTGCGGGTTGGGCGAAGCCCAAGTACAGGGTAAGATCGGGGACGGCGCACCCGTAATAGGCTTCGATTAGCTCCTGTCGGTCCGGAGGGCGGCCTTCCTGCTTCGCGAACTCGACGCTTAGGCGGGCTATGGTCGGATATGGCGCATCGGCGAAGAGACCTATCAGCAGTAATGGACCGTTCCCGGACGCGGTGGATGACATCAAATCTGCGCAGGCCTTCAGCATAGGTTGGCAACCCAGCCTGTTCAGCATCTCTTCGTAATCCCCATAAAGGCGTACGCGTAGTCCAGCTGCCATCATCTCCTGGTACACCACGTCGTCTGCGAGCTGCAGCAAACCTCCTAGGGCGTGTCGCGTATAGGCGGCGCCTCGTTGGAGGAGTTCACTTCCAAAGGCCGGCGCCAATATCGTGCCCACTCCATGGGCGAAGACCAGACGGTGCCGTTCCGCCTGGCGCCGGATCAGCGTTGTCAAATAGTTCTCGGTATAAGGATCATTGCGCCGGTGCAAGAGAAACCAGCGGCGCGTACCATTGAAGGGCCAACCCATCACGACGGGTCGCGATAAGGCTGCTATCCACTGTGCAACCTCTTCCGCGGACCAGCTAAGCCATTCGGATAACTCGGGTACGGGGGAGAGGGGCTGTGTATTCACGCTCACTATTACATCCTCGAAAATCGCCACCAAGCGCTCTGATCAGAATTGTTATTGCCTGGTCTATGTTTTGGTGTCGTTGTTCGTGTTAACCGAGAAGGATACAATATTGCGATGTGCAATGAAATTGACCTTCAGAACGTCGCCAGTGCGAAGTCGCTACAGCGGAAGCTAGGATCTCTGCCGTTTGCTTCTAAAGGCTCCCCATTTGGCAAGTCGGTCAATACTTTGCATACCGTTATAAGCGATAGCGGCGACGGCATTGGGGACTGATGTGTCGCCGCGGTTCAGGGCGCACTATGCTTCTGCCCTCCGTCTTTCTCGTCTCGATCAGCGGCTTTAGGGTTAGCGGTACGGTGTGAGTCTTGCTTCGTACCTAGACTCCGAGGTAGATAGACTGCTAAAGGCGGATTTTTCGCAACCTACGCGAGTTACCGACTACGATACCAGCTGGGCCGCTCGCTTGACTAACGAAGACGGAAGTTTAGCGTATCCAGATATTCTAGAGAAGTTGAGCGAGCGTCAACGTTTCGACGGGAGCTGGGGCAGCAGGATTCACTACGTCCATGACCGTCTACTGAGCACGCTCGCAGTAATCTTGGTATTGAGTAGTTTTGGAAGCCGCCAGCGCGATCGGGAGCAATTACTGGCGGGAGAACGCTACATCTGGCGACACGTGGGCCGGCTGCGCTACGATGCCCACAGGACAATAGGGTTCGAAATGCTCTTGCCGACCTTACTAGCCGAAGGTAGAGAACAGGGTCTTGATCTGCCTTATGCCCAACTTAGCCGGTACGAATACGAACGAGCGAAGAAGTTGAGACTCTTGCCGACCCAGCGCCTCTTCAAGACGCGAACGAGTGCTCTGTTCTCTTTGGAGGCCTTTGCGGGTCGTGTTGATTTGGAGGCCGCGAGGGGCTTGCTGTTAGAGGACGGATCTATAGCATCTTCCCCGTCAGCCACGGCGTTCTTGTTGAGCCAAAGTCCTGACTGGCGCTCCCGCTACCCGACGAGTACCGCATACCTGGAAGAGTTGCTGAGTCGCTGGGACGGTGGTCTGCCGGCAGTAGCACCATGTGGCATCTTCACGAGAACTTTTGCGCTCTACTATTTGTACTACGGCAATCTGCTTGGCGGGCGCGCCGGTTTGCTGAGACCCCACAGTGAATATCTTGTGAAGAACTTGCGGCCTGAAGGGCTAAGTTGGACTCCGGGGACAGTCCCGAATTCCGATGACACTGCGACCGCACTCCTTGCTCTCCACCGTGCGGGCTACGAGGTCGACGGGACGTGCCTGCTTGCATACGAGCGCGACACGCACTTCGCGGTTCTCGAACATGAGGTGGATCCCTCAATCAGCGCTAATCTCCACATTCTGGAGGCTTTGGAGACGCTGCCGGAACGAGAACGTCCTCGGGTGCGCGACAAAATCTTGGGTTTCGTACTCCGCGCTCGTCAGTACAGCTCCTTCTGGAGTGACAAATGGCACGCATCAATATACTATCCTACTAGCATGGCCTTGATGGTCTTGCCTTCTCATGTACGAGACGAGATGGACGAGACCTTGCGCTGGCTCCTCTTCACGCAGCACGCCAACGGTGCTTGGGGACAATACATGCCTACGAGGGAGGAGACCGCGCTGACCTTGCTCGCTCTGCTACGCTACCATCGAACCGTCCGACCCCTTTCTCACGAGTCGCTGCGCCGGGCTGCCGAGTATTTGGTTGCCAACGCATTTTCTCCCGACCATAGCGATCCCGAGTTGTGGATATCTAAGGCACTATACGCACCACCATGGGTGGTCAAAAGTGCTATCCTTGCCGCTCTGGGTTTGTACCATGACACCTTTGGAGATATCGGATGACCCGTAGACCACGCGGGCTGGAGCGGAAGGTATTCCAGCGAGGTACAGCCAGGAGCGAGAGATATGGTGCGGGCAACTCTGCTTGTAGCAAATGTTTGTCGTCTGAGGCCTACACCCTTGTTGCGGGCAAGATCGTGAGATGTAGTAACAGTGCACCCTTTGAAGGTAGTGTGGGTTAGCCCCTTTCTAAGTCGCCTAGCGAACCGCATCGAGCTAACGCTTCGTCATGCTTGAGGTCAGAATCCAAGATTCCGATGTGCGTCGTAAGAGCAACGTATTGGCTGTCGTACTATTGGGCTTGCTGGTGGCCGGGGTTTCGCTAGCTACCTTCAATATCGTTCGAGGAGAGACGCAATATAACGTCGTAAACGTCCTCTTCATCCTGGTAGTACTGATGCTTCTTGCACTCAACTGGTTGGGCGCTATCCGCGCTGCCAGCCTGCTTACCGTAGTATTGACCGCTGCAGGCGCTCTCCTCATGTCTGATGAAAGCATAGCGACCACGTACATAGCGATGCCCCTTCCCGTACTTATCGCAAGTTATCTGCTCACATCCTGGAGCGCTTTCGTGGTCGCGTTCCTGATGATTGTGGGGGCTACAGTCTTGGATGTCGCCTCCCCTTCACTGCTCATTCTTGTTGTCGTGGCTATCTTTTCTTACCTATTCGCCAATAGCCTGGATCGAGCCTACCGCGAGATCCGTCACAGAGCACTACACGATGAGCTGACCGGCCTGCCAAACCGCACCTTATTCATAGATTCTCTCCAACAAGTTCTGGATCGTCTGGACGGGAACCTTTGTGCGCTGCTGTTTATGGATTTGAATGAGTTCAAGGTCGTGAACGATAGCCTCGGGCACGTAGCAGGTGACGAGTTACTGGTCGTAGTTGCACGGCGTTTGCTGGCTTGCCTGCGCAGCGGAGATACCGCGGCGCGCTTTGGTGGGGACGAGTTTACGGTTCTGCTTCACAGGATCACGGAGGTAGGGGATGCCGTACATGTTGCCGAGCGGATTACCACAGCATTGGAAAGCTCGCTCAAGCTCAGGGGACGGCAAGTCTTTATCAGCACGAGCGTGGGTATTGCCTTGAGCGAGGATGGCGATGGGACTGCGGGCACCCTTCTGCGTAACGCAGACCTGGCGATGTACGAGGCCAAGAAGAAGGACAACGCAAACTACGAGGTGTTTGATGCGCAAATGCATGCCGAGGCGCTGGAGCGGCTTGAGCTCGAGAACGATCTCAGGCATGCAATCTATGAGGGAGGACTTCGAGTCTATTACCAACCCAAGGTAAGGCTGAGCACAGGTAGGATTATCGGCATGGAAGCATTGGTTCGCTGGGAGCATCCGGAGCGTGGATGGATCAGCCCTGAGAAGCTTATAGCATCTGCCGAGGAAACAGGGCTGATAGTTCCACTAGGACGATGGGTCTTACGAGAAGCCTGCCGTCAAGCGTACGAGTGGCGGGAGCGACACCCTTCCGTAACACCCCTAGTTACAAGCGTAAACTTGTCTATCAAGCAGTTCAAACAACCCGACTTGCTTCAAGAGCTCTCAGAACTGCTGCAAGAGACCAAGCTGGATCCACAACGCTTGCAGTTGGAGATCACGGAGAGCACGGTTATGGAAGACGTCAGGTATGCTATTGACCTGTTGCAGAAGCTGAGAGGATTAGGGGTAGAGCTCGCGATCGATGACTTCGGGACGGGCTACTCGTCGTTGACTTCTTTGCAACGATTTCCGGTGAACGAACTGAAGATAGACAAGGTGTTTATCGACGGGCTCGGGAACAACGCTCAGGACATGGCCATTGCGAAGCTTGTGATCGATCTTGCACACGCGGTGGGTGCTCGAGCCACCGCAGAAGGTGTAGAGACTGCAGATCAACTGGTACGGCTGCAAAGCATAGGATGCGATCAAGCCCAAGGTTACTACTTCGCTGAACCGCTCTTGCACGACGCGGCGACTGCATTGCTCTCTAATGTGCCGGGCTGGCCGATCGACAACCCTCATCCGAGCGAGCATGCTCGGGATCCAGGCATGTTCCTTAAACGACCGGGCTACTCAGATCCGGAGTAACGGTTTGGTTGCCAGTGGCGAGTTTCGAATCTCCCAGGTCGTGCCTAACACCAGCAATGGGTGGCGACAATCTCTACGGTACTTCGTTCAAACCTTGCTCTCGTGAAGCAGAGTCGCGGTTCAACGAAGAGCAAGCGGGGTGAATCTGGAGCCCAGCATTACCCAGCTTCTCTTGACAAGGGCATGCAAGAACCACTCGTTCTATGACGCAGCTCCCTCCCACTTCCAACCGTGCCAACGTGCCTGCCAGAAGTAGGTTTAGTGCTGAATTCTGGAAGTTTCTCCTGGGGCAGACGGTTTCAAACGTCGGCAGCTCCTTCACCATCTTCGTGCTACCACTTCTGGTCTTCAAGCTCACCGGTTCGGCTCTCAACCTGGCTCTGGTGGCCTCTGCCGAATATATACCGTACCTGCTCTTCGGGCTCATCATTGGCGCCTGGGTAGATAGGGTCGATCGCAGGCGGTTGATGATCTTGACCGACATCGCGCAGGCGCTCGTCATCTCTTCCATTCCGCTGTTGGGCGCATTGGGTCTATTGTCGGTGTGGTGGATCTACGCTGTAGGGTTCGTAAGCTCGACGTTGTGGATCTTCTTCAACACCGCCGAGTTCGCCGCTGTACCAAGCCTGGTACCTGAAGAGGACCTGCCAGCGGCGAACGGGTACCTTCAGGCTAGCTACGCAACGGCGACCGTCGTCGGTCCGCTGCTGGCAGGTCTGCTTGTGGCAGTGGCTCCCATTCATCTGGTCCTCGTCGTCGATGCCCTGTCGTTTCTCGTCTCAGCGCTAGCAGTGGGGTTGATCAAAGTCAGCTTCAATGATGCCGATTCTGCAGAGCGACAGAGATCCGAACGTCTCCAGCGTGATGTCGTCGAGGGACTGAGATACGTGCTGGGCCATCCGATTCTGCGCAATACCTGCCTCATGATGGCGCTGGTTAGCTGCGTGGGATTCACCGTCTATGCTCAGCTCGTGTTTTATGCCAAGGAGCGATTGGGAGCCAGCGACACGCAGGTCGGCCTTCTCTACGCAGCCGGGAGCGTTGGGATGATCGCGCTGGCGCTGGTGGCGAGTCCGCTGCGCCGTCGTCTGTCCTTCAGCAAGGTGATGCTTGGCACTCTGATGCTCCAAGGGGTGCTTACCGTGCTCTTGGCATCGACGCGCTCGTACTGGGTCGGCGTGTTACTCTGGGCTGTGATGTGGGGGCTAGTGGTACTCCTCGACATCAACAGCAACAGCCTCTGGCAGATGATCGTGCCCAATCGATTGCTGGGTCGTGTGCAGAGTGTGGTCAATGTACTGTCGTGGTCGACGATACCTTTGGGTACGTTTATCGGCGGCGTTGCTATCGAGCAAACGCAGGACGTGGCACTGGTGTACAGAGCTATAGGCATAATGATCTTCCTCGCCGCGCTTGCCTTTTCGTTCACGGCTCTGGGTCGGGCTGAACGTTACTTGCCGCAGGGCGAATCACAGGAGCCATGAAAGTGAAACTCCACGGGTAGCGACGTGGGGCGAATCCAGAAGTGAAAAGCGAGGAGGCCCAGGTTAGGTGCGCCGGACCTCCTAATAGATCACCGTCGTCGGATGGGAAAAGGTTGAGTGCTCCCCCGACGTTACTGCGGGCTCCGAGGGGTGACCAATCCCTCGAACTCTAAAACGGCCGTGACTGTCCCCAGGCCAGAGATTTCAGTCGTGGTTCTGCCAGTACAATGTATCAGATCTTCCTGCTCCGCCAAATTACCCTGGTGGAATTCGTCCCTTGCTATCTCCTTTCCCTTCTGTAAGTATATGACGAGGTAACTCTTCGGTATGATGTTGTTCGGACCAGCGAATTCAAGGTGCCCTGCATTGCCTTCTCCGTTGAACACCAACGTGTACTTCTCACCGTTGTCACATTTGACCGGTACTGCGATCTGGTTTTTCTGGGGCTCGGCGATGCCCGTTTCGATCGTGCTAGCGAGAAGCACCATAGCCAGCAGCATCGTTGCTAGCAGAGGAACTGCTTGTCTCATCTGTTTACTCCTCTCATCTGTATCCTCCTTCTAGGTCGCGCACACAGTGCTACTTCACAATTACGCCGCTTGCTATCTCAAAGTCCTATGCTCGGGGGCTTTAGGTAGCCGATACCAGCATAGGTAGGACATCTGTTTCGCCTCTCTTGGCAAATAGCTGTCATTCTACAGATAAACCCGAGAGAGCCTTTGTTCCTCCCACAGTGGGAGGTTGCCATATCGTTGTCGCGGATGTCAACACCCGACCAAGGGATCCCGATACATCCGGTAGACGTATTACGGGAGCGAAGGTCGTCGTGCCGTCTTTGGCCTATAAGGCGCCTACAACAAGGCATGCAAAGGCCTCCTGCGTTACTCACACTCCATGATCACGTCGGAGCGCCCGAGAGACATGGTTTCTTGGCACATTCGCTACATGCACAGTCTGCGGGAGAGTTAAGAGGAACTAAAGAAGATCTATAGAGATCTGCAAGAACTCCGAAGTGAATTGCTCAACGAGCAGGCCACGCCTCGGCGGTCTCTACGACTAGCGTGAGTCAGATTAGAACGCCGTGCATCAAATAGACGTACTAGTAGCCCACGATCTTGCCAGGTGGAGCCGGAGAGTGGGAGACAAGTAGAGAGCGTAAGAGCCCTTTGGACCGGCGTAATATATGGGACCATTTTATGTAGTATGTCTCTACTATGCAGCTTAAAGCCACGAGGCCCTGAGGCTTCACGGCTGGCAGCGCGCGAGACACCGAATTGTGAAGAAGGGAGGAAACGGCATGGCAGACTACCTGCCGGAGCTCTACCAGCACTTCCAGCGTCGCTTCCCGGCGGTGAAGGAGGCGTTCGATGCTCTGGGCGCTGCCGAGCACGACGCAGGGCCTTTAGGTGAGAGGGAACGCCGCCTGATCAAGCTCGGCATTGCCGTGGGCACAGAGTCAGAAGGCGGCGTGCGTTCGCATGTGCGCAAGCTGCTCGGTATCGGAGTCTCTGAGGAGGAGATCCTGCATACCATCGTCCTCGCCACTACCACCATCGGTTTCCCTGCTACCAACGCGGCTCTGAGCTGGGCCGAGGAAGTCTTGTCTGAAGAGGTTTGACGAAAGCCCTACGAGAAAATTCTACGGTAAAGTAGATTACCGCTGGCGAACACAGGCGAACGCCAAAAGCTTAGACAAACGGATTTCTAACCCCAGCTAGCGCGGGCAAATGAGCCGCACCTCCTTTCTACTCCGCCGGTCGCAGGCCTTGATCTTGCCTAAAGGCAAATCTCGGCCAGCGTGAGAAAACCACGGAGAGTGTAAAAACGAGCGATGTTTGAACACCGCTAGCGGTTCTCAAGGGATGGCCATGGAGTACCGATCACAAGTAGAATAGGCACCGGAGGTGAGCCAGGTGTCCTTTTCGTCCGACTCGCTCGTGTCCACCAAGCTGCGACCCTCCCAGGCGCGTCCGAATCTGGTCGCGCGCCCGCAGCTGACCGCCAAGCTAGAGCGAGAACCCGGTCGCAGGCTGACGCTGATCTCAGCTCCGGCTGGCTTCGGCAAGACCACGCTGCTCATCAAGTGGCTGAAGGGCCGCGAGGGCGGCGACCGATCCGTTGCTTGGTTGTCGCTGGATGAAGGAGACAACGATCCTGTCCGGTTCCTCTCTTACCTCGTTGCTGCGCTTAGGAGGACCGTAGGGGAGGAGTTCGGCGAAGGTGTCCTCGCCGCGCTTCGCTCGCCCGAGCCGCCGCGGATGGAGGCGGTGCTTGGTGCCTTCGTCAACGAACTCGCCGATCTCCCGGGAGAGGTCGGCGTAGTCCTCGACGACTACCACCTGATCGATTCCGAGAACGTCCATCGGATCGTTACTTTCCTGTTGGAGCGCTTGCCGGAGGGCGCGCACCTCGTGATATCCGGCCGTGTCGACCCGCCCCTACCCCTCGCCAGGCTTCGCGCCCGGGGCCAGATTATCGAGCTGCACGCCGCCGACTTGCGATTCACGCCAGAGGAGGCGGCCGCTTTCCTAGGCGACGCGATGGGCCTGAATCTTTCCGCTGGCCACATTGCGGCTCTGGAAGGTGTCACGGAGGGGTGGATCGCGGCCCTGCAACTGGCCGCGCTCTCGATGAGGGGGCGCAAGGACGTCTCGGGCTTCATCCGGACCTTCTCCGGCAGCCACCGCGACGTCTTCGACTTCCTGGCCGAAGAAGTCCTGGAGAGGCAGACCGACTGGGTGCAAGCGTTCTTGCTCGAGACCTCGATCCTGGGTAGTCTCAGTGGCCCCTTATGCGACGCTCTTACCGGGCGCGACGACGGGCAACGCACGCTGGAGCGGCTGGAGAGGGAGAACCTGCTGGTCGTCCCGCTGGACGATGACCGGGTTTGGTACCGTTACCATCACCTCTTCGCCGACTTCCTGCGTAGCCGCCTCGAGCGCGAACGTCCCGAGCAGTTGGCGCCTTTGCACCTGAGGGCCTCCGAGTGGTACCAGGAGAACGCGTTGGTCGCCGAGGCGGTCCGTCACGCGCTCTCCGCAGACGACCACGAACGCGCAGCGCGGCTGATGGAGAGCGGCGTCGGCCAGACCTGGTACCGCGGCGAGGTGATGACTCTGCTGGGTTGGCTTAGGGAGCTGCCCAAAGAGGCGATGCTCCGCCGGCCACTGCTTTTGGTCTGGTACGC
>Ga0126315_10000931_pt1 | contig 10782 bp, 9 predicted proteins | sample Plot106_FD_92534 | JGI IMG/M metagenome (GOLD analysis project Ga0126315, IMG submission 92534) | Serpentine soil microbial communities from UC McLaughlin Reserve, CA, USA - Plot106 | ecosystem: Environmental > Terrestrial > Soil > Grasslands | place: USA: UC McLaughlin Reserve, Lake County...
GTTTGCCACCCGGCCCAGTAGAGGATCAGCGAGGCGACCACGAACGCCAGAGGGCCTATCAGGCCGATGCCCTTCAAGTAGAAGGGACGCGGCATCTCCGGGGCGTTGCGCCGCAGGGCGTACGCCGAGATCGGGGCAACGGCGTAGGTGAAGATGAGCGCCGAGGAGACGACGGTGACCAAGGCGTTCCAGGAGGGAAACGGCAACGTCCAGAAGATCGACAGCCCGAGCGTGAGCCACAGCGCCGGGCGGGGAATCCCTGTCCTTTCGTTGATCCGGCTGAAGACCCTGAACAGGGTCCCGTTGCGCGCCCAACCGAAGACGACCCGTGAGCACGTAGACATGAAGATGTTCCCAGTTCCGCTGGGCGACACAACGGCGTCGGACGTGACCAGGAAGGCTAGCCAGCCGAAACCGAGGATCGTGGCGATGTCGTAGTAAGGAAGGCTGAACTTGTCCGCGACGCTCGCCCAGCTGCCGCCGATCTTGTCCGTCGGGATACTGCCGATGAACGCGACCTGCAGCAAGACGTAGACGATGGCCGATAGAACCGTGGACGCGATAAGCGCGATCGGCACGTTGCGCTGCGGGTTCTTGACTTCTCCGGCGAGACCCATGATGGGTTGGAGCCCCAGATAGGCGAACATGATGCCACCGATCGTTATGGCTGACGTGATGCCGGCAATGCCGAAAGGCGCGAAACCTTCCACCTGGAAGTTGGCCCCTTTCAGTTGGCTCAGCAGGACGACGATAATGAGGGTCGGAACGATGTATTTGAAGAGGGTGATGATGGTGTTGGACTTCGCAAATATCCTGACGCTCCAGTAATTGAGTACGAAGAAGATGCAAATAAGGGCTAATTGCACGAACCATCCCAGCACGGTCGGTGACTGGCCGTCCGGATTGGATAGCGCTGACCACCACGACGTTGCGTACTGGCGCACCGCCAGCACCTCGATACCGACTATGCTAGAGAAGGCGATGACCGTGATGAACGACATCAGATAGCCGACCAGGGGGCCGTGCGAGTAGAGCGGGTAGCGCACCAGCCCACCCGCCCGCGGAAACGCGGCGCCGAGTTCAGCATACACCAGGCCGAGCAAGAGTAGGGCGATACCCCCGATCAACCACGAGATCCAGCCGGCGGGACCAGCGATGCTAGCGACCAGGCCCGAAGCGAATAGCTAGCCCGAGCCGATGATCGCGCCGATCCCGACCAGTGTCATGTCCAAAAGCGATATCTGCCTTCTGAACCTTCCCTGGCCCTGACCTTCCATCACCTATCTCCTCAATAACGTTTCGGCTACCCTTCGAAAAGCTGTTCCCTGGCCGACGAACTGCGCCAGGCTTCCGAGCACGTCTCTGGTCACGTAGCCGGCGATTTTGGGGTTTTCCTTCAGCCTGCGAAGCGAGTATTCGTACCAGTCTTTGCCAAACAACACGGTTACGCGAATCCGATGCCCCTCCTCCACGAGTATCCTCCGCAACTCTTCCTGCACTCCCATGATCATCTGGAACTCGTACTGATCCTTGGTGATGTCCATGCGGTGGATTAGACGCAGAGCGTGCCAGGTGAGGTACTCGTCGTGGGTCGCGATCCCGACGTAGATCCCGCCGCGCAAAAGCTCTTCCAGCAGGAGCACGTAATTCTCCCGGACGATGTCGTAGTCTCTGTACGCCACCTCCCTGCTCTCCACGTATACGCCCTTGACCAGGCGGACGGGGATCCCGGCTTCCACGAGACGCTGGACGTCCTCGAGGGTGCGTCTCAGGTAGGCCTGCACCACTGCCCCCGTGTTTCCGTGGCGCTCGTGCATGTCGAGCACCATGTCCAGCGTGGCGGAGACGAAGGGCGACTCCTCCATGTCTACCTCGAGAAAGCGGCCTCGCTCCCTGGAGTAGAGCAGGATCTCCTCGAGGTTCGTCCGGCACAGCTCTCTATCCAGCGTTAGGCCGAGGTCGGTAAGCTTGACCGCCACCCGGTAATCCTTCAGGCCCTGCTTCTCTAGAGCGTCCAGGGCCCGTTTGTACTCGTTCACCCTCTCGTGGGTGTACCGCTCGTCGGTGGCAAACTCTCCGAGCACACCCACGGTCGCCAGACACGCCTCGCTGGCGAGGCCCTCGACCACCCTCACGGCGTCCTCGATCTCCTCACCCGCAGCATACCGGCGCCCGATCCTCCCGACAAGAGGTTTGGGCATGAAGGGTACGGAGTTCGCTATGGTCCTGTTCAACGGTCCCATACCCCTCAGGCACGCCCTTCCCTTGCGTTTACCCGTTAACAATTTATTATACAGTATCCAAAACAGTCGTGAAGAGAGGTTACACGGGAGCGATTCGGCTGGGACCGAAGATTTTCGCACTCGGACGTCGACCAGGAAGGTGGGTGAGGCGAATGCGGATAGACGGCAAAGTTGTGGTGATCACGGGCGCGGCCTCCGGCATCGGGCTGGCGACCGCGCGGCTGTTCGCCCAGGAGGGGGCGCGACTGCTCCTGGGGGACGTGGACGAGAAAGCCGGACGGCGGGCGGCCGAGGAGATCGAAGCCGAGGGCGCCAGCGCGGACTTCGTGCCGACGGACGTGACCTCGGGCGCCGACGTGCAACGGCTGGTGGAGCGAGCCGTCGAGCGGCACGGCAAGCTGGACGTAATCTTCAACAACGCGGGTATCTCGATGATGAAGCCGATCACCGATACCTCCGAGGAGGACTTCGACCGCATCGTCGCCATCAACCTGAAAGGCGTGTTCCTGGGGTGCAAACACGCGGTACCGCCGCTGCTGGAGAACCCGGACGGCGGGGTCATCCTGAACATGTCTTCGAACGGCGGCCTGGTCGGGCGTCCCGGCGACCCGCTGTACTCGGCCATCAAGCACGCCGTGATGGGCCTAACAAAGTCGCTCGCTCTGGCGTACGCGGACCGGAGGATCCGGGTGAACGCGCTCTGCCCCGGAGCGATAGACACCCCGATGATCTGGGGTGGCCTCGGCCCCGACGACGACCGCGAAGAGCACGCGCGCCACGTCCTGGCGAACAGCCCCACCCCACGCATGGCCGCGCCCGAAGAGGTGGCCCGCGCGGCACTGTTTCTGGTTTCCGACGACTCTAGCTACGTGAGCGGCGTGGGCCTGGCGGTGGACGGCGCGAAGGCGGCGGGTGTCTTCAACGCCGACCGCTACCGGACGGACTTCCAGTTGATGGAGTGAGGGCGAGATGGCCGATACGGTAAGGTACATCGGGGACCCACCGCGTTCCGCGGAGCTGGTCATCATAGGCGGCGGGATCGTGGGCGCCGCGACCGCGTTCCACGCCTCACGGGCGGGTCTACGCCCGGTGCTTCTGGAGCGTCGCGTGGCGCTGTGTACGCTGACCACGCCCGCCTCCACCGGGGCGTTCCGGCTACAGTTCGACAACCGCGAGGAGCTCGAGCTCGTGCGCGAGTCGGTGGACCTGCTCTCCGACTTCTCCGAAGTAACGGGACAGGGGCAGTATGATCCCAGGCTGCAACGTCAAGGGTACTTGTGGTGCACCACCGACCCGGCTCGCGCACAGTGGCAGCGGGGTCTCGTGCAAAAGCAACACGCGTGGGGCCAATGCGACATCGAGCTCCTAGATGGAGACGAGGTACGGAACCGCTTCCCGTACGTGTCGCAGGACGTGCTGGCGGCACGCTACAGGGCGGGTGATGGCTTCCTGGATCCCAAAGAGATAACCCTGGGCTTCGCGGCGGCTTCCGGCGCCAACGTGGTTACCGGCTGCGGGGTCACGGGCCTGCGCGTCGAGGGCGAGCGGCTCACGAGCGTGCAGACCAACAGGGGTGAGATCTCAGTCGGGCGCGCGGTGATAGCCGCCGGCCCTTTCTCGGGGGAGGTGGCCGCACTTGCGGGGGTAGAGCTGCCGGTGCGGGCCGTCAGACGGCAAAAAGTGACCATGCCCGAAGTGCCGGAGGTCCCGCAAGACGCTCCCATGACCATCGACGACGACACCGGCGCGCACTGGCGCCCGGGGCTGCGAGGCGCGTACCTTCTCTACACCGACCCTGACGAACCTCCCACCCCGCCCGCCGAGGATTTGCTCACCGATCACGATTTCGCGCTCGGGCTGCTAGATCCGGAAAGCCCTGTCTCCGTTGCGCGGGTGGCGCCATTTTGGCGTGAGGTATGGGAGCGGGGCTCGGCGAACTGGATCCTGCAGGCCGGGCAGTACACTATGACCCGCGACCACCGCCCGCTCCTCGGGCCGACGCCGGTGGAAAATCTCTACGTCAACACGGGCTACAGCGGCCACGGCGTCATGGGAAGCGCGGCGGGTAGCCGCATCGCCGTGGACACCCTGACTGGTGGGCTGTCTCCGGATCAAAATCCCTTCCGCCTGGACCGGGAGTTCCAGCCTAGAGAGTTAGACCGGCTATAGGAGTTCGGCGAGCGGCAGGCGGGCCAGCAGCTTCGCGGCCTGGTCGTCTTCGAGCCCGACCAGCGGTGGCCGGAGGTTGTGCCACCCGTCCGCTGCTGTAAGGCGGGCCATGATGCGTTTCAGGGCCGGTATCAGGGGGAACGCCTCGATCTCCGTCCGCAGAACGGTGAGGTGCTCCTGCAACTCACGGGCTTCGTCGTCCTGCCCGGCCGCGTGCGAGTCGTAGACCCGCCGGGCTAGCCTGGAAGTGACGTTGACCGTCGCCGAGATGCAACCCGCCCCGCCATGCCGCAGCGCGTCAAGGAGGTAGCGCTCGGTGCCGGCGAAGACGGAGAAGTCCGGGAACTCTCGGCAAACCGTCTCTATCCGCTCCCAGTCGCCCGCGCTGTCCTTCATACCAACGACGACCCCCGGATAGACCTCCAGGAGACGCCCGATGAGCGGCAGGCCAAAGCCTACCCCGGTCATCTGCGGAAAGTGGTAGAGGTACACCCGTAGCCGCCGGTCGCCGATCCGTTCGATCAGGTCAGCGAAGAAGCGGAAGACACCTTCGTCGCTCACGTCCTTGTAGTAGAAGGGTGGCAATACCAGCACGCCTGCGCTGCCCGCCTCCAGCGCCGCTCGACTCAGCCGCACGGCGTCCTCGAGGACGCACGAGCCCGTTCCGGGCAGCAGGCTGTTGCCGGGGACTCCTCCCTCGACCAGCGCTTCCAAGGCCGAAAGCCGCGCCTGGACGGAGAGCGAGTTGGCCTCTCCGGTCGTGCCGAAGACGCCCAGGCCGTGGCAACCCGCGTCGAGCAAGCGGAGGCAGTGCGCGACGAACGCTTCGTGGTCGGGACTCGGATCTCCGTCCATCGGCGTCAGGGCCGCTGCTAGTACGCCTTTGAGCGAAGAACTACCGGTATGTTCCACGCTCTCTCTACGATCCATGCTCTTCTCCCGTCCTCTGATCGGTATCGGAATGTAGCGCTGCCGGGTTCCCTGTAGCGTCGACGCTTATGGTCTCACCCGTAGACAGGGAACGGTAATCCTTCTCATCGAGCGCGACCACAGGAAGCTCGACGCCGTAGAGCTCCCGTGCCACTACCGCGCCGAGCACGACGATGGGGTCCGGCTCGCGCAGTAGGATCCCGGCGGGAGCTGTGCCAAGGCGGATGGCCTCGACCAGGACGCTGCTGCTGGAGCTGGACCCGCGTCCCGAAGGCATCACCAGCACGCGCTCCCTCAGTGAGATCCCAAACTGGGGGTGATGCTCGCTCACCACGGTTCCCTCGCGCGGATCTACACCACCCCAGAAGCTCAATGGCTTCTCCAGCACGACCACCTCTCCGGCGGCGACACCTCTCGCCAGTGTCCGACCTTCAATCACCCGCCCATAATCCCTCGTCGCGCCACACTTCGCCCACGTGCGCAGACCTGATGCACTCGGTCAGGCTGCCGAAGACCGTCTCGACGCCGATGTTGCCGGGTGCGTAGTAGGACCACTTCGCCGAGTTGGTCATCACGGGCCCGTGCCTGCGACGCAGTATCGGGGTTACGTAGGTGCAGGTATCGGTCACGATCCGGAGGCCGGCCTCCTCGCAGACCGGGAGCCACCCACGCTCCTCTATCTCGGAGAGGACGTGACGGCTCGTGGAGACATAGAAGTCCACCCTGGGATGCACGCGTCCTATCTCTTCGAGCAACGGCACGAGCTTCCCGAATTCGGTGATGGAGAAGTGCGGGGTCCCCAGACTGACCGCGGCGAGTTCTCTACCCGGCGATGTGGTCAGAGAGTCCCGCGCCCGTACAAGCATCTCGGGGAAGACCCTGACGGTCCTGGTCGGTCTCCCACCGTGGAGCGCGTCGGCCAGCGAGTGGGCTTCCGGGGTAAGGCCGACGGCGTGGAACAGGGCCACGCTTCCCGAGGAGGCCGCCGCGGCTCCGAGCGCCTTTAACTGATCCTCCGTGGTTGACTCCGGAAGGCCGTCGAAGACTGGGACCTCGTTCCCCGCCTCCAGACCGACGAGGTGGCCGAGCACCGGATAGAGCACGTCCTCGTGCCGGAGGCGTTCCGGAATGCCTTCCAGGTCGAACAGGACCTGTCCGCGGCGGTTCTCCGGGCGGTGCAGTCCGGCGTCCGGCACGCGCCCGGCGATGGCCGCGCAGATGTCTATGAAGTCACCGTAGCGCTCGGTGCGCGCGCCCAGAACGGAGTTGGCGAAGACGATAGCGTTGGACTCGGCCCAGGCGATGTGCTCTCCCGGACTAGGACGTTCGGGAAGCTGGTAGGGCGCACAGGTCCAGGTTGGTTCGCAGCCCATCGCCACGTAGGCGTCCATGAGCCTTCTCGCCAGACGAGCCGTCTCCTCATCGCCGCGGAACAGACCGGGGTGGAGCAGGTCCAGAGATCCCACGTTAAGCGTGGCGGGGACGACGACTCTCCCTCCGGCGGCAGCGAGGCGTTCGGCGAAGTCGAGGCCGGCTCGCCCGTGGTAGAGGCAACCGTCAATGTGGGCGGAACGCACGTCTATTAGCCGCTTTGCTCCCGCAACCCGAGCCATCTGCAAGATGATGCTCATCGCGGTACGGGCCGCCTCGCTGCGACGGCCGGAGAAGAGATCTTCGTCGTAGGGTGTAAGCTCGGGTTCCGTCATGGGTTCAACACAACAGGAAGCCCGTGCCGAGCGGGTCGTCTCCTCGGAGCACGAACTGGTGATAGCCGGTCAGATACGCGCTGCCTTCCACTTCGGTGATCACGGCATCGAACTCGCCGACCCGCGTCTCGCCCACGACGCGTCCCTCGAACTCCGTCCCTATAATGCTCTCGTGTGAGAGAGCATCTCCACGGAGAAGCCTTCCCGAGTTGTCGAGGAGAGCGAGACGCGCAGAGGTCACGCTGCCGCAAGGCGAACGGTCTACCTCGCCGTCCGCAAAGACCGTGACGTTCCGTTGCCGCAACTCCCCCTCTCCCTCCTTCTCGGCGAAGAAGATCGTGCCGTAGATGTCTCTCAGGCGCGGTTTGAGGGGGTGCGAGATCTCGTGCGCTTCGTTGATCGAGTTTTTCATCTCGCGTCCCAGGCCGATGAAATCCGCCAGGTTGGCCGCTTCCGGGCCAAGGCTCACCTCCTGCGCGGCCACGCAGGCATAGAAAGCGCCGCCGAACGCGATGTCCACGGCCACCGCGCCCACGGTTGTCTCGACCGGGAGCCCCTCCGCGTACACGAACGATGGCACGTTCCGGAAGCGGACCGATTCCACGCCTCCGTCCTTGACGGATGCAACGGTTTCGAGCCGCCCCGAGGGAACGTCGATGGTGATGCCGGTCTCGGGCTCGGCCATGCCTACCAGCCCGCTCTCCAGCGCCCAGACAGCCAGGGCTATCGTGCCGTGACCGCAGGCTGTGCTGTAACCGGCGTTGTGGAAGAACACGACCCCGAAGTCCGCGTCCTGGTCGTCAGGTTCGACCACGAAGCAACCGTACATGTCGGAGTGGCCGCGAGGTTCGTTAATGACAAGCTCTCGTATGTGATCGAGGTTCTCCATAGCGTACAGGCGTTTGTCGAGCACAGTGTCCCCGTGGATGGGGGGCACGCCGCCGCTGATGATGCGGAACGGCTCGCCCGCCGTGTGGTAATCCACCGTGCTGATCGCGATCTGCGTGTTCAAGACCCAAAAGCCGTACGGGCGGCGGCAAGGTCCCACAGGGCGTGGCCCACGCTCTTGAAGACGATCGGCCCTTCAGGAGATTCCCTCCAGAGCAGGGCGTCCTCTAGCTGCGTAGCGTCCTCCCAATCGAAAGCTCCGGCGCGCTGTGCCTTGATCAGATCCCCGGCCTCTTCCCTGACGCCCTCTATTGTATCCACCACCACGGTGGAGCTTCCCACCAACCACGGCGGAAGCTCGGCCATTTCCGGATTGAAAGCGCCCACGGCGGCGACGAAGATACCCTCCGGGACGTCCTCCGGCAACACCGGCTCCCCACTGGTCGTGGCGGTAACTATCAGGCTCGCTTCGTCCAGCACCTCTTGGGGACCGTCCACGACCCGAGCCTCCATCCCCAGGCTTCGTGCGTGCTCTGCAAGGAAGACGGCCCGTTCGGTGGTACGGGAGGTCAGCAAGACTTTCGCGACGCCGAGACCTTCGTGGAAAGCCTCCAGGTGGGAGCGGGCCTGGGTCCCGGCGCCCACAACGAGGAGCGGCCCGTCGGGACGCCGGGCCAAGGTGCGGGCGGCGAGCAGCGAGAGCGCGGCGGTCCGCCGGGCGGTAGCGGCACCGCCGTCGAGGATGCCAAGCCTCGTCCCCGTCCCCGCCTCCATCACGACTACCTCTCCCTGGATGGTGGGCAGTTCACGCCGCGCGTTCCCGGGATGAACCGTTACCAGCTTCGTGATCGCCAGCTCGTCGTCCGCGGCGGGCATTACCAGAAGATTGCCGCCCTCGGGCAGGGGCAAGACAAGCCGGGAGGGAGCATCCAGCTTCCCCTCCCGCCGCCCGTCCATAACCTCCCAGATGGAGTCTGCCAGCTTAGGGTAGGGCAGGCGGACTCCGGTCTCTTTCGCGTTGAGGATCTCCATCGCTACTCCCGGGCCGCGAGCCGGTAGGCGGGGTACAGGGCGGTAGGATGGCGGGTCGAGCCGTCGATGGCGAGGTGCGCGAGTATCCCTCCGACCACGATCACGTCGTATATCACAGTCCGCTCCTCAATCTCGTTCTCGAGAAGATGCCTGCCCATCAGGGCGAACCACACGCAGGCGGGCGGTTTCTTCCCCATCCACGACACAGTTCCCCTCACGGTCGCGCGTCAGGGCGACGCTGTAGACTTCGCGGGCCCGCTCGACCGAGACGAGGCCGTCGGTAACATCGCGGACTACCTGGTCGGGATCCCGCTCGCGCTCGTCGCCGAAACCCCCGCCACCTGGCAGGTCCAGCAGGACCCGCTCTCCTGCGGGGATGCGCTGCTGACGCTTGGGATGCAGGGCGTCGCCGTCAACGATGCGCACCGCTCCGGCCCCTCCAGGAGAGCCTCCCTGTATGCCCTCGGCCGGGCAACGGGTACGGTCGTACATGGCCGAGAGGACCCAGGATGAGTCGCCGCGAACGCCGATCTCCATCTCCTGGCCGAAGCCGCCCCTGTGGCGCCCGGGTCCCTCGGAATCGGGGCGGAACTCGCGTCTGTGCATCACGACGGGGGAGATACTCTCTATCACCTCGGCCGGCACGCCACGGATACCGCTCGGGAAGGCCGTCGCCGAGAGCCCGTCCCCGCCTTCGCGCGCGCCCATGCCGCCCCCGGAGAAGAACACGTACGTAAAGGGCTCGCCGTCCTCGCGTTGCCCCGAGATCTGGGTGTTCCACAGGCTGTCGGCGCCCTGGGCCAGTACTTTCTCGGGTATAGCCTGTGCAAGGGCGCCGTGGATCACGCCGGGCAGGAAGTGGCCGATGATGTGCCTCGCACCGACCGGCGCAGGGTGGAGGGCGTTGAGGATGCTCCCCTCTGGGGCGGTGACCCGGATGGGCCGGAAACTGCCGTCGTTGTTGGGTACCTCGGGGCTGATCGCACATTTCACCCCGAAGGTCGTGTAGGCGGCCGTGTAGTTGAGGACCACGTTGATGCCCCGCTCGCTCTGCGGCGAAGAGCCCTCGTAGTCGACGAGCATCTCGTCGCCCTCGACCCGGATCGAGACGTAAAGCCGGATCGGCTCGTCGAACCCGTCCGTGTACGCTTCGTTCTCGTAAACCCCATCCGGCAACGCTTCTATGGCCTCGCGCATGGCGCTCTCGGAGCGGGTGCAAACCTCGTCCGAGAGCGCCTCGACGTCCTCGAGGCCGAACTCCTCGATCATCTCCACCAGCCGCGCGCCGCCGACGTCGTTGCTCCCGGCCTGGGCGTAGAGGTCCCCGACGACCTCGAAGGGCGCCCGCACGTTGGCGCGGATCATTCGAAAGAGCTCCTCGTTGGGCTCGCCGCCCGCGAACAGGCGGGTCACGGGTACGAAGAGCCCCTCCTCGTAGACTTGGCGCGCATCGGCGCCGAGGCCGCGTCCCCCGACGTCGAGGGCGTGGCAGCAATTGCCGAAGTACGCGACGATGTCGCCGCCGCGGAAGATCGGGGTGATCACTGTGAAGTCGTTCAGGTGGCCCGAAGTCTGCCACGGGTGGTTGGTGATCATGACGTCGCCCTCTTCGAGGGTCTCGGCGGGGATCTCACTCAGGAAGTGGTGGACAGAGGTCGCCATCGCGTTGACGTGTCCCGGCGTGCCCGTTACGGCCTGGGCGACCATGCGGCCCTTGCGGTCGAATAGTCCGGCCGAGAGGTCGCCGGCCTCGCGCACCACGCTCGTGAACGAGGTGCGCATCAGGGCCCGCGCCTGCTCCTCGACGACGGAGA
>Ga0126315_10000932_pt1 | contig 10780 bp, 12 predicted proteins | sample Plot106_FD_92534 | JGI IMG/M metagenome (GOLD analysis project Ga0126315, IMG submission 92534) | Serpentine soil microbial communities from UC McLaughlin Reserve, CA, USA - Plot106 | ecosystem: Environmental > Terrestrial > Soil > Grasslands | place: USA: UC McLaughlin Reserve, Lake County...
GCGGACGCAACCCGCAGGTCTACACCGCGGCGGAGGTCGGCCCGCGGACGCTGGCGCAGGATGTGCTCGGGCACGGGCCGCTCGCGTTCGTCGCGGTGGTGGCGGCGCTCGCGGGTCCGCTGCTGATCCGCAGCGCGGCCGGCGCGCGGATGGCGGCCGGCACCGCAATGCTCGTCGGGCTCCTGTTCGTGCCCGGCGTGACGCTGGCGCTGTTCCACCTCACCGGTCTCGGCGAGGTGCTGTGGCGGCTCACCTGGGCGCTGCCCGTCGCCGCGCTCGTCGGCGTCCTGGCCGCGGAGCTGCGCGGCCGGCTGCTCCCCGCCGCCGCGATCGCCGGCGTGCTGATCGCGTTCGGGACACCGGTGTGGTCGGCCGCCGCCGGGACCAGCGTGGCCGCATCCCGGAGCCGAAGCTCGCCGCCACGCACGTCCTCCCGGCACAACGGCTCCTCGGCGCCGCACGGCCCGGCGACGTGGTCCTCGCCCCGCGCGCGACCAGCCTCGCCCTGCTCGAGCTCTCCGGTTCCGTGGTCGTGGTCGATCCCAACGACCGCTACGTCCGCGCCCTCAGGGGCCTCCGCGGGGCGTTCGAGCAGGAGCGGCTGCTGCTCGAGCGCTTCGCCGGCTGGGGGCTGGCGCCGCTCGCGGGCGCCCTCGGGACCGCACGGGCGGAACGTCGCATCGAGCGGGCCCTGCGCGACCTGCGCGTCGACCTCGCGTGCATGCGGCCGCAGGAGACCGGCGCACGCGCCCTGCTGGCGCGCGACCGCTTCGTGCCGGTAGGCGGCGCGGGCGGCCTCGCCTGCCTGCGCCGTCCGGCAGGGCCGGTGCCATGATCCGGGCCGATGCGGACCCTGGCCCTGATCGTGGCGCTCGCCGCGGTCGTCCTCGGCGGCTGCGGCGGCGAGCCGAAGCTGAGCGCCGGCGCCGCCGACGAGCTGCACGCGCAGGTCGCGGCGGTGCGCGAGGCGGCGCAGGAGGGCGATCAGGCGGCGGCGCTGGAGGCGCTGGACGGCCTCGCCGGCAAGGTGCGGGACCTCGAGGGGGACGGGTCACTGGGCGAGACGGATGCGGCAGCGCTGCGGCGCGGGATCGGGCGGGCCAGGCGGCGCGTCCGCGCCGAGGTCGCGGCGCCGACGCCCGCGCCGACCGCGACCGCCACCCCGACAGCGACGCCGGAGCCGGCGCAGGGCGAGCCCGGAGAGGGCAAGGGCAAGGCGAAGGGCCAGGGGAAGGGCAAGGAGGGCGACGAGGACTGATGCGCCCGGCGGAAGGAGCGGCGCTGGCGGACGGCCGCTACGTGTTCGAGCGTCACCTAGGCTCCGGCGGGATGGCGTCCGTGTGGCTGGCCCGCGACGAGACACTCCGGCGCGCGGTCGCGATCAAGCTGATGGCCGACACGCTGGCAGACGACGAGCGCTGGCTCGAGCGCTTCAAGCGCGAGGCCCGCGCCGCCGGCGCGCTGTCGCACCCGCACATCGTGCAGGTGTTCGACTTCGGGGTCGAGGAGCACCGTCCGTACCTGGTGATGGCGCACGTCCCCGGCGGGAGCCTGCGCGACCGCCTCCGCGCCGGCGGCCCGCTCCCGGATCCGGCGGCGCTGGCGCGAGAGCTGCTCGGCGCACTCGCCCACGTCCACGGCGCGGGGATCGTCCACCGCGACGTCAAGCCCGGCAACATCCTGCTCGACGAGCACGACCGCTCCCACCTGACCGACTTCGGCGTCGCGCGCCCGCAGGACGCGACTACGATGACCCAGACCGGCATGGTGATGGGGACGCTGGCCTACCTCGCGCCGGAGGTCGCCGCGGGCGAGCCGGCCACCGAGCGCAGCGACCTCTACTCGGCCGGCAGCGTGCTGCGCGAGGTCGCGGGCGACGGTGCGCCCGCGCCGCTCGGCGAGCTGATCGCGGCGCTGACCGAGCAGGAGCCCGAGCGCCGGCCGGCGTCGGCCGAGGACGCGCTCGCGCGGCTGGACGGGGAAGCCACGACGCGCCGCATGGCGCCGCCGCGCGAGCGGCGCGAGCATGCGGGCACAGCCGTGCGGCGCGTGGACGACGTGATCCGCCGGCCCTGGTTCCTGCCCGCGGCGGGGATCGCGGCGGTCGTGCTGCTGGCGGTGATCGTCATCGCCCTGGCGGGCGGCGGCGACGCTCCGCAGGAACGCGCGGCCACCTCCCCTGCTCCGGCCTCGGCGCCGCTCGACCAGCAGCTCCGCGGCCTGGATCGCGTGATCGACGCCGCCGCTTCCCGATGACCTGAAACCCACCTTTCGCGGCGCACCGGTCACTCCGCTTTGTCGAGTTGACGGGGCATCTCCGGGCCGCAGATACTCGGTCCGCCGACGTGCAGGATCACATCGAGTGACGGATGACCCCACGGAAAGGGGGCCCCGGATGGTGAAGCGCGTACGAGTCGCCGCGACGGTCGCCGCGATCCTGGTCTGCACCACCGGACCTCCTGCCGTGGCCGCCGACAGCAACTGGACGTCGGCCGGCCAGAACCTCTCCAACACCCGATACCAGTCCACGGAGAAGCGGATCGGCGTCGGCACGGTCGGCCAACTTGCGCGCACGTGGACCTTCCAGGCGGGCGGCGAGGTGTCGGCGACGCCGGCGGTCGACGGGTCGAAGGTCTACTTCCCCGACTGGGCCGGGAACCTCTTCGCGGTCGACCGGTCCACGGGCCGGCAAGTCTGGAAGGCGAGCATCGCCGCCGCGAGCGGCGTCCCGGGCGACAAGGCCCGGGCCACGCCCGCGATCGCCGGTGGCAAGCTGATCATCGGCACCCAGGGAGTGTTCGGAGCGGGCGGCGGCGGGAAGGTGCTCGCATTCGACAAGGACACCGGCGCGCTGCTCTGGAGCACGAGGCTGGACTCGCACCGCGCCGCGGTCATCACGCAGTCGGCCACGGTGTACGACGGCCGAGTGCTGGTCGGCACCTCGTCGGTCGAAGAGAGCCTGGCCGCGTTCATCCCGGGCTATCCGTGCTGCACGTTCCGCGGCGTGATGGCGGCGCTGGACGTGGACACCGGCGCAGTGCTCTGGAAGACCGTCATGGTGCCCGAGGGCTTCCCCGGCGGCGCGGTCTGGGGCAGCTCGCCCGCCGTCGACCCGGCACGTGGGCTGCTCTACATCGCCACGGGCAACAACTACGACGTCCCACAAGCCACGCTCGAATGCATCGACCTGGCCGGCGACGACATCGACCATCAGCGCGCCTGCATCCCGGCCGACAACCACATCGACTCGGTGCTGGCGCTCGACGTGGCCACGGGCGCGATCAGGTGGGCGACGCAGGCGCTCCCGTTCGACGCCTGGACGGTGCAGTGCCTCTTCGGGTTCAACCCGCAGAACTGCCCGGAGCCGGCAGGTCCCGACTACGACTTCGGGCAGGCCCCGGCGCTCTTCAGCGTGCGTGACTCCAGAGGGAAGGCGCACGACGTCGTGGGCGCGGGTCAGAAGAGCGGGCAGTACTGGGTTCTCGACCGCGACAGCGGAGCCGAGCTGCGGGTCACCGTCGCCGGCCCGGGTGGAACGGCCGGCGGGCTCCAGTGGGGCTCGGCGCTCGACGCGAGCCGCATCTACACGGCGAACGCCAACAGCGACCTGAAGAACTGGCCACCGCCCGACGGGCCCACGACGGGCGTGTGGAGCGGGATCGACCAGAGCACCGGGGAGCTGCTGTGGCAGACCAGGCCGCCGCACGGCGGCGGGACGTCCGGTCCGGCGACCACGGCCAATGGCGTCGTCTTCGGCTGCGCGCTGGACGCCGACGGCTACATGTACGCGCTCGACGGGGCGACCGGGCAGGTGCTGTGGGAGTTCGCGAGCGGCGGATCGTGCCTCTCGGGGGCCGCGATCTCCAGGGGTCAGGTCTTCTGGGGCTCCGGCTACACCAACCTCGGGCCTCCGCTGACCACGAACAACGAGCTGCACGCCTTCGCGATCCCGTAGGCGGTGAGCGAGGCGCCCGGCGCGTGCCCGGATCGGGCACGCGCCGGCGCCGAGCCGCGCTCGAGGCGCGGCTTGCGTCTAGATGACGCTGACGTTCGTGGCGTTCGGGCCCTTGGGGCCTTCCTCGGCCTCGTAGGACACCTTGGCGCCCTCGGCGAGGGTGCGGAACCCCTGGCCGTTGATGCCGGTGTGATGGACGAACAGGTCCTTCCCGCCGTCCTCGGGCGTGATGAACCCGAAGCCCTTCTCGTCGCTGAACCACTTCACGGTTCCAGTGGGCACTGCATACCTCCGCGGGTCATGTGAACTGCATCGCGGAGTACTGCCAATGGCGACACCTGCGGCGCTGAACACTGCGGTCGCGAGGCTCCTTTGAGCCCCGCCTGTACGTGGCGCAATGTACCAGCGTGATCAAGCCTTTTAGCGGCGCTTACAGGTACCAGTAAGAACTTCCACTGGCTCCGAACGATCAGGACTGGCACAGTCGCTGCCGACCATGGATCCAGCAGCCCACCGCCTCGGCAGCGCGCTCTGCATCGCCTCCGCGATCGCCTTCGGCGCGATGGCCATCTTCGGCAAGCTCGCCTATGACGCCGGCGTCGGCCTGTTGACGCTGCTGTTCGTGCGCTTCACGCTCGCGGCGCCGGTGCTGTGGATCGGGTCGCTGCGGCGGCTGGACACGCTCGCCGGCGCGACGGCCAGGACGCTGCTCGCCGCGCTCGCGCTCGGCGCCGTCGGCTACGCGCTCCAGGCCGCCCTGTACTTCGCCGCGCTGACGCGCATGGACGCGTCGCTGCTGTCGATGCTGCTCTACACGTTCCCGGCGATGGTCACCGCGGCCGCGATCACGCTCGGGCGCGAGACCGTTAACGGCCGCCGCATCGGCGCGCTGCTCGTCTCCTCCAGCGGCCTGGCGCTGGTGCTGCTGGGCGCCGGCTCGGGGACGTTCGACTCGCTCGGCGCCGCACTGGGACTCGGCGCCGCGATGACGTACACGGCCTACATCCTCATCTCGGACCGGGTCGCGGGCGAGCTGGACGCGCTGCCCCTGTCGGCCTTGATCACGACCGGAGCGGCGATCACGTTGGGCGTCGCCTGCATAGCCAGCGGGTCCTTCGACACCGGCTTCGCGAGCGAGGGCTGGCTGTGGCTGGCCGCGATCGCGATCGTCTCGACGGTCACCCCGATCACGCTGTTCTTCGCCGGGCTGCGCCGGGTCGGCCCCTCGACGGCCGCGATCCTCTCCACGCTCGAGCCGCCGACCACGGTCGCGCTCGCCTTCCTGGTGTTCGGCGAGTCGCTGTCGCCCGTGCAGCTGGCGGGCGCCGTGCTCGTGCTCGCCGCCGCCGTCTCGCTGCAGCTGCGGCCTCGCCGCCGCCCGCAGGCGGTGGCGGAGCCCGCGCTCGCCTAAGCGGTCCTCGCCCGGTCCTTCCGCTTGGGCGCCGTGCGCGGCGGCAGCTGGATCTCCTCCTCCGCCGGCTCGCCCGCCGCGAGCTCGCGGCTGCGCTCGAGCTCAGCGTTCAGCTCGGCGCCGAACAGCACGGCGATGTTGGTGATCCACATCCACACGAGGAACGTGATCACGCCGCCGAGCGTGCCGTAGGTCTTGTCGTAGGAGCCGAACTTGGAGACGTAGAAGGCGAACCCGACCGACGCGACGATCCAGATGACCACGGCCACGACGCTGCCGGGCGAGATCCACTGGAAGCCGGGCAGCTTCGCGTTCGGCGCCGAGTAGTAGAGGATCGCCAGCATCAGCGAGACGATCACCAGCAGCACGGGCCACTTGACGATGTTGAAGATCGTCAGGGCGGTGTCGCCGAGCCCGATGGCCTCGCCGATTGCGGTCGCCAGCGGGCCGGACACGATCAGCGCCACGACGACGATCGCGAGCATGAGCTCGAGGATGAGCGTGACCAGGATCTGCAGCGGGCGCAGCTTGTAGAACGGGCGCCCCTCCTCGATCTCGTAGATCGAGTTGGACGCGCGCATGAACGCGCCGACGTAGCCCGACGCCGTCCACAGGGCGCCCGCGAGGCCGAGGATCAGGCCGAGGCCGGCACGGCTCTCGCTCGAGGTGACGCTCTCGATCGGGCCCTTGAACGTGTCCACGGCGGACTTCGGACCGAGCGAGCTGACGGTGTCCGTGAGCACGCGCGTGATCGTGGCGGGGTCGGCGATCAGCCCCACCATCGAGACCAGGGCGATCAGGGCGGGGAAGAGCGACAGGACGGCGTAGTAGGTGAGCGCTGCCGCCCAGTCGGTGAGGTCGTCCTCCTTGAACTCGCGGAACGTGCGCTTGAGCGTGTCCCACCAGGATCGCTTCGGGAGGTCCGTCGGGTCGTCAGGGGCCTTGTTCTTCATGCATCAGGACTCCCCGCCATTCGCGGCGGGGAATCCTCAGGCCGCGATGCGTGCGTTCGCGGACCAGCCGCCCTCGTACGCCCGCACCGACCCGTCGGCGACGTGGACGATGCGATCGGCGATCCGGTCGAGGAAGTAACGGTCGTGCGAGACGGCGATCACCGTGCCGTCGTAGCGCTCGAGCGCGTCCTCGAGCACTTCGATCGAGTCGACGTCGAGGTGGTTGGTCGGCTCGTCGAGCACGAGGCAGTTGGGCCCGTCGAGCATCAGGGCCAGGAACGCCAGCCGGGTGCGCTCGCCGCCGCTGAGCGTCGCGACCGGCCGCCGCACCTGCTCGTAGTCGAAGCCGAACGCCATCAGCCGCCGGACGGCCTCGTCCTCGGCCAGCGAGCGGCCGGCGCGCAGCGCGCCGATCACGCTCGCGCGCGGGTCGATCCCCGCGGCCGCCTGCGCGAGGTAGCCGACCTCGATGCCGTCGCCGGCCCAGCGGCGCCCGCTCGCCGGCTCCAGATCGCCGGCCAGCACGCGGGCGAGCACCGTCTTGCCGGCGCCGTTGGGCCCGACGACGCCGACTCGTTCGCCGCGCATCACGACGAGCTCGACGTCGAGCAGCACGGGCTCGGAGCCGAACGCCACGTCGACGCCCTCGAGCGCGAGCACGCGCTGGCCGCCGCGCGCGCCGGAGCGCAGCGCGAGCGCCATTCGGCGGCGCTCGAGCACCGGCCGCTCGACCTTCTCCATCTTGTCGATCTGCATCTGCTTGACGCGCGCCTGCTTGATCATGCGCTCGTTGACGCGGATGTGCGCCCAGTGGCGGAAGCGGCGGATCGCCTCCTCGAGCCGCGCGATCTCCTTCTGCTGGGAGACGTAGCGCTGCTGCTGGCGCTCGAGCTCGAGCTGGCGGGCGACCGTGTAGGCGGAGTAGGCGCCGGGCCAGATGCGGATCCGCCCGCGGTCGAGCTCGGCGATCGCCGAGACGCACTCGTCGAGCAGGTGACGGTCGTGGGAGACCATCAGCACCGCGCCGTCGAAGCCGGCCACGAGCCGCTCGAGCTCGTCGCGGCGGCGCATGTCGAGATGGGCCTCGGGCTCGTCGAGCAGCAGCACGTCGGGGCGGCGCGCCAGGCAGGCGGCGAGCACGACGAGCTTGCGCTGGCCGCCGCTGAGCTCCCGCGTCGGGCGCTCCAGCGCCTGCCGGGAGAGCCCGAGATCGCGGAGGTGCGCGCGTGCCTCGCCCTCGACGCGGTCGCCGCCGAGCTCGGCCCAGCGGGCGAGCAGCCGCTCCTGGTGGGCGAGCGCGCGGGCCATCGCGTCCATGTCCGCGGCCAGCGCGGGGTCGGCGAGCCGTCGCTCGGCCGCATGCAGCTCCTCCTCGAGCTGGGCGACCTCCGGCCGCGCGGCCAGCACGGTCGCCAGCGGCGTGCGCCCGTCGCCGGCGACCTCCTGGGGCAGGAAGGCGTGCACGAGGCCGCGGCGGCGCACGACCGCGCCCGCGTCGGGCTCCTCGAGCCCGGCGAGGATCCGCAGCAGCGTCGACTTGCCGCCGCCGTTGGGGCCGAGCACGCCGACCCGCGCGCCGGCCGCCAGCTCGAGGTCGAGCCCGTCGAGCACCAGCCGCCCGCCGAAGCCCTTGACGAGCCCGCGTGCTGAGATCAGGGGGACGCTCGCCATGGCCCTCCAGCATCGGGTCGGCCCGTGATCGCGGCAAGGCGGGTAGCACCAGGATCCATGGCCGAGACACCCCGCATCCACATCGCCTCGGACGATCGGCCCGACCTCGAGCAGGCCGTGCGCGAGGGCGGCGGCGAGCCGGCGCCGCTCGAGGGCGCGGACGGCGTGGTCTGGCTCGACGGCAAGCCGGACGCGCTGCCCGAACTGCCCGACTCCGTCCGCTGGGTACAGCTGCCGTCGGCGGGCGTGGAGCGGTGGCTGCGCGCCGGCAAGCTCGACGACGGGCGCGCCTGGACCTCGGCCACGGGCGCGTTCGGGCTGCCCGTCGCCGAGCACGCGCTCGCGCTGATGCTCGCCGGCGACAAGGCGCTGCACGCGTTCGCCCGTGAGCGATCGTGGGTCGGCGACGCCCGCCACAATGTTCGTTCGCTGGAGGGCGAGACCGTGCTGATCGTCGGCGCGGGCGGGATCGGGCGCGCGCTGATCCGCCTGCTGGAGCCGTTCGGCGCCGAGGTCATCGCGGTCACGCGGCGCGGCCGGGACGTGCCGGGCGCGGCGCGCACGCTGCCGGCCGAGCGGGTGGGCGAGGTCTGGGGCGAGGCCCGCCATGTCGTGATCGCAGCGCCCGCCACCGACGGCACGCGCCACCTCGTCGGCGCGGCCGAGCTGGCCGCGATGCGCGAGGACGCCTGGCTGGTCAACGTCGCGCGCGGCTCGCTCGTGGACACCGACGCGCTCGTCGAGGCGCTGCGCTCCGGCTCGATCGCCGGCGCCGGCCTGGACGTCACCGAGCCCGAGCCGCTGCCTGACGGCCACCCGCTGTGGGAGCTGCCCAACGTGCTGATCACCCCGCACGTAGCCACGCCGCCGGAGGCCGAGCGGCGCCACTTCGCGCTGCGGGTGAAGGAGAACGTCCGCCGGCTGGCGGCCGGCGAGGAGCTCGAGGGCCTGATCGACCCCGAAGGCGGCTACTAGAGCTTGCCGGCCCCCTCGGCGAGCCGGCGGCTCTGCTCGATCACCTCGAGCGCCACCGAGCGGTCCTCCCAGCCCTGGATCTCCACCGCCTTGCCCTCCGGCTCCTTGTAGATCGACCAGAAGTGCTCGATCTCGGTCCGCAGCGTCTGCGGCAGGTCGTCGAGCTCCTCCATGTGGTTCCAGTTCGGGTCCTCGTGCGGCACGCACAGGACCTTGTCGTCCTGCCCCGCCTCGTCGCGGGTCCGGAACACCGCGATCGCCTTGACGGGGATCACGATCCCGGGGAACGTCGGCGCGCCCACGCAGACCATCGCGTCCAGCGCCGAGCCCTTCTCGGTCAGCGTCCCTTGGATGAAGCCGTAGTCCGTCGGATAGACGACGGAGGAGAACAGGAAGCGGTCGAGCTTGATCGCCTGCAGGCGCTCGTCCCACTCGTACTTGTTGCGCGACCCCTTCGGGACCTCGACGAGGCAGTGGAGGGAGTCGGCCACGGCCATAGAACTCCGCGAGCATATCCACGCGTGGAAGGGAATGACGTGCTCAGGGAATTCCGCGATTTCGTCATGCGCGGCAACGTGGTCGAGCTGGCTGTCGCGGTCGTCATCGGCGCCGCGTTCGGCGCGGTCATCACCGCGTTCTCCGCGGCGTTCATCACCCCGCTGATCGCGCTGATCGGCGGCAAGCCCGACTTCAGCGACCTTCGGTTCACCATCAGCGGGACGGCGTTCCCGTACGGCAACTTCCTCAACGCCGTGATCTCGTTCCTGATCATCGCCGCCGTCGTGTTCTTCTTCGTCGTGCGCCCCATGAACCGGCTGATGGCGCGACTCAAGCGCGGCGACGAGCCCGAGGCGCCGTCGGCAGAGGTCGCGACGCTCATCGAGATCCGCGATCTGCTGGCCCGGCGCGGCGCGGGAGGCGTCTAGCGGCTCGCCATACTAGGCGGGTGCCCGAGCCGACCAGCACCCTGGAAGCGGTTCTGAAGCCCCTCCGGGAGGACCCTTCGCGCTCCGCCATCCTGCTCGACGTGGACGGCGTGCTGGCCCCGATCGTCGCCCACCCGGACGACGCCCACATGCCCGAGACGACCCGGCGGCCGCTGATCGAGGTCGCCAAGCGCTACGGCGTCGTCGCCTGCGTGTCCGGCCGCCGCGCCTCCGACGCGCGGCGGATCGTCTCGCTGGGCTCGATCGCCTACCTCGGCTCGCACGGATCCGAGGTGCTGCACCCCGGCTCGATCAAGCCGGAGATGGACCGGGAGCTGCAGGCCTGGACGCGGCGCGTGCAGGACTTCGCGCACGACGCGTACGGCGACGAGCTGCGCCAGCTGCGCGTGCGGCTGGAGGACAAGGAGGCGATCGCCGCGCTGCACTGGCGCGGGGTACCCGACGAGGAGGACGCCGAGCAGGCCATCCGCGAGGTGGCGGCCCGCGCCGAGGAGGCCGGGTTCACGACACACTGGGGCCGCAAGGTGCTCGAGATCCGCCCGCCGGTGCGGATCGACAAGGGCGCCGGGATCATCTCGCTGCTGCGCGACGCCGATCTCGTCGCCGCGTTGTACGTCGGCGACGACGTGACGGACCTCGACGCGTTCCACGGGCTCGACGAACTGGTCGAGAAGGGACGGCTCGGGACGGCGGTCAAGATCGGCGTGCGCTCCGACGAGGGCCCTGCGCAGCTCGCCGAGGAGGCGGACTGGATGGTCGAGGGCACGGACGGCGTACGCGAGCTGCTCCGCGCCCTGCTCGGTTGAGCCGCCCGTGCGCTTCGGGGACTTCCTCAAGGCCACGGTCCTGCTGAGCGCCGGCTGCGCGA
>Ga0126315_10000933_pt1 | contig 10765 bp, 8 predicted proteins | sample Plot106_FD_92534 | JGI IMG/M metagenome (GOLD analysis project Ga0126315, IMG submission 92534) | Serpentine soil microbial communities from UC McLaughlin Reserve, CA, USA - Plot106 | ecosystem: Environmental > Terrestrial > Soil > Grasslands | place: USA: UC McLaughlin Reserve, Lake County...
CGCCATCCACCACGTGGCTCTCCACCGGCTGGCGGCCGCGCGGCAGCTCGCGGATGACGGTGGCGTCGAGGTCGCCGTACGCGGTGAGCGACAGCGTGCGCGGGATCGGCGTGGCGGTCATGTGGAGCGCGTGCGGGGCGAGGCCGTCGGGCGCCTTGCGATCGAGCGCGGCGCGCTGGCGCACGCCGAAGCGGTGCTGCTCGTCCACGACCACGACCGCGAGGTCGCGGAACTCCACCGCGTCCTCGATCAGCGCATGCGTGCCCACGACCAGCTGGAGCTGACCGCTCGCGAGCCGGTCGAGCAGCTCGCGCCGCCGCGCCGCGGTCGTGGACCCGGTGAGCAGCTCCACCGGCATGTGCCCGCCGAGCAGCGCGTCGAGCGTGCGGTGATGCTGCTCGGCCAGCGTCTCGGTGGGAGCCATGAGGGCGGCCTGGGCGCCGTTCTCGACGGCTCGGAGCATGGCGGCCAATGCGATTACGGTCTTGCCGCTTCCCACCTCACCCATCAGGAGCCGCTGCATCGGCCGGTCGCGGCCGAGGTCGGCGTCGATCTCCTCGATCGCGTGTACCTGGTCACCTGTCAGCTCGAACGGCAGCGACCATCGCCACCGGTCCACCACCACGCCACGCGCCGCGAGCGATCGCGCCTTCCGCCCCTCGCGCCGGGCGCGCCGGCGGCCCGCGACCGCGAGCTGCAGCAGGAACAGCTCCTCGAAGGCGAGCCTGCGGCGCGCCTCCTGCGCGTCCTCCTCCGTGTCCGGGAAGTGCACGGCGTCGAGCACCGCGGGGCGCTCCGGCAGGCCCTCCTCCACCCGCAGGCGCGCGGGCAGCGGCTCGACCGCGGCACGCGCCAGCGGCCGCGCGTCGCTGACGAGCGCGCGCAACCGATCCGGAGTGATGCCCTTGGTGGCCGGATGAACCGGCACCCGCCCGAGCGTGTGAACGGGCGCGTTCCCGTTCGCGAGGAGCTCGTGGTTCTTGACCCAGAACTGGTTGCGCCGGCGAAGCTTCCCGTGGAGGAGCACGTGCGTGCCCTCGGTGAGCTCCCGCGCGATCCAGGGCTGGTTGAACCAGACGGCGACCAATGGCCCGGACTCGTCGAACACCCGCGCCTCGACACGCTTTTGGCGGCGATTTCGCATCGGCCTTACGGACACCGACCGCACCGTTACTGCGACGGTTCCCTCCTGGCCAATCGCGAGCTCGGCGGTGGGGTGAAGCTCACGGTTGCTGTGCGAATGCGGGAAGTGCTCGAGCAGGTCGCCCGCGGTCTCGATCCCGAGGGCCTCGAGGCCGTCGAGCGGCTCGGCGAGCAGGCTCGGCCGCGGATACGAGCGGATCGCGGCCGACTCGGGGCTCAGGGACTCAGTGGAGGCGAAGCGGCGCAGCACTCAGGCAATGATGGCCTCTGACCCGGGCGGGTTCGTGGCGCCGGCGGTCTGCGCGACGAAGTGCTTGCTCAGCATCGTCTCCTGGCCCTGGTAGTTCGAGCCCACGTCCTCGCCGTACAGCTTCTCCGGGCGCTCGGTCATTCGCTCGAAGGCGAGCTTGCAGATGGGCTGGCCGTCCTCGACCATGAACGGCACGTCGCGCGCCCTCACCTCGAGCGCCGCGCGCGACCCCGGCCGCGAGCCGTGCGCGTCGTATCCGAACCCCGGGTCGAAGAAGCCCGCGTAGTGGGTGCGGAGCTCGCCCGCGGTCGGGTCGTAGGCCATCATCTCGGCGGCGTACTCCGGTGGCACGGACACTCCCTCCGCCGACAGCAGCAGGTAGAAGACCTCCGGGTCGAGCACGATCCGGCCGCCCTCCTCGGGATAGACCGGCTCCCAGTAGTCGCGCCAGTCGTAGTGGCGGATCTTCGTCATGTCCACGCGGTGGCTGTGGCGCTTCGCGCGGTAGCCGACCACGCGGTCGCGCGGGCCCTTCAGGTCCAGGCCGAGGAAGAGCCCGTCGGCCACCGCGATCTCCTCGGCCGGCACCGGCTCCTCGCCGCGGTAGAGCAGCGGCACGTCCGCGTGGATCTCGCGCAGCTCCGCGTCGCTCACGCGCGCGTCGCCCTCCACGAGCCGCAGCTGGTTGAGGCTGAGCAGCTCCTCGACGCGTACCGCGAACGAGCGCGGCACCACCTCGAGGTAGAGCTTCCCGTCGTAGCCGGCCGGGATCTCGTCGAAGCGGTTGTTGCGGTCGGTGATCACGCGGGTGAACACGTCGAGCCGGCCGGTCGAGCTCTTCGGGTTCGCCTTGGCGCGCACCTCCGCGGGCAGGCGAACCTCCTCGACCAGCTCGATCACGTACGGCCGGTCGCGCTCGAGCTGGGCGCCGTCGCGGATGTCGAGCTCCTCCTGCGCGAGATCTTGGACCCGGTCCATCACGGTCGAGGCCGTGTCGGGCAGGAAGCTGCACCGCAGTGCCCAGGCGCGCGCGCCGAGCCGCAGGTCCATGCTCGCCGGCTGGATGCTCGAGTCCGGGATCCGGTACTTCTCCGAGGTGATCCAGCCGGCCGTGAGCGCGTCAGCCAGCCCCTGTCCCGGGACGATCCCCGTCATTCCGCGCACAGTAGCCACCACCAGGCGGGCTGCCCGCCCTCGTGGTACTCCAGCTCCACGCCGTCCGGCACGCGCGCCTGCACGTCGTCCTGGCCGAGCGGCGGCGCCTCACCCGCGATGCAGGTGAGCAGCTCCGCGCCGTCGACTAGCTGGTCGAGGGTCGCCGCGAGCGTGGCGGCCGGCTCGCCCCACGCCACCAGCTCGCCGCCGGCGTAGCCCACGGCGTCGCCGGCCATGAAGCGGCCCTGCACGTCGTCGCGGGCCGCGGGAGCAACGCCGCCGATGCGAAGCGCGTGCGCAGCGCTCGAGACGGCGGCGGCGTTCTGCTCCGCCACCTTCCCGGGGTCGAATGCCAGCAGGGCGGCGAGCCCCTCCTGCGGCGCCGTCGTGGGCACCACCGCAGCCGGCTTCTCGGACAGCTCGCACGCGCGCTCCGCCGCGAGGATCACGTTCGGGCTGTTCGGCAGCACGACCACCTCGGCGCCCGGCGCGGCGTGGATACCCGCCAGCAGCTCGTAGGTCGAGGGGTTCATCGTGGGGCCGCCGTCGACGACGAGCACGCCGAGCTCCTCGTACAGCATCTTGACTCCCTCGCCGCTCGCGACGGCCACCACGGCCGAGGTGGCGAGCTCGGCCGGCTGCGCCTCCCCCGACAGCCGCGCGGTGCGGTCGGCCACCTGCTCGTGCATGTCGGCGACGTCGAAGCGCGACACCTCCCCGGCGTCCGCGAACACCGCCGCCGCGGCGTCCGGGTCGTCCGTGTGCACGTGGACGCGCAGCGTACGGTCGTCGCCCACCACCAGCACCGAGTCGCCGAGCTTCTCCAGCTCGGGGACGAACGCGCGCGAGTCGAGGCTCTGCCCGGTGACGGCGAAGTTGGTGCAGTAGCGGAAGCTCGACGACTCGTGCTCGGGCCGGTGGAGGGCCGCGGGCGCGTACTGGTGCTCGAGCTCGGGCGCCGACATCCCGCGCAGCGCCGCGAGGCACCCGGCGATGATCACGGTGAGCCCGTAGGCGCCGGCGTCCACCACGCCGGCCTCGCGCAGCACCGCCAGCTGCTCCGGGCCGCGCTCCACCGCCTCCTTGCCCGCCTCGAGCGCGTTCTCGAGCACCTGGGCCAGCAGCTCGTCCTGCTCCACCGCGCTGGCCTCCGCGCCGAGCCGCTGAGTGTCCATGTGCGCGAGGTCGTGCGCCACGCGGCTCGCCATCGCGCGGACGGCCGTGAGCATCGTGCCCTCGGCGGGATCGCGCACCGAGGCATACGCCGCGTCCGCGGCGCGCGCGAACGCGGCCGACACGAGCACCGGATCCACCAGCTCGCCGGGCCGCGACGCCAGCTCCTCGGCCGCGCCGCGCACCACCTGCGACAGGATCACGCCGCTGTTGCCGCGCGCGCCGAGCAGCGCCGCGCGCGCCACCGCGCTCACGATCTCGTCGCGGCCGGCCGACTCGAGCGCCGAGTCGTCCAGCTTCGCCAGCTCCTCGACGACCGCACGCATCGTGAGCGCCATGTTGTCGCCGGTGTCGCCGTCCGCGACGGGGAAGACGTTGAGGTCGTTGACCTCCTGGCGGCGGTTCTCCAGCTCGAGAAGCGCGGCCGCCACGACCCGCTTGAAGCGGATCAGGCTGTGGTCGGCTGGCACGGAGACCTTTTTACACGAAGGCGCGGCTTAAGCGGCTTTCGTGATCTTGCCCGCCTTGAGGCAGCGCGTGCAGACGTACTCGCGCCGGGGAGTGCCTCCGACGTCGATGCGGACCTTCTGGAGGTTCGGGTTGAAGCGGCGCTTCGTCGCAACCATCGAATGGCTGCGGCTGTGCCCGAACGCAGGGCCCTTTCCGCACGAGTAACAGACCTTTGCCACGGCGCGTCAGGGTAGCAGCGAGTCGCGGGCCGCCAGGAGCGCCGAGTCGATCGCGTCGCGGCTCACGTCGAGGTGCGTCACCGCGCGAACGCGGCCGTCGGGAGTGCCGCTCAGCTGCACGTCGCGCTCGGCCATCCGCTGCACGAAGCCCTCCGGCGCGCTGAAGATGACGATGTTCGTCTCGGGTGAGATCACGTCGCAGCCCAGCTCGAGCAGGCCCTCGGCCAGCACGCGCGCGTTGTCGTGGTCGTCGGCGAGCCGCTCGACGTGATGGTCGAGCGAGTACAGGCACCCGGCCGCCACGATCCCGGACTGACGGAACGCCCCGCCCCACTGCTGCTTCCAGCGCCAGGCCTCGTCGATCAGCTCGCGTGAACCGGCGAGCACCGCGCCCACCGGCGCGCCGAGCCCCTTCGTGAAGTCGAGCCAGGCGGTGTCGAAGCCGCCGGCGAACTGCGCGGCGCTCGTCCCGGACGCCACCACCGCGTTCATCAGCCGCGCGCCGTCCAGGTGCGCACGCAGGCCGTTCAGCCGCGTCACCTCGAGCACCGACTGGACCTGCGCGAGCGACCACACGCGCCCGCCGCCCATGTTGGTCGTCTGCTCGACGGACACCACGCGCGAGCGCGGCAGGTAGCGGTTCGACGGATCCCGGATCGCCGCCTCCACCTGCTGCGCCGTGAAGATCCCGCCGTCGCCGTCGAGCGCGTGGATCATCAGCTGCGAGTTCTGCGCCGGCCCGCCGGCCTCGGCGATGATCGGGTGCGCGGTGCGGTCGAGGATCAGCTCGTCGCCGCCCGGCCGCGCGTGTAGCCGGAACGAGATCTGGTTGCACATCGTGCCGCTCGGGAGGAACAGCGCGGCCTCGTGACCGAGCAGCTCCGCCACCCGCTCCTGCAGCCGGTTCGTCGTGGGGTCGGCGAGCCGCTGCTCGTCGGCCACCTCCGCCGACGCGATCGCCCTCCGCATCGCCTCGGTGGGCTTCGTCTGGGTGTCGCTGTAGAGGTTGATCACGGGCCGCCGCAGACTAGCGGCGCCCGGCCTGTCTCCGGACCACCTTGAACCCCAGCCGGCGCGGCTTCGACCTGTTCTTTGCCCTGTCGGTCGCGACCAGCACGGCTCGGTACCTCGCTCGCTTCAGCGCCTTCCGTCGCAGCCGCCCGCTGAACGCCACACGCTTCGGCTTCGTGGACGCGCGGCGCTTCAGCGTCCCGACGGTCTTCCACTTCCGGCCGCGCTTGCGCTGGATGGCGATCCGCGCGGTGGCCGCCTCGCTCAGCCGGAAGCGGAACGTGGTGCCGACCGGCACGCGGCGGGCGCCCGACAGCGCTGTCGGCTTCGCGCCCACCGCGAACAGGCGGTGGCTCATGCCGAAGGAGAGGATGCGCGGCGGGATCCTCCTCACCTGGACCGGCGCGGACTGCGTCGCGGTGTTGCCCTCGGCATCGGTGGCGGTCAGGGTGGCGGTGAACGTGCCCGTTCGCGAATAGGCGTGGGTCGCGGAGGGGCCCGGAGCCGAGGAGCCGTCGCCGAACTGCCACTCCGCCGTAAAGGGGCTCCACACGTCGCTCACCGCCGGGGCGAACGCGAGCGAGTCGCCGGGCTCGCCCAGCGTCGGCACGCCCAGGTTGGCGATCGACGGCGCGACCGAGTCGTTCACGATCGCCTCGATCGTCCTGACCGGCCCCGGAGTCAAGCGCTCGATCGCCACCACGGCGTGACCCATGCCGTCCACGGCCGTCGCCTCAGCAGTGACCTGCACGAACGCGCCGGTCCCGAGCTCGTGCGCGGGTCCGAACGTCCCCGCGCGCGCGAAGCTGGCGTCGGCTGCGCTGTTCAGGCCGCTGCCGCGTCGCCACGCGGCCACTGCATCACCCGTTGATCCGATTGCGCCGACCGGGACCAACACCTCGCCGGAGGCGAGCGGCTGGGTCGTCCCGCACGGCCCGGCCGGCGGCCGCACACAGGCCTCGATGATTCGGTTGACCGTCGAGCCGCCGCGTGTCCACACCGCCAGCGACGTGCCGCCGGCGTTCACGTCGAACGCCACGTTGAACGCACCGTTCTCCTGGAGCGGCACGACGGTCTCGGTCCCGGGGTCGAAGCCGCTGCCCGGTGCAGACCCGCCTCCGGGCGGTCGCGACCGCAGCAGCAGCTCGGATTGAGCGGGCGGGGGGCTCTCGATCAGGCGTACGTACGCGACCCTGAAGGTCCCCCCTGCGTCGACACCGGACGAGGCCGGCCCGACGCGGACGTCGGGGGCGGGATCCCCGCTGTTCCCCGTCGCGGTGGCCACGTCCTCCGGCGCGCCGAAGGCGGTCCCGGCCCCCGGTGGCCGGACGGCGGCCTTCACCGCGCTCGCCGAGCTCGCCGGAGCCGCCATGTGGGCCATGAACCTCGTCCAGGTCGCGTAGAACGTGCCCGCGGCGTCAACGTCGAGGTCGACCGGACCGAACGAGAACAGGTCGTCCGCGTCGTTGGTCCCCTCGTCCAGGACCCCGCCGGCCTGGAGCAGCCCCGACGTCGCGCGCGTCAGCGCGCGGACCCGGAAGTGCGGGTAGATGTCGGGCGAGACGCCCTCTGCCGCGTTGGTGAGCACGAGCGCCGCGGGCTCGCCCGCGGCCGACATCCTCAGAGCGAATGCCGACGCGTTCTCGCCCGCGGGCAGGTCCACCGGATGCACCGCGCCGAACGCCGCCGCGCCCGCCGGACGGGTTGCCCACTGGAAATCGCCTGCCCGGATCCACATGAGAAAAGCGTTCCCCTGGGCGTCGAGCGCGACCTGCGGCGTCGTGGTGTTCTGCCCGGCGTCCGACAAGATCTGCGGCTGCTCGAACTGGCCTCCGGGGGCGCGCGCCGTCACCTCGATGCGGGTGTTGGTCCCGTCGCTGCGCGCCCATGTCGCGAGCATCCGCCCATCGGGCGCCAGCGCTATGGCGGGCCACACCGCCTGCCGGTCCGGCGCCGACAGCGGCTGGTTGGGCAGCCATCCCGCCGAAGCCGACGGTGCGAGCACCGCCGCGCAAGCGGCGATCGCGAGTCCGCACCGGACGAGCATCAGGCGACGTTACGCGTGCTTTGGCGCGCGCGCAAGCGGCGGGTCAGCCGGGGAGCTCGCGGCGCAGCGCCGCCATGCGGAGCACCGCGTGGGCCGCGTCCTCGCCCTGGTGGCGCTTGCCCCCGCCGGTGCGGGCGAGCGCCTGGTCCATGTTGTCGACGGTGAGGACGCCGAACGAGCACGGCACGCCCGTGTCGAGCGCGACGCGGGTGATGCCGCTCGCCGCCTCGGTACAGACGAAGTCGTAGTGGTCGGTCTCGCCGCGGATCACCGCGCCGAGGCAGGCCACGCCGGCGTAGCGGCCGGAGTCGGCGCAGTAGCGGGCGGCCAGCGGCAGCTCGAACGCGCCGGGCACGTCGTGCACCTCGACGCTCGCGCCGGCCTCCTCGAACACGCGCGTGGCTCCCTCCACGAGCCGCTCCGCCAGCTCCTCGTAGAAGCGGCCGACGCAGGCCGCGAAGACGTCAGCCACGATGGCGGCGCGGCGCCGGGCCCTCGCCGTACGGGTCTGTTCCCTCCGCCAGCGCGCGCTCGCGGTCCTGCACGCGCTCCTCGTGGATCATCTCCTCGTCGAGCGCCAGGCCCTGGTGGTGCAGCATGTGGCCGAGCCGCTGCTTCTTCGCGCGCAGGTACTCGCGGTTGTGCTCGCCGGGCGCGTGCTCGATCGGCACCTGGTCGGTCACCGTCAGGCCGTAGCCCTCCAGGCCCACGATCTTCTTCGGGTTGTTGGTGAGCAGCCGGATCGAGGTGAGCCCGAGGTCCACCAGGATCTGGGCACCGATCCCGTAGTCGCGCAGGTCGGCGGGCAGGCCCAGCTCGATGTTGGCGTCCACGGTGTCGAGGCCGGTCTCCTGGAGCTTGTAGGCGCGCAGCTTGTTGAGCAGGCCGATGCCGCGACCCTCCTGCGCGAGGTAGAGCAGCACGCCGCGGCCCTCCTCCTCGATCCGCGCGAGCGCGTCCTCGAGCTGCTGGCCGCAGTCACAGCGGAGCGAGTGGAACACGTCGCCGGTGAGGCACTCGGAGTGGACGCGGACGAGCACGTCGTCCTCGCCCGAGATGTCGCCCTTCACCATCGCCACGTGGTGCTTATCGTCCACGAGCGAGCGGAAGCCCACCACCTGGAAGTCGCCGAACTTCGTGGGCAGCTGCGCCTCCACCACGCGCTCGATCAGCTTGTCGTGCTGGCGCCGGTAGGCGATCAGGTCGGCGACGGTGATCATCTTCAGCCCGTGCTTCGCGCAGTAGCGCTCGAGGTCGGGCACGCGCGCCATCGTGCCGTCGTCGTTCATCACCTCGCAGATCACGCCGGACGGGTTCAGCCCGGCGAGCCGGGCGAGGTCCACGGCCGCCTCGGTCTGGCCGGTGCGCTCGAGCACCCCGCCCTCCTTCGCCTTGAGCGGGAAGATGTGGCCCGGCTGGACGAGGTCGTGCGGGCGGCTGCTCGGGTCGATCGCCACCTGCACCGTGTGCGCGCGGTCGTGCGCCGAGATGCCGGTGGTGATCCCCTCGCGCGCCTCGATCGAGACCGTGAACGCGGTCTGGAAGGGCGACTCGTTCTTCGCCGCCATCAGGTCGAGGCCCAGCTCGTCGCAGCGCTCGCCGGTGAGCGCGAGGCAGATCAGGCCGCGCCCGTGCGTCGCCATGAAGTTGATCGCGTCGGGCGTGACGAACTGCGCCGCCATCGTGAGGTCGCCCTCGTTCTCGCGGTCCTCGGCGTCGCAGACCACGACCATCCTGCCCTCGCGGATGTCCTCGATGGCCGCCTCGACCGGGCTGAAGGGTGGGTTCGTCATCGGGTGCTCAGCTTCTCCACGTATTTGGCGAGGACGTCCACCTCGAGGTTCAGGGACCGCCCCGGGGCGGCCGCCCCGAGCGTGGTGCGCTCGAGCGTCTCAGGGATCAGCGACACCTCGAAAGCCTGGTCGTCCACTGCTGAAACGGTAAGGGACACGCCGTCCACGGCGATGGAGCCCTTCTCGACGACGTAGCGGAGCAGCTCCGGCGCGGCCCCGATCCGGACCACGCGCGAGTTGCCCTCCTCGGTCACGGACTCCACCGTCCCGGTCCCGTCGACGTGGCCCTGCACCATGTGGCCCCCTAGCCGGTCGGCGGCCCGCAGCGGCAGCTCCAGGTTCACCTCGTCGCCGATCTGGAGCGGCGCGAGCGAGGTGCGGCGGAGCGTCTCGGGCATGACCTCAGCCGCGAACGTGCCGTTGTCGCGCTCGGTGGTGGTGAGGCACACGCCGTTCACGGCGATCGAGTCGCCGGGCTTCAGCTCGTCCGCGAGCGCGGTCTCGACCTCCACGCGGCCGTGCGCCAGCCCGCGGACCACGCCCTTGGCGGCCACCAGTCCGGTGAACACCTCACCACTCCTTGAAGCGGGCGATCACGAGCACGTCGTCCTCGATCCGCTCGGTCTCGATCGCGAGCGCGCGCGAGCCGGCGGCAATCTCCCCCACGCCGATCCCCTCGACGGCGGTCTTCGCGGTGGCGCCGCCCAGCATGAGCGGCGCGATGAACATGCGCGCCTCGTCGATCTCGCCCGCCTCGAGGAACGCGCCCGCCAGGTGCGGGCCGCCCTCGAGCAGGAGCGACTGGATCTCGCGCGCGCCGAGTTCGTCGAGGGCGTTCTCGACGCGGGCCGCCTCGTTCTCGCCCGTGGCGATGATCACGTCCACGCCGGCGGACTCGAGCGCCTGCACCGAGGTGCGCGAGGCGGCGCGCGAGCACACGACGATCAGCGGCAGGTCGGCCACGGCCCGCACGAGCTGGGAGTCGAGCGGCAGGCGGCCCTCCGAGTCGAACACGACGCGGCGGGGCTGGCGCGCCACCCCCTCGATGCGGGCGGTCAGGCGCGGGTCGTCCATGAGCGCGGTGCCGATGCCGACGGCCACGGCATCCGACTCGGCGCGCCAGCGATGCGCGCGTGCGCGGCTCGCCTCGCCGGAGATCCACTGAGAGTCGCCGGTGCGGGTTGCGACCTTGCCGTCGAGCGTCATCCCGGACTTGAGGATCACGAGCGGCCGGCCGGTGCGCGCGTGCTTGCGGAACGGCTGGTTCAGGATGCGCGCCGTCTCGCCGATGTGGCCGTCCACGAAGTCCACGCGGAGGCCCTCGTCGCGCAGGATGCCCGGACCGCGGCCGGCGGCCTTGGGCGTGGGGTCGTCGGAGGCGATCACGACGCGGGAGATGCCGGCGGAGATGATCGCGTCGGTGCACGGAGGCGTGCGGCCGTGGTGGCAGCACGGCTCGAGCGAGACGTACATCGTCGCCCCCGCGGTGTTGCCGGCGGCCGCC
>Ga0126315_10000935_pt1 | contig 10757 bp, 4 predicted proteins | sample Plot106_FD_92534 | JGI IMG/M metagenome (GOLD analysis project Ga0126315, IMG submission 92534) | Serpentine soil microbial communities from UC McLaughlin Reserve, CA, USA - Plot106 | ecosystem: Environmental > Terrestrial > Soil > Grasslands | place: USA: UC McLaughlin Reserve, Lake County...
GTGGCAAAATAATATTCCACCAAACTTTGCGCGAGTCTGCACCCAGTGAGCGCGCGGCCTGTTCGAGTTTTGGATCAAGGCCGGATAAACCATTCCCGACAATGCGAATGATGATCGTCGTATTATAAAAAACATGAGCAGTGAGAATAGCAGTTAATGTGCCGATAAAGTTGAAAGAAAAAAGAGGAAAGAGATAAGAGATCAAACCGCGCGGTACAAGCAATGCATTGAATCCCGCTGCAACAACTACTGTGGGAAGCATGAAGGGAACGGCAGTCAAGGCGCGCAACAGGGATTTACCACGAAATTCATAGCGTGCGAAAAGATAGGCAGAAGGAAGACCGAGCAGGATGGTGAGAAGGGTGGAAAGGGTTGCCTGGTAGAAAGTGAAACTCAGTGCGGAATAAGCAATTTGTAAATTTTCGGATGTGAGGGCTGAGGCATTAAGCGTAAGGGCAAAGATTCGTGATAGGGGAAAGAAAAAAAAGACTGTGAGGAAAGTGAGAGGAAAAAGCCAGAGAAAGAAGCAACTCTTTAACCGTGAAGATCCAAGAGTATTAAGAGAGAATCTCCGGGTCTCCGGGTCTCTGTGATTAATTGTTTCATTCATATTGTTACTTTAGCACAAGATCTGTCCACTCTTGAATCCAGCGGTCGCGGTTTGCGGCAATTTCTTCAGGAGCTAGGGTCGCAGGCTGGCTTGGCACTTGAGCATATTTCACGAACTCCTCAGGGAGCGCGGCGTCTGGATTTACAGGATAAACGAACATTTGCAATGGCATATCTTCCTGAAATTGTTTGCTCAGCATGAAGTCTACAAACCTCTCTGCCAGGGCACGCTGCCGAGCTTGCGAGGTCCCTTTGAGGATGCCGACAAATTCGATTTGACGGAAGCAGGTATCCGGTCCAAGAATGGAGGCTGTCGGGGCGTCATCCAGCGGTGTCTCTGAAAAGATTACTTCCGCAGCTGGGGATGTCCCGTAGGAGACAACCATCGGTTGCGGGCCATGACCTGAAGAGCCACTGAAGTTGGTGTAATAAGCCGTCTCCCAGCCATCTACCACAACCACATCATTCTCTTTGAGCGCACTCCAGAAATCAAGATAAGAATCTTCAAAGTGCGCGATAGTTGCGAGCAGAAATGCCAGGCCCGTGGACGAGGTGGCGGGGTTTTCAACCACGAGCAAGCCGGAATATCCAGGCTTTGTGAGATCTTCAAGGCTTAGCGGGACGGGTAAATTATTTCCAGCAAAATAAGCCTTGTCGTAATTAATACATACATCGCCATAGTCTATAGGCGTAGCCTGATGAGTTGAATCCAATTTGAATGTATCATCAATATCAGCAAGCATGGGCGACTCATAAGAGTCGAAAATATCAGCCTCAAGAGCGCGAGATAGAAAAGTGTTATCCACCCCAAAGAGAACGTCTGCCAAAGGCGCGTCCCGCGTAAGAATAGTCCTGTTGAGAACCGCACCCGCATCGCCGCTCTGCAAAAACACAACTTTCGCATTGTTCTCTTCTTCAAACGATTTGATCACCTCTTCACTTATCGCAAAGGAGTCGTGGGTCATGATTGTCAGAGTTTGAGGTTCACTCGATTGGGTTGCAGTTGCTGGAGAGGAGCACGCTGAGATAAGAAAGAGGAAAGAAGTAAGAAATAGCGTTAGTTTTTTCATGGATACCTTTTAAGCTATGATTGGCGGCGATGAATGATAAGTAACAATCCTGATCCAATTGAAATGGACACATTATCACCAAGCATTTCGTTGCTGATGCCGCGCGTTTTGTCTGGATAAAGCGTTTCACGATTCAAGGACCATCGTAGCCCTTGCGTTTGGATGCCTTGGACCGGTCCCCCCCACGGGATCAGTGAGAGGAGATCTCCGCTTCTTCCATGGACTTCGACCTGCTCCCGGCAAAAGAAGATTTCCTCCACCCCGTCGTCGAAGCGCGTGTTGAATGCCGAAAGCCGAGGATCGCTGAGCAACGCAAGGTTGCCGAGAGTGTGATCGAGTCGTCCACCAAGGACGGCGATAACGAGGATTTCTTTTGGTTCAAGTTCAATTGCACGTAGGATGGCAAGTTCAAGATCGGTCTCATTTTTATCGTGAGGATACAACTCAATCGGAATACCGGCCTCTTTGAGTTTTTGCCATTGTCCTTTTTTCAGCGAATCCATGTCGCCAATCACGAGGTTTGGCTGTAGACCCGATGCCAGCGTATGACGCGTCCCGCCGTCCGCGCAGATAATATAGTCATCGCTCCGTATAAGGAGGCGAGCTTTGTTGAGGTCAGGAAGTTCGCCATTGGAAAAGATGATGATACGTTGCATAATTTTTGAACCATGCAGAAAGTACGCTTGCACCTGCCCCGGGAGCAAGGGCCGGGGAGTGCAGGTGAGAACTTGAAGGCATTAAAAATCCTCCATGGGCGGAGGATGGTTGTGGACAAAAAGGTTATATTCCCTCCGCCAGTATGACCTGGATCAGGTGTTGCGGGTCGAGCGTTTTACGCTCCTCTCAGCCTGTTGTTGAGCAGGCTCCCCGTTCAATTATTTACAAATATACTCTAATTTTTCAGACTGTCAATCTCATGGAAGCAAACGGCGGCTGGAGCAGAGGTTAACGAACGCGGCGTCTCCATTCTTCCTTCATCTGCAACTCGCGCGGGCTCAGTCCCTGATCTAATGCCAGAAAATCAGTCAGCAAGCGGTTGAATTTCACCGTCTCATCTATCATTGGAAAATGACCAGAGCCTTCCAGCACAATCTGATGCGTCATCGTGGTAAGAGAGAAGTCTTCGCTTGGAATGATGATTGCTGGATCTTTTTCCCCATATACAAGTAAGCAAGGAATCGCGGATGGCTCAGGGTTAGAATCAAGATTATGTTTCTCCAAATTACGATATTTGATATAAGGATTGTTCGCTTGCAATCCAACCAGGGAGGCGGTAATAGCCTGACCATCGGCTTTGGTGGCATCTGACAAGGCCGTAATAGCTTCTGGAGTACGGCTGGATAGCCAGTCAGTGAGCTCAGCCGGTGGAGTCGTACGTAAGCGGGTGTGAACTGCTTCGTAAGCCAGCGGACAACTAACAGCCATCACACGATCCACGCTTTTCGGAAAGCGGGTTGCAAAGGTTATTCCAACCAAAGCCCCTAATCCATGACCAACGAGGGCGATCTTGCCAATACCCATTTCCATGAGAAAGCGCTCCAGAAGGGAGGATTGTTGTTCTAGAGAATAATTCAGAGCGTTGCGGGCAGTTTCCCCAAAGCCCCACAGATCCAACGCGTAGGCGCGATAAGATGTCGAGGTGACCTGCATGGAGGCAATCCAATACCGCCACGAGCCGACCCATCCATGCAGAAAGATGACAGGACGGCCGCGTCCTAACACCTCGTAATGCACTATGGAGCTATCAATGAGAATCGCGCTCAATTTATTTCCCGAATTTCGCCAGGATGGCTTTCACACGTGAGGTCAATTGATCAGGCGCGAATGGCTTGAGTAGATAGTCCTCCGCACCCGAAGACAGCCCCTGTTGAATCTCGTTCTCCTGCCCTTTTGCAGAAAGGAAAACCACGGGGATATCCTTCAAGTCTGGATCTGCTTTCAAGATCTTACAGGCTTCATAACCGGTCATGCGTGGCATGCGGACATCCATAAGGATGAGATCCGGGTTTACTCGTGGCGCGAGTTCAACTGCCTCCTCCCCGTTGCTTGCCGCGAAGACTTCATGACCTGCAAATCGCAATGTGAAAGCGACCAGATCCCGTATATCTCGTTCGTCTTCTGCAATTAAGATCTTTGCCATTCGAGCCTCATTGTCTTTCGTATACAGGCAGAGTAAAAGAGAAAGTTGTGCCATCCCCTGGTACACCGCTACTTTTCATCCAGATGCGGCCCTTATGCATTTCCACGAGCTGCTTGACGATCGAAAGTCCCAAGCCAGTCCCCGGCGTTGACAATATCATTGGATGTTCGCCTCGATAGAAGCGTTCGAACACACGATCTTGGTCATTCAGGGGGATACCAACACCATTATCCTGCACATCCACTTGCACCTCATGCCCACCATTCAGAGGATGGATATGCACGGTAATCGTCCCATTTTCAGGGGTATAGTTATATGCGTTATCCATCAGGTTCCCAAGAACCTGGCGCACTCGTTCCGAGTCTCCAAAGACGCGCGGCAATTTCTTGGGTGCCTCAAGCGAAAGAGCCATAGGTTTATTCTCTTCCTGGGAGCGCCTGAGAATATCTTCGATAGCATCTTCAGCCACCTCCCTCAGGTCAAGAGCCTGCGGCGAAAGCGTGACACGCCCAGCCTCAATGCGGGAAATATCCAACAAGTCGTTCACGAGAATGTTGAGTCTTTCCGTGTTGTTCTTGACTATATTCAGGAAGTGCCTTTGGTTCTCATCCAAAGCGCCTGCCGCGCCCATCAGCAGGACATCCACATATCCGCGGATGGATGTCATTGGTGTGCGAAGTTCGTGACTCACTGTCGCAACAAACTCGGACTTCAGTCTGTCCACCTCAACCTCATGCGTAATATCACGGAAAATGGACACTGTGCCCAGAAAGTCATTCTGGAATATCACGGGTGCAAGATGCACCAATACAATATGACCATTCTCCAGATCGATTTGTTCCGCAAACGTATCTCCTGGCTGATGTGCTATAGGCCATTCAGACCAATCGCGAATAGTCTGCATCCACGAGCCAGCCGACTTGCCAAATAATCCACCGAACACATCCAGCGATTGGCCAATGACTCGGCCAGCTTCCAAACCCAGGATGCGCTGTGCCGACTGGTTAAGGAAGGAAATACGATTGTTCGAACCTGTGACCAATACGCCATCTGCAACCGCTTCGAGAATAGCCTGCGAGCGGCTTGCATCTTCCTGCTCGCGGCGAAGCATACTGCCCAATCGTTCAGCCTGATCGCGAATCAGCTCATACAAATGTGCATTGTTGATAGCGACAGCTACCTGGCCTGCAATAGCTTTGACCATATTCAACAATTCACGACTAAAGTAATTTGGCTTGCGATGGTAAACCATCAATGCACCAATTACATCCTCCGCAACCAGCAATGGCATTGCAATTGCGCTGCGGTGCTCGCGTGAGGAGGAAGCTGTCTGAACCCAGCGAAAATCGTTAAGCAGGTCATGGACTAAGGCTGGCTCACGGTGTTCCACCACCCAGCCTGCCAGTCCTTCGCCTATCTTAAGTTTGAATCCGCGGCCTACTTCTGCTGCCTTCTCCGTGAGGTAGCCATAGCCTGCACGGTAATGTAGTAAATTATCCTCTGCATTAAGCAGCATGATCGTCCCCTGTTCGGCACTGATAGCATCATTAAGCAGAGCAAGTGTGCGATTCAAGGCACGGTCCAGGTCCAGGCTGGAAGATACTTCCGTAAGAATTCGCAGCAAAGTTTCAGTGTTCTGCTGTTCACGCTTTAACTGCGCGGTGCGTTCCACAACGCGTTCCTCAAGCTCAAATGCCAGACGCTGAGTCTCATTGAAGAGACGGCCATTTTGGATCGCAACAGCCGCCTGATTCGCCAGCGTGCTTAGGATCTGCAGGTCATCTTCTGTGTATACATTGGGTTGATAACTTTGCGCAGAAAGCATACCAACGGTTTTATTGCTTAGTGTCATGGGCACTGCCAGAATAGAAAGTGGTGTATCTGGCTTGCCATAAATGACACTGCCCATCTCATCCACGGCTTCAGCTCCATGCAAAAATAAAGGTTCACCAGATGCGATCACACGGCCGCTCAAGCCTTGGTCACGCGGGATGCGTGTGATAGGCGCACGCACCTCACCATCCACCAGATAAACACCCTCGATCTCATCGGTCTCCTCATCAAGCAGGCTGATCACAAACGACTCTACAGGCATGAGGCGCTGGGCTGCCCGGTGAACAGCAACATAGATCTGTTCAGGATCAAAATTCGCACCGACCTGATAACTCGCTTGGTTGAGGATGGAGAATCGTTCCGCAGTAGAGAGCGTGGATTGATACAAGCGGGCATTTTCCAAAGCAATGGACGCTTGATTAGTGAGCGTACGTGCCAGCTCGATCTCTGTAAGGCTAAAGCGGATGGATGCATTCTGGTGAAGGAAAATTAACGCACGCAAATTCGCTCCGCTTACCAAAGGCAATATAAGAAGTGATTTCGTTTCTTGGCCTAGAAAACTGCCGAGTGGAATTAGATCGCGTTCTGTATTGATGGCATCCGTCGCGAACACGCCCAGCGACTCTTTCAACCGATTGAAAATTGGTGCATCGGGCAAGCTCTGCGGAAGTGCAGCTTTTGTTTTTGGTAGTGAATGTTTCCAGACTGCATTCCCACGTTCAAAGACAACAACAGAAACGCGCGGAGCATTCAAGGCATCCATTAACTCCTGCGCGGTTAATTGCAGAATTTTCCCCTCGTCAAGCAAACCACCCAGGGCAGACGAGAAGCGGTTAAGAAGGGCCAAACGTTGAGAACGTTCATCCAGTTCCGTCGCGCGGCTGAGGCTGTCTTCAAACAACCTTGCATTTTCCAGGGCGACAGCTACCTGACTTGTGAACGTAGTACCCACCTGGACATGATCACGATCATAAAAATTTGCCTGCCACTTTTCAAGGGCTAAAACACCGATTACTTCATACTTGGAAATGAGAGGCAGCCCCAGCCAGGAAAGACGCGGTGCTTCCACGGATGGAAAGCGGGGATCCTGCCTTACATCACCAACCAGAATTCCTTGGTTTGTACGGATCATCTCATTGAACAAGGCGCTATCTTCCATTGCAATCGTCAAACCCAGGCGGCTTTCGGTATCTGGGAAACCACGCGCTGCAGCTACTCTAAGCCGACCTTTCTCACGCAGCCATAATGTGGCTGTATCGAAAGGAATGACAGGTTCAAGTTGATCAAGCAGCGATGCGACCAGTTCATCACTTTGCAAGCTGGCCGTGAGAGTGGTGGCAGCATTGGTCAAAGCTTCCAACTGGGCGGCCCGCTCCTGTGTCGTCTGAACCAATCGAACATTTTGGAGCGAAAGTCCGACCTGTTGTGAAAGCGAAAGGAGCAAGGTTTCATCTTGGGCAGTAAATGCAGCAGGCGTATTGAAATTATCCAACACCAGTACACCTACAGACTGTTCGCCCGATTGGATCGGGATTAGCAGACTTGAAACAGGCAAACGCCCGCCTGTTGCCTGGCGGTAGAGCAGTAATCCCTCTGTTGAGAAGGTATAGTCTCTTGTGAACTGGACCTCATCCACACGCATGGAATGCTTGGATTCAAATACTTGGCTCGGCAGCGACTCGCCTCCGTTATAAACGATACGTCTCATAGTTTCGTTGTCTGCATAGCCTGAAACTGCGACTGGCAACAATTGACTTGTATGCTCATTCCAGACTAGCACTACCCCTGCATGGGCTGAACTTAACGCGCGTCGCGCGCTCTCGAGCAAGGCTTGAACAATATGATCCGAATCCAAACCGCGCAATTGATGGCTGAAATCTAGCAGCAGATTTACTTCTTGCAGGCGGCGGCGCGTCTCATTGAGCAGGGATATGTTTTGCAGAATAACGGAGGTTTGCCGCGCGATCTGGTGATAGACTTGCAGATCTTCATCGGTAAACGTAGGCATCGGCTCAGGACTCGCAGCTAACATAGCTGCTACTGTCCTCTTTTCAATCTTGATCGGCAGGCATATCAGCGACTTTGCGCGTAAAGCAGTAAGAAGTGGCGTCTCGCGCCATTCCAAGTCTTCATCGAGATTCGAGATCAGGATCGCTTCGCCACTCTGCAAACAAGCCCGAAGCGGATTCCGTTGACCGAACAGTGCTTCCGGGCTGGTAGCACGTGGCACACTCCCTAGTACGTGTACTAGGCGCGGGCCCTCATTCGTCATCTCAGCCACCATCGCCACCGCCATGCCCAGCTGCGTTAGGGTCTCCCGTCCCAAGGCTTGTAGTGCTGAGGATGCATCCAATTGGCGACTTACAGATTCTGTAATAACAAGGCCCGCGCGTACACGCTGCCCTCTTTGATCAAGATTTTGAATTGCAATGGTCTGATCCAGGTCCTTGCGAAGCAGGATTGGTAAATCATTTTGTGTAAGACTGATTAGCCGCTGTTGCCTTTCCAGGCCCGCTGATAGAGAGTCGGCTTTTGTTCGCAATTCGATGAAGCGCGAGTGGTTGGATATGGCAAGTGAGGCCTGCGCGGCGAAAATTTCTAGCGCCTCGATCGTAGCAAAGTCGGGCCGCAGGCCATCACGTGGTGCATCCACACTGATTAAACCAAGAGGAGCGCCTTGATTATCATCCAATGGAATAATAAGGAAATCATCAGGATCCCAGGCATTCGGTGATTTCTCTGGCCGACCATCCAAGTCCAATGTAATCATGTGAACATCTGCCGGGATGATTGGAGCTTCGTCCACTGGGATGAAATAGGATCGGCTAATGCGGAATTCGGGTTTGAGCATCTGTTGAATACTAGTAAGAGGCTGTTTGCGTGACATCAACTCAACCAGGGTTTCGGGTGGAAAACCTACGCCTGTAATGCGGCGTAACAACCCGGTTTCCGGCTCATAAATACTTACGAGCACCGCCTGAAAAGGCGTAGCTTCGCGGATTCCATTCGCAATAGTGCGAAGCAACTGATCCAGAGGTTGCTCAAAATTCAAGGCATAGCTGACTTCGGTTAATTTTGTGAGTGTCTCAGCTCGACGGCGAAGAAGTTCAGAGTGCTGGCGTTGTTCGTGATAGCGTTGAATATTCCCGAGGGCGACCGCAGCCTGCGATGCAAGAGTTTGCGTGACTTCCAGTGACGCCCGATCAAAAAACCCGGCCTGGTTGGAATGCAGATGGATCAGCCCAGCTGTTTTGCCCTGATTAATGATCGGCACAACCATGGAGGAACGCACTCCCTCATGAATCGGAGCTTCGCCATTTGCCGAATAATCAGCCACTAGTTGCGGATCACTGGTTTCAATCGCTTTTTGATCGAGAGGTGAAAATGTTTCAGGAAGAGGACAGCCAATTGAAATGGCAACCGGCGGAGGATTGGATGCAACATTCGTGTCAAAGAGAAGAATAGATCCACACTCCGCGCGCGTCGTCCGTATACTCTCATCGCGCACTACCTCCAGTAGGGTTTTCAGATCGACCATGGAGTTCAATTCGCGGCTGACACGCGCGATGGAAGTCAGCTGTTCAACACGGCGACGTAGACTTTCGTCTGTCTGCGTAGAATGCGTAGCATCTTCTATGGCTGATGCTAACTGGCTTGCTGCAGTAGAGATCACTTGCAAATCGTACGTGTTGAAGAATTCAGATTTCTGGCTTCCTAACATCAATTCGCCAAGGCTCCGATCATGAACCACAAGTGGAACGACAATTGCTGAATCAACCTGAAGAGCCGTAACTAAAGGGCGGTAGACAGGCAGAATACGGCGGTCTGAGCTCAAATGACCGGAAAGATATGACTTTTGGCTTCCAGATACCGTGTATCGATACTGAGATTCCTCCGTATGCAAGCGTGCAAGCGCTGCTACAGAATTGGCAAGTGCACCAACCACAGATTCACGATGCAAGCGTAATTCGCCCACTTGTTCATGAAGCAGAAATATTGCCACAAGATCACTCTGAAAAAGACGAGCCAGTTCCTGGGCAGAGAAACGCAGGATTTCATCAAGAGTTGCGTTGGACGCTGCAAGGCTTGCAATGCGGCGTAATGCATCGGAACGTAAAGCGCGCTGACGGGATTTTTCAACAACAAAAGAATTCTCAATGATGCCCGCTGCCTGATCGGCAACTGTCTTCGCCAGCCGGACTTCGGTTTCAGGAAACTCAAGAAGAGATTGACGATGATTTGAAAGCTGCAGATAACCCATGAATCGTTCCCCTGATATAAGAGGCGCGAGGATCGATTCTCGTAGACTGGCTGCCTGTGCAAAGTTTTGTAGACCCATATCGCGCCACACCTGAGAATCTGCGGCATTGCGCGTTACAAGCAGCTCTCGGCCAGATAACAACTTTTCCGCCGCGCTGTCAGGCTGGATGGTGGTGCGATAAATCTCAACGATATGTTTGGGTAATCCCCGGAATGGAATTTGACCTTCCAGGGTTCGCTTGCTCTCGTCGTAGAGCAAAAACCCCAAAACTTCAACGGAAAAAAGCGGTGTGATTGTTTCAACAAGACGACCAAACAGGTTTGTATAATCTTTTACAGCGCCAAAGACTTGTGCGAGATTCGCGAGCCCACTTAACTCTGCAGAACGGCTTTGTTCACTGGCATATAACAGTGCATTACGCAGACTATATGCTGCCTGAGCAGAAACAAGTTGAATAAGATCCTGATCATGTTGACCTAGGACTCCAGGAGAAAGATGGCCTATCTCTAAAGTGCCAAGCATTTCATCATCAGCGATGAGTGGCATGCCCAGATAGGATTGCACGGGCGAACTATCAGGTAATTCAGACAAAGAGGTATCAGGAATGTGGATATCTGGAATGAGGAGAGGCTTTCGGCGAGCATTCAAGATACTTGTTAGTCCACCAAACTGGGAATGCGTTGCCCGAACCACACGTGATGAGCCAGAAGATTCCAAAGTATAAGGCGTAAGAACCTCCTGCGATGGATCCCAAAGTTTTATCTCCAACACATCCGCTGGGACGAGATGGGATATATTGAGCAAAATGGCATATAAAGTCTCGTCCAAATTAAGACTAGCGGAA
>Ga0126315_10000940_pt1 | contig 10752 bp, 11 predicted proteins | sample Plot106_FD_92534 | JGI IMG/M metagenome (GOLD analysis project Ga0126315, IMG submission 92534) | Serpentine soil microbial communities from UC McLaughlin Reserve, CA, USA - Plot106 | ecosystem: Environmental > Terrestrial > Soil > Grasslands | place: USA: UC McLaughlin Reserve, Lake County...
ACGGACCCCACGGACTGGGCGACCTGCGGCCGCCCGCCGGCGAGGAGGACTGCGACGTCGCGATCGTGGGCTCCGGCGCCGGCGGCGCCGCCTGCGCAGCGATCCTGGCTGAGGCAGGCCTCGACGTCGTCGTGCTGGAGGCGGGCGCATACATGGACAGCGCGAGCTATCCGGACGAGCCGCTCGCCGCCCTGCGCGCTCTCTACCGAGACGGCGGACTCACGATTGCGGAAGGCAGGCCGGCGATCCCGACCCCGGTCGGGCGCGCCGTGGGCGGCACCACGGTGATCAACTCGGGCACGTGCTTCCGAGCGCCGGACCACGTGCTCGCCGGCTGGCACGACGAGCACGGGATTCCCTGGGCCATCGAACTCGGCGGCGACTACTCCGAGGCCGAGGAGATCATGTGGGTCAGGCCCGTAGACCCCGAGCGCATGGGACGGAACGGGCAGCTCCTGCGCGAGGGCGCCGACGCCCTGGGTGTCAGCCACGAGCCGCTACGCCGCAACGCCGGAGGGTGCTTTCAGTGCAGCTCCTGCCCCTCGGGCTGCCGGCTCGACGCAAAGCGGGCCATGCACGTCTCATACCTGCCCCGCGCCGTCGCCGCCGGGGCGCGCGTTCGGGCTGGGGTGGACGCCCGCAGCATCTCGTTCGACGGCGGGCGCGCGACCGGAGTCGACTGCTTCGCGAGCATAAACGGCAGGCCGAGGCCGTTCCGGGTCCGCGCGCGGAAGGCTGTGGTCGTTGCGGGTGGGGCGTTCGGAACCCCCGAGCTCCTGCTGCGGTCCGGTTTTCGGGCTCCCAGCGGTGAGCTCGGGCGCAATCTCCGGATCCACCCGGCCTGTTGGGTGGGCGCCCGGTTCGACGAGGAGGTCCGCGGATGGGACGGCGTCATGCAGAGCTACGCCGTCACGGAATGGGAGCCCCAGGGCATCCTCATGGAGGCCACGTTCACGCCACTGGCCTTCGGCGCGCAGTGGCTGCCCGGTACCGGTCGGGCGCACCACGAGCGAGTCCGCGCCTACGACCACATCGCCTCGACCGGCGTCCATCTGTCCGATCGATCGTCGGGGCGCGTGGGCCTGGCGCGGGACGGCTCGCTGCGGGTCACATACCGGCTCAGGGGCGACGACGCGAGCCGCCTCGTGTTCGGCATCGCCCGTGCCGCTGACCTGCTGTACGCGGCCGGGGCGACGGAGGTCTACCCGCAGATCGCCGGGATCCCGGTCATCCCCAAGAACAAGGTCGCCGACCTCGAGTCCTCTCCCCCGCCGCCGTCGTCGCTTCGCCTCGAGGCGTTCCACCCCATGGGCACGGCGCGGATGGATGCCAACCCGGCCCGGGGCGTCACGGACACCGACGGTGCGGTACACGGCGCATCAGGACTCTACGTCGCCGACGGAAGCCTCCTGCCGAGCTCGATCGGCGTCAACCCGATGATGACCATCATCGCAATGGCCTCGCGCGTCGCCCGCCAGATGGCCGATCGCCTGGCGTAGCGCTCACGACACCGGGGCATCCCGCATCGCGACGACGGCCCGTGCCGTTGTCCGCGTGCTCTCCTCCACCGACAGCATGAGCCGGATGAACGCGGCGAAGGCGAGCATGCTCAGAACGATGAAGAAGACGTAGATCGCCCCCACGATGAGCACAAGGCCGCCGTTGTCCGTCGATGTCGCGCTCACGATGACACCAATCCCTCCGATCCCGGCGATCACCCAGGCGAGCACCTGGTAGATGCCAGCGATCGTTCGAAGCGAGGCGTAACGGCGCTCCGGTGCCTGCAGGGACGGCTCCGGCGGCGATGAATCTGGCACCTCCCGGTACTGGTCGGTCCACTGCTCTCCGTCCCAATAACGCTTCATGCCCGGCTGTCCGTGCGGGTCTAGATACCAGCCGGCATGCGGCTTGTGACCTTCCACAGCACCGTCCTCCTCAGCTCGTTCTATGTGCACCGGGTTTCCCAGCGGCCCGGAGCGTACGCGGCCAGCGCGCACCGATCAATTACGAACGACGGCCGCCCTGTGGGCGGCCGTCGCGTCAACCTCTCCTCCCCCGGGACTTGCACCCGGAAGCTCTCTACGGTCCGCCGGTTGGCGGCGGTGGCTGGCTCGGCGGCGGCGGTTGCTGGCTCGACGGAGGGGGAGGCGGCGGAGACGGCGGACCGGCCCCCGGGCCACCCGTTCCGGTGCCGCCGCCGCGGACGCGATCGGCCTCGCCGGCGAAGGACGTTCCCTCTTCCTGCATCGCCAGGTAGCCACCCACCGTCATGGCGATCGCGGTGAGCAGTCCGAGGATCACCCCCACCTTCACGCTCGTCTCGACCTCCCCACCGGCGAGGGCCGTCCCGGCCACGCCGGGAATGTCGTAGTCGGGCGGGCTGATGATGCTGATCACGACGAGAATCACGGAGATGATCCCGAGCGCGGTGACGATCGCGCTGAGCGCGACCGGAAGCCCGACCTCGGCGTCAGAGGCAGCCAGCACGGCCAATCCCACCGCGGCGAGTGCCGTGAGGAACAGGATGATGTCGGTGATGCCGTAGCTCTCCCACGCGTTGGTCCCGCCCAGGTCGGTCGCTCCCTTCACCCCGAACCAGTCGAAGATGAACATGATCAGGATCAGGAGCACCCCGGCGATGCCGGCGATCTTCTCGCCCCGATTCAGAACTGCGAAGTCCAATTCACGCTCCCCTTTATGGCCTGCCGCGCAGGCTGATTGGCAGCGCGGAGCCTATACCGGAGATACGGCGGATCGCAACTTGGGGAATCCGAGCTGCAACCTCAGCGCCGCAACCCGCACGAGGCGTCGATGCGAAGCAGCCGAGCGAGCAGGTCGCGATGCCCGGCGACCCAGCGGTACGCGCGCTCCGTCAGTCGGGGGAAGGCCCTGAGAAGCGCCGCGAGCGGCCGGCCGCCTGGCAGCGCCGCGAAGAGGTCTGGAGCGGCCGCGCCAGCCGATTGCACCTCGCCGCCGGCGACCAGATGCCAGGACTCGAGCCGCCGCTCGGGGGCAATGACCGCGAGGAGCCGCTGTCCCTCCTCGCTCTGAATCGCGACCGGGCGCAGCCGCCGATTTCGATCCCAGGCCAGGATCTTGTCGAGGCCCCACTTGCAGAACCCGCAATCGCTGTCGTAGAGAACGGCGAGCTGATCGGCCGTCACGCCCACGGCGACGAGGTCAGGCGCTCGCGGTCGCCGCCGCCTGCGCGCGCGTCGACGCCGCGCGAAGGGTGTTGGCGAGCAACATCGCGATCGTCATCGGCCCAACGCCACCGGGCACCGGGGTGATCGCGCCGGCGACCTCCTTTGCGGCATCGAAGTCCACGTCGCCGACCAGGCCGTCGTCGGTGCGATTGATGCCGACGTCGATGACCGCGGCCCCCGGCTTGACCCAGTCGGCCCTCACCATCCGCGGCGACCCGACGGCGGCGATCAGGATGTCGGCGCGCCGGCACACCTCGCCGAGGTCGCGCGTGCGCGAGTGGCAGACGGTCACGGTCGCGCTCGCGTTCAGGAGCAGGCTCGCCAGCGGCCGGCCGACCAGGATCGAGCGTCCGACGACGACCGCATCGGCACCTTCGACCTGGACGCCGGCGTGACTCAAGAGCTCCATCACCCCCTGCGGCGTACACGGGACGAGGCCGGGACGCCCCTGCGCCAGAAGGCCCGCGCTTCCCGCCGTCAGTCCGTCGACGTCCTTGCCGGGATCGATCTCTGCGACGACCGCATCCTGGTCGATGCCGTCGGGAAGCGGGAGCTGGACCAGGATCCCGTCCACTCCGTCGTCCGCGTTCAGCTCGGCGATCAGCTCCAGCAGCTCATCCTGCGAGGCGGTGGCGTCGAGCCCGAGGTGGATCGAGCGCATGCCGACCTCCTCGGTCTGCTTGCGCTTGTTTCCGACGTAGACCTGGGAGGCGGGGTCCTCTCCCACGAGGACCGTCGCGAGCCCCGGGACGCGGCCGCCGTGGGCATCGGCGAACTCGCGCACCCCGTCCGCCACGCGGGCGCGCACCTCGGCCGCCACCGCCTTGCCGTCGATGATGGTCGCGGCCACTAGCTCGCTCGCTTGAGCGGGGCGTAGTCGGCCATCAGCTTCCGCTCCGTGGCGTCCTCGGCGAAGCGAACCAGGATCACCCCGCCGGGCTCCACGCCGGTGACGACCCCCTCGCCGAACGATGCGTGGATGACGTCCGCGCCGACCTCGAACGCGAGCGGCACCGCGTGAGGCTCCGGCGGCTGCGGTCCGCCCAGGCCACCGCCGAGCGCTCCCCCTCGCGCCCAGCCCGTTCCGGAGGAGGTCGTCTCGCGATCGACCAGCTCATCGGGGATCTCGGCGAGGAACCGCGAGGGGAGGTTGTAACCACGGCCGCCGTGAAGGGTGCGGCGGCGCGCATAGGTCATGCAGAGGCGCTTACGGGCGCGGGTCACGCCGACGTAGCAGAGGCGCCGCTCCTCCTCGAGGTTGCCCTCCTCGATCGAGCGCATGTGCGGGAATACCCCCTCCTCGCACCCGATCATGAACACAGCGTCGTACTCGAGCCCCTTCGCGTTGTGGAGCGTCATCAGCGTGGCGAGGCTCTCGTCGGTCTTCATCGAGTCCTGGTCGCTGTAGAGCGAGAGCTGGGCCAGGAACTCCTCGAGCGGACGCACGTCGCTGAACCCCTCCACGGCGCGGTTGGCGTCGAACTCCTGCGCCACCCCCACCAGCTCCTCGAGGTTCTCGACGCGCCCCTCGGCCTCGATGGTCCGCTCGGCCTGCAGGGCCTCCAGATAGCCGGTCTCGTTCAGCACCGCCTCGAGGAGCTCGGCGACGGGAATCGACCCGTCGTTCGCGTCGGCGCGCTCGCGAAGCGACACCATGACGTCGGCGAAGCGCCGGACTGCTCGCTGGGCCGAGGGGCCGAGAGCTGGGATGCGCTCTGCCTCGCGCATGACGTCCCAGATGTCCTGACCCATCGTGTTCGCGTGCGAGAGCAAGCGCGCCTGCGTGGTGTCGCCAATTCCGCGGCGGGGCGAGTTGACGATCCGCGCAAACGAGACCGCGTCCGCGGGATTGACGAGCAGGGAGAGGTAGGCGATCGCGTCCTTGATCTCCGCCCGCTCGTAGAACTTGGTGCCGCCGATCACCTGGTACGGGATCTCGAAGCGAACCAGCGTGTCCTCGAGCACGCGGCTCTGCGCGTTCACTCGGTAGAAGACCGCGACCTGGTCCCGGGAGATCCCATCGTCGGAGATGAGCCGCTCGATCTCCGAGGCGACGTAGCGGGCCTCAGCGTGCTCGTCGTCGTGCTCGGCGATCGTCACCGGGTCACCGCGGCCGATCCCCGTCCAGAGATTCTTTCCGAGCCGCTCGGTGTTGTTGGCGATCACGGCGTTCGCGGCGTCGAGGATCGTTCCGGTCGAGCGGTAGTTCTCCTCGAGGCGTACGACGGTCGCGTCGGGGAAGTCGCGCTCGAAGTCCAGGATGTTCCGAATGTCGGCGTGCCTGAAGGCGTAAACGGAGTTGTGCGTAATCAGGCCAGCGGCGACGAAGTTATGGGTCCCCTCGACGTTGATGTCGTAGACGGGCCGATCCAGCGTCACTCGCTGCACAGACTCGACCACGTCATAGGTACCGTCCTCGGCAAAGAGGGCCATGCCGGGCCGTACAGACCCCGCCGGGATGCAGGGCAATGAATTTCCACTCATGCGGCCAGTCTGGGTAGGTCCGAAACGTCCTTGGATCCGCACGACGGCATCCACGGCCTGCGTAATGTCGCCCGCAACTCGAACAACCTCCCCGAAGTCCTTGAACACGGACTCGTATCGCCAGGCCTCTGATTGCACCTTCGCTCGACGGACCTCCAGACCAAGTTCTTCTATCCCCTCTCGCGCCTGGTCACCGTCCTCTCCTGCAATTGCGATTCGGTGCATTGGAGTCTCGCCCCGCTTCTCTGCGCAGAGCGTGAGGTTGAGAACCCGACGGCGGCCGATCGATCCCTGCGGCTGATGATGGGGATGCTGAACACTCAGTCCTTCGTCCTCCAGGAGGCGGAACCCGCCGGGCTCCGCATCGATGGTCGAGAAGACCTCATCAATGAGCGCTTGGCTCCCAACGACGCTCCGATCTGGCGGGCTGTTGCGCCGGGCGACAAACGGAATCGTCGGCAGTCTGTACTTGAGCGAGAGCAGCGTCTCGGCAGCCCTCGCCTCCGCCTCAGTGCCATGGGTCGAGATGACCCAGACCGCGTCAGCATGTTCGTGTAGGCAACGCTGGCGAAAGCCCACCGCTGGCTTAACTTGGCCGTCGGTATAGACACGGGACGTACCGACGCGAAAGCCCATGCCGCGCTTCCACATCAGGTACGTGAGATGCATCTGCGGCGTGGTTCCAAGCTGGTAGCCGGCGAAGTGCATGTGCTCCGGAGTGCTCACGAGCTCGCGACCACCTGCGGTACGAATCCGAATGCCGTTTCGCTCCCACGCCTTGAACACGCCCGTGACGCGGGCTGGCCTGAAGTCGGCCGACCCGAAGCACGAGAGGACCTCGTCGTTCTCTGCCAGATTCTCGATCGTTTTCACAGAGCCATCGGCCATCCGGACAGGGGTTCCCTCGACGAGGCACTGGTCCTCGTCGCCAACCACGGTCAGGTTGCGGTGCTCGCCGGCGATCAGCTGCAGCAGCCGGTACTGCACGCGGTTCGTGTCCTGGTACTCGTCGACGAGGACCCACCTGAACGCCTTGCGGTAGCGCTCGCGCACGTCCGGAAATAGCTCCAGGACGTTGACGGTGCGGACCAGCAGGTCGTCGAAGTCCATCGCGTTGGCCTCGAGCATCCGCTTCTCGTAGAGGCGATAGACGTCGGCGACGTTCTCCTCGAAGTAGGAGCTCTGGGCCTGCGCGTAGGCCTCGGCGTCGACGAGCTGACTCTTGGCGCCCGAGATCGCGGACCTGATCGCACGTGGCGGAAACCGCTTCGGGTCCACCCCGGCCTCCTCTACGCAGCGCTTGATCATCCGCAGCGAGTCGGCCTCGTCGTAGATCGTGAAGGCTCGCTTGTAGCCCAGCCGCTGGGCGTCGGCGCGCAGGATCCGGGCGCAGGCGGAGTGGAACGTCATCACCCACATCACGCGCGAGACGCCGCCGACGAGGCGCGCGACCCGCTCCTTCATCTCCCCCGCCGCCTTGTTGGTGAAGGTGATCGCGAGGATCTCCGACGGCAGCGCCTGGCCGGTTGCCAGCAGATAGGCGATCCGGTACGTGAGGACGCGGGTCTTGCCGGATCCTGCGCCGGCGAGCACGAGCAGCGGGCCCTCGCCGTGCATGACGGCCTCGCGCTGCGGCGGGTTTAGGTCCGCGAGCAGCCGCTCGATCTGCGATGCGCCCGGGTCTACGCGGGCGCCCGCTTCGGTTTCCGTCGCCACTTGGCGAGCATAGCCGTGGCGACGGCGGGCCCTACCCCCCGGCGGAGGACGGTCCGCGCTTTGGCTTAAGCTCCCGCACGTCGCCCTCGGCGGGCTTGCCATCGAGCTCCGCGAGGCGCTCCTCGAGCGCGGCGATCCGCACCGACAGCGCCTTGATCGCATCGGCGAGCGGGTCCGGCAGGTGGATCCAGTCCGCGTCGGGGCCCTCGACCTTGCGCCCCTCGACGCGAACCGGATGGCCCGGGTTTCCGACGACGGTCGCGCTGTCCGGGACATCGCCGACCACCACAGTGTTGGCGCCGATCTTGGCGTCATGGCCCACCGTGATCGGGCCCAGAAGCTTCGCCCCGGATCCCACCGTGACGCCGTCGCCGACCGTCGGATGGCGCTTGCCGCGCTGAAAGCCGGTGCCGCCGAGCGTGACCCCCTGATAGAGCGTCACCCGGTCGCCAATCTCCGCGGTCTCGCCGACTACGACCCCGGAGCCGTGGTCGATGAAGAACTCGTCGCCGATCCGGGCAGCGGGGTGGATCTCCACGCCGGTCACCGCCCGGCTGGCGTAGGAGATCGCCATCGGAACGCCGGGAACGCCGGCATCGTGAAGGGCGTGCGCGACGCGGTGCGCCAGGATCGCCTGGACCCCGGCCCAGTTCATGAGGATCTCGGTCGTACCGACGCCACGCGCCGCGGGGTCACGATCCCGCGCCGACGCGACATCCGCACGGATCTCGCCGGCAATGCGCCTCAGGGTGCCCAGCCCGAGCATCGCCCAAAGAGTACGGAGCTAGGGCTCGGGCGCGAAGAACGGAAGCGACATGTAGCGCTCGCCACCGTCCGGGATGATCACAAGCACGCGCTTGCCCGCGAACTCGTCGCGTGCTGCCACCCTCAGACCGGCCTCGATCGCAGCGCCGCCGGAGATGCCGACCAGGAGTCCCTCCCGGCTCGCGGCCTCACGGGCCCGGTCAAGGGCGTCCTCATCGGCGACGGGGATGATCTCGTCGATGACCGACCGGTCGACCACCTCGGGCACGAACCCCGCGCCGATGCCCTGGATCTTGTGTGGTCCCGGGAGACCGCCCGAGAGGACCGCCGAGGTCGCCGGCTCGACCGCCACGACGTGAATGGACGGGCGGCGCTCCTTCAGCACCTGTCCCACACCCGTAATCGTGCCGCCGGTGCCCACCCCGCAGACCAGCGCGTCAACCTCACCGTCGGTATCGCGCCAGATCTCCTCGGCCGTCGTGCGGCGGTGGATCTCGGGATTCGCCGGGTTGTTGAACTGCTGCGGCATGAAGGCACCGCGGTCGGCGACGATCCGCTCGGCCAATGAAACCGCCTCGTTCATCCCGCCGAGTGACGGCGTCTGGTGCACCTCGGCCCCATAGGTGCGAAGGAGCGAGGTGCGCTCGCGGGTCATGCCCTCGGGCAGCGTCAGGATGAGCTCGTACCCCCGCGCGGCGCACACCATCGCCAGGGCGATCCCGGTATTGCCGCTGGTGGGCTCGACGATCACCGATCGCCCGGGCTCGATCAGTCCGTCGCGCTCCGCGGCGTCGATCATCGCCACGCCGATCCGGTCCTTGACCGAACCGCCCGCGCTCAGGTACTCGAGCTTTGCGACGACCTGGGCGTCGAGCCCCTCGGTGACGCGTCGCAAAGCCACGAGCGGCGTATTGCCGACCGTCTGCGACGCCTCACGCGCGATCCGAAGCGCGCCCTCTGAGGTTCCCGGCTGTACCCCCACTGTCGCCGCTCACCGTACCGGCTGAAGCGGCTGCCGAGCGGCTACGTGGTGCGGTTTCTCACGAACGATCAGTAGTAGTGCGACCTGCCCGCGATGGGACGACCTATGGCGCCAAGGATCCAGAGGACCGCGCCGATGACGATCAGGATGATGCCGAGCGTCCACAGGATCCCGATTCCGAACAGCGCGCCCAGGATGACCAGGACGATTCCGAGAATGATCATGCGCCTCTCCTCTCGAGCTCCGTCTCTTCTGGGACCGAACTACCCGGCGGAGGGGGCAACGAAGCGCGGCGGGGCCAACCCGCACCCGTTCGGCTGAACGAGAGTAGTGTCGCCGCACGCGACCAAGGAAGGAGGTGAACATGCGTAAGGGACTCGCGATCCTGCTCTCCGCAGGCGCTCTGGCCATCCCCGCGACTGCGTTCGCGCAGCCGGGCGAAGGTCCGGGCAACGGCGGCGGACAAAGCAAGCAGTGCACGGGCCCACAGGCCGATCGGCCCGCGAGCTGCACCAGTCAGGGCGGACCTGGCGATCAGGGCAGCAACTAGGTCGCCTCGCCCGAAACATCGGCGACCCATCAAGGAGGAGGTGCAACCGCATGCGCAAGGCAATCGCAATAGCGCTCAGCGTCGGCGCTTTGGCCATCCCGGCCACCGCGACGGCCGACCCGTCCTTCGGCCCGGGAGCGGGCCAGGGACAGGGCAACAACGCCCCGCACGAGAACCCCGGCACGAAGTGTCATCCGCCAGGACAGACGGCGGATCGTCCCGAGTGCAAGTAACCCGCAGCGTGGGTGGCGGATGGACCCGCCACCTTCACGCCGTCCAAGCGATCTAGCCGCAGCGGTTCCTACGGGCACCCGGTTCCAGCCTGTGATCCTCGCCCTCCCGCGAGATACTGCGTAGGCGATGTCCCAGGAGACGGATACCGACCGGGAGCGAGCCGCGGCGTTCGTCGAGGCCTACGGGCGCACTTGGGAACAATGGGACTTCAGCGGGTTCGTCGATCTGTTCAGCGACGACGTCATCTACGTCGCTCATGCCACCGAGAAGACGGTCGTTGGCCGGGCGGCGCTTGCCGAATACATCCGGGAGGAGGCCGCCGACCAGGGACAGGCGAGCGTTCGAATGGGAAAGCCGGTTATCGATGGCGATCATGTCGCCGCAGAGTTCTGGGTTACGCGAAGCAACGCGGGCGAGCGGTGGACAACGCCCGGCTGTTTCATCGCCCGTCTCAACCGGGAGGGGCGCTGCACCTTGTTCCGCGAATACTGGTTCGACGTGGAGGGGCATACGAGTGCGTATACCGGGTGGGGCGAGTAGGCGATGTCGCAGGAGAACGTCGACGCTTTCAGGCGCGGGCTGCGGGAGTAGGCCACGACCCAGGACTCGAAGCTCGCGATCTGGATCGGCGCAGATTGGGGCGCACACACAAAGATCGATCGCTTGTTCTATTGCCGTAAACCCGCCTCGTCCTAGATGTGGTACATCCCCGCGCCGGCCTCCTCGGCCTCGCGGCGGGCGATGTCGGCGATGGTCGTCGAGCGGAAGACCTCACGGAGCGACTCCACGCCCTCGGCCCAGATGCCGCCGGCCTC
>Ga0126315_10000941_pt1 | contig 10748 bp, 13 predicted proteins | sample Plot106_FD_92534 | JGI IMG/M metagenome (GOLD analysis project Ga0126315, IMG submission 92534) | Serpentine soil microbial communities from UC McLaughlin Reserve, CA, USA - Plot106 | ecosystem: Environmental > Terrestrial > Soil > Grasslands | place: USA: UC McLaughlin Reserve, Lake County...
GACAGAAGGTCAAACAACAGGAATGACAGGCAATGAAACGTCAACTACTTTAGAAACAGAAGCGCAAAACACAACAGGATAATCAAAAACCATAGTCATCCTCTCTCTTTCTTTTTCTCACCCTCTTCCTTTTTTATTTTATTGATTATGATAATTCGCAAAAAAGCAAGTTGTACGATTAGAATATCAAATAGAATATTTCTCTATAATAGTTTTTTAAATTATAGACGTTATTTTGCCACTTTTTTTGAGGGATTGATGAATACTTATCCTTTCTGTGGTTGCTTTGTTTTTCACAAATAATTCATCAAGGGGAAAGCTGTCCTGGGATCACGATTCATTAATTTATTTATCAGATAGTATTATTAGTTTATCTCTGACTCAACAATGCAAAGCGGGTTACTTCCTAATAAGATATGTCATTACTATTCTGCTATCTTTCCTAATAGAGAATATTTAAAGTATGGATCAGTAGTGATAGAATAATTCGCAACGACTTACACTCCATCTAACAATATTATCCTTTAATTTGTGCTTGCAATCTTTAGAAAGGTATAGGTGTATGTATTTAGCTGAATTGCTATTATATAGATAACGCATGGATCAGCATTACTGAGCCTGAAGAAAGTCTTATCAGTATTAAAAAAATAATATCTATAGCTCCTAGCTCCCACCGACTTAAGATGGCATTTTTAATGATCGTATGCACTATGAATGCCAAGAACACTCTTAATAATTTTTTACATAGTTTAACTAAAAGAGAGATAAGTCTATAAAGTGATTATAAAAAAAATATTAATTAATTCTTCTAGATTCATAGTCTGATCCTCTATCTATTAATAATCAAGTATATTAGGTATTAACTATTAGCCACATCATTTTTATTAGCGCCAATGGATAAAAGAAAAATATAATTTTGTTTATTCTAGAGCTTTATCATTATTCAAAATAAAGAATAAAATATCGACAGTTTTGGATATAGTTATTAGATGACAAAAAGCTGTCTAAAGTGCGGCAAGGCATTTGATGAAAAGACTATTGATGATCCAGCCGCTGAAAAATATCCTTCTTGTGCCGATTGTTGGAAAGAATGGACAACTCAAGCGGTAATGGTTATGAATGAAATGCGATTAGATATGTCTTTACCAGAACATCGAAAAGTCTTGCGGAAATATGAAAAGGTCTTTTTTGGACTGGAAAAAGGAGAAAGTGAATTGCAGAAGAATCCTGACAAAAAACCCGAGCCATAGATAAACCTATAGAACTTCGAGTTTTTGTAAAGTCGATCCGGGAATAGAGTTAAGAATTTCATTTCTATTTGGAAAGAGGAAAAACACCTCTTTTAAGCAGTCTGATAATTTTTCCTTTTTTCTGTTTTCAAGTTTTAAGAAGACATCAATCAAAGGTTGAATATTTAATTTCTCAAAAAAAGTAGGATTCAAGAGGAAAAATTCACAATATATTCTAAAAATTTCAGTTACTTTAACGCTTTCTAACTCTGCTAAAATATGCAACCATGTTTTTATCAATGGATATAACTTGGTTGATTCAAGAGAGCAAGTTCCTCTTAGGATCAGAGATATTGTTTCATATTTGTCGCGTTCGCTCAGCGAATAGAATTCGTGGAGTTTTTTTAAAATAATTGGCTTTCTTAAGAAGTCTGGAAGGTTCGAAACTATTTGAAGAATGTCTCTTGAAGCGTTTTGATCGAATGACAACAATTTTAAATCATATATATATTATAAAAGCTTAAACAAAGGATAAACATAATATACTAGCAAAACTAGAATTAAATACCCACTGCTCAGAACGGATTTATATGCCATGTATTGTAATAGTTGGAGGATTCTATGGAGATGAAGGCAAGGGAAAAGTAATAGCATATCTTGCTAAAAAAGATAATTATTCAATTGCTGTTAGAGGTGGTGTAGGGCCCAACGCAGGACATACATTCGTTGATGAAGGTAAAATGTACAAGGTTAGAATGCTACCTAGCGCCGCCTTAAACCGCTCGACGCGATTGTTGATAGGTCCTGGTGTTTTGATCAATCCAGAGATATTATTAAAGGAAATTGAAACATTCAATGCAAGTGACAGGACATTTGTCGACGCACAGTGTGGTATAATTGATCAAAAACACATAGAAAAGGATAATCTAGAAGACCATCTTAAAGGCTTTATAGGTACTACGGGAAGCGGAACAGGTCCGGCAAATGCCGATCGTGCTTTTCGACTCCTGAAACTTGCTCGAGAAATTGATGTGCTATCTTTGTATCTTGAGGATGTGAGCTCCTCTGTTAATTTTGCCTTAGACAATAAAGAAAATGTGATCGTTGAAGGTACACAAGGTACATTTCTATCTCTGTATTACGGTGAGTATCCATATGTAACGTCAAAGGACGTAACTGCGTCAGGAATATGTTCCGACGTGGGTATCGGTCCAAAAAAAGTGGACGACGTACTTGTTGTATTCAAGTCTTATGTTACACGTGTTGGAGGCGGTCCATTGCAAGACGAGGTTAGTCGTGAGGAAGCAGAGAAAAGAGGTTGGCTCGAATATGGAAGCGTAACAGGCAGAGAGAGAAGATCTTCACCATTTGATATGAACCTAGCAAAGAAAGCCATAAGATTGAATAGCGCGACGCAGCTAGCAATTACCAAGCTCGATGTCATTTTTCCAGAAACTAGCGGTATAAGGGAGTTTAACAAGTTATCAGAAAAAGCAAAAAAATTTATTCAGAATATAGAGGCAGAGACTGGAGTAAAGGTAATACTTATAGGAACGGGCCCAGAATTGAATGACATAATAGATCGTCGTATTTAACCAATGAGAGCACACCCGCGCATAGAACTTGATGTTAAAAATATTATATTACATTATATTATATTATTCAGACTTGCTTTTTGCAACCAATTTTTTTAGCAGATCCCTGTTTGATCTCAATTCATTAAGTAGCAGTTTTTTATCTCGAAAATCTAGGCGACGGAGAACAGATTTCAATCGTTTGATTTCATGATTATGATCATCTTCTGGTTTCATTGGTATCTTTCTCTCAGTTAAGTTTTTGATTTTGCTTTTCTTCTTATATCTTGCTTGTCTCTTCGTTTCAACATTATTGTAACTTAATTTCAGAACTAAGATTGCATATTCTATATCAATATAAGCGCGCCATAACGACAAGGAGTCATTATTGTCATCTGAATCATAACTATTAAGATTTGTTATTGCATGATTTAATAAAGAATGAATCTTACTGTCGACATCGAAGTCATTCAATCTTGATTGTTGTTGTGATATAATCATTTAAATAATTGTTGACCTATAAGCTTGCGGATGATTTTAATAGCATTCAATTAATGAATTATCATGTAAATTGCGACTAAAAAATCCCTATTATGTACAATTATCTGATATGAAAGATTTCGGCAGATTAGTATGTGCCTTAGAACGCGCACCTTTACCAGCATTCTCATTGATGTTGAATAATGAATATATCTTGGCAGTTCAGACTGATTTCATCGATGGTAGGCCAGTAATTTATTTTGTAAATAGTCCACAACAGCGAGACGGACAATATCTTGCCTATAGAATTATCGGAGGGATCGAAGAAGTTATGGTGGTAGACTTTGTAGCCAATCCTTCCTTTGTTTATTCTCCAATTATAAATATAGAGAAATTCCCTTCTGCTCTAACAAAAATAGCGCGCGTGCAAAAAAAATCAGGTTATTTAGCAATAAGATTAAAGGATCTTTCTAGTCTTGCAAAAGTCGCTGCTTATAAAACGATATATGACGAACCACCATTACCTTTGTTTCTTTTCAAAGACAGAACTGGTGCTCAGACTATTGTTAATGAGAGTGATGCAAGGCTTGTAATAGGAGCTACAATGAGCCTAAGCGAATCTGACACTATATCTTATTTCTACTATGTCATTTTAGATGAAGAACCAAAAGATCCTTTTTTACGATATTCTAGCCAGAGAATCGAACAACCTTCTTTTTCAGGAAGGTTAGATGAGCATGGATATATTTATCTCAAATTGATTAGATTAGCGCATACTCATCCGCTGGTGGGAATTAACGAATAAATCAAATTCATATCGTAACAGGATCATTAACAGTTCGAGAAGGAAAAAAAGTCGTATTATTTTAGCTCTTGATGCGACTCCAAGAAAAGGTCTAAAAAAATTTATTAAATCTACAATCAGACTTTTAGAGCATCATATCTGTGCAATTAAAATAAATTATCATGTTATATTGCCACTTTCTCTTTCTGAAATAACCGAGATAAATAGACTAGCCCACCATTATGGTTTAGTATCTATTGCAGATTTAAAATTAAATGATATCAAAAGCACCAATAAAATCGCCATAGAATATTTATCAATGATGGAATTTGATGCTGTAATAGTAAATCCATTTATGGGAAAAGACGAATTGAGATTTGCATCAAAGCAGGCTCATAAAATTAACTTTGGAATTATTGCTCTAGTCTATATGAGTCATCCAGGAGCAGAAGAGAGTTTCGGTATCTATGTGTCTGCGAACAAACAAATTTCTGGGAGTCAGCAACTAACCCAGCTGTACAAGATATTTTTTGATTATGCGTCTAAATCCCATGTCGACGGCATTATAATTGGCGCCACGCAGGACAAAATCTTAAATGAATTATCTGGTCACAAGGAATTACCAATCTATTCCCCAGGGTTAGGTAAACAAGGTGGCGACATAGCAAAGGCTGCTAATAATGGCACAAATTTTTTTATTATAGGCCGCTCTATAATCGACTCCAAAGACCCCTTAGAAGTTGTTAAAAAGATACAGCGAGAGATTTCGAATAACATATAGAATTATGGAGAATTTTTTTCTAAAAATAATTTAGCCTCTATAAGCACATTTTTCGCATTTTTATAAGTGAGTAAAGCCAAAGCCTTCTCATATGCTAGCCACGAATAAGCATTATGTTCGTACGATAATGTAACATCCCTTATGCTTGTTCTAGCTAAAAAGAAGATAACTTCTTTTTGAATTAATCTTTGATTACGCCTATAGTGATATTCTATTTTGTTTCTAAAACCTTTGAAGAATTCCACATCGTGTATTCCAGTTTCTTCTTGTATTTCTCGACGTGCTGTCTGTATTTCATCCTCTCCATTTTCTATATTTCCCTTTGGAAAATCCCAATGTCCAGCGGCATAATTTAATAATAAATACTCTATTTTGCCTACTGCACTATCCAAGGAAAATAGTATTGCGCCAGCCGAGCGTTCTTCTTGTACCATTTCTTTCACATTCAAACAAATTTTGACTAATATTTTATACTTATCAGATCTTTAGTCACTTCTATATTCATCCGCATCTTCCTTCTTATTTGATCCTTCAAAATCATTATTTTTATCAGTAACTGGCTCCAAAAAAGGTGAAGGTGCGTAATCATGAATATCTTCCCATTCCTCCCTTGTTAACCAATAACTACAATACCACTTGTGTGTATCTTCATTATAATCGCCATGAACAGGCATATTCTATAGTCATTTTTTTATAATTTGTAACTAATAAATGATGCCAAATAATATCAGTTATGACATATTAGAGAGAATCATCTTCCGTATCGCCTTATTCTGCGTTGGTAAGTCCTAATTGCTCGCATAAGATCAATTTTACGAAATTCTGGCCAAAACACATCCATAAATACTAATTCACTATATGCACTCTGCCATATTAGAAACCCACTAAGACGCTTTTCTCCCGACGTTCTTAATATTAAATCGGGTTCTGGCTGAGGCAAATGAGAAGTGTACAAGCAAGATTCAATTATATTTTCATCTATATCATCTATATCTAATTTGCCAGACTTGGTCATCGTTGCAATTTTTTTTATGGCATCAACAAGTTCTCTCTGTCCTCCATATGCAACGGCTATATTTAAAAACATATTATTATAAGTGCTAGTCTCCTGCTCTAACTTGCTCAGGATTTCCTGAAGCTGCTTGGGCAATATTTCCACATTTCCTATTGCCTTGATTTTCATTTGCCGTCTATGAATTCTCGAATCCTTGTATAGTTTTTCTAACTTATTTTGTAACAATTTATAGATAGTATTAATCTCTTCTCCTTTTCTTTCCAAGTTCTCATTTGACAACACATAGAGAGTTGTTATCTTAATTCTAAGATCATGGATCCAATTCAAAAGCTCTTCTGCCTTATCTGCACCCATCAAATGACCATTTTCCGTACCACCGAGATGGTATCTTGCCCACCTTCTATTTCCGTCTAGGATGATTGCAATGTGATTTGGAAGTGAATTCCTTATGATCTGTGATTCAAGTCGTCGTTCATAGAGGCTATAAAATCCACTACGTTTAAAGATCGTTTCTGCAAGCGCTCTGCTAGGAATATCCTGTATCTCCATCGAAGTACATCCTTAACTGTTTAACGACGATTTTATTGTTTTTATTTATTTTTATTAGATTCTTATAGATCTCGATATCAATGTTTGATAGTCTCACCGCCTTTTCTATTTCTAAAATATTGAAATAAGAAAGTCACAGCCACCAATGTTATAGCCAATCCAACAAGGAGTGAGGAGATCAAGGTAAATGGACTAGTGCCTTCAGTTAATATAGATGTGAACTGCAAAATTGGAATGTACAGCAAGCTAAGAACTACTAGTCTAAGAATATCTGACATGATCCTTATACTTCCTTTGAACCAATTGCTCAACAAAGTTCCAGATAGTATGGTGGCAATACCAATCCATAGCAGTGTAATTGTACCGTGGGCAAAACTTCCGACTATTATTCTATTAGTAATTATTTCTGCTGGACTCATATTTGGAGTAAGGGCTTCAGTTGGTATACTTGAGAATCCATTTGCAACAGACACTAAAATAATTAGGATACCTGCAAAAATAGAGAATATTCGAATAAAAGCACTGGGAGTCGGTCTATCAAGCGATCCCAATGCTTTATCTATATCAAAAGCACGAATTATAAACGCACTACCAAGTATACTCAAGACAATGGCTATTGCCTCTTTTGTCAGTCCTAACACAGTAGCTAGACCAGTTGCAATTAATAGTGCTCCCGGGACGCCTAAGAAAAACTTTGAATACCGAGGATCGAAGACGAGCATTTTGATATACCTACCTAGAACGGCGTAAGAGTATTCAACACTTCTACTTTGTTTTATAATAATCCTCTGAATTGACATGATTGGCAGTATAGTTTGTATAATTGGAATTACAGTCTCATCGTCTTCGCCATCAGAAACAATTACTGCAGCATCTGCCTTGAACTTGTTAAGAATGCCATCTATTTCCAATCCTATTTTTTCATCAGCTTCAATTCCACGATTAAATTTCCCTGCCACTACAGCAACTTCTGAATCATAGCCTTTGCTTAATAGTTCTTCATAAGATTTAATTGCCGCAAATATAGCATTTACGTCAGAATCTTCAGGGTCTTCCATTGCAAGCCTAATGCCAGCATCTATACAGGAATCTCTTCCAACAATGGGAGTTTCTATACTGCCCTTAGAGCCTATGTCATCATCCCTATCTATACATAAAACAAGAATTTTATTGTGTCTTGTAAAGGATTTGTATACATTACTATCAATTGGATGGATCTCCTTTTGATAATTATCAGTGTCAGTTGTTAGGGGCATGAGTTATTCGATATAATTTAGTATAATCGACTTGTTAATTAATTTGATCAGATGTAATGTATTGCTCCATGATTATTCAAGTTTATATTTATATATATTATAGAAGATATTATTTGCAGAAGCTATCTTTGATAGAATATTGCAGTATAGTGTGGTCTATGTGAGAAGATTAGAGCCTATTTCCGAGCTTTATTTTAGAAAGTGATTGTGTGTTAGTTAACATATAGAATATTTTATTACACCAGGATGCAAGAGACATTGTGTCTGATTGTTACATACATCAACGTATGATATGATTTGCCTCGGTAAAAATTTCTATTATAATTAAAATAAAACTCTAGCATATGAATCTGATCTGTAGGTCTTGATAGATATTAAGTAAAACTCTTTTTTTGTACGTTATTCCTCTTAACAAATAGAATAACTATGTGTATGGAATAAATATATTACATCTGTTAGAGATTATAATGCTTTATACGCCAGATAAACTGAATAAGCAATCTATGAATTCCTCTGTAAGCAGCAGCAGGCGCATGACATCATCACCTAATTTAGGAGAAATTATATATAAAAAACATCTAACTGATGAATTGGCAATACTGCGACTTAAGCCACAAGAAGGAAAAGTTCCAGATTTTCAAGCAGGGCAATTTGTGGAGCTGGGTGTAAACCTATTGCATGATAATAATAGAATAAATTACAGGGCATATTCTATTGCATCGCCACCAGAAGAAAAACGACATTTTGAATTTTACATCAAAATGGTAAGTGAACCTCTTCCAGGTAAGGTAACGACTGCTATATTCAACTTAAAAGAAGGAGACCCAGTTTATTGGCATTATCCTAGTGGATTTTTTACCATAGAAGACAAAAAAGTGGATGGATCATTAGAAACAAGACGACTTGTACTTGTTGCTTCTGGGACAGGTTTAGCGCCCTTTATAAGTTACATTCTTCATTTAAGCAATACAAATACATCTAGAGAAGTAATCTTACTACACGGAGCAAGATATGCTGCAGAGTTAGGTTACAGAGATCTTTTAGAAAGTTTACAGACAAAAACTCAGCATAATTGGAACTTTAAATACATACCCACGGTTAGCAGACCCAATCATCCTCTATCATCAGGATGGAATGGAAACAATGGTAGAGCAGAGTCGTTACTTATAAGGAACAATGAGGGAATTTCGAAGTTAGAGAGAATTGTAGGAGAGAGAATTGCTCCTAAAAACTCGTTCTTTCATATTTGTGGATATCAGGGAACCATCCATTCAGTCATTAATTTGTTGACTCCTTTGGGATTTGTCACAAACAGAAATAAAAGGACTGATGGATCGTTTGATATTAAAACAGAAATTTACGGTTCATAGCGAAATGTATTATAACATAGCAGAACGACAACTAAATGAAATATTATCTATGCATATATTGATGGATGCGAATATTTTTTTATACATATTCTTGCAGAGCGCTTCACAATGAATTATGCACTTAGAACGATGAAATACCAAGGCTCAACTATGGTTAATATATGCGATATTGAGCTAGTTGGAACCAAATTAGAACATGGGGATATTGTAGTAGATCTAACCAAGGAATATTTTCAGCAAGAAATAATTGAAGAAAGCAAGGCTAAGAACCTTCTTCAAACGTGTTCTATAGCGAATCTAGTTGGAGAAAGAATTGTAGATCAGGCGATTAAGCTCAGATTAGCAAAAGAAATAAGCATAAAGAGGATATGTGGTATACCTTTCTTGATGATTTTTAAGTTTCAGCATAGATATTGACTAATAGTTAAATAAGTAAAAACATATTTGATTTGTTGGGAAAAGAAGAAGAATTGGAAAAGAATAGAGCTGACTATGCGCAGAATACAGCTATGGATAGAGCAGACCGACGATACCTTAGACATGAACGTGAAAATCGATTGCTAATAAAGACATCTGAAGACAGAAGAGTTTTTGACGATGTTTTTGATATGCGTACTCTTATGGTTCTAAATAGTATGATTAGTGACGGAGTTTTTAAGTATCTGAGAAGCCCTTTTGCTTCAGGCAAAGAGTCTAAGCTCTATTTGGCATTAGATAATAATGATAAATTTCTTGCAATAAAAATATATCTTACTGTAAGCGCTGAATTTAAAAAGAGATTGCAATATATAGCGGGTGACCCGCGATTTTCAAACATTAAACAAGGTTCTCAGAATTTAATTGCCACTTGGGCTAAAAAAGAATTCCGAAATTTGAAGACTGCTTATGAGGCTGGGGTGAGCGTTCCTAGTCCCTACCAAGTTCGTCGAAACATTTTAGCGATGGAATTTATGGGTGATTCTGAAGGTAATCCTTATTTAACTTTGGTAGATGTAGATCCAATTACATCTGAAGATTATGATGACGTCATCGAGGAGACAACAAAACTTTACAATAAAGCAAATCTGGTGCATGCAGATTTGTCTCCATATAACATATTCAAAGATGTCGATCATGCGCGAATCATATTATTTGACTTCGGATCATCGGTAGATATCAAACATCCTAATTCAAAACAATTCTTGACGCGTGATATAGTTAATATAAACAATTTTTTTGCAAAACATGGCGTTAAAATCCTAACAAACGAATTAGCAATAAAGAGAGTCATAGGAGAGATAAATAATTGATCTTTAAACAAGTAATAAAAATTCCAAAGGATAGAATAGGTGTCATTATTGGAAAAAACGGCAAGGTGAAAGGACAAATTGAGGATAAATGTAGCGTTACAATTGAAGTGGACAGTGAATACGGAGATACCATAATTTCTGCTGGTTCAAAGCCCGTTGAGGAAATGGAACCATTTAAAGCGGTAGAGCTTGTCTCTGCTATTGGCAAAGGTTTCTCCCCTGAGCGCGCATATAGATTGCTAGGGGAAGAAGAAGTTTTGCAGTTAATAGATTTGAGAGATTATGCGGGTAAATCCCCTAATTCATTAAGTAGAATCAAAGGAAGAATCATTGGAGAAGCCGGTAAATCTAGGAAAACGATCGAAGATCTCAGTGGAACTTATATCTCTGTCTATGGTCATACTGTCGCAATCATTGGAAC
>Ga0126315_10000942_pt1 | contig 10748 bp, 8 predicted proteins | sample Plot106_FD_92534 | JGI IMG/M metagenome (GOLD analysis project Ga0126315, IMG submission 92534) | Serpentine soil microbial communities from UC McLaughlin Reserve, CA, USA - Plot106 | ecosystem: Environmental > Terrestrial > Soil > Grasslands | place: USA: UC McLaughlin Reserve, Lake County...
CACCTGCGCTCGGCGCGCCGCTACCGGCCGCACCTGCTGTCCGAGCCGGAGGAACGGATCCTCGCCGAGAAGTCGCTGACCAGCAACAGCGCGTGGACGCGGCTGTTCGAGGAGCAGGCGGCGGCGATCGCGGTCTCGCTTCCGGACGTCGACGAGCCGGTGGCGCTCGAGGTCGCGCTGTCGCGCCTCTTCTCCCCCGACCGCGACGAGCGCCGCAGCGCGGCGGAGGCCATCACCGAGGCGCTTCAGCCGGGGCTGCGCGTGCGCGGCTACGTGCTCAACACCCTGCTGGCGGAGAAGATGGTCGACGACCGGCTGCGCCACTACCCGCACTGGCTGGCGAGCCGCAACCTCGCCAACGAGGCCTCCGACGAGTCGGTCCAGGCGCTGATCGACGCGGTGCGCGGGCGCTACGAGCTGCCGCGCCGCTGGTACCGGCTCAAGGCGCGGCTGCTGGGGCTCGACCGGCTGGCGGACTACGACCGCATGGCGGCGGTCAGCGACGAGGACGAGACGATCGCCTGGGCCGACGCCAGGTCGATGGTGCTCGAGTCGTTCGCCGGCTTCGCGCCGGAGCTCGCCGACAGCGCGCGCGCATTCTTCGGCGAGCACCGGATCGACGCGCCGGTGCGGCCGGGCAAGCGCGGCGGCGCCTTCTGCTCGTACACCGTGCCCAGCGCCGCGCCCTACGTGATGCTCAACTACACGTCGCGGCGCCGCGACGTGCTGACCTTGGCGCACGAGCTCGGCCACGGGGTCCACGCCGCGCTGGCGCGCCACCAGGGCGTGTTCCACTTCTCGACGCCGCTGACCCTGGCCGAGACCGCGAGCGTGTTCGGCGAGACGCTCGTGTTCGGCCGCCTGCTCGAGGAGGCGCCGACGCCGGAGTCGCGGCTCGGGCTGCTGGCCGAGAGCATCGAGGGCTCGATCGCGACCGTCTTCCGCCAGGTCGCGATGAACCGCTTCGAGCACCTCGCGCACACGTCGCGGCGCGAGCAGGGCGAGCTCTCGGTCGACAAGATCGGCGCGCTCTGGGCCGAGTCCCAGGAGGAGCTGCTCGGCGACGCCGTCGAACTGACCGACGGCTACCGCAGCTGGTGGTCGTACGTGCCGCACTTCGTCAACACGCCCGGGTACGTGTATGCCTACGCCTACGGGCAGCTGCTCGCGCTGGCGGTCTACGGGCGCTACGAGGAAGCCGGCCCGGAGTTCGCCCCGGCGTACCTCGAGCTGCTGTCGGCCGGCGGCTCGATGCCGCCGGAGGAGCTCGGCCGGATCGTCGGAATCGACCTCGCCGACCCAGGGTTCTGGGATCGCGGGCTCGACCTCGTCGAGCGGCAGCTACAGGAGGCGGAGGCTGCGGCGCGCGAGGCGGGCCGGGTTTAGGTGGCGGCGCTGCCGCGTCGTCGGCGGCGGGTTCGGCGTTTAGGTCCGCGCCATTGAGAGGAGGGCTCGGCCGGGTGCCAAAACGTTGAAGACATCGGTCGATCCGCCGGCCGTTCAACGTTTTGCGTGCTATAGGCCCAATACGTCGAACGCCCTCGCCGATCGGACCGTACTTTCAACGTTTTGGGCGGCCGGACCCGCTCCGTCAAAGCCAGCCGTTGACTTAAACGCCGAGGCCACCGCCGCAGCCCGGCAGCGCCACCTCCAGCACCCGCACCCAGTTTCCCCACGCGATGTTCTCGACGTCGCCGGAGCCGAACCCGGCATCGCGCAGCGCATCGACCACCCGCGGCAGACCGGCCACATCGGCCAAGGCCGCCGGCATCGTCGCGCCGTCGAAGTCCGACCCCAGCGCGACCGCCTCGACGCCGGCTACTTCGGCGACGTGCAGCGCATGCTCCGCTATCGCGGAGAGCGGGGTGTCGGAGTCGTCCTCCCCGTCCGCGCGCAGGAACCCGACGTGGAAGTTGATCCCGACCAGGCCGCCGCTCGCGCCGATCGCGCGCAGCTGGTCGTCGGTCAGGTTGCGCGGCGAGGGGCAGAGAGCGTGCGCGCCGGCGTGCGAGACGACGAGCGGTGAGTCGCCGATCTCCGCCACGTCCCAGAAGCCGCGCGCGTTGAGGTGCGAGAGGTCGACGAGGATGCGCAGCTCCGCGCACGCGCGCACTAGCGCTCGGCCGGCGTCCGTCAGCCCGGGGCCCTGATCGGGAGAGCCGGGGAACGCGAACGGGACGCCGGTGGCGAACGCGTTCGGCCGGCTCCACACCAGCCCGAGCGACCGCATGCCGGTGGCCTGGAGCACCTCGAGCTCGTCCAGCGCCGGCCCGATCGGCTCGGCCCCCTCGAGGTGCAGCACCGCGGCGAGCCCATCGCCGTCCAAGTCGGCGACGGACCGCGCGACCCGAAGCGCGCCGCCGGACGCGCGCTCCATTCGACGCAGCAGCGCCACCTGCGCGAGCGCCTCCTTCAGTGCCAGCCCTTGGTCGACCGCGGCGAAGTACTCGCCGGAGTCATACGAGCTCTCCGCCGGGCTGCACGTGAAGACCGCGAAGCAGCCGCCGGCGAGCCCGCCCGCACGCGCGCGGGGCAGGTCGACGTGCCCCTCGCCGTCGCCCGCGAGGAAGCCGCCGGCCGCGGCCGCGCCCGCCTTCCAGAGCCGCGAGAGCGCGTCGTTGTGGCCGTCGAAGATCCGCATCACGCGCCGTCGTGGCCGTCGAGCACCCGGGTCATGCGCCGTCGTGGCCGTCGAAGATCCGCATCACGCGCCGTCGTGGCCGTCGAGCACCCGGGTCATGCGCCGTCGTGGCCGCCGGAGATCCGCATCACGCGCCGTCGTGGCCGTCGAGCACCCGGGTCATGCGCCGTCGTGGCCGCCGGAGGCCCGCGTCACGCGGTCGCGGAGTCCATCAGCCGCTCAACCTCGGCGGCCGGCATCGGCTCCGCGATCAGGCGCCCCTGAACGCGGTCGCAGTCGAGCTCGCGCAGGCGCTCCAGCTGCTCGGGGCGCTCGACCCCTTCGGCGACGACCGTCAGCCCCAGCGTGCGTGCCATCTGCACGATCGCGGCGACGATCGCGGAGTCCTCGTCGTCGCGGCCGAGGCCGGCGATGAAGGAGCGGTCGATCTTGAGCACGTCGAGCGGGAAGCGCTTCAGGTAGGCGAGCGAGGAGTAGCCCGTGCCGAAGTCGTCGAGCATCAGCCCCAGCCCGTATTCGCGCAGCGACGCCAGCACAGTCACCGGCGCGTGCGCCTCCTCCATCAGCACGCTCTCGGTGATCTCGAGCGCGAGCGAACCCGGAGCGAGCCCGTGGCGGCTCATCGCCTCGGCGACGCGAGCCGGGAAGGCCGCGTTCGCGAGCTGCCGCGCGCTGGCGTTGACGCACACGAGCAGCGGCTCCGCGCGCTGGAAGCGGCGCTGCCAGGCGGCCCCGTCGCGGCACGCGGCCGCGAGCACCCAGTCGCCGAGCGCACCGATCAGGCCTGCGTCCTCCGCGACCGGGATGAAGTCGACCGGGTCGAGCAGCCCGCGCTTGGGGTGCTGCCAGCGCACGAGCGCCTCGACCGCCGTCACGTTCCCGCCGTCGAGCTCGACCACCGGCTGGTAGACGACGCGCAGCTCGCCCTTCTCCATCCCGCGGCGGAGCTCGTTCTCGGTCCGGAGCCGCAGCAGGACGCGCTTGCGCAGCACGTCGTCGAACAGCTCGTAGCGCCCGCGGCCGCGCTCCTTCGCCCGGTACATCGCCGCATCGGCGTCGCGCAGCAGGTCCTCCGGCAGCGCGCCGGCGCTCTCCGCCACGGCGATGCCGATGCTGGCGGTGACGAAGTGCTCGCCCTCCGCGAGCACGATCGGCTGGTTGATCGCCTGGGCGACGCGCTCGGCGACGCGGATCGCCTCGTGCGCGCCGTCGAGCTGCTCGCATACGACGAGGAACTCGTCGCCGCCGAGCCGCGCGACCGTGTCCGAAGGCCGCACCGCGTCGTGCAGCCGCGGCGCGAGCGCGACCAGCAGCTCGTCGCCGGCGGCGTGCCCGAGCGAGTCGTTGACGAGCTTGAACTGGTCGAGGTCCGCCAGCAGCACCGCGACCGCGCGGCCGTCGCGCCGGCGCCGCGCAAGCGCGCCCTCCAGGCGGTCGAGCGCGAGCGCGCGGTTCGGCAGGCCCGTGAGTGGGTCGTGCAGCGCGCGGTGGCGCACCTCGGCCTCGATCAGGTTGCGGTCGACCGCGCTCGAGACCACGTTCGAGACCGCGCCGAGGAAGTCGGCCTCGTCGGGCGCGAAGCGGCGCGCGCTGCGCGAGTGCGCGCCGAGCACTCCCCAGACCTCGCCGCGCGCGTGGATCGCGACGGTGATCCCCGCCACGGCGCCGCTCGCGGCGAGCGGCACGGGGAACGCGAAGCGCTCCTCGGCCTCGATGTCGGTCGTCACGACGGGCAGCTGCTCCGAGAGCGTGTAGCCGACCTGCGTCTCGGGGCCCGACGGCACCAGCGCACGCCGCACCTGCCCCTCCGCCCAGCCGACGCCGGCGACCAGGCGCAGCGCCGAGCCGCGCGGCGTGACCTCGTAGACGGCGCAGATCTCGAGCTCCAGCGTCTCCGCCACCGTGCGCGCGACGCGGTCCATCATCGCCTCGAGGTCCTGCTCCTCGAGCGCGAAGCGTCCCAGTTCCGCGACCGCCGACTGCTGGCGCGTCTGGCGCGCGACCGCCTCGCGCGCCGCCCGCTCGGCGGTGATGTCCTGCACGTGCCCGTAGAACCAGCCGTCGCCGCGCCTCCCCGGTACGAAGATCGACTCGACCGCCGCCCACACGACCTCGCCATTCGGGCGCACGTAGCGCTTGACGAAGCCCTGGTGCGCCGCCCCCGCACGCGCGCGATCGACCACCGCGCGGCTGGCCGCGATGTCCTCGGGGTGCGTCGCCTCGGCGGGCGTGCGGCCGATCAGCTCCTCGCGCGTGCGCCCGAGGATCGCGCACAGTGCGTCGTTGACCTCGAGCCAGCGCCAGTCCGCGCTGATGATCGCCATGCCCACGGGCGAGTCGGCGAAGCCGCGGCGGAACCGATCCTCGCTCGCGCGCCGCAGCGCGGCGAGGTGGCGCGCGAACAGCCCGAGCGCGATGCTCGAGCACACGATCACGATCCAGCGCCCGGCGATCGCGTCGGCGACGACCACCTCGGGCTCGCCCGCGACGAGCAGCAGCAGGACTGCGCCGTACAGCAGGCCGACCAGCGCGATCAGCGCGACGCCGTCGCGCAGCCGGCCGGCGGCGAAGGCATACGGCGCGAGGCAGGCGTAGAAGAGCGCGAACCCGCTCGACGCGTCGCCGATCGCGAGCAGCGTCGCGGAGATGAGCAGCGCGGCGAGCGCGATCACACCGGCGGCCGCGCCGCGCGACGCGCGGTCCAGGCGGCCCGCGAGCAGCACTGCGGCGACTGCCCAGGTCGCCACCACCAGCGCCACGACGAGCCCGTCGCTGACGCGCTCGGGATGCGGCAGCGCGACCCAGACGAGCACCATCGCCGCGCCACCCGCGATGAGCCATCCGATCGCGCGCGCGCGTGCGCGCCGCCCGGCGGAGTGCGCGTCCATTCCCGCGAAGGTATATGACGGGCGCGGGGCTGCCTAGATCTTCTGTGACCGCTCCCACACGCGGTCGATCCATCCGCGCAGCTCGGGGTGGCGCGCGTCGAGCGTCATGCGCTCGTGCAGCACGTGGTGGAAGACCTCGTCGTCGTCGGGCTCGATCGCGACGGCGAAGCGCAGGAACGGCCATGCCGCACAATCGGCGGCACCGAACGCGCCGAACAGGTAATCGCGCCCGCTGAGGAGGCCCTCGAAGAGCTCGAGCCGGCGCTGCAGCCGGGCGCTCCAGCGGGCGACGTCCTCGCGCTCGCCGGCGCCGCGCTCGATCGCGTCGGCGATCAGGTTCGGCTCCCGCTTCCAGGCGCGGTTGAACCAGTCGACGAAGATCTCGACCTCGGCGCGCGCGGCGGGGTCGGCCGGGAACAGCGGCGGGTCCGGGAAGCGCCGCTCGAGGTGGTGCATGATGCGGGTCGAGTCGGTCACGACCTGCTCGCCGTCGACCAGCACGGGCACCAGGTCCTGGCCGCTCAGCTCGCGCACGGGCGAGCGGTCGGCGGGGTCCACGTCGACCGCTTCGAATTCGAGGCCCTTGTAGGCGAGCGCGAGCACGACGCGCTCGACGTTGGTGGAATAGGGGATGCGGTAGACGCGAAGCATGGGCGAGGAAGCGTAGGCTCCGCGCCCGTGACGACCGATGTCCACGAGACGCTCAACGAGCGCGAGCCCGATCGCACGCGCGTGCTGGGCGATCTCACCGCCTGGATCGAGCGCCTGCTCTAAGCCTGGACCGGGCGCCGCACCTGTACCGTCAGCGTGATGGAGATGAAGCGCGGAGCACTGATCGCGGCGATCCTGGGCTCCGCGGTGGTGGCCGTCGACTCCACCGTCGTCAACGTCGCACTGCCGACCATCGCCGACGAGCTCGGGGGCGGGCTGGCCGGCCAGCAGTGGGTCGCGAACGCGTATCTGCTCACGCTCGCGTCGCTGATCCTCATGTCGGGGTCGCTCGCCGACATCTACGGCGAGCGGCGCGTGTTCACGCTCGGCGTGGCCGGCTTCGGCATCGCTTCGCTGCTGTGCGCGATCGCGCCCAGCGTCGAGCTGCTGATCGCGGCGCGGGCGCTCCAGGGCGTCTCCGGCGCGCTGCTGACCCCCGCCTCGCTCGCGATCATCGTGGCGGTGTTCCCGGAGTCCGAGCGCGGCGCGGCGATCGGGTCGTGGACGGCGTGGCTCGGCATCGGCTACGTCGCGGGGCCGCTGATCGGCGGGCAGATCATCGACTCGGTCTCGTGGCGCTGGGTGTTCGCGCTCAACGTCCCGCTCGTGCTGATCACGCTCGCGATGTCGAGCCGCTACGTCCCCGAGGGTCGCGGCGCGGGCGAGGCGCGGCGGCGACTGGACCTGATCGGCGCAATGCTCTGCGCGCTGGGACTGTCCGGGATCTCCTTCGCGCTGATCGAGCAGCCGATGCTGGGCTTCGGCGACCCGGTGGTCGCGGTTTCGCTGATCGCGGGCGTGGTCGTATTGGCCGCCTTCGTCCTCTACGAGCTGCGGGCGCCGGCGCCGATGCTTCCGCTCGAGCTGTTCGCGCGGCGCAACTTCACGGTGGCGAACATCGAGACGCTGCTGATGTACGGCGGGATGGCCGTGCAGAGCTTCTTCCTCACGCTGTTCCTCCAGCAGGTCTCCGGGTTCAGCGCGCTCGAGGCCGGTTCGGCGGGCCTCTTCCCGACGGCCGTGATGTTCCTGCTCTCGCGGCGGTTCGGCGCGCTCGCGGATCGCTACGGGCCGCGCTGGTTCATGGCCGTGGGGCCGTTCCTCGTCGCCGCCGGCTTCCTGCTGCTGCTGCGGCTCGACGCGAGCACGTCCTACTGGCTCGACCTCGTGCCCGCGATGCTCGTCTACTCGCTCGGGCTCGCGGTCACCGTCTCGCCGCTGACGGCCACTGTGCTCGCGGACGCCGACGAGCACGACGCCGGGATCGCGAGCGCGGTGAACAACGCGATCGCGCGCACGGCGGGGCTGCTGGCGACCGCGGCGGTGGGCGCCGTGCTCGCGGGCTTCTACGCCGACCGGCTCGACTCCGGGCTGGCCGGGCGCACGCTTACGCCGGCTGCGCAGCGGGTGGTCGCCGAGGCGCGCGACCGCGCGCTCAGTCCGGTGGAGGCCGCGGAGGTGCCGCCCGAGGATCGCGCCGCGATAGCGTCCGCGGTCCGGGAGGCCGGCGTCGACGCCTTCCACCTCTCCGCGGGGATCGGCGCCGGCATGCTCGCCCTCTCGGGCCTCCTCGGCGGCCTGCTGCTGCGCAACCCGCGCCGGCCGACGGCGGCCACGGGCTGCCCGGCCGGCCAGCTCTACGGCGCGCCGGAGGAGGCCTGCAACCGGCCCGCCGCGGGGGCCGTGCCCGCGGGGGCGCCCGCGTAACGCAGCGTTCCTCCCGAAATCGGGGTCACGTCGGAAGAGCACCGACGGGCCGCTGGCATACTCGAATGGATGGCACGGACCGCCAACGACCTCCCCGCTTTGGAGCTGCCGCTCCTGGACGGGGAGCCGCGCGAGCGCGCGGACGCCCAGCGAAATCGGCTCAAGGTGCTAGCGGCCGCCGAGCGCCTGTTCGCCTGCCACGGCGTCGAGAACGTCTCCATGGACGCGATCGCCGCCGAGGCCGGCGTCGGCAAGGGCACCCTGTTCCGGCGCTTCGGCGACCGCGCGGGGCTCGCCCAGGCGCTGCTCGAGGAGCACACCGTCGAGCTCCAGGAGGCGCTGATCCGCGGCCCGGCGCCGCTCGGCCCGGGCGCGCCGCCCAAGGAGCGCCTCAAGGCGATGGCGCGAGCACAGCTGGAGCTGCTGGAACGGCACGCCGACCTGATGGTCGCCGCCGACATGGGCCGCCCGGGCGCGCGCTTCCGCACCGGGCCCTACGGCGCGCTGCGGATGCACGTCGGCGTGCTGCTGCGCGCGGCCGATCCGACGCTCGACTGGGAGGTCATGACGGATGTGATCCTCTCGCCGCTCGCGAGCGACTCGTTCGTCTACTGGCGCTCGCTCGGGGAGCTCGACGCCGACCGCCTCGTCGCGGCGTTCGACACGCTCGTCGACCGGCTGCTGCCCTGACGGCTCAACGCAGCCGCAGCACTTGCGGCGCCGACTTCATCGCCAGCGCGAACGCCCACCAGACCATGACCCACGCGGGCCAGAAGTAGCCGGCGCCGCTGACGGCCCAGATCGCGACGAGCAGCGCGTTGACGGCGACGAACCCGCGCCACTCGTCGCCGTGCCGGCGCGGCCGCTGCGCGACCGTCCGCACCGGCGCGCGCGCCGGCAGGTCCGCGAGGAGCCCGCTCAGCTGTCCGTGCGTACGCGCGGCGTACGCGGCGCCGACGCGCTGCTCGAGCTCCTCGACGTCCAGGCGCCCGGCGGCGCCGTGCTCGCGCAGCAGCGTGACGGTGGACTCGCGCTCGGCGTCGGAAGCGCGCAACTCCGGGTCGCGGCGCGCCGCCTCGGGGGCCTGACGGCTCAGCGCTCGGTTCTGGTGGTGGCGGGAGTGACACATGATGCGATCGAAGTTAGCACTCACTCACCAGATGTCAAGGCGGTTGAAGGCGCGCCGGACCCGTCGGTTGATGACCGCGGCGAGACCGGTCGATCACCGCTCGGAGACCGACGCGTCAGCGATCGGGCGGCACGCCGCCGGCCCGCGCCGAGCGCAGCGCGCGCGCCCACCACGCGAGCTCGGTCAGCGCGACGTTCGCCGCGTCGACGTGGCGCCGATCGACCTCGCCGCTGCCGTCGCGGCCGAAGATCCGGCCGGCCATCGGGATGTGGACCTGGGGGCGCAGCGGCGCCATCTTCAGCTCGACGGCGACCTGCACGAGCTGCTCGGCGGCGCGCACGCCGCCGGCCGAGCCGCCGTAGGTCACGAACGTCACCGGCTTGTGGTTCCACTCCGCATAGAGGTGGTCGAGGGCGTTCTTCAACGCCGCCGGGTAGCCGTGGTTGTACTCGGGGGTGAGGAGCACGTAGCCGTCGGCCGGCGCGACCTTCGCCGCCCAGCGCAGCGTCGCCTCCTCGCTGTACTGGCCGCGCGGCGGGACGACCGCGTCGCGGTACCACGGCAGGTCCCACTCGAGCAGGTCCACGAGCTCGCAGCGGAGGTCCTCGCGCGCCGCGGCGAGCTTCCAGAACCACTCCGCGACCCTCACCCCGCGGCGCCCGTCGCGCGTGCTACCGACGATGATCTGGATCAGCGGCGGCGCGTCCATCCGCGCCCACGCTACCTACGACGGATGCAGCGGCTCGTCGGCCGGAGGCGGCTCGGCGTCGCCGGTGAGCGTGGCGCCCGCGCTCGCCAGCGAGACCATCGCGATCGCGACCACTCCCGCGGCCGCCAGGCGCTGGTCGAGGATCACGAAGCCGAGCAGAGCGGCGATCGCCGGCTCCAGGCTCATGATCACGCCGAAGAGCGCGGTCGGCAGGCGCCGCAGGGCGAACAGCTCGAAGCAGTACGGCAGCAGCGGCATGAGCAGCGCGAGCCCGGCGGCGGCCAGCACCGCCGCCGGATCCGCGAGCTCGGAGCCCGCTGCGGCGACCCCCGCCGGCAGCGCGACGAGCGCGGCGACGCCGAGCGAGACCGAGAGGCCCTCCAGGCCCGCCCAGCGCTCGCCGACATGCTTCGTCAGCACGATGTAGCCCGCCCAGCACATCCCCGCGACGCAGGCGAACGCGATCCCCGCGACGGCGAGCGGGCCGCCCGCCCCCTCCCCCAGCGTGAGCAGCGCGACGCCCGCGCCCGCGAGCAGCACCCATGCGACGTCGCGCGCGCGCCGCGACCCGGCGAGCGCCACGCCGAGCGGGCCGAGGAACTCGATCGTCACGGCGACGCCGAGCGGGATCCGCGCGATCGCCTCGAAGAACGCCAGCGTGAGCACCCCCGAGCAGGCGCCGAGCGCGACGGCGGCGGCCACGTCGGCGCCCGTGCGGCCGCGCACCCGCGGCCGCGCGAACGGCCACAGGATCAGCGCGGCGAACGCGAGCCGGAGCGCCGCCAGGCCGGCCGGCTCGACGCGATCGAACAGCGGCTCCGACAGCGCGGCGCCGAGCTGGATCGTCGTCATCGATGCGACCGCCAGCGCGACGCCCGAGGCGCGGCCGGTCAGGGGAGCGGGAAGCGTCCGTGCGCCGGCCACGCTTCCTATCATGCCGCGTCGATGACAGCGGGCCACGAC
>Ga0126315_10000943_pt1 | contig 10745 bp, 10 predicted proteins | sample Plot106_FD_92534 | JGI IMG/M metagenome (GOLD analysis project Ga0126315, IMG submission 92534) | Serpentine soil microbial communities from UC McLaughlin Reserve, CA, USA - Plot106 | ecosystem: Environmental > Terrestrial > Soil > Grasslands | place: USA: UC McLaughlin Reserve, Lake County...
CGGGGCGGCGCTCGCCGGCCTGCTCGTGCTGACCGCGGGCTTCGAGCGCGCGGACGTGATCGTCGCCCTGCTCGTCGCCGCGCTGATGGTGCGGTCTGGTACCGGCCTGCTGCGGCGGTCGACGCGCGTGCTGCTGGAGGCCTCGCCGCGCGGGATCGACCCCGACGCGGTCGGGCTCGCGCTCGCCTCGCACCCGGGCGTGAGCGAGGTGCACGACCTGCACGTGTGGGAGGTGACGTCGGGCTTCACCGCGCTGTCGGCGCACGTGCTGGTGCCGGCGGGCGCTGACTGCCACGCGCGCCGCGCCGAGCTCGAGCGGCTGCTGTCGGAGCGCTTCGGGCTCGAGCACACCACGCTCCAGGTCGAGCACGAGTCCGAGGGCGGGCTGCTCGACATCAAGCCGCGCTGACCTCGACGCGGTGCTTTGCCGCGTCCGGCTCGGCGAAGCGCAGCAGCGACTCCGCCTCCTGCTCGAGCGCGCCGGCCGCCGCGCGCGGGAGCTTCGCGAACGGCGCGAGCGCCAATGTGGCGGTGTCGCGCTTGCGTGCGACCGTCCAGCTGCCTGCGACGAAGCCGTCGACGAGGAAGGCCGCCTTGACGCGCAGGTTCTTGGTCGTGAGCGACCTGCGGTGCTCGTCGGCGACGACGCGCGAGCGGTCCTTGTACGCGAGCAGCAGGCTGTCGAACTCGGGCAGCAGGCGCGGGGGCGCCGCGACGTCCTCGTCCGGTCGCGGCGCGCCCGGGAGGTCGAAGAGCGTGCGGCGTCCGTGCTGGAGCGTGACGAGCTCGTCGCTCATCTGCTCCAGCACCTCCGCGATCCCGCGCAGCCCGGACCAGGTCTGGATGTCGGCCGTCGAGGCGGGGCCGAACGCGCCCAGGTGGCGGCGCACGAGCGCCCGCGGGTCGGCCTTGCCGCGCGGGCTCTCGGCGAGCTTGAACTTCGCATCGGAGGGGAACGACCAGCGGTCCTCGGTCGGCACCATCGCGAGCGGCAGGTGCATCCGGACCGCGTAGCCGAGCGCGCGCTCGTTGACGCCGGGGAAGGCCTCGACGAGCAGCGGTCGGAGCTCGCCGAAGGTGCGCGGGCTCTTCTCGATCAGGGCGCTTGCGACCGGCAGCAGCTTGGCGATGTCCAGTCCCTGGTCGCGCCCGCGCACGGCCGCCATGGCGGCGCTCATCACGGGCTGGAGCGCGCTGCGCAGCGCCGCGTAGTCGCCGGCGCTCATCAGGTGCAGGGTGGCGCGCATCGCGGTCGCGCGGACGATGCGGCCGTCGCGGAGCGGCTCGTGCAGCTGCTCGCGGTCGAAGTCCCGGAGCCGCGTCCAGAGCGCGAGGAACGGCGGCTTGGGCTCCTGCGCCTGAAGCCCGCCGAGCCGCTCGACGGCCGTGACCGCGTCGGTCGTGGCGCGTTCGAGGAGCATCTGGCGTTGGAGGGTCGCGCGGTTGAGGGCTCGGAGGCTGAGGCTCGTCGTCACGGTCGCATCGTCGCGCAGGACCGGGCGCCGGTGTACGGCGGGCATCGAAGGCGGGCGCGACGGGGGCGGTCTCGCACGCGCGTGAACGCTGCACGGCGCGCGGATTTCGGGCGCGATGCAGCGTTGACGGCGCATGTCGCCGTCAACGCTGCACGGCCCGGGAATGCGGGGCGGGTTGCAGCGTTGACGGCGCGCCAACGCCGGTCGCGACCGCGACGCGCCCGGGCTACCCCGCGTTGACCTCGTATGCGGCCGTCAACGCCGGTCGCCACCGCCGCGCGCGGCCGACCGGCGTTCACGCGCTGCAACTCCCAACCGAACCCTCCCCTTCAGTGCCCGCCGTTCTCAAGCGAAACGCGCGACAGACAGGCAAGCGTCTACGCCAGAACGCGCACGTACTGCCGCGCTGAGGCGCCACCGACCCGAACGGTCACGCGATACAGCCCCGCGCGCGTCGGGCGCAGGAAGCGCAGGTAGCGCCCGCCGACCAGCGGTACGCGGCGCGTGCGCACGCTCCGGTAGCGCCCGAGCACCTTGCGCTCGAGCAGGACGACGACGTGGCCGTCGCTCGCCGGCGCGACCACTCCGCTGACCGCGAGCCGGCGGCCGCGGCGGATCCGGCGCGATGAGACGCCGAGCGCAAGGCCCGGCACGACCGTGATCCTGAGCGGGGTCGACTCGAGCGGCGCGCGCGTCGCGTCGCCCGGGAACCGGGCGCGGAGCGTGCCCGTGTACGGGATGTCGACCGTCGTGCTCCACTGCCCGTCGGCGGCGCAGCTGACGCTCGCGATCGGGGAGTACGCGGAGCCGCCGGTGGCGTAGAGGATGTCCACGGCCGCACCGTCGGCCGAGCTGCCGTCGGCGAAGCGCAGGGCGCCGCTCAACAGCGCCGAGGTCACGCCGCGCAGCTTCGTCGCCGCCGCCCGCAGCGTGAGCCCGGCGAGCGGACCCGCGTACTGCGAGGCGCGGATGCGGAGGTCGGGCAGCTGCGTGTAGAGGACGTCGCCAGGGCAGGAGGTCGCGTTGCCGTCACGGTGCCCCGAGATCCGCTGGAACATCACCGCCGTGCCGGACGGGTAACGGTTGCTCTCGCCGCCCGCGGACGTGACCGTCACCTCGCCCTGCGTCGGAACGCCGTGCAGCGAGAGCTTCCACCCGATCAGGCGTGCGATCGCGTCGAGCGCGGGGGGCGGCGCCGCCACGTCCATGAAGGTCCCGATCAGCGCGACGCCCGTCGACACGCTGTTGAAGCCCTGCGCCTGGGCGCCGACGATCGCGAGGTCGATTCCGCCTGCGCGGCCCTCGAAGATCTGGCCGTACCGGTCGACGACGAAGTTGTACCCGAGGTCGTTCCAGCCGTTGTGGTCGCGGTGGTAGCGGGCCATCCCGAGCACGATCGCGGCGGAGTCCTCGGGCCCGTAGTCGTTCGCGTTGACGGTGTGGTGCACGAATGCGAGCTGGACCCGGCCGTAGGCCGGCCCGGTACGGGGTGGCACGCTGTCGCCGCCCCACTCGCTGCGCGGGATGATCGGCGGCGCGCCCGGCACCTGCCTGCGGCGCGTCGCAGTGCGCGCGAGCGGGATACGGCGCCGCGCGGCGCGCGCGGCCGGCCCGGAACGCACGAAGCGCGCGCACAGCCCGCGCGGGAAGCCCTTGAGGCGGAGCTGGAACTCGTCGGCCGCGGCGGTCCAGGCCGGGTCCGTGCCGGCCGGCCCGCGCCCGGCGTCCGGCCCGTGGTCGCCGGACTCGTGCAGCGGCGCCCAGGGCGTCCAGGCCCCGCCGCGCGGGCGTGCGCGGACCTGCGCCTGCACCCGGCTGCCGCGCTTCCAGCCGAGGCCGATCAGGTCGAACCGGCGCGGCGCCTGGTACACGCGCGTGGTGCGCCAGCCGGCGCCCGCGGCGGTCGCGCCGCCGGGAGAGGGGAGGTCGAGCGAGAAGGACTCCGCGCGCGGCGCGGCGGCGACGCTCCCCGGCCGCAGCGCTCCCAGCGCCGCGGCGGCGGCGCCGAGCTTGACGGCCTGGCGTCGGGTCAGGCGGGGCACGGTGGTGGGAACACGGCTTCGCCGCGAAAGGACCGCCGCTCCCGACAAGAGCGCGAAGCCCGGACACGGAGGTCCGGCATCGCCATCAGGACGCGGTCCGGATGACCCGCGGAGAGGGCGAAGCCCGGTCAAGCCCGGACACGGACGTCCGGCATCGCCATCAGCACGCGGTCCGGATGACCCGCGGAGCTACGAGCATTCGGGGCACTTGCCCCGCAGCACGACGTCGTGGGCGCCGACGTCGTAGCCCAGCCGCGCCGCGACGCCGTCGATCAGGCGCTCGAGCTCCGGATCCTCGAACGCGTCGCGCTTCCCGCAGCGCTCGCAGATCGCGTGGTGGTGGTGCTCGCCGCTCGGGTCGGCCGGCTCGAAGCAGGCGGTGCCGTCGACGTCGAGCCGGTGGACCAGCCCCAGCGACGTCAGCACCTCGAGCGCGCGGTAGACGCTCGCGAGCCCCGGAGTGCGCCCGTCGCCCGCGCGCAGCCGGTCGTGGATCTCCTGCGCGTTGAGGCAGCAGCGCTGGCGCTCGAGCAGCACCAGGACCTGCTCGCGCGCGCCGCCGGCGCGGTGCCCGGTGCGCGCGAGCACGCTGCGCGCGTGCCGGCCCCAACCGGCGGGATCCTCCTGGGTCGCCACGGGTGGATCGTAACAACTGCAAACGAGAATGATTTCCAGTAGCCTGAATGGCCATGTTCCGGGTCCGCGTAGCGCTGCTGCTGGTGCCGCCCTGCCTGCCGCTGCTCGCCGGCTGTGGGGAGGAGGCCGCCGGCGGCGACCGGCTCCACGTCGTCGCCACGACCGGGCAGGCGGCCGACTTCGCGCGCGAGGTCGGCGGCGCCCGCGTGCGCGTCACCGGACTGCTCCAGCCGAACGCCGACCCGCACGAGTACGAGCTGCGCACCGACGACGTCAAGGACCTCGCGGGCGCCAAGCTGATCGTGCGCTCCGGCGGCGACCTCGACGACTGGCTCGAGGACGCGATCGACAGCTCCGGCGCCGACGCGCCGGTGATCACGCTCGCCGACAGCGTCCGGCTCGACGGCGACGACCCGCACTGGTGGCAGGATCCGCGCAACGCGATCGCCGCCGTGGCCGCGCTGCGCGAGGCGCTGATCGCCGCCGATCCCCGCGGCGCCCGCACATACCGCGGCAACGCCGAGGCGTACACGCGGCGCCTCGAGCGCCTCGACCGCGAAGTGGCGGCCTGCATCGGCAAGGTCCCGGAGCCGGAGCGCACGCTCGTTACCACGCACGACGCCTTGGGCTACTACGCCCGCCGCTACGGCATCCGCGTCGTCGGCGCCGTGATCCCCTCCCGCTCGACGGTCGCGCAGCCCTCCGCGGGCGAGACCGCCGCGCTGGTCGAGACGATCCGGCGCGAGCACGTCAAGGCGGTCTTCGCCGAGAGCTCCGTCAACCCCGACGTAGAGCAGGCGATCGCTCGGGAGTCGGGGGCTCGCATCGGCCGCGCGCTGTGGGCCGACACGCTCGGGCCGGAGGGCTCGGACGGCGCGACCTACGTCGACTCGATCGCCTCCAACACCGCCGCGCTCGTGGAGGGCCTCAGCGGCGGCGAGGTGACCTGCCGGCCCGCGGTCCGATGATCGACCTCGGGGCCCCGTACGTCCAGCGTGCGCTGCTCGAGATGCTGCTGCTCGCGGTCCCGGCCGGGCTGCTCGGGAGCTGGATCGTGCTGCGGCGGCTGGCGTTCTTCAGCCACGCGGTCGGGACCGTGAGCTTCCCCGCGCTGGTGCTCGCAAGTGCCTGGGGGATCGCGCCGCAGCTCGCCGCGCTCGTCGCGGCGCTCGGCTTCGGCGTGGCGCAGGAACGCCTCGAGCGCGCGCGGCGGCTGGGCGCCGACGCGGCGACGGGGCTGCTCCTGGTGGGCGCGCTCGCCGCCGGCGTCGTGCTGGCTTCGGACGTGTTCGAGTCAGGCACCGAGGTCGACACGCTGCTGTTCGGCTCGCTGATCGGGCTGGGGGAGAGAGAAGTGCTGCTGACGGGGGTGGTCGCGGCCGGAGCGGTCGTGCTCGACGCCGCGCTGCGCCGCCACTGGCTCGGAACGGGCTTCGAGCGCGGCAGCGCCCGCGCGCTGGGGCTGCGCCCGGTGCTCGCCGACCGGCTCCTGCTCGCCGGCGTCGCGGCCACGGCGGTCGTCGCGCTCGACGCGGTGGGGGCGCTGCTCGTCACCGTCGTGCTCGTCGTGCCAGCGGCGACGGCGCGGCTGCTGACCGACCGGCTCGCGCAGCTCCAGCTCGCCGCGATCGCGCTTGCGGCTGTCGAGGGAGTGGGAGCGGTCTGGCTCGCGGATGCGATGAACGTCGGCGCGGGGCCGGCGCTGGCCGTCCTCGGCGGCGCCGTGTTCGCGCTTGTCGCGGCGACGACGGCGCTGCGCGCGCGGGCGGTGACGGCGTGACCGCCGACCGCCGGCGCGGTTCGATCGGCGGCGCCGCCGGACCGGCGGCCGGCTCGGGCGGCGCCGCGGGCCCGGTGCCAGGCTCCGGGGGCGGCGCGGCTTCGCCCGGCTCCGACGAGACGAACGCGTGCGGGCTCGCCGTGCGTGGTCTGTCCGGCGGCTACGTCCCAGGCCGTGACGCGTTGCGCGACGTCACGTTCGAGGCCGGCCCCGGCCAGATCGTCGGCGTCCTCGGCCCCAACGGCGGCGGCAAGACGACGCTCTTCCGCGCGCTGCTCGGCGAGCTGCCGCGCCGCCGCGGCGAGCTCGAGCTGCCCGGCCGGCTCGCGTACGTTCCGCAGACTGAGCGGACGCGGCTGGACTTCCCCGTCAGCGCGTTCGACGTCGTCCTGATGGGCGCCTACGGGCGCACGCCGTGGTTCCGGCGCGTCGCCCGCCGCGACCGCGAGGCGGCGCGCGCGGCGCTCGATCGCGTCGGACTCGCGGAGCGCGCCGGCGACAGCTTCGGCGTGCTCTCCGGCGGCCAGCGCCAGCGCGTGCTGATCGCCCGCGCGCTCCTCCAGGAGGCGCCGGTGCTGCTGCTCGACGAGCCGCTCTCGGGCGTCGACGGCGTCAGCGCGGCTCGGATCGAGGCGCTCTTCGGCGAGCTGCGCGCGGAGGGGCGCACGCTGCTGGTCGCCACCCACGACGTGCGCCAGGCGGGGGAGTGGGATCGCGTGTTGTGCCTGCACGGGCGCCAGATCGACTTCGGCCGCCCGGCGGCCGTGCTCAGCCCCGAGACGCTGCGCGAGACCTACGGCGCCGAGCTGATCGTGCTCGAGGGCGGCGACCACGCGGTGGGCGTCGGCCACCACGTGCACTGATGCTCGCCTGGCTGACCGACCCGTTCGCGTCGCCGATCGTGCAGCGCGCCCTCGCCGAGCTGCTGATCCTGGCGCTCGCGTGCGGGCCGCTCGGCGTGTGGGTCCTGCTCTACCGCGACGCGTACGCCGCGGAGTCGCTCAGCCACGGCATGCTGCCCGGGCTCGTCGTCGCCGCGCTCGCGGGCGCGCCGCTGCTGCTCGGCGCCGCGGGCGGCGTGCTCGTCGCCGCGGCCGGGATCGCGCTCGTGGCGCGCGACCAGCGGCTCGGCGCCGACGTCGGCGTCGCGGTCTGCGTCTCGGCGCTGCTCGGCCTCGGCGGGATGCTCGCGCTCTCGCCCGCATCGCCACCGCGGCTGCAGGAGCTGCTGTTCGGCAACCTGCTCGGCGTGAGCGGCGGCGACCTCGCCGTCGCGGGGGCGCTCGCGGGAGCGGTCGCGCTCGCGCTCGCCGCCGGCCATCGCTCGCTCGCCCTCGTCGGCTTCGACCGCCGCTCGGCGCCGTCGCTCGGCACGGCGCCGCTGCGCTGCGAGCTCGCGCTGCTCGTGGTCCTCGCGGTTACCACCATCGCCGCCGTCCAGGGCCTCGGCAACCTGCTGCTCGTCGCGCTCATCATCGCGCCCGCGGCGGCCGCCCTCAGCCTCGCCCGCCGGCTGGCCGCCGCGCTGGCACTGTCGGTCGCGCTCGCGGCGCTCGCCGGGACCGCCGGCCTCATCGTCTCCTACCACCTCGAGGTGGCCGCCGGCGCGTCGGTCGCGCTGAGCGCCGTCGCGCTCGCCCTGCTCGCCGTCACTGGCGGCCGCTTGATCCATCCCGCCGCCACCTGATCGCCGGTGAAACCCGCGTGATTGCAGGTAGTTCACCGGTCCAAGGCGAGGCTAGTCAGCGGCGGATGAACACTGTTGCGGTTCAATCCCCGCCCGATTCAGGCTACCGAACGCTCTTGGTGCCGTCGCACAGGTCAGCTCGGCACCTCCACCCCGTAGTCCGGTGTCATGCCGCGCCACTTTCGGGGGTATCAGGACGTTATGGAAAGCATCGCGTCGTTCAAGGGCATCCTGGGGGCACGCTGATGGACGGGTCGCGGCCAGCCGCTACGTCCACCCCCGACGACGCGGACCTTCGCCGGTACAAGCGGGCCGTTGACGACGCGCTGCAGCAGCTCGACTGGTGCATCGGCTACTTGCACGGAATCGGCAAGACGAAGGTGGCGCGTGTCCTCGCGCGCAACCGCAGCGTCATCCGTTCCCAGCTGATCCGGCGGCCGGCGGAACCGCTGCCGTCCGAGCGGCGCCGACAGGAGGGGAGGGTTGGCTCCCCGGCAGCACGCCGCTCCAAGGACCACGCCACCGTTTCGACGCGCGAGACGACCGGCCGACGCGCTCGAGCTCACGCTGGACATGGCGGTCGTGATCGGCCTCTACGCGCGCGTGGCTCGGGTTGATCATGCGAAACCCATGGCTATACCGCTGGCCGCTTGATCCATTGACTGGCGCCCGGCGGGTGCGGGACGATCGGCCGCGATGCCGCGCAGGGACCAGGTTCGCCATCCGCGCTCGCCCGTCGCGAGATGGGCGCGGCGGCTGCTGGGCATCGCGGGCACCGCGGTCGTGCTCGGCGTCGGCGTCGTCAGCGCTTCGATGGTGCTGCCCGGCGACGACGAGGAGGTCGTGTCGGAGGCACCCGCCGCGGCGTCGTCCGCTCCGCGCAAGGCGACGAAGAAGAAGCAGCGCGAGCCGCGCCTCTCCGCGCGCCTGCGCGAGGAGCGGCGGCGCGCCGTCGACCGGGTGCGGCGCGAGGGCTACGCGCCGGTCAGCCTCGACGACTACTTCGCCCACCACGTCCTGCGCGTGCTGATCGGCCGCCCGGTCGGGACGACCCCCAAGGGGCTGCGCGCGTTCTTCTTCGTGCGCGGCGACTACATCGGCCAGGACTCCGCCTCGCCCAGCCTCAAGCTGCGGCCCGGCCGCCAGTTGACGCGCGAGATCACGCTCGTGTACACGCTCTACGAGCCCGGCGACCGCGAGTGCTGCCCGAAGGGCGGCGAGACCCGCGTGCACTTCCGCTGGACCGGCGACGCACTGGAGCCGCGCGAGCCGATCCCGCCGGACTACCAGCGCATGCCGCCGTCCTTCTGACGCCGGTTACGCCACCGCGCCCGCCGGCCCAAGGCGCAGCGTCCCGAGGCGGCTGCGGCGGAAGCGGCGGGCGGGCGGGACGGGCTCGCCGTCGGGCGGCAGGTCCTGGACGCGCGCGAGCAGCCACTCGAGCGAGCCGTCGCGGCCGACGACCTCGGGCCAGCCCGCCAGCCGGCGCTCGAGCTCGGCCTCGTCCATGCGCGGCGCCAGCAGGTGCACGCTGCCGCCGCCGCGCCCGCCCAGCGCGTGCTGGAACAGGTACAGCTCGCCGGTGTCGCGGACCCAGGCGGCGCGGAACGAGGGGCCGCTGCGGGAGCGCCAGAACAGGCCGACGTCGCGCTCGCGCGAGCCGCGACGAGCGGGGTCGGAGGCGTAGAAGGCACCGAGGGAGAGGTACGTCCGGGCGATCGGGTGGGGCATCTTGGGGAGCTCCTTGGGGAGGAGGAGGCTGACCTCGATGTTCCCCGAAACCGGCCCCGGATCGTGGCCGGTCTTCCCGACTTGCGGGGGTACGGTTCTCCGCACCCCCTGCGGTCTGGCGCGGCGCGTAGGATCGGGGCCATGTGCGGCCGCTTCACCGCCACGTTCGTAGAGCCGCACATGATCGCGGGCCGCTTCGGCGTGAGCGAGGCGGCGATCCCCGGCGCGACGCTCGGCCGCTACAACGTCTGCCCGACGGAGCAGGTGCTGGCCGTCTGCGGCGGGCCTCAACGCCGCGCTGCGCGCGACCTGCGCTGGGGCCTCCTGCCGCCGTGGGCGCGCAGCCTGCGCAGCGGGCCCGAGCCGATCAACGCGCGCGCCGAGACGCTCCTGGAGAAGCGCCGCTTCGCGCCGCTGCTCGAGCGCGCCGACCGCCGCTGCCTCGTGCTCGCCGACGGCTGGTACGAGTGGCTGCGGCCCGAGCGCCCGCGCGGCGATCGCGTCCCGTTCCGCTACACGGTCGACGGCGGCGCGCCGTTCGCGTTCGCGGGCCTCTGGGACGAGAACCGCGTCGACGGCGCACGGGTCGCGTCCGTGACGGTGCTCACCACCGCCGCCAACGGGATCTGCGCGCCGGTCCACGACCGCATGCCGTGCGTGCTCGCGTCGGAGGAGGCGGAGGCGGCGTGGCTCTCGCCCGAGCTGGACGCGCGCGCCGCGTTCGAGCTGCTGGCCGAGCCGCTCGCGGCCGCGCGCACCGCCGCGGCGCACGCGAACCCCGCGGTCAACAAGGCCGGCGTGGAGGGCGCCGAGCTGCTGGTCGTGCCCGCCGACACGGGGCCGGTGCAGCTCGAGCTGGGATGAGCCCAGCCGCCGGCGACCTCGTCGGACGCGGGCCCGAGCTGGCGCTGCTGGACCGCGTGCTGGAGGCAGTCGCGGCCGGCGTTCCGGGCTTCCTCGCGCTCGTGGGGGAGCCCGGCATCGGCAAGACCAGCGTGATGGAGCGGCTCTCGGAGCGGGCGGCCGCGCGCGGCTGGCTCGTGCTGGCCGGGCGCGCGGCCGAGTTCGAGCGCGAGCTGCCGTTCGGCGTGCTCGTCGACGCGCTCGACGACCACCTCGCCGGCCTCGACCAGCGCCGGATCGAGCGCGCCGGCGGCGAGCGGCTCGCGGAGCTGGCGACGATCTTCCCGGCGATCGACGGGCCGGCGGTGCCCGCGGGCGCGCTGCAGGCCGAGCGCTACCGCGCCCACCGCGCGGTGCAGGAGCTGCTCGACGGGCTGGCCGTCGGCCGCCCGCTGCTGCTCTCGCTCGACGATCTCCACTGGGCCGACCAGGCGTCGCTCGAGGTCGTCGCCTCGCTCCTGCGGCGGCCGCCCGACGGCGCTGTGCTGCTC
>Ga0126315_10000944_pt1 | contig 10739 bp, 13 predicted proteins | sample Plot106_FD_92534 | JGI IMG/M metagenome (GOLD analysis project Ga0126315, IMG submission 92534) | Serpentine soil microbial communities from UC McLaughlin Reserve, CA, USA - Plot106 | ecosystem: Environmental > Terrestrial > Soil > Grasslands | place: USA: UC McLaughlin Reserve, Lake County...
AGCTGCTCCCAGGCCCAGTCGTCCATGCCGACCTCGCGGCGGCGGCCGCCCTTGCCGCGTCTGACCAGCAGCGACCCGCGGCGCGCGTCCAGGTCGGCCTCTGCGAGCGCGAGCGCGTCACAGATCCGCAGGCCCGCGCGCCACAGCACGACGATCAGGCCGCGCAGCCGGCGGCCGTGACGCCGTCGCCTGCGCGGCGCATCACGGTGACGATCTCCTCGATCGTCGGCGGATCCGCGGCGTAGCGCATCCCTTGTTGCGCGGCGGCCGGCCGGCATGGAACTCCGGCAGCGTCGCCGGTGAGCGCCGGCGGCCGGCGGCATCGACCAACAGCTCGGGCATGATCCCTCCTCGGGCGTCGAATACCGCACCGAGCCCGCCCCACGCGACCAGCGGTGCGCCCGCCGCCACCACCGTCGCCGCTGCACACCGAGCCGGCACCTCGCTCGTTCGCGCGTCGATTCGCGCCGCCAGGCCGATGCAGCAGCGCGTTGCCCCATGCGACTACCAAGGCCGTTCCCACACGCATGGAAGGCGATAGCGCGGCCGTCGCCGTTGCTTTTGCCCGAAGCAGCAGCGGGGCTCCTTGCCGTCGCTGAGCTGGAGTCCCGCCGCTGCCCGGGTTTGTGGTTAGCCGATGCCGCAGATCATGCCGGCCGGGATGTCGGTGTCGCAGTCGTTGCCGATCCAGACGTTTTGCAGCATGCCGCTCAGGAGTGGGTTGAGGTCGCGGGCGTCGGCGCCCGGGAACGAGGCGCCGGCAGAGCGGCCGTTGCCGTGCATCGAGTTGTGCTCGAAGCGGTTTCCGGTCGCGCCTGGGAAGGCGGTGATGCCGGCGACGACGTTATTGTTGGACTGGTTGTCGCGGATCACGTTGCCGCTGCTGAACATGTTGATGCCGTTGCCGCCGTTGTCGCTGGTCGTGTTGTCGGAGATTTCCGACTCGGTCAGGCTGGCGGGTCTGGCGTAGATCGCTGCGACGGCGCCTCTTACGTCGTTGGAGCTCACGAGCACGTTGCGGCTCGGCGCGGGCAGCAGGTCGAGCGTGAACTGAGCTGGCTCGAAACGGACGCCGGTTGTTCCTCCGCGCACGGTGTTCGAGCGGATCTCCAGCGCGTCATTGGCGCCGCCGACCAGGATCGCCAAGAACCGCGACGCAGAGATTTCGTTCGCGACGATCGCGCTGCGGGTCGCGTTCTGCAGCGCGATTCCGATCGGCTCTTCGCGCAGCGTGTTGTGGTCGAAGGTGACCTCGTCGCGCCGGCCGGGGCCGGCGGCCTCGAGCCCGACGCCACAGCAGCCGGCTGCGTTGCGGAATGTGTCGTTGTGGTCGATGCGGGCGTTGATCAGGTCGCGCGCGTTCCGGTCGTCGCGTTCGGGCCGTCGCTTGGCTTCCGCAGGCTGTCGTTGTCGAGCTCGGAGACGAGCCCGAACTGGGTCTAGCGCAGGCAGTTGTGATCGACGCGCGACTGTTGCGTTCCCTCGCTGCCGAGGTCGATCGCGAACAGCGTGTTGCGCCGGAGCAGGTTGTGGTCGATGCGGTAGCCGGAGTGGCGGTCGCCGGCGTCGATCCCGACCGAGGCGCGCTCGATCGCGAGGCCCTCGACGACGATCTCGTCGGCCTGGAGCCGGAATGCGATCGAGTAGCCGTCAGCGGGCGGGTCGACTATCGCCTGCCGCGTCGGGTCGAGATCGCCCAGTGTTGACGCGCTCGGCTGGTAGCAGTCGAGCGCCTCCACGGCGTCGGGATCGCCCGTGAGCGTGAGCGGCTTGGCGACCGTCACCTGCTCGGCGTAGTTGCCGGCGCAGACCTTGACGGTGTCGCCGGGCTGAGCGGCATCGACGGCCGGTTGGATCGACGCGTACGCGGCCTGCGCGCATTGCGCCCCGTCGTCGTCGACGACCAGCGTGGCGGCATCGGCCGCGCCCGCGCCGGCCGCCGGGGCGCTGAGCGCGACGGCGATCACGCCCAGCCGCACAGCCGCTTGGCTGGGATGTGGGGTCGAGGGTTCATCGGAGTGCTTTCCCTTCTTGGTAATTGGGGGCAGGCGCTGCCCGGCTGGTTGGAACGTCGGCCTACGGCGTGCCGATCGGCTCGGGCTCGGCGTCGGGCGGCAGTGGTCCCTCGGAGCCGCAGTCGGCCCCGGTGCCGCAGTCGGTCGCGTTGGGCTCGCTGATGTAGAGCGTCCACGCCGTGGCGGCGTAGTTGAACGCCACCGGGTCATCCGCATCGACGGCGGGCTCGTAGATCCAGACCCAGGCGTTAGCCGAGAACATCACCCAGCCGAGGCCGGACAGGTACTCGAACCGGTAGGCGCAGCCGCCGGTCGTTTCGGACGCCGACCAGGTGGTCTCGGGGCCGACCGGCTCGCCGGAGGGCGACCAGCAGCTCTCGGTCGTCGGGGTCGGAGTCGCGGTCGGCGTCGGCGTTGTCGTTGCCGGCGCTGATGACTTTGGCTTTCCGGAGCTGGGCGCCGCGGTGGCCAGTGTCGCCACGGCGAGCAGCATGCTCCCCGCGGTGATGAGAGCGGCGATTCGCCGCCGCGCCGATCGGGCGGCGCATTGGCGCGGCGACCGGACCGGTTTCGTGCTGAGCGACTGCATTTTTCCTCCGATCGGGTCAGGCGCCGCCGGCCAGCGCAGCGCAGAGCTTGTCGGTGACTGGGTCGCGCCGGCCGTGCACGATGTAGCCGGCGGCGGTCTCGCGTTCGCTGCCGGCCTCGATCGCGACGGTGCCGAAGCCGGGAACGACGACGTGTACGCCGCTGCCGGTCGCCCTGAACTCCTCGGCGGTCTCGCTCAGCACGCGCACGCCGCCAACCGCGACTGTCGCGCCGGTGTCGAGGTTGGTCAGCGTGCCGTCGAGCTCGATGTGACGCCGGACGCGCACCACCTCGCCGGCAGAGTCGAAGAACAGCGTCTGCTTGATGGTGACGCCGAACTGGGCGGCGATCGGGGCTCCGTCGCAGTCGCCAATGACCTCGGGCTCGCCGGGTGGGCCGGTGAAGACGTCGGTCTGCGGCGCTACGGCGGCGGCCGGCGCGGCGAACGCGAGCGCCGCGACCGCCGTGGGGATCAGGGCTCGTTTCTGCACGTTGACTCCTCTCCTCGGCGGAGCCCTCATCGTTGACCGAGCGCGCAAAGGGCCACGGCCGCGGCGCGGAGCCCCGATGGGCGGCGACGCAGCGTGGGTTGTTGGGTGCGCGTGTCGCGTGACGGGCGTGCGCTGCTCGCTTCGCGCTGGCGGTCGGTCGCGATCGTGCCGGCGAGGATGTGCGTGATCGGGTGCACGGCGGTCCTCCTTGCGGCGCTGTGTGCGGGGAGGATCGGCCCGGGCTGTTGCAGTCGGTTTGCAGTCCTGTGACAGCGGGCTCTATCGCTCGGGCGGCGGTCGCGTTAGCGTTCGCAGTGGGCGACGATGGAGTTCAAGGTTCTGGGCCCGCTGGAGGTGCGCCGCGACGGCAGGGTCGTGGCGCTCGGCGGCGGTAAGCCACGCGCCGTGCTGGCGGTCCTGCTGCTTCACTCGAACGAACCCGTCGGCCGGGAGCGGCTGGCGGGCGCGTTGTGGGGCGAGGACGCGCCGCCGGGGGCGGTCGCGACGGTGCGGGTGCATGTCTCGCGGCTGCGCAAGGCGCTCAGAGACGACGAAGTGCTCGCGACCACAGCGGCGGGTTATCGGTTGCGCGTGCGGCCGGGCGAGCTCGACGCGGACCGGTTCGAGCGGCTGCTCGACGAGGGGCGGCGGGCGCTCGCGGATGCGCGAGCGGCGGAGGCGGGCCAGCTATTGCGCGAGGCGTTGGGGTTGTGGCGCGGTCCGGCGCTGGCCGATCTGGCGTTCGAGCCGTTCGCGCAGGCCGAGATTGCCAGGTTCGAGGAGCAGCGCCTGACGGCCCTGGAGGCGCGCATCCAGGCCGACCTGGCCGCCGGCCGGCACGCCGAGCTGATCGCCGAGCTGCAGCGTCTAGTCGCCGAGCACCCGCTCCGCGAGCGCCTGCAGGGTCAGCTGATGCTGGCGCTGTACAGCTCTGGGCGTCAGGCCGACGCGTTGCAGGCGTACCGGCACGCGCGCGAGCTGTTGGTCGAGCAGCTCGGCATCGAGCCCGGGGCAGAATTGCGCGCGCTCGAGCAAGCCGTCCTCATGCATGATCCCGCGATCGTGCTCGCGGAGCGCGAGACCGCGACGCTCCGTGAGGCACCGAGCGCGGAATCGAGCGGTGCCGGACGGGTGCGCGTTCCGCTGCCACCCACGCCGACGGTCGGACGCGACGCGGCGATCGCCGATCTGCGAGCCGCCGTCGGCGGCTGCAGCGGTCGGCTGGTGACGGTCGTGGGGACGGGAGGCGTCGGCAAGACACGTGTTGCGATCGAGCTTGCCCGAGCGGTCGGACGCCGGTGGCGTGATGGCGCGGTGTTCGTGTCGCTTGCGGCACTCGACGCGTCGAAGCACGTTGCTTCCACGATCGCGCGCGAGCTCGGCGTCACGCCGGCGCCGAGCGAATCGGTGGAGACCGCTCTGATTCGCCACCTGACGCGGCGGGAGCTGCTGTTGGTGCTCGACAACTTCGAGCATGTGCTCGACGCGGCGGCGCTGGTCGCAGATCTACTCGCCACCGCGCCGGACGTGACGGTGCTGGCGACCAGTCGCGAGCCGCTGCGCCTGCGGGCCGAGCGGCTGTTTCACCTCGACCCGCTCGCCCTCACGCCCGAAGAAGGCTCCCCCGAGCCCGCTCCCGCCGTGGCGCTGTTCGCCGGCGCCGTGCGGGCGCGCGATTCCGCGTTCACCCTCAGCGAGGACAATATGCCGGCGGCTCTGGAGGTGTGCCGACGTCTCGACGGCCTTCCGCTGGCGATCGAGCTGGCGGCCGGCCGCGTCGGGCTGCTGTCGGTGCCCGAGCTGGCGGAGAGGCTAGGCTCGAGCCTCCATGCGCTCGGCCCCGCGCCACGTGATGCGCCAGCTCGGCAGCGGACGCTCACGGGCACGCTCGAATGGAGCCACAGGCTGCTCGCGGCGCTCGAGCAGAGCGCCTTCGTGGCTCTTGCGGTGTTCGCGGGCGGCTGCACACTCGATGCCGCCCAAGCCGTAACGCGCGCGCCGCTCGAGCTGCTCGAGGCGCTCGTGGCCAAGAACCTCCTGCTCGCCGAACCCGCCACAGACGGGCCGGGTCGTCTGGCCATGCTCGAGACGGTGCGTGCGTTCGCACGCACACGGCTCGAGCACCGCCCGGACGCCGACTCCATTTGCCAGCGTCATTGCGAGTACTTCCTGGCGCTGGCCGAGCAGTCTGAGCCAGAGCTGGAGCGCTCGAGTTCGCCCGTGCTGCTGGCCGAGCTCGATCGTGAGCTCGACAACATCCGGGCGGCCCTGAAGTGGTCGCTCGACCACGCGTCGGCGCTCGCGTTGCGACTCGCCAGCTCGCTATTGCGTTACTGGGAGCTGCGGACGCTTAAACGCGAGGCCGCGAGCTGGCTCGGGGCCGCTGTTGCGCTGCCCGCCGCCGCGGTGCCCGTGTCAGTGCGCGCAGCCGCGCTTGCGGCGCATGCCTACTTCCTCGCCGAAGCACCCAACGCGATCGAGCAGGCCAAGGCAGCGGCGCGTGAGAGCCTCGAGTTGCGGCGGTCGATCGGTGACCTTAGGGGGTGCGCCAGGAGCGCCTCGATCCTGGCCCATGTGAGCATGCGCGCCAATCGCAACGAGGAGGGCTACCGCCACGCCCGCGAAGCCGAGCGGCTTGCGCGAGCCGCCGGCGACAAGCAGGCACGCGTGTGGGCGTTGGGCAGCATCGCAGTGATATAGGCGAGCTGGCGACCGCCGCGCACCGCGCTGCGGGCAACCAGCGGGACCTCGCCGTACTGCAGTCGAGTCTCGTCTATGCGGCGCTAGTACACGGTGGCCACGCCGTCGCAGAACGTCTCAGCGTCGAGGCGCTTGACGCAGCGCAGACGCACGGCGACCCCTACGTACTCGCGCTCGCGCAAGGCAACGCCGGGCTCGCGGCGCTCTTCACCGGTCCCCCACAGCGAGCGGAGGGAGCGTTTGCTCGCGAGCTACAGCTCGTGAGCCGCTGCGGATATGACGGTCTGCTCTTTGAGGCGCTCAACGGACTGGCCGCCGTCGCCGCGGCGCGCCGGCGCGACGGCACCGCCGCCACGCTCAGCGGCGCCGCCGACGCCCTCGAGCGGCACGAGCCCCGCGTTATCCAGCAGCTCGAAGAGCGCTTCTTCGCACCGGCGCGCGTCCGCCTGGGCGAGCAATCCTGGCACGCGGCATACGCGGTCGGCGCCAAGCTCGATCGCAACCAAGCGATCGACGCCGGACTTCGAAGCATCGAGCTGCGCGCCGTCGCGTAGGCACGCCACGGCGGAAATCGAACCCTGACGAACAGGGCGCGCACCCCTCGCGCTACTCCCTCGCATGGAAACCAGCAGTGAGCGCAGTGAGCGCGGCGCTGCTTCCTTTTCACGGAGGCAGGAGCGAGCGAGACGGGCTCCGATCGCGCGCCGGCGCGCGCCTGGTCCTCGTCCGGAGCGAGCGTCGCACAACCTCAGCGGAGACGACCGCTTCCCCGCGAAGGCAGCAGTCCTCCCATGAGGTGCCAGGCGGTCCTCCCTCCGGGTCCGCGGCGGCGTGCGCGCGCGTCAGCGCCGCCTCGCCGTCGGTGGTGAGCGCCAGGCACTCCTTGGCTGTCATGATCGGGAAACGCCGGACTCGAGTGGCGGCGTGAGCGCGGCGCCGCCTTGGTCCGGCGGGCCGAGCAGGTCGCTCGCGAAGGCACCGACAACGCGGCCCTGGCGGCCGCCGGTGTCAGCGGGCCTGCTCTCGCCCGGGCGAGCCTTGCATCGCAGCAACGGTCAGAGGCGTCGAGCTTTCAGTCCGCCACGGCATGGCGGTCGTCGAGCGGTGTGAGCACGTTCTACTAGCCCCGTCGCAGAGGCTGACGAGATCGCTCTGCTCGCGGACGCGGCGCCACGGTGCTCAGCCGTCAGTCGTTTGGCCCGCCAGCTGTGCTTCTGCGAACGCCCACACGACATCGACTGTCAATCGAAGCAACGCCGGCCGGATCTCGCACACCCCGACGAGTGCGCGCTCAGCCGCGAGCAAACCGAAGTAACCGTCATCGTGTTGCTGGTCGAGGAGGTAGCTCTCGGCTTCTCTCATCGCGCCGGCCGACACGCCCGCTCGGTGGCCGACCGCCACGAGCGACGCGACCACCGCGACATCGTTCACTCTGGCGTACGACACCGCAAGGCCGGCAAGTACCGCGTCGACATCACACAACTGCAATGCCCGAGCCCGAAGCTCGCGAGGGGCCGACACACGAAGTTGCCCGCATAGAGTAAGCAATTCCGCCCGAGGAAGTTCGATCAGGTCGTATGCCGACGTGATGACCGGAGGACGAGGAGGCGCCATCGGTGCCAGTGTTCGTCCAGAGTGGCGTGCCACGTCGTCGCAAAGCGCCACGCCGAGTCGCTTGAGGCTTTCCTCAGCTCGCGAGCGCGCCGAAACGCCACTCACCCACTTCTCTGCTCGCCGAGCTGCCAGTACGCGCCGGCCGACCAAGTCCCGGGCGTTGATCATCCAAGTGCCGTTCGGTGGTAGTGGCGTCGCGCGACGGCCAAGATGCCCACCAGCGAACTGTGATAGCACGCTCGAAATCCCGATTCACCGCGAGGAGCCGTCTCACGGTGCTGGCACTCGTTTTCGTCATCCCGCGTTGCGGGCAGCCGGCCTTTGTGCCAGCGAATAGTCAGGGCGTTCTCCGCGGCCGCCTCGAGGGAACTGCGTTGCTCATTGACACACGCGAGTGCCAGGAGGCATTCTGCAACGAGGTCCCAGTGATGGACTCGCCAGTAGTGGATCAGGGATGACGTCAATACTTCTGTCACTGCGGCTGCCTCGTGTGCTAGATAACCCGGCACACGAGTACCGAAATCGGTGATGTAGAAGACCGTGTGTGTCGCGGTGTATGCGGCTATTGTGTCAACGTAAGAAAGGCGGCGCCTGCGAGCCAGAGAGGTGCGAAGATAGAGCTCCCGCCACTCGGGCTCGCTCACCGACCAGCCCGCCTGCCACAGGATCCATTTCGCTTCGAGTAAGCGGTAAGCTCCCCGCTCAGCGACGTCAAGCAGCCCTGATTCCTCCAAGCGGCGGAGGGATTCTTCATGGAACTCGTAGCGATAGCCGCGCGCCCGCAACGCGAGGTAAGGGAGCAGGGTATCGAGCCCACGCGCGGGCACTTTGCGCACGTGCTCGGCATACGCTGGCATCTCACACTGTTCGATGAGGAAACGACGCCATCGCGGCAGCGCGGTCTCCAATCCGGCGCAGACCGCACACCGTTCCCGGCATGCGACTTTCGACCAGGACTCGAGCTGAATGTACGCCAGCGCTAGCTCTGCAAGCCGCTTGACCGAGGCGCCGCGAGGTGTTCCATCATTCTGCGGCGCGAAGCGGGGCAGATCCTGCGTGAGCCATCGTATAGCGTCGGCCGCAGGTTGGCGAAGAAGCGAGGCGTCGTCCGGGGGCCTCACCTAATGGCCTCGTTACTCGGGGTGAGGCGGGTGCCAATACCACGAGTGCGAGTCGACAAGCATGTGGCCACCGCCCGACTCGATGGTTATGAAACTCGGGGTCTCCTCGCGGGCTTCAAGCTCCCGCGAGTGTTGCGAGAGCTCGTTCGAAGCCTCCATCAACCGATCGAGCGTCAGGTCGGGCGCCAGAATACCCGCCTCTTGAAGGACGGAAAGCGCATACTCCGCGTCTTCTCGTTTCGTCGGCATGACGACATTCGCCTCCTCGGCGGAGTCTCCCACAGGCCCATGAGCATCCTAGAAGAACCAGTCTGGCTGTCGACCTCGAGACTACCGCAGCTGCGCCCTCTCCGATAGGCCGAGTGCCCGCAACGGCCATCGCGGCGGGCGGTGGTGCGCAAACGACGCACATGATGGCTGTAGGGGGCAGCGCTCCGTCAGCGCGCCTCAGGAAGCGGAGCCGCCGCGGCTCCCACGGGGATGCCGCGCTTCGCTTTCTTCAGTACGTCAGAGTCGGAAAGACCCAGCAACTCGACCATCGTACGATCGGCGACGGCGGGCCTCGCGGGGAGCACGACCAGCGTCGAAATCCCTGACACCGGAGCGTGGGGAAGGCCACGGAGCGCCACGCGTTGCGTCACCGGTGGGCACACGGGAAATCGCGCGGCCTGATAGATGATGGCTTCGTGGTCAGGACCATAGACGGCACCGAGCCGCGACGCGAGCGCTTCGAGGCCAGCCGTCGAAGTCTCGTGCTCGTGCGTGAGTTGCCCGATGCACGAGATCTGCCACAGAATAAGCGGCACATGCTCATCGAACCTCCGGGAAAACACCAAGAAGTCGGTGGCCTCGAAGGATTGGCAACCCATCGCACCCGGGTCGACACCAAGGTCCGCGAAGAGGCAGTCCTCGGCGGAGATGCCGGGGAGCATCGTCGCGCGGTAGCCCTCGGCTCTGGCCAGCTTGACGGCCTCGTGGCTTGGATAGACGAAGACGCCGGGATGGCCATAGAACGCCGCGCAGACCTCCTCGCCGGCCCGGAGGTGAGTTAGGATCCGCTCGACCATTTCATGGTAGGTCTGGATGCGCGGCTTGCCTTCGTCATAGAGTCCCGTTAGGTCCTCGGCGGAGCTGTTGAGCTCGGTGAGCCACTCTTTGGTCACCGGATCGGTCACCACGTACAGGACTTTCGAGGCGCTCTGAATGGCCGACTCAGTCTCGAGGGTGACCTGGCCCATCATCTGGATTCCGGTCCCCACCACCCATAGACTCCCGCGTCGCGTAGCCGCGACGTTGACAGTCTTATCTTGAACCACCCTGCAGTTACAGTTCGACTATGAGGGTCACGATGACGCGGATTCGGAACGCCGCGTCGCCTTCCCCGCCAAGCTCGTTCTGAATGGTCGCCTCATCCTGGGAAAGCAGGGCGATCTTCTGTCCATCGGACAACCCGGCGCGATCCATCGCCCCAGTCGGATCGTCCTGGAACGCATGGCGCGCGGATGGATCTTTCGACAGCGCCGTCAAGAAATCGTAGAACGCGTTCGACGATTCAGCCATTTGTTGAGCAACTCCTAGAGGAGGAAGGACTCGACGATGCTGCTGTGCCACGCTTTCGCCGCGGCCGTCCTACCGCGGACGTGCGACGCAAACCTCGCTAAGCATTGCACGGCTTTCCCCACGTGTCCACGGGCGCTACACGCCGGACCCCCCGGGCATCACCACCGCTCACGGGCACACAAGTTCCCCGGGTTGGGTGGAGGCTCGCAAAGCAGCTGTCCCCAATGCCTCGATTGACGGGCCCGCGGCCGAGGCCTCCGGACGACTGCGGCTGCTGCTTCGCGCAGTGGCTGGCTTGTGAATCCCGCGGGCTGGCGCGGTGCCGAGCATGCGAAAACGGGCCTGGCCGCTGGCCGGGCCCCGGGAGCGTGCTCGGTTGTCAGCTGGGGTTGGGTTGCTCCTCGGTGGCAGGGACGCTATTTGCCGCCGGAAGGAGCCTCCCTGGGATGAGTCTGGCTTTCGCGCTCATGGCCGCAATCAACGGTTCCACATGCTCCAGCGCCACACTGTCCTACGGGCTCAACTCCACCCGCGCCCAACTCGCCGACGCCCTCGCCGACCACAACGACCACTGACATCCCGCACCACCAACAGCCGACCACGCGCGTCCGAGAATCGCGATTCCCGGACACGACGCACCGTGCTCAAGC
>Ga0126315_10000945_pt1 | contig 10738 bp, 11 predicted proteins | sample Plot106_FD_92534 | JGI IMG/M metagenome (GOLD analysis project Ga0126315, IMG submission 92534) | Serpentine soil microbial communities from UC McLaughlin Reserve, CA, USA - Plot106 | ecosystem: Environmental > Terrestrial > Soil > Grasslands | place: USA: UC McLaughlin Reserve, Lake County...
CCGCGAGAGCCCGCTGGGCACCTACGACATCGATCCCGACGGCGACACGACGCTGAGCGACTACGGCGGATACAGGGCCGAAGGCGGCAAGCTCGTGTTCGACAAGGTCCTGAAGGGCCAGGTGAGCTAACGCTCCTCAGAGTCGGAGCGTTTGTCGATCACGGCCGAGCTCGGCGTCTGCGCGGATCGCGCGTGCGTCAGCGAGGATCGTTGCGTGATCGGAGATCAGCGGGTTGAGATGGATCAGCGTCAGCCGCCGTGCTGCCGCGCCTGCCGCAACGAGCGCAGCGTCCCGCCCCGTCGCGTCGTACTTGGGCGCTCGCGGCGCGGCCGCATCCGACCACGCTTCGTGAAGCAGTTCGCTGACCCCGCGTGCGAACGGAATTCCCTCGGGGTCATATCCGGTGTCGGTGATGAGGGCGAGCTCGTCGCCGACACGTAGTCCCGCGGTCGGCGCCCAGTGATTCAGCTGCGCTCGAGCTAGCACGGTGAAGCGCCCAATCTGCTGGCGCCCGGGCTCCAGCTCGGCGATCTCGCCCAACTCCGCCAGGGAGAACGGCGAGATGGGAGACTCCCGAAGCGGCGCGAGCAGCTCGGCGCTCGACCGGCGGTAGAGCCATCGGCCGGGCGCCCACACCGTCGAGACGATCCCGATCGCGGGCAGATAGGCAAGCCCGCACACGTGGTCGAGGTGGAAATGGGTGAGCACGACGTCAAGCCTCGCGACGCCCTCGACCAGAGCGGGATCCGTCACGAGCCGGCGCGCCCCGGTGCCTGCGTCGAGCAGCAGCGCATCGTCGCCGCATCGCACCAGCACGCTTGTCGTCTCACGCCGGTCGGTCGGCATCCAGCCGCCGCTCCCCAGGATCCACGCGTTCACGGCGGAAGCCAGGTGAGGAAGTGGCCGCCCATGAGCTCCATCGTCGCATCGGGGAGTCGCCGCACGCGCGGGCGACCGGAGCATGCGTGGTCGATCACCGAAGGGCCAGCGTCACCGCGGCCAGATCAGGTAGCACGGCGTCCGGTGCCACGCGGGCCGCGGCGACGTCTTCGAGCGTGCTGCTTCCGCTCAACACGAGGATCGTCGTCAGGCCCGAGCGCGACACGAATGGCGCGCTGTGGCACACCGTGATTCGCCGGCGGGACCGCCTTCGTCGCGGTGCAGCTGAACTCGGTGCGGTCAGTCGTTCAGCGCTCGGCAGTCCGAGGCGCCCAGATGCGTGCCCGGCTTGTGCTCGTGGCCGAGGAGCCCAGCGTGGGCGAGTTGCACGATGTGGTGCTGCGCGTACTCGCTGCGTCCCGGATCCCCGGCGGGGCCGGCCGGGCAGATGGCGGACGCAGGGGCTGCGCCCGCAAGCGCGATGAGCACGCCGGTGCCGATAGCCAAGGCCAGCTTCCTCATGGCTTCCTCCGTGTCGAGGTACGGTCTGGTATACGCAGGCGTCCGAGCGATGGTTGTCAGCCCCATCACGGGCATCGAACCGATTGCGATCGGGCAGCGTAGGACCCAGCATCTGGCTAGGTCGACCGAGCTCGGGGAGAGGGGTTCGTGCACGTGGCTTACGACCGTCTAATCGGAGTGACGTGTCTCGGGGGCATCGCCGTCACGCATCTCGCGGACCTCCCCGACAAGATCGAGGAGGCGCCGTACATGGCCGTGATGTTCTGCGGCCTGATCGTGGCCTCCGCCGGCCTGGCAATCGTGCTGGCGAGTCGCCGCAACCCGCCGATCGTGTGGGGACTGGCCGGCGCGGTCGCGGCCCTGCCGCTCGCGGGATACGTGCTGAGTCGCTCGGTCGCCTTGCCGCAGCTCGAGGACCACGTGGGCGACTGGACCAACCCGGCCGGGGTCGCCTCACTGGTCTTCGAGGCCGTCCTCATCGCCGTGAGCCTCACGCACGTCTCGCGCCAGCCTGGACCGCGAAGGCCAGACGGACAGGTCGGCGATGCCATGCGGAGCAGGTAGCGCACGCACGAGACACTTGCGAGAGCCCGCGACGGGTGCCCTCGCATCCGCGCAGTTCACGGCGCTCGGCTGGCGTCGGGCGCCTCATCGGCGCTGAAGCCGCCCGCCTCCGTACGTCGCACGACCGCTCCGCTCCAACCCCGCAGCGGGTGGCGATCCGCAGCCCGCAGCTCGCGCGCGACGCGGCCCGCCACGACGTAGACCACGGCCGGGACGACGAACACCGCCGCGCGGAAGATCCACATCTGGGTGTTGTACGAGACGCCGGTACTGAGGAAGAACCGGTCGGCGGCGCCGGCGGCGAACACCGTGACCACCCACGAGAAGAACGCCGCCCCGACCGCGGTGCGCCGCGGGTTGTCGCGCGGCCGGTCGAGCAGGTGGTGGCTCGCAAGGTCGCGCGTGATGAAGCGCTGCTCCAGCCACGGCCACAGGTACAGCACGCCGAACACCACGGCCGGGAACAGGACGCCGGCGAAGAACGGGTTGGGTACGAGCGTGAAGTCGCCGATGACGATCTCCACGGGGGGCATCAGGCGCAGTCCGCCGATCAGCCACCCGAGGTACCAGTCGGGCTGGGCGCCGTTGGTGGCCTGCCAGGGCTCGTACGGGCCCCATTGCCAGACCGGGTTGACCTGGACGAGCCCGCCCAGCCCGAACAGCACGGCGGCCGTGAGCAGCGCCAGGGCGGCGGAGCGCAGCGCGTAGCCGGGCCACAGCGGCGTCCCGATCACGTTGTCCTCGCTCTCCAGCCCGCCGCGGAACTGCGTGTGGCGCTGACGGACTATCGAGGCGAGGTGCAGCGCGATCAGGCCCGCCAGCACGGCCGGGATGACGAAGACATGCCCGATGTAGAGGCGCGACTGGATCACGCCGCTGCCGGGGAACTCGCCGCCCCAGGTCAGATGCGCGAGATCGCCGCCCACGAGTGGGATCGACATGGCCACCGCGTACGCGATCGCCAGCCCCATGCCGGACAGCAGGTCGTCGACGAGCGAGTAGCCGAGGAAACCCTCCAGCACGGCGAGACCGAGCATCGTCACGCCGATCAGGTAGTTGAGCTCGCGCGGCTTGCGGAACGCGCCCGTGAAGAAGATCCGCACGAGGTGCAGGACGATCGCAACGAGGAACACGTCGGCGGCCCAGTGGTGCGTCTGGCGCATCAGTAGTCCGGCGGGAACCTCGAAGGAGAGGCCGAGCACCGACTCGTATGCGGCCGAGACCTCACGTCCGCGCAGCGGCTCGAACGGCCCTGCGTAGACGCGCGGGTCCAGGCTCGGTTCGAAGAACAGCGCCAGGAACGTCCCTGTGGCGACGAGCACCAGGAATGAGTAGAGCGCGACCTCCCCCAGCATGAACGACCAGTGGTCGGGGAAGACGTAGCGCAGCGCCTTCCGCAGCGGCCGATTGGTAGACAGTCGCTCGTCGAGGAAGCGCAGCGCGTCGCTGTTCACGTCTTGCGTACGCCCCACCAGGAAGGACCGATCGGGCCGGAGAAGCCCCCGCCCGCGCGCAGCTCGCCGCCCGGACCGAGCCGCAGCGGCAGCTGGGGAAGCGAGCGCGCGGCCGGGCCTGCGAGCACCGTGCCACCCGTACGCGGATCGAAGACGGAGTAGTGGCACGGGCACGCGATGCCCGGCTGATCGCTCGTGGGCTCGTAGAGCGGCTGGCGATACATCGCGAGCGCGCAACCGGCGTGGGTGCAGATCTTGGAGTAGGCCACGATTCCCAGCGGCGCCCAGTCCTGGCGCTCGGGCGGCAGCGCGAGCCGCTCCGGATCCTCGCGCACCACCACCACGGCGGAGCCGAGCTCGCGCTTGTCGGCGCCCTCCGGGAAGGCGGTGACGAACGAGCCCGCGGGGATGTCGCCGGCGCGCAGCGGCTTGCCGTTCTCGCCGACCAGTCGGCGGCCGCGGCGCCAGGGCGTCTGTGCGATCGACTCGCCGACGGCCGGGCCGAGCGCGGTCACGGGGACCGCGACGGCCGCCGCCAGCGCCGTGCCCGCCGCCACCCCGGCCGCCCCCAGCAGCCCGCGGCGCGAGACGCCCTGCCCGACGCTGCCCAGCCGCGCGCGCACCGGGGGCAGCGCCTCGGGGTGCGCCAGCCGGGGCCGCTGCTCGATCGCCTCCTCGCGCGGCACGAGCCGGCGCGAAGCCAGGCCGAGCGCCGCGCCCAGGAGCCCGACGGCGAGAGCGAGGCTCAGGCCGAGCAGCCGCGGGTCGGCGTCGGCGAACAACAGCGCGATGAAGGCCGCCGACGCCGCTGCCGAGGCGAGCAGCAGCCCGGCGACCAGCAGCTCGTCCCGCCGCTGGGCGCCGACCTCGCGACGGAAGGGACGGCCCTCCTCCGGCCCGCCCTCCTCGACGGCGGGCTCGGGACCGGGCGGACGCGGCGCCCGGAGGCCGCGCCAGAACAGGAGCACGAGAAGCAGCGCGCGCCCGACGCGGCTCATGGCTCCGCCCGCTTCCCGAGAAGGCGCACGACGAGGAGCAGCGCCGTGCCGGCCAGCAGCCACGCCACCATGCCCTCGGGGATCGGCCCGATGTTCCCTATGCCCCAGCCGCCGCGGTTGGGCGGGTTGCGCGTTGAGAGCACATAGCGCGCGATCGACTCCAGCTCGCGCTGGTCGATCTGCCGCTCGGGGAACGCGGGCATCAGGTACGGGCCGATCCGCACCGCCTCGGCGATCTGCTGCGGCGTGGCCTCCTGCAGCGCCGGTGCGACCCCGCCCGGCACCACGCCGCCTCGTCCGACGATCTGGTGACAGCCCGCGCAGTGGGAGGTGAAGAGCTCCTGGCCCTCGGCGATCGAGCCCCGCCCGGGGTCGACCCGCGGCACACGTGGACCGCCCAGCGATGCGACGTAGGCGACGAGTGCGCGGCGCTCGGCAGCCGTGTAGGACGGCGGGCTGCGCACGGGCTCGGCGCGCGGGTCGGCCAGCGGCATGCGTCCGGTGGAGAGGTAGAAGTCGGCCGACTGCGCGCCGACGCCCAGCAGCGCGGGCGCCTGCCCGTGACGACCGCGCGCGTCGTCGCCGTGGCAGCCGGCGCAGCTCTCGATGTAAAGCGCGCGCCCCTGCCCGACCGGATCGGCGGCACCCGACGCGGGCGACGCACACGCCGGCAGCGCGACCGCGACGCAGGCGGCGAGCACTCCCGGCCTCACCGCTCGCTCACCGCCTCGCGCCGGCGCATGCGTGCCTCCTCTTGCCACAGCGCAGCGCCGACGACGGCCAGCAGCGTCGTCGTGAGCACGACGCTGCCGCCCACCCACATGATCGCCGCCGCCAGGCGCTGGTCATCGGCCGGATCCACGCCCGCCGCTTGCGCAGCCCGCGCGTAGGTCGGGTAGCGAGGCGCGGCCGTCAACAAGACCGCGCTCAGCCCACCCATCGGCGCCATCAGCGCGAGCACGGCGCCCATGCGCGCGGCGGCGCCGGCACGGTGAGGGGCCGGATCCGCGCCGACCAGCGGCGCCCATAGCATCAAGCCGGCGCCGAGCAGCAGCGCGTGCTCGCCGGCATGCACGACCGGCTCGCGTGCCGCGAGGTCGTACAAGGGCGTGAGGTGGATCGCGATCAGCGCGCCGGCAAGCGCGGCGCAGCCGGCCGCGGGATGGCCGAGCAGGCGCACGACGGGATGGCGCAGCGCCGCCGCCAGGCGTCGCCGAGCGCCGCCGCGCAGCGCGCCGAGTGCCAGGCGCACCGGCGCGCCCGAGGCAAGCAGGGGCGCCGCCACCAGCGTCATCAGCGTGTGCTGGACCATGTGCACCGACTGCAGCCGGTCGCTCCACGCGTCGACGCCGCTCTGCAGCGCGACGAGCAGTGCGGACAGCCCGAGCCCGAACGCAGCGCTGCGCCGCCGCGGCCAGGCACGCACCCGCCGCACCCCGAGCGCGTACGCCGCGCCCGCGGCCGCCAGCGTGGCGACGGGCGTGCCGAGCTCCCACTCGCCCAGAAGCGCCAGCGGGTGCGGGGCGCCGCTCATGCCTGCCGGCTCCGCCGCAACTCGCGCAGCAGCCCGCCGAGCGCGAGCGCCAGGCCGCCGGCGCTGAGGAGGATCAGCCACTGGCCCAGCTCCGCGCCGAGCACCAGGCCCGCGACCGACGCGGCCGCGAGCGCCGCGGGCGGCGAGAGGTCGGGCACGGCCCGCCGCTCGTCCTCGCGCCGGCGCCGGCGCGCGAGGAGCGCGAGCCCGACCAGCGCGCTGCCCGCCGCCGAGCCGCCGAGCATGAGAACCGGAAGCTCGTCGCCGCCCAGCGCGATCAGCACCGCGGTGTTCACGCCCAGCAGCGCGCCCCAGGCGAGCAGGACGAGCGCAGGCCCCTTCATGCGGGCTGCTCCCTGCCCGCGTGCCGCAGGTCGTCCAGCGGCGCGTAGGACCGCACGGGCGGCAGTCGCGTGAAGTTGTGACGCGGCGGCGGCGACGTGGTCGCCCACTCGAGGGTGTGGCCGCCCCATGGGTCGTCGGTCGCCGGGCGCCGGCGCCACAGCGAGACGGCGACGTTGAGCGCGAAGACCAGCAGTGACAATGCGATGCAGAGCGCGCCGAGGCTCTCCAGCAGGTTGAGCGTGCCCCAGCCGGCGCTCTCCGGGTAATCCGCCACGCGCCGGGTCATCCCATCGCGGCCGAGGAAGAACATCGGGAAGAACGTGAGGTTCGCGCCCAGCACGCTGAGCGCGAAGTGCAAGCGGCCCAGTCCCTCGCGCAACAGCGTCCCCGTCACCTTGGGCCACCACATGTAGACGGCGGCGAGGAGCCCGAAGAAGCTGCCGCCGAACAACGTGTAGTGGAAGTGCGCGACCACGAAGTAGGAGTTGTTCGCGTGGTAGTCGAGCACCGAGGAGCCGACCCAGATCCCGCTCAGACCGCCGACCAGGAACTGCACGAGGAAGCCGAGCGCGAACAGCATCGCGGTGGTCAGGCGGATCGCGCCCCCCCACAGCGTGCCCACCATGTCGAGGTATTCGATGCCGGCGGGCAGGACCAGCGCGATCGAGGTAAGAGAGAAGTACTTCACCGTCACCCCGTCGATGGCGAACATGTGGTGCGCCCAGACGCTCATAGAGAGCGCGGTGAAGAGCAGCAGCGACGCGATCATCGCGTGGTAGCCGAAGAAGCGCCGGCCGCTGAACGTCGCGATCGTCTCGGCCACGGCACCCACGAACGGGAAGAACATGACGTAGACGACGGGGTGGCCGTAGAACCAGAACAGGTGCTGATAGGCGACGGGCCCCTCCGCCCCGCCGAAGACGCCGCCCCACTGGCGCTCCACCCAGAGCAGGCCCATCGCGGCGATGAGCACGGGGAACGCGAACAGCACCATCAGGCTCGTGACGAGGACCGTCCACGAGAAGACGGGCACGCGCAGCAGCGTCATGTGCGGCGCGCGATGCCGCAGCACCGTGGCCAGCAGGCAAGCCCCCCACAGGAGCTCCCCGGCGGTCGCGAGCGCAACGCCGAGGATCCACATGTCCATGCCCTCGCCCGGTGAGTGCACGGCGTTCGAAAGCGGGTCGAAGCCGACCCACGTCGCCTGGGCGGCGCCGCCGCGGGTGAGGAAGCCCCCATACATGGTCAGCCCGCCGAGGACGTACAGCCACCAGCCCGCGAGCGCCCAGCGCGGTCCGGCGACCTCTGCGGCACCCACCTGCAGCGGCACGATGTAGAGCCCCAGCGCCAGCGCGAACGGCGTGACGAAGAGGTAGATCATGGTCGAGCCGTGCATCGTGAACAGCGCGTTGTAGGTACCGGTCGAGATGATCTGCAGGCCCGGCTGTGCGAGCTCGGCGCGCATCAGCAGGGCGAGCAATCCCCCCGCCGCGAAGAACGCGCCTGCGGCGACCGCGGTGCGCATCGCGATGCGCTTGTGGTCGGTCGAGCCGACGAGGCCGATCACGCCACCGCGGCCGAGCGCCGCCGCGGTCATGCGCCGGCTCCGCGCGAGCGCAGCCACGCTCGGAACTCCTGTGGCGCGAGCACCTCCACGCCGAAGCGCATGTCCTGGTGGCGCAGGCCGCAGTAGAACGAGCAGCGCGGGCTCGAAAGGTGGCCGGGCCGCTCGAACCGCAGCGTGAACCGCGTCGGACGGCGGGCGAACAGCTCGCGCTGGAAGCGCAGCTCGGGGATCCAGAAGGCGTGGACGACGTCGATCGAGACCCCCTCGACCTCGATGTCCGCACCGGCCGGGACGACGAGCGTCGGCACGCGATCCTCGGTGCCTTGGATCGCGATGCCCCGTCCCGGATACTCGAACCGCCAGCGCCACTTGGCAGCCACCACCCGGACATGCAGCGCCGGCTTGCCCCGCGCCTCGCCGACGCGATCTTCGGCGCTGAAGGAGACGGCGACGAGCACGCCCGCGATCACCACGAGGAGTACGGCGGCGGCGGCCTCGAGCGGGCGATTGTCGTGGCGCTCCCGCGGGGCGGCGCGGCGGCGGCCGCGCCACACCGTCGAGACGATCGCCGCGGCGACGAGCACGAAGACCGCCACGCCGACGGGCAGGAACACCCCTTCGACGTCGCCGTAGGCGTCGCGCGTGTCGGCGGCGACGATCGCGATCACGCTGCTCCCGTACCCCTTCGGCGAGCCGGTGATCCCAGGTCGTTGCCTCGGTTCAGCAGATCCGCGGCAGCGGGTCACCCGCGAGCATGTCGACGACGCGGCTGCCCCCGAAGCCGGTCTCCAGCAGCACCATGCCCGGCGGGTCGCCGCGCAGCTCGCCGATCACGGCAGCCTCCTTGCCGAGGGGATGGGAGCGCAGCGCGGCCAGCGCCGCCTCCTCGGCCTCCGGCGCCACCACGGCGACGAGCTTGCCCTCGTTGGCGACGTAGAGCGGGTCGATGCCGAGGATCTCGCACGCGCCGGTGACCTCCGGCCGGACCGGTACGGCGCTCTCGTGCACGGCGATCGCGAGCTCGGCAGCCAGCGCCAGCTCGTTGAGGACCGTCGCCACGCCGCCGCGCGTCGGGTCGCGCAGGCAGCGCAGCCGGGGGCCGACGGCGGCCAGCAGGACCGCCACGAGCTCGTGCAGCGCGGCCGTGTCGCTCTCGAGCTCTGCCTCGAGCTCGAGCCCGCCGCGGGCGACCATGATCGCCATGCCATGATCGCCGATCGGGCCGGAGACGAGCACGCGATCTCCGGCGCGCATCGCGGCGGGACCGAGGTCGAGATCGTGCTCGACGACGCCGACGCCGGTCGTCGTGACGTACAGCCCGTCGGCCCTGCCGCGCTCGACGACCTTCGTGTCCCCCGCGACGACCTGCACTCCGGCGCCGCGCGCCGCCTCGGCCATCGATCGAACCGCCCGCTCCAGCTCCGTGGTGAGCAGGCCCTCCTCCACTATGAAGCCGGCGGCGACGAACAGCGGACGGGCGCCGGCCATGGCGAGGTCGTTGACCGTGCCATTGAGCGCCAGCTCGCCGATGTCGCCACCGGGGAAGAACGGCGGCGTGACGACGTACCCGTCCGTCGTCACCGCGAGACGGCCGCTGACCGGCGAGACGACCGCGGCATCGGCCTCCGGCGTGCTGAGGTGCCGCACGAAGATGGTCTCCACCAGCGCATGGGTCGCCTTGCCCCCGGCGCCGTGGGCCAGCGTGATCCGCTCGTCCATCAGCTTGACGTGCGGGCGCCGGCGGCGGCGCTCGATGGCCGCGAGCACCTCCTCCTCGCGGCGGCCCTGCTGCATCAGGCCGGTGCTCCTTCGGACTCGCGCGCGCGCCGGCGCGCGAGGCGCCCGTAGTTGTAGTAGGCGGCGCAGGCGCCCTCGCTCGAGACCATGCAGGTGCCGATCGGGCGGTCGGGGGTGCACGCCGTGCCGAAGACCTTGCACTCCCACGGCTTCAGGACGCCCTTGAGCACCTCGCCGCATTGGCATGCCTTCGGGTCGGCGACGCGGATGCCCGGGACTTCGTAGCGCCGCTCGGCATCCCAGGCCGCGAACTCGCGCCGCAGCTTGAGCGCGCTCTGGGAGATGAAGCCCAGGCCCCGCCACTCGAACGTGGTGCGCAGCTCCATCGTCTGCGCGATCGCATGCAGCGCGCGGGGGTTGCCGTCTTCGCGCACGACGCGCGTGTACTGGTTCTCCACTTCGCTGCGCCCTTCCGCGAGCTGTCGTAAGACGAGGTAGACCGACTGCAGGATGTCGAGCGGCTCGAAGCCCGAGACGACGAGCGGCTTGCCGTGGTCGCGCGCGATGAACCGATACGGACGCGTTCCGATCACCGTCGAGACGTGGCCGGGCCCCAGGAAGCCGTCGAGCCGCAGGTCGGGCGAGTCGAGGATCGCCCGGATGGCGGGTTTTTTTTTGAAGGAGACGGCGAACACCGAGAAGTTGGCGATCCCCTCGGCGCGAGCGCGCAGCAGCGTGAGCGCCGTCGACGGCGCTGTCGTCTCGAAGCCGATGGCGAAGAAGACGACGTCGCGATCGGGGTTCTCGCGCGCGACCTTGAGCGCGTCGAGCGGGGAGTAGACCATGCGCACGTCGGCGCCGCGGGCCTTCGCGTCGAGCAGCGAGCCGCTCGTGGCGGGCACGCGCAGCATGTCGCCGAACGTCGTGAAGATCACCTCCGGTCGCTCGGCGATGGCGATCGCGTCGTCCTGGCGGCCCATCGGGATCACGCACACCGGGCAGCCGGGCCCGTGGACGAGCTCGACGTTGGGCGGAAGCAGATCCTCGATGCCGTGCTTGTAGATCGTGTGCGTGTGCCCGCCGCACACCTCCATGATCTTGTAGTGGCGGCCCGGCTCGGCGAGGGCGGCCACGCGC
>Ga0126315_10000946_pt1 | contig 10731 bp, 14 predicted proteins | sample Plot106_FD_92534 | JGI IMG/M metagenome (GOLD analysis project Ga0126315, IMG submission 92534) | Serpentine soil microbial communities from UC McLaughlin Reserve, CA, USA - Plot106 | ecosystem: Environmental > Terrestrial > Soil > Grasslands | place: USA: UC McLaughlin Reserve, Lake County...
AGGATTCTGCTTGACTCTGGAGTCCGCACAAGATCGTAGACTGAAAAATACATCTGCGCGGCTAAGGATGCTGTAGTTGATAACGTCAACAGAATTCTGAGGAGATTAAATCATGAAGTCGAAAACAAGAGTTCGAGTGATAGCGATAACAGTATTGGGTGTTCTAGGCACAGTGTTCGTAACTGCATTAGCCCGACGCGACACTCCAACAGCGGCAACGATAACCGATTTGAATAGCACTGAACTGTTGAAGCGCAGACTTCAGCATGATACGGATAAGGTAACTCTGATCGCGCTGGTCTCTCCCGTTTGCCCACTCTGTCGCCACGGATTCACTGACATCCAAAGCGTCCTGAAGAATGTTTCGGATGATCGTCTGCGCGTCCATATCGTTTTTCTGCCGATGTACCCTGGCGATAATAAAAGTCGAGCACAAACCAGAGCCGAAGAGTTCAATGATGCAAGAGTTAGTTATTACTGGGACGGCGACAAGTTGACCGGGAAAGAGTGGCAAAAGGTGCTCGACATCGACACTATCGCGTGGGATGTTTACTTGCTTTATGGGCCGAATACTAATCGTGATGGATCTATCGGCAAACCGGCTTTCTGGATGCACCAATTGGAGGGTGTTACAAAGGCTCCTTGCCCGAACAAGGCGGAATTCGAAAGCAAGATCAAAGAACTGCTTGCAACGTTGAAGTGAACAGTATGCGAGTTCGAAGAATTGCAGCTTCCAAACGAACTTGGGGAGTATTGATAGGTATCTGCTTGCTGTATGCAAGCGTGGTGGGCCAACAGCCTGAGCGGATACCGCAATTCTCTCTGCCAAGACTCGAAGGGCAGACCTTACGTTCCGAAGATTTGAAAGATAATATCGTCGTGCTCGATTTTTGGGCGACCTGGTGTGAAGCCTGCGTTAGCGAGATCCCGGAGTTCAATAAGCTCGACAAAGAGTATTCAACCCGTGGCGTAAAAGTTATCGGTCTCGCTGTGCAGTCTGGTTGGGCGAGTGACATTCAAAAGTTCGTCAAGCAATACAACATGCGTTACACCATACTTGTGGGGAACGACGATACGGTTGCAGACTTTGGTGTGATCAGTTTTCCAAACACCTATGTGATCGCGCCTGGCTGGAAGCTTTACAAGAAATACTCCGGTGTATCAGAAAACAAGGCCAGCAACATTCGTCAGGACATCGAGGCATTACTGAAAACGAAGCGTTGATTCAAACATGCAGAGGGAATCTTAGTCATGAAGTCACAACGTTGGTTCCTGCTCGTCTTGAACGTGCTGCTGCTCTGCGCCACTAGCGCAACGATCGCAGCCAATCCAAGACAACTCAGCGCACAGGAACAGAAGGTCATCGACTATCTCGTTAAGGACTGGGGCGAGGACTACAGCGTTACGACCGTCGATATAGCGATGAAGGCGGTCAAAGTCGATCAGTCTGACGAATCGCGCTTTCGCATCGGCAGCTATATCAAGGCCCATCCGGAGCTACATGAAATCGTTAGACGGTGGGGATGGGTGACGCTGGTACTCACGCCTGACGAGAAGCTGACTGCGCGGGCGCTTATTAATGCGGAGCGAGACGGTAAACCAGCACCGTCTCTTTCTGAATTGGCCCAGGCTGTCGCAGTCACAGAACCCGATGTGAAGCGTGGTCTGGCGATGCTTGAACGATACGAAATATTAACCAAAGACTCGAAGGCTGGTGGCACCGGCTACCGCGTGATGCCACGTTACATCAAGTGGGAACCGCGTCTCGATTTCGTCTTTCATAACGTGAGCTTGGACAGCGGCCGGCAGTTCAGTGTTAATTGAGCACTCGATGCGATGCTGCTGGTCAGCGGCAAACTCGCAAATGAAAAAGTAACGGTTGATGATTCTTCGCCAGAGGGCACGGCGCGGATTCGTGTCGTTTTCGATAAAGGTAAACTAATCTCCCAGGAACCGGCTTCGACCATCTTTTTCCTGGGCGGTGGTTGAGGGGTCATCAACTTCTTCAGGTCTGAAGAAGCCCTCAATCAATGGCTCGTTCGCTATCCCGAACTCAAAGACAAACCTCGCGGCACAATCGAGCAGACATTGGAGGAAGTTAAGAAGCGGCAGAAGGCTTAGCTTCTAAGTTGAGACTAAGGAGATTTCTTCGCGGGATCTTCGCCGCTCCCTGTTACTCCGATCACGGTGCCACAATCTACACGCTCGTCACCTTGGGGCGTCTGAGCGATGATTATTCCGGGTTCAAGCGGGGGATCATACCGATTCGCCAGAACACGGATGTTGAGATTTGCATCGCGCAGCTTGATTTGCGCTGTCTTGTAGTTCAAGCCGATCAGCACGGGGACCATTGTTTGTGGAGGCCGTGAGAGTCGTTCGCGCCTAACATCTAACGCAAGTGGTAATAGCGCGATTGCTGGCAGCACTATGAAAACGACGATGGCAATCGCAGTGAGAGTACCAATTAGCAGTCGTTGTTTGCCGCGTATGCAATAACCCACGAGTAGCCCTAGTATGAATCTCATTGTCAGTCTCCTGTTTGCACACGAATAGAAACAAGTAGCACTCTCCGCTACTCGCTTTCGTGGAATGGCTGTTTAGGTTGTGCGGGAAAGTGAGTCGGTCCTGAATGGAAAGAGACGCTTAACGCGCGTCCATTAAGCGTCCAATAACGATTCCTTAGAGTACCTTTGACTACCTTACAGTGCTATCCATGCCGCAAGTTTCCTTTGAATTACCGTAAATCGCTTCTCTTTCACGGCGGTGACACGGTTCGACTCCCTCACGGGACGCCAACATTCATTTGCTTACCGCGCGTTGCTCGCTCACGTGGGGTCCGAAGGCTTCGAACCTCACGTATCGACAATCCACTTCGAATACTCGTTCATGAACAGCGTTCTGTGTTGCGGGGTTTTCCGTGCTGGTGGTACCGTAGGCGAAAGGTCAACCAACATTCAGACATCAACGAAATCAGACGCGATTTAGCACTTCTTCAGGTTGCCCACGAGGCTCTTTTGAGGTCCTATCAAAGACTTGCCTTGAAAGCCTTGGGCGACACTCCCGAGACCGCCGTGTTTCTCGGAGAAATACCTAATGACATCAGTGAACACTTTCCAGAGTGGATGAAGTAATCTCCACTGAGTGTGTCCGCGCGCGAACAATACGCGAACATCGAGCAGCCGTAAATCTTGATCCTGAGGGAGATCCGTTGATTTCAAACCACTTCGGCGATTCGGTAGGCGGCCCTGAAAAGGCCGCGTCGGTGGTTCGATTCCGTCCCTGGCCACCAATAATTTCAATTAACTTAGAGATAGCCAAAAACATTCAAATTTCCTCGCGCGAACAATACGCGACATTCGTTTAGCCAACGTTCGCGGCGTTCGCGCACTGTGGTTCAAGAATCTTCCAAAGTTCCCGCGCTGTGCCGCTGGTTTCGAGCGATATGTTGTCGCGCCAGCTTCGCATAGCGTTCGTCATTTTGATATTCGAGTGGCCTAAGATCTTCGCCAGTTCGTAGAGATCGCCGCCGTTCATCATGTACCACGATGCAAACGTGTGACGCAGATCATGGAAACGGAAGTCTTTGATTCCGGCCCGTTCGAGTAGATCGTCAAAACTTCCTTCCACCGTTGCCGTTCGCGCTTAGCGTCTTTCTTAGGAGGAAAGATCCGCTCGTGGTTACTGCCTGCAATATAAAGAACGTTGTTAGCGGGCTGAGGCGTGAACCGCCGCAACTCGTCGGCGAGCTCGGGAGGCATCGGAACGTAACGCATCTTGCCACCCTTTAGCTTTGCCCTTACCGCTAACAATCCTTCGCTGTATATCACATCAGACCACAACAGGCCGAAAATTTCTGACATGGCGCATGCCCGTTGTAACGGCAATTAGCACGATCATCCTTAGACCACAAAACGTCTTGTTGAACTCCTTCGTGCCCTTTCGATAGATCTTTTATCCAGTGCTACCTTGAGTCTCCGAAGCTCGTCTTCATAAGGATCGATCCCTCTGATCGTCTGGCCTTCTTCATCATGTTATAGCGGAAGGCGTAGAGTGTGACGCAAGTGGTCCATTTCGGTGCGGGATCGTACTGATCTCGGAGGGAGTCTGCACTAGTATTCGGCCTTCACCGAATTTGTTTACATTTCACATCTCACAGGCCCTTACATTATGAACCAAAACTGAATTCGCGCAGAAAAGGAGTTGCGGTCACGATTTTTCTATTGCAAGGCTTTGAATATGCATATAACAATCCAACTCTCACGTCTCCCAAGCTAGCGCAGTTTCTCAATGACCCTCCTTTTGGAAACTTACCCTCTCTTACAAAGGAGTAAGGAAATGACTATGCGTTATTCCTCTTTGAGAAGATCTTTTCACATGATTCTATGTGCTGTACTCTCGGTCGCCTTGACCGTTTCGTTAAGCGTGCTGCCGAACCCGCATGCAGCTTCACGCGTTCCTATCGCTCGGGTGGCTAGCACGAGATTTCGGCAATACCAATAACCAGTTCTCTGGATTCGGTGTTCGCAAAATATTTTCAGAGTCGATCCAGAACGACAATTGATTACCTGAATAATCTGGAGTCGAATACCGATAAGTCATTCGAATACGGATTCGATCCAGATGGAGTTACATTTGCACGAAAAGCCGACGGCACGAAGGCCAGATATGTGGCTTTGTTACCTGATCACGTCAAGCTCGAAATTTCAAAACAAGCGAAACTCGGCAATGTCGAGATTCAGCGTTACCCATCTGACAGGACACTGCTGCGTTTTCAAGTGCCGGGAGGTCGGAGCTTGTTCGTGCGGACCTGGCAGGACCCAAAGAGCCGGAACGCAAATAAGACGCGAATCGAGCTTCAATATGGAAAACGAAGGGCTGAACTGAAGATGGATCGCGACAGTTCAAAAAAATCGCTCTCCCACCATACAGTAGCGAAACTCCAAGGCATTGTTAACGGGCTTCGTGGAGATCGCGACCTGAAAAAACTAATCGATGCGAGCAATATGTTCTCTGACAGGTCAGTGGCTTCGCGAGTCATGTTGATGCGAGGCATGAATATTACAACTCTTAACTTTGGCTGTGCTCAAGACATCCTGGAGTGTTACCTAGCGATTCTGGCATATGTGGGTTCAATAGGCACGTTGATCGCCCTGTGCGGTGAAACGATTGGCTTTACCTGTTGGCTAGCAATCCTCGCTCATCCTGCACTTGGCCCAATCGCAGTGCTTAAGTGTAACAATGCGATTCAATCATGTGGCACACCCCCGCCTCCTCCACCAACGACACCACGGTATCAGGAAATCTGCGGGGAAATAGGGGGATATTGGTCTGACTTTTATGCAGACTGTATTCCGTCAATCCCAACTTCGCAAAGTGGATGTGAGTTGGGAGGCTGGTGGTGGAATTTTTCCGGTGACTACTGCCAACTCGATCCACCTTCCTCCTCATGCCAGTTAACGTTCACTATCTGCTATGACGGCTATTGGAGTTCTGAGTGGTGCGATTGCGTATATTACAGTTCGCCGATACTCGTGGACATCAGCGGTAACGGCTTTGCGCTAACAAACGCGGTCGACGGTGTGAGCTTCAATCTGAACAACGTCGGCGGTAGCGAAAAGATCGCGTGGACGCGGGCCGAATCAGACGATGCGTGGCTTGCTCCTGATCGTAATGGTAATGGGATTATCGACAATGGGACGGAACTGTTTGGTGATGTTACGCCTCAGCCTGAGATAGCAGCGGGAGAGAAGAAAAACGGGTTCCGTGCCCTGGCTGTGTACGACCAGCTCGCGCAAAGCGGCAATGGCGATGGGGTGATTGACAGTCACGGTGCAGTTTTCGCATCATTACGTCTGTGGCAGGACAGTAACCACAATGGCATCTCTGAGGCTGGTGAGCTTCATACCCTACCTTCACTGAATCTGGCGAGTATTGAGGTAGAGTGTAAGATATCAAAGAAAACAGATGAGTTTGGAAATGAGTTCCGTTACAGGGCCAAAGTCATAGACAGCAAAGGCTCCGATCTTGGGCGCTGGGCTTGGGACGTTTTTCTCGTTCGGGCCCCTTCTTCGGTTGCACGTAAGAAGTGACCTGTCAGAGGCGGATTGATCGGCGGCTGGCACGTCAAGACTGACGGCTTTTTTCGTCGATTGTCGATCAATCCGCTAGACATTCAGGCAGCTGGATTCGGAGATTAATAATGAACAGCTTTTTTTCCGAGATCGGAATTTCTGCCGTTGACTTTGTCTACATTTGGGCAGTTTTTGTTACGACAATGGCGGCTTTTTTCGGCTTAAAGAAGAAGCATATATGGCTCAGTTATCTCATGACGGGGATATTCATACTAATCTGTCTTTCCCTTATCGTGTTTCGCCAAAAATTAAATGTACGGCTTTTCGCTGCGCTGATGCTTCTTTCTGTCGTCACGGTAGAAGTCGCCGTAACTTGGATCAGAAAACGAAGCGCGAGCCCACTATAGTTGAACCGGATTTGCTAAGACGGCCAACAAGGCGCCCAGCAACAAGTTGCGAAGACTGCCATAGTCTACTCCCTCGCCGCCTTGGGGCGTCTGTGCGATGATTATACTGGTTCAACCGGAAGATTAGACCGAGTGGCCAGAACACATTGGTCAATGCCCAATCATCAGAAATTTGTAGAGCTATTCACCCGTACTCCGTTCAGCGAAGGTCTTATAGATATCTCGCCCCAACCTCGAATTTTCCTCTCCGAAGAAACTTAATAACTTCTTAAATGCCGTCTGCCTTGTGAAGCAAGGATTAACTTTAATATCGCAGCCCTCACTCCAAATTTATTTTGAAGTGCATTCAATGGATTGCTGGACCAGTTCAATCTTAACCAACTAAGCCCAATGGAGAGGTTCGTTGTTCCGCCGCTCTTGGTGACCTGAAGCGCATTGATACTCTTCGCAACTGAGTCGAGTTTCTTCTTGTGTTTGATCAATTGTTTTGTATTTTCATCGGCATAAGCCTGTTCGTATGTGGTCAGCCACTTCCGGAGTTTCGAATACTTATTTCTGAGCTGTATTGCAACCGGGATTAGCTCGACGGCTGTTCGAGAATTGTTTACCACTTCTACCGCGACGGGTGGGAGATTGAAGTTTGCATAAGTTCTAACATCATTCGTGCCAATTTGTTGAAACAGTCTCGTGCGTTCGGTGTTAATTACTTGCATTACTTTATTCGTAGCACTGGCCCGAGGAGCGATGAGAGCGGTTTCTTTGATCAACCTTTGTCGTAGCGGATGTCCGGTGTATGGCATTTGAAAAATATGGCTCCTCGCCAGCATACCCGCGCCACCCCAAACTATCGCTGAGAAGCGCCCGTCCTTGAGCTTTTGGTTTTCTTGCCACAAACTTCATTTTGCTTCTGGAGATCCTTCAAACTTTGTGTGATGCACAACTCGCCCAACAGTATCTTGCGAGGCTGATCCAACTGAGCTGCCGACGAAAGAAATGGGTGAAGCTTCACCACAGATTCGCTCTGCACTGGCAACATCGGACTAAAAGGAAAGCACCATCCGGTCGCGAAGCGGTCATCGACGATTAGTTCGTCACGCAGAACAATGTCACTAAGCAGTTGTAAGAACCACGATGCAAACGTGTGGCGCAGATGGTGGAAACGAAAGTCTTTGCTCCCGGCTCTTTCGAGTAGGTCTTCAAAACTTCCTTCTACGCGTTGCCGTTCACCCTTAGCGTCCTTCTTCGGAGGAAAGATCCTTTCGTGGTTATTTCCTGCGATATAAAGAACGGTGTTAGGGGGTTGAGGCGTGAACTGCCGCAACTCGTCGGCGAGATCTGGAGGCATCGGGACGTAACGCATTTCCGCCCTTCAGCTTTGCCCTTACCGCCGACAATCCTTCGGTGTACATCACGTCAGATCGCGTAAGGCCGAAGATTTCTGACATGCGCATGCCGGTCGTAATGGCAATTAGCACTATAAACCTGAGCCGACAATTCGTCTTATTGAAATCATTCGTGCCCTTGCGATAGATCTTTCCCAATGCCAACTTGAGTCTCCGAAGCTCGTCTTCGGATGAGTACCTATCCCGCTGATCATCTGGCCGTTTTACTTCCACCTGATCGGCGGGATTCCGATCTATGCCCGTAGGTAATTTTATCAAAGTACGTGAATAAGGCTTTCCTTTTCTTTGTACATGAGACTTAACGCGGACAACAGATAGGGCGAGGTTATTCGCCTCGCCCTGGCTAAGTACAATTAACGGTTTCCGCCACCAGAACGGCCACCACCTGCGAACCGCCGCCGCCGCCCGATTGTTTTCCTCCACCCTTCTTGCCGCCGCCTTGCCCGCCTTGTTTTTTGCCGCCCTGACTGCCTGATTTGCCGCCGCCTTTGCTTTGATCTTTGTCAGCCATAATCCAACTCCTTGTACTTTGTCGACGCCCAATTGTATGGGGGCTAGATAACAATTTGTATCAAAACCGGTTCCTCTCTATGATCATTAACGCTCTTTGCAACTTTCGATCTCTTCGAGGCCGTGTGGACCAGTCTTCAGCCCTGTCAAAATGTCAAAGCAACCAGATCGCCCCGATCCGAGCAAGTATCTCTTTTGGAGCCACCGCTCTTTTCGACTATCTGCCACTGCCCACATTGAATTTGGTGCTCTCCCCATATCAGTGGTTCGAGCACGTCGTGATCGGCCGTTACACGCAGAGCAGCGATGGATCCGTAACCTCTAAATTGTTTCGGATTAGCCCACCACCCGGCGCTCGGATCCCATACCTTTAGTTCCTGTGTAGCTCCTTGAACTGCACAGGCCTCGTGATAAATTAAGGCACCTTGAATCCAATGAGTTGAGGCCGGATGATTGTTCCATTTGTTGGACCAGTGGTCAGTTGTTTCAGCTGTATATTGTTGGATGAGCTCTACGGAGTGACATAACACTCCTCTGCTGGTAAAGATTTCGCGACTCAGCGCAGCCAGCGCGCCACAGTCAAGGGCATCTTGTTCAACGGCTTGGCACCACGCCATCGGCCACTGTGAAGGTCCCCACTCATACTTTTTACGCAACCAACGCGGTCCCATCAGGCGATCGTGACCATTGAGCTGGGAATGGTCCATTGAAAACAGCCACTCGCGTGCTACGCTGCAACATCGTTTACCGTGATGCAGAATCACTGAAGGCGCTGAATAACGCCAACGTCCGATCGCTGCGCTCAACTCAATATCGATTATGTTCTCAATTTGATTATCCGCGCCCAAAGTCATAAGACATACTCCTATCGTAAGCTCCTGCGTCGCAGAAAACCAAGAGATCACCTGCACGTATGTGAGGCGGCAGTTCGACGTTCGCAGCCACAATGTCATTTTCCATGCAAAGCCTGCCGAGTAGACGGGTCTTACCTCGTCTGAGGGCTTCCCAGTTACCTTGTTGATTTCTGTGCAGTATTCGATGCGGTTGGACAAATTGCATCGGCAATTCAGCAATAGAGCCATCAACCACAGCGGCTTCAATCTCTTCCCCGGACTCATGAACCTCCAGCAGTCTCATGGCGACAGCCATCGTTGGTTGTGCCATTGCCTTGCCGGGTTCAGAAATGATTTCCTGAAGATTTGGTAGAGTGGCGCGCGCACGAGTGATTGCGCCCTCCAATCGATCCGGCGATTTATGATGCCAGTCTTCGGGAAACCAGCCGCCGCCCATGTCTAAACACGCGATTGAGCGCTGCGATAGTTGCTCAATCGAACGACACCATCGGAGAATGGATTCGTAAAGGTGCCACCACTGTCGTATGCCAATGTTGCTGCTCGCCATGTGAAAATGAACTCCGAAAAGGTACGTGCGCGGTAGTCTTTTCACGACATCAACCAATTGCCCCAGCGCTTCCGGCGTATCAACCGAAATGCCGAAACGCGAACCGGTTCCGGGCGGACGTAATCGAGCCCCCACAACTTTCGTCTGCAACTCATCGGATTCCAGCCTTTCAACAACACGCGTGAAGTCGGCAAGCGAATCAGAGAAAACAGCGTGAAGCGGCGAGCGCGGTAAGGATATATTGGGCCACCACTTACCTGGACCATTTAACACCACGTGTTCCGGCTTAAAACCTACCTCGATCGCTTTCTGCAATTCAGCGAGACTAATCGCCTCCGCCAGAAAGCCGTAATCTCGGGCCAGACACATGAGTCGCGCATCAGGATTTGTTTTGATGCTGTAGCCATTTGTTACTTTCACACCCGACGTGCTGAATCTCGCAGCTAGTTTTGCAGCCTGTTCGAAAGTTGCGGCAGCTGTCTGTTGAAAGAACAACCAGGAAGGCGTTTCGGTAGAATCGAGATCCAGATTGCGCAGGTCGCTGATGAACGTAGAAGGAACGTGAGGAAACTGTAGGACGTTCGTCCTTGGACGATTGCCGTTGTGTTTGCCGTTAATGCGTATTTTTAGAGAGCCGTTTCCATTGTTGTTCGGCTCGCCAAATTGATCCTCATTGTTATTGGCCTTTCCTTCAATAACGTGAAGTTTTTGGAGGCGCTCGGCGAGAGCAAGCGTGCCCGATGGATGCTTTAAAGAGTGACCGATGCCACCCGGATAAGGTTCCGCTAAGCTCGGCAAAGGAAAGTCTTCGCGTACAGGAATCTCCAGGACCACGCGTGTAAATTCCCCGCTTGTAGATTTCGATTTTTTCGCTTTGATTTTGGAGACGTGCTCAACCATCGCTGCCGGCAGATTTCGTCCGGTGATGGTGGAACCGTG
>Ga0126315_10000947_pt1 | contig 10724 bp, 10 predicted proteins | sample Plot106_FD_92534 | JGI IMG/M metagenome (GOLD analysis project Ga0126315, IMG submission 92534) | Serpentine soil microbial communities from UC McLaughlin Reserve, CA, USA - Plot106 | ecosystem: Environmental > Terrestrial > Soil > Grasslands | place: USA: UC McLaughlin Reserve, Lake County...
CCGCGCGAGGAGGATCCGCTCGCCGATCCGCGCCGCGAGCCGCTCGTTCGCGACCTGGAACCGCTCTTCGTCGAGCTGCTGCGGCTACGTGAGCTCGACCCGGAACGCGACCCGGTCCGCGTCGACGTCCGGCCGCGCGAGCCTGAGCGGCCGCTCGAGCTACGGGAGCGCGACCCGGACGAACGCTTCGAGCGACGGCGCCTGCGGCCGGCGCCGTCGGAACGTTGGTCGCTCGGGATCTCGGCGCGGACGACGGCACGCGTGAGCTGCGGGATCAGGCGCTCGAGGTAGTTCGACATTCGCTCCTCCTCGCGCTTGATTGCGCGGGCGAGCTTCGCCGTATCGCGATCGGCGACGCTCTCGGCGAACGCCTCGATCGCCGAGTAGGTCGCGATCTCCTCGGCCTCCTCGGAGTACTCCGTCTTGGCGTTCTTCAGCAGCCGCTCGTCCTCGCCGGTGCCGCGAAGTGCATGCAGCGGTCCCTTCAAAGCGGCGGTCGCCTGTCCAGTGAGACGCTGCAGCGTCTGGGGGTCGCCGCCGAGCTGCTTGATCCTCCGCTCGACACGCCGGGCATGGTCCTTCGTCTCCTTCAGGTGCTGCTGCAGGCGCTTCTTGTACGGGGCTCGGGTCGTCATCCCGATGTGGGCCTCGAGGGCCGCCTCGAGCTCCTTCTCCTTGCCGTACGCCTCGTTCAGGTACTGAATCAGCTTGCTGTCGCGCTCATTAGCGGTCGCCATGGCTCACTCCATTCGGTCTCTCAGCTTGTATCTGTCACGCACAAGCCTCACCTTTACCCAGCGCCGAGGGCTAATAACTGGCCAGGCCACCGCGCATGAATTGGCCGTTTTGGCGTGTTTGCGCACGGAGTAGCCGGGAACGGGGCCCTACGAGATGGAGCTCACGACCGCATCGCAGGAGGACGATCCGACCGGAGGTCGCGCAACGGGGGGCGGTCTCTTTGACGGGACCGCCAGCCCGATCGAGAACCCAGCGATCGACCGCATCCCCGACGACCCGCTGCTGGAGCCGCACCCCGGCGAGCCCGGTGTCCACTCCGACGGCACGGCCGCGCCGCTCGAGAACCCGGACGACAGCGTGTCCGCCGATCCCCTCCTCGGGAACGACTAGCCGTTCTCGGGAGACACGGGACGTACCGACAGGTCGCGCGGCGCGCCGGACTCCCGCAGGCGTCGCTTTCGCCCGAACCTGAAGCGGTTGCCGTCGAGGGCTGCATGAGCGGGATCGGAGACCAGTACCTCGCCGCTCTTCGCGCACTCACCTACCCGGGCCGCGATGTTGACGTCCACGCCGAGGTAATCGGCTCCGACGCGGCGGGGGCGCCCGACGTGGACGCCGGCGCGCAGCGCGGGGGTGTAGCCATCCACCTCGATTTCGCCCGCGGCCGCCTGCGTCTCGAACGCAGCGCGGACAGCGTCCTCCACGCTTCCGAAGACGGACATCGATCCGTCGCCGAGCCGCTTGACCAGGCTGCCGCCGTGGTTGGAGATCGCTTCGTCCTCGACGCTCGCGACCTGCCCCAGGAGCTCGAGGGCGGCCTCGTCGCCCGCCTCGAGCGCCCACGGCGAGAACTTCACGAGGTCGGTGAACAGGATCGCGACGTCCACCGCCCCGCGGCCGCGGCCCTGTGCCTCCGAGAGCGCCTGCCATGCCTGAAGGGCGCCGAGCCCCAGTTCCCGGACCGCGCTGGGCCGCTCCGATTCGGCCTCGGAGACGAGGCGCCCGATCCGCTCGGGCATGCGCTCACCGGTCGTCGAGAGGGCATCCCCGTAACGCTTGTCCCCAGGGAGCAGCCGCCGGATGAACCTGGCTGTCGCGACGAGCTGTGGTCGCGAGTCGACACCGAGCGCAGTCTCGCGAAGGCGCTTCGCGCGCGTTTGACCTTCCTGCCGATCTGCCTCTTGTGATCCGCCGTCGTCCACTTCAGGTGATCGTGACCGATTCGTGGCTGGGCCGCGTCGTCATTTAGCCTGGCGCCGTGATCGACGTCAACGCCGTCCTCGGTCGCGTCGGGTTGCCCGAGCCGGTGTCGGCGCTCGCCGCCCGGGACTGGGACGCCGTCGTGGTGGGCGGCGGCCATAACGGACTGGCGGCGGCGGCCTATCTGGCACGCGCGAACAGGCGGGTCCTGGTCCTTGAGGCGCGGGAGCGGCTGGGCGGCGCCTGCACGCTGGATCAGCCGTTCGACGACGGGCGCTACCTCGTAAGCCCGTGCGCCTACGTCGTCGGCCTTCTGGACCCGCTGGTCATCCGCGAGCTCGAGCTCGAGCGGCACGGCTTCCGGGTCTCGGTCTGCGACCCGAACCTCTGGTGCCCGCTGCCGGACGGCACCTCGATCGCAATCTTCTGCGAGTCGCATCGCACGGCCGAGCACCTGCGTACGAGCGGCTTCGCCGAGTCCGACGTCCGCGGCCTGCTGGCCTACGAGGAGCTGTTCGCGCGGCTCCGACGGCTTCTTCGCCACGGGCCACTCGGCGACACCTGGGTCGGATCCTCGCCAAGCCGGGCCGAGCTGGAGGACGCGCTCGGGAACGACGAGGAGCTGGTCTCGGTGCTGTTCTCCGAGTCGATCGCCGACGTGCTCGACCGCTACATCGCCGACGAGCGGATCAAGCACGCGCTGTTCGGGCAGGGTGTGATCGGAACCTTCGCCGGGCCGCGAGACCCGGGCACCGCGTCGGTGAAGCTGATGCACCACCAGGGCGAACTGCTCGGCCGCGGCGCCGTCTGGGGCTATGTCCACGGCGGAATGGGACGGGTCTCGTTCGCGATCGCGCAGGCGGCGGCCGAATCCGGCGCGGTCATCGCGGCCGGAGTCCCCGTCTCGCGCATCGTCCCCGGCGTTGGCGTCGAGACCGAGAGCGGGGACCTGATCCGGGCCCGGGCCGTGGTGTCGAACGCGGACCCGAAGCGGACCGTGGCGATGCTCGACGCCGGCGACGTGCCGGCCGAGCTCGCCGAGCGCGTCGCCGGCTGGCGCACGGAGTCCCCGGTGGTCAAGCTGAACGCCGCAATGCGGCGGTTGCCCGAGTTCTCGGCGAGAACCGACGTGGAGCCTCACCGCGCGATGGTCTCGGTGACGCCCGGGCTCGACGCCGCGCAGGCGGCTGTCGAGGCGGCGCGGGCCGGCGGGCCGCGGATCGGCTACGCCGAGCTCTACTTCCAGACCGCCTACGACCCCTCGATCGCGCCGCCTGGTAAGCACGTTATGAGCGTGTTCGCCCAGTACGCGCCGTACGAGCTCGCAGAGGGAGACTGGGAGACGCGACGCGCCGAGATCGGCGAGCTCGTGCTGGACGCGATCTCGGCCTACGCGCCGGACGTCCGCGAGTGCGTCGAGGCGATGGAGGTCCTCGGTCCGCCGGACGTCGAGCGGCGGGTTGGGCTCACCGGCGGCCATATCTTCCAGGGCGAGGCGCTGCCGGACCAGATGTGGGACAGGCGACTGGACCACCGCACGGCGGTCGATGGGCTCTACCTGTGCGGCGCCGCCACCCACCCGGCGGGGTCCGTGATCGCCCTGAACGGTCGCAACGCGGCGATGGCGGCGATCGCGGATCTGGACGCTCACCACGCGACCTCCGGCGGGGCCGGAGCGGCTGGGGTCGACCGTCCGGCCAAAGCTGGCTGACCACCCTGTGAGGCGGCACCACGAGCCGCTTAAGTACACCGCCGCCTTGACCGATGGCAGTCTCGAGTAAGCGACGCCGGGGCCAGGCGAAAGATTGGCGCGGGTTCGATCAAAACCGAATGAGACAGTTGCCGTCCCGTTAACGACCGACTCCCAGCGGGAGACGAACGGGATCACGTCGCGCTTGGTGCTGCTCTACGTCGAGCAGGTGGGGGGCATCGAGGCGGTCGATCGCGTGCTCGAGCGCTGCGGCATGAGCGACCGGCGCGCCGAGCTTCTCGACGAGAACCATTGGTTCTCCTACGACGGGAAGATCGCCCTGTTCGAGGCGGCCGCCGACGTGCTGGGCGATCCGAACATCATGCTCGCCGCCTCGAGCCGGGTGCTCGACCTCAACGTCGGCGGCGGGCTCAAGCTGGCGCTGCGAGCCCTCGGGTCGCCGCGGCTGGTCTACCAGAACATCGTCCGCGCGAACGCCAAGTTCAGCGGCAGCCACTCGATGGAGCTCCTCGACGTCGGCCCGCGGCACGCCGTCATCAGCTACGCGGACCTCACACCGGCGCGTCGCTATCACGATCTGGACTGTCAATACAACCGCGGGATGCTGGCGCGCGTGCCCGAGCTCTTCGGGCTCGGCCCGGCGCGCGTGGAGCATCACGTCTGCGGGTGCACGGGCGGACCGGCGTGCATCTATTCGCTTCGCTGGGAGAGCGGGGCGAACGAGATCCGGTTCGCGCTGGGGGCCGCGGCCGTGGGAGGCGGCGCGCTGGCGGCAACCGCCTTGTTCGACCCGGCCCTGCTGCCCGTGGGTGCGGCCGTGGCCGGGGTATCCGCCGTCGCGGCGGCCATGCGGGCCGCCCGGCAGGAGCGCGCCGTGCGGCGGCAGCTCGAGGTGGACGCGCGTGAGCAGTCCGACCTCGCGGACCGGCTCGTGGCGTCGCTTCAGGACCTGGTCTCCGAGCTTCGGCTCGATGAGGTGCTCTCGAAGATCACGCAGAACGCTCAAGCGGCCGTGGTCGGCAAGGAATTCGCGCTCATGGTCGACGACGGGGACGGCCCGCGCTGCCAGAGCTACACGAGCCTCCCGCTCTCGGCGGTGTCGATCCTCGAGTCGTGGGCGCACGCCGCCATGGCCAGGGGCGAGGAGCCGATCACCGTGGACGACGTCCTGGCCGTGCCAGGCCTGGCGCGGCTCGCCGGCGGGGTGGAGCCTGCATTCGGGTCGATCTGCGCGGCACCGCTGATCTTCCGCGGCAGCAGGCTCGGGGTTCTCGTGGCGCTCGCGACGCAGCCCCGCACGTTCCTGCCCCGCGACGTCGACCTCATTCAGTCCTACGCCGCCCTAGCCGCCGTCGCACTCGCCAACGCGCGGATGTACCAAGAGCTCGAGGAGCTCGCGAGCCGCGATCACCTGACCGGGCTGCTCAACCTGCGCGAGTTTCACGAGTCGCTCACGCGCGAGCTCGAGCGCTGCAAGCGCTACGGCGGCCGGTTCAGCGTGGTTCTGTTCGATCTCAACCGCTTCAAGGCGGTCAACGACTCGCATGGCCATGCCGAGGGGGATCGGGTTCTGAAGGAGGCGGGTGCCGCGTTCGCCAGCACGTGCCGGTCCTCCGACCTCGCGTTCCGCGTCGGCGGGGACGAGTTCGCTTACATCCTTCCGGAGAGCGATGCGGAGGCGGCCACGGCGGCCGCCGCCAGGGCGCGTGCCGCGCTGGCCGCGATGCCCGAGGAGCTCGACTGCTGCTACGGCATCACTGTCTGGCCGAACGATGGCCCCGAGCGCGCGAGCCTCCTGGAGACCGCGGACACCCGGCTGTACGAGATGAAGCGCGAGCACCGTCCGGAGGGGCCCGCGCACGTTCTGTGAGCGTGCGCCGTGCGTGCCGGTCATCCGATCGGAGGGCGGCTCACCCACCGATCGCAGGGTGCCGGTTCATCCGCGAAACCCTCCGACCGGAGGATTGCGGGGGTGGCCCCCGCTGGCGAGGATGGGCACAGCCATCCTCCGCACTGGTCGATCGCAGGAGCTGGATGAGCGAGCTACCAGCCAAGCGGTTGACCCGGGAGCGCCGCGCCAGTCCATCCCTAGGCGCGGCGCTCCCATCATCTTGCCCGGGGTGTTCGATGGTGAACGCTTGCGTTCGCCGTTCCGGTGGTCGTTGGGTTAGCCTGCGCACGCAATGAGTCCGCGGCTGTTTGGGGTGGCGTGCGTGGCCGGGGACGCGACTTGAGCTCGAGAAGGTCGAATCGCGTTCGGGTGTTCGTCGCCGACGATCACCCCGTCTACCGCGACGGCATGGTCAGGGCGATCAGTGAGCGCCCTGACCTCGAGCTGGTGGGGCAGTCGAGCGACGGGCGCGACGCGCTCGATTCGATCACCGAGGCGAAGCCGGACGTGGCGCTCGTCGACATCCGCATGCCCGGGCTCGACGGGCTCGAAGTGCTGGGAGCCATCCGGCGGGACAGCGCGGAGACGCAGGTCGTGCTCCTCTCGGCCCACCTCGACAGCGATCTCGCCTACCGGGCCGTCGCCGCCGGCGCCAAGGGGTACCTCTCGAAGCAGGCGGCTCGGCAGGAGATCTGCGATGGGATCGCCGCCGTTGCCGCCGGGGGCACGGCGTTCGCCCCGGAGGTCCAGACGGGGCTCGCAAGCGAGCTTCACGAGCGCGAGCGCGGCCAGCGGGGTCCCACGCTCACCGCGCGCGAGAGCGAGGTGCTGAAGCTCGTGGCGGCGGGCCACTCCGCTCCCGACATCGCCGAGCGGATCCACCTGAGCCCGGCGACGGTGAAGTCCCACCTGCAGGCGATCTACGACAAGCTCGGGGTCGCCGATCGCGCGGCGGCCGTCGCCGAGGGCATGCGCCGGGGATTCCTGGAATAGGTGAGCGTCGAGCCGGGTCGCGAAGAGTCTGACCGGCTGAAGGCCGCGATCCTCGAGGCGGCGCTCGACCCGTTGGTCGCCATCGACGAGCGAGGCCGGATCGTGCACTTCAACCGGGCGGCGGAGCGGGTGTTCGGATACGCCGCCGACGAGGCGATGGGCGTCGAGCTCGTCGAGCTGATCGTTCCACCCGCCGAGCGCGCGCGGTACTCGGAGGAGCTCGCGACCCGCCTGGACGCGAGCCCAGACGTGGTGCCCGATCGCGCGATCGGACTCCTCGCCATGCGACGAGACGGCACCACCTTCCCGATGGAGATCGCGATTGTGCGCGTGCCTGATGTCGAGCCTGCCGTCTTCGCCGGCTACATCCGCGACGTCACCGATCGCAAGCGGACCGAGGACAGGGCGCTGAAGCAGAGCCGCGCCATCGCGGACCTGGCGCAGGCCCGAGGCGAGCTCGTCTCCCAGCTGATACTCGCCGAGGAGCGCACCCGTGAGCGAATCGCGCAGGTGCTTCACGACGACGCGCTCCAGCGTTTGCTCGCCGCCCACCAGGATCTGCTCGAGGCGCAGGGACCGGAGGGTGTGGAGCGAGCGCGGAAGGCGCTGGAGGGGACGATCGAGCAGATCCGGGAGGCGGTCGCGGCGCTGCATCCGGTGACCCACCAGCAGGGCGATCTCGAGACGGCGCTCGGTGCCGTCGTTCGCCAGCACGCCGCCCGCGGCGGCTTTCGCCACACAGTCCGGGTCGAGTCGGAGGCGTCCGGGCTCGAGGACGCGCTGGTGCTCTCGGCGGTGCGGGAGCTCGTCGCAAACGTGGCCAACCACGCGCAGGCATCCCGGTGCTCCGTCAGCGTCGAGCGCCGGGAAGATCGAATCTGGCTCGAGGTTGCTGACGACGGGCTCGGGATACCCCCCGGCCGTCAGGAGACTGCGCTGCGCGAGGGCCACATCGGCCTCGCGTCCACGGTGCAGCGGATGAAGGCGATCGGTGGCGACGGTGAGGTATCGAGCACGGTCGGCAAGGGCACGGTCGTCAGGGCTTCGATCCCGATCGGCTACCAGGCCGGAGGCGCTCAATCAGCCTGACCCACCGATCGTCTATGCCGCCATCCGCCAATCGGTGGTCATGCCGTCAACCCCATAACCGTTCGACCGGACGATGGTCATGGCGCCGGTCGAGGGTCAGTATGAGTGCGAGGGCAGGATCCACGGGAGACCACGCTGCAGTCAAGGAACGACGCCGAAGTGATTGGGGACGAGCTATCGATGGACGGCTCTCACGCTGACGCCCCCGGGCCGTCCGAGGTGCGCATCGCGCTGTCGATTCCGGCCGGCCCCACGTCGGTGACTCATGTGAGGGACGCCCTTGGGACCGTCATCGCAGAGGGGGATCCGGTCGTCCTGGAGCAGGTTGCCGTGCTCGTCGGCGCCCTCACCAGCGGCACGGATCGCCCCGGGGCGCCGGCGTCGGCTCCCTTCGATCTCGAGCTGCGGGCGGAGCCCCATCGTGTCGTGGTCGAGCTGTGCGATCCGGATTTCACGACGCATCGCTCGGAGGGCGGTCTGGTCGAGCTCGAGCGCAGCATGCTGAGCCCGTGGCGGCTAAAGCTCGTCGAGCGACTGGCGGACCGCTGGTCGGTGACCCAGGATGAGGTCTTCGTGATGCGCTTCGAGCTCGACTCGCAGCGCGGGATGGTTCTCCGCAGGCCCAGCTGAGGAGCCGGGACAAGGTCCCATCTCCCCCGATCGGAGGAGCCGGTGGCTCATCCGATCGATGGATCCGTGCATCACCCGATCGGAGGGGCGATCTCTGACCTCAAAAACCGACGATCGGACGATGGCGCCGCGCCTGGGCGCGGAAGAGAATTCGCACGGCGTGAGCATGGATCGCTCACGAGTGCCAGTACCAGTAGTTTCAGCCAGTACTGAGAGGGCTCCCGGGTTCGCGGCTTAGTCCCGACGCGACCGGGGGCCCTTCTCACGTCGGGGCTCCCCTGGGTGCCTGTCCGGGGCCCGGTGACCGGACGCGGGCTCAGACGTCGAGCATTTCGCCGCCAGGCCCCAGGTTGATCACCTCGGTCGCCCCGATCCGCGAGCGGCCTCCCCAGGCCTCGTGGATGTGACCGCACAGCGCCACCCTGGGCTGCTTGGCCTCGATCGCCTCCAGGACGGCCACGCTGCCGAGGTGCTCGCCGCTGCTCGAGACATCCACGTGGCCGCGGGGTGGGGAGTGGACGGCCAGAACGCATCCCTCGGGACAGCCGGCGAGCTTCTCCGCGGCCTCCTCCTCCGTCAGGTCGAAGCTCCAGTCCCACGGCGTGACCGGGACGCCCGCGCCGAGACCGAAGATGGGGATGCCGCCGATCTCGGTGTCTTCGCCGTGCAGGACGATGGCGCGCTCCCATCCATCGCATGCGTCGCGCAACGCATCCTCGGTCTCGTTGTTCCCGGGCACGAGTACCGTCGGCTTGACGATCGAGCGAAGCGCCGCGATGGTCTCCTCGAGCCCGGAATGGACCGAGGCGAAGTCGCCGACTCCGACGACCGCGTCAGCCTCCGCGCTTGCCTCCGCGAGGCGCTCGGCTTGGCCGATGTCGACGTGGAGGTCGCTGAAGGCGAGCAGTCTCATGGGACGGCGTGATCGGACTCTAGGCGCTCGGCCAGGGCGAGCGTCTGTGCGTCGAGACGCGTCTCCCGGAGGTCGTAGCGCTCGGCCAGCCGCGCGAGGATCGCCTCGGCGACGGCGTCGGTGGTCATTGCGCCCACCTCATCCGAGACGCTACCCGCGGTGGCGGGATCCCAGTCCAGGCCGAGCGCCTCGTAGGTCGGCAGGAGCGCTCGGCGGACGAGGTCGCTGCCGCCCACGACGATCACCGCGCCGCGATGGGCGGCGCCAGCGATCAGGCGCTGACCGGTCCCGGCGAGCTTCGTCGCGCCTCGAGCGTTGACGCTCCATGCGCCCGGGCAGTACTCACCGGGCACCTCGCCGATGCGCGCATCGGCGCCCAGGTCGCAGAGGGCCCCCTGCAGGAGCTGGGCCAGCTCGCGAAACCGAGCCTCGGTTCGCGCCGACGCCCGCCGATCCGGTACCGCCCAGGAGAGCGCGAGCGTCTCCTCGTGGTAGACGGCGGCGCGGCCGCCCGCCAGCCGGATGACGGGCTCGAAGCCCGCCGCACTGGCCGCCTTGACCGCGTCGCCGAAGCCGGCGCTCGCCGCGTCCTGCTTGGAGAAGGCGAGGATCCTGCCCGGCCGGTGCAGGCGAAATGTCGCGGGCAGCTCGCCCGAGGCGACGCGGACCATGACCGCGCGGGCCACGGCCGTGCTGCGTGAGGCGGCGGCCTCGAACCCCTCGCGGGAGAGAGCGAGGCGGTCCATCAGCTCTGCGTAAAGAGCGTGACCGCCATCACACACAAACGCGCGTTCGGCTGGCACCCTCCGCGGCCGCTACGTAACCCCCAGGGCAGGCGCCTCCGAGGCGCCGTCACCGATGACCGCCCGGGGGAATCGAACGCCCGGCAGGCCGGAGCGCTGGAGGCGGCGCCGCTAGTGCGGACGCGTGCCCGGTGCTCGGCTCCGCGATGAGCGCGGCCGGGACTGTGAATTTGGAGGTGGTTCATCCCATGTCCGTGGCAACGAGAGGCTTGGCGGTCGCAGGCGCGGTCGCGCTCACCCTCGGCATCGTCACACAAGACACCGGCTCCGCCGCCCAGGCTCCCGGGCACGAGCGAGCCAGTGCCGATCATGCGCAGGGTCAGGTCAGGATCTTGGAGCGGCCCCAGAAGCATTTCGAGGAGTCGATCCGGATCGCCGATCGCAAGCTCGAGCGCATTCAGGCCAGGCAGCGCGCACGCCGCAACGAGGAGTCGAGTGCTCCGGCCAGCCAGGGCGGCTTCCCATCGCCCGAGTCGGTCGGCGCCTCGAGCTCTTCGCTGGAGTCGATCGCGGCCTGCGAGTCCGGCGGGGATCCGACCGCGGTCTCGGCGGACGGCGCCTACCACGGCCTCTACCAGTTCGACTACGGGACGTGGGAGTCGGTCGGCGGCTCGGGCGACCCGGCCGCGGCTTCCCCGGAGGAGCAGACCTACCGGGCCGCCCTGCTGTATTCGCAGAGCGGCTCGAGCCCGTGGCCGATCTGCGGCTCGTAGCGCCTACGCCGCCGCGCCGTTCCGCTCCGGCTCCTCGGAGTCC
>Ga0126315_10000949_pt1 | contig 10714 bp, 10 predicted proteins | sample Plot106_FD_92534 | JGI IMG/M metagenome (GOLD analysis project Ga0126315, IMG submission 92534) | Serpentine soil microbial communities from UC McLaughlin Reserve, CA, USA - Plot106 | ecosystem: Environmental > Terrestrial > Soil > Grasslands | place: USA: UC McLaughlin Reserve, Lake County...
ACCCGCGAAGGCCGTCAAGAAGCCAGCCATTCCCAACCCTCCATACCTGTCCCTGTGAAGCCCATGGAGGCCCGTTATGGTCACCAGCGTGCCCAGCAAAGCGACGACGAACATGGCCTCGATCAGGTAGTCGGAGAACGAGATAAACATAGGCTTTTGAGGATTGAACAGGTTGATGATCCCCGTCAGCACGTACATCACACCGGCCACTATGGCCGCCACCCCGCTCCACCAAACCAGGTCCAAAGACACCCTAGTCTCCTTGCTCAAACTCTCTCATACGAGCGAATGATGACACTTGATTAAGCCTGCCGCATCCCCAAACAAGTTATTTTCCGTGGGAAAGATACCCGCGGTATAGAGCTACTCCTGTCGCGCGTAAGCGTCGCCGCTTACGCTACGATTTGTCCAGCCACCTGGCTACGTCCCGGGCATAGTAGGAGATGATGATCTCCGCCCCGGCGCGCTTTACCCCAGTGAGCGCCTCTAAGACCGCGCGCTCCTCGTCCAGCCACCCGTTGAGCGCTGCGGCCTTGAGCATCGAATACTCGCCGCTAACGTTGTAAGCGGCAACGGGGAGGACCGTCGTCTCGCGCACCCTCCGGATGACGTCGAGGTACGGGAGTGCGGGCTTGACCATAACGATATCCGCACCTTCCTCTACGTCTAGCGCAACCTCGCGCAAAGCCTCGCGGGCGTTTGAGGGGTCCATCTGGTAGCCGCGCCTATCACCGAATTGCGGGGCGCTCTCGGCTGCTTCGCGGAACGGGCCGTAGAAAGCGGAGGCGTACTTCGCGGAATAGGCCATGATCGGCACGTTCTCGTATCCTTCGCGGTCGAGCTCGCTTCGCAAAGCCGCGACCCGCCCGTCCATCATGTCCGAGGGCGCGACGATGTCCGCCCCGGCCTCGGCTTGAGAAGAAGCGGTGCGGGCGAGGAGTTCGAGGCTTACATCGTTCAGGATCTCGCCCTTCTCCCGATCCACGACCCCGCAGTGCCCGTAGCTCATGTACTCGCACAAACACACGTCCGTTATTACCAATAGCTCCGGTAGGGCGTCTTTGATCGCCCTCGTGGCGAGTTGCACCACCCCCTCCAGATCGTAAGCCCCGCTCGCCGCCTCGTCCTTCTCTTCAGGTATCCCGAAGAGCAAGACACCCGGGATGCCCAAAGCGTACGCCTTCTTTGCCTCCTCGACGGCGTGGTTGATGGAGAGCTGGAAGACGCCCGGCATGGACATTATGGGATTACGAACGTCTTCGCCCACCGTCACGAAGATGGGATAGATGAAGTCGCTTGGGGAGAGCTCCGTCTCGCGCACGAGCCCACGCAAGCCGCTCGTGCGGCGCGTGCGGCGGAGCCTCTGAATAGGGAATGGCATAGGATCACCTGCCTTTCTTGATCATGTCATCTGTGGCGAGGAGACCGACCACCGCGTTCACGAGGCCGGGGATAGTGTACTCGCCCGCTTCGGCGTCCACCCTAAGACCGCGGCTACGGGCGGTTTCCGCCGTGATTGGCCCGATGCACGCAACCCGGGCTTCCGAGAGGAGACGTCCCGTCTCCCTACCGAAGGCCCGGACGAAGTTCTCGACAGTCGAGCTCGCGGTGAAAGTAACGCAGTCGATCTGGCCGTTATCGAGCATCTCCTTCAGCCGTTCCTTGCCCTCGCTCGAAGGTACCGATTCGTAGGCCGGCGGGACCACCACCTCGGCTCTGGCCTCACGAAGCTTCTGCGGCAGGATTTCGCGGGCCACCTTTGCCCGTGGGATCAGCACCTTCTTGCCCGCCAAAGAGTCCTCCGTCAGCGCCCCGATCAGGGCCTCCGCCTTGTACTCCTCGGGTGTCACGTCTACGCGGAGCCCCGCCCCTTCGACTTTGAGTGCCGTCGCCGGGCCTATGGCCGCTATCTTCGACCACCGTGGTACCGCCCGGAGATCCCGCCCATGATATCTCAGACGCTCCACAAACGACTCTACGCCGTTCACGCTGGTAAAGACGATCCAGTCGAAGGAGTCGAGGCCGCTTATCGCTTCGTCTAAAGGACCGAAGTCCTCGAGCGGCTTTATCTCGATGGTTGGGAACTCGAAGACCTCGGCCCCCAAAGTTTCGAGCTCTCGCGACAGCTCCCCAGCCTGAGCTCGCGCCCTCGTCACTACGATACGTCGCCCGAAGAGCGGTTTCCGCTTGAACCAGTCGAGCCCCTCGTCACGCAAGCTCACCACGTCACCTATCACCGTAATCGCCGGCGGCTTCAACCCGGCTTCTTCTACCCTGTCGGTGATATCGGTGAGCGTACCCGTCACCGTCTCCTGTTCGGGGAGGGTCCCCCACCGGACGCAGGCGACCGGCGTCTCGGGATCGCGTCCACCAGAGATGAGTTCGGAGGAGATCTCACGCAATCGTCCTACGCCCATGTACAGAACGAGTGTCTCGGCCCCATTGGCAAGCCTCTTCCAGTCCACGTCCTGCTGTCCCTTCGTCGGGTCTTCGTGACCGGTGATGAAGGCGACGCTGGTCGCGACGTTGCGGTGCGTTACGGGAATACCGGCGTAGGCGGGGGCGGCTATACCGCTGGTGACGCCAGGGACGACCTCGAAAGGGAGGCCTGCCTCGACGAGCACGCACGCCTCTTCGCCGCCGCGACCGAATACGTACGGGTCGCCACCCTTAAGGCGCACCACCGTTTTTCCGACACGACCTAATTTCACGAGGAGAGCGTTGATCTCCTCCTGAGACATCGAGGGGTTGCCGGGCTTTTTGCCAACGTAGACAAGCTCGGCTTCCGGGTGGGCGTAGGCGAGCAAGGTCCCGGGCGCGAGTCGATCGTAGACGACGACATCCGCTCTTCGCAAGCACTCTACGCCCTTGACGGTGAAGAGGCCCGGGTCGCCCGGGCCACTCCCGACGAGGTAGATCACTTACCTCCTCACTTCCCGGGTTTCCCCGAGTACCATCGCGGCTCCCCGTTCCAAAAGGGCCCGCGCCAGCCGCCAACCGACCTCCTCCGGCTCCTCCCCCTGTGCCTCGCCCCGATAAAGAAGCGCTCCATCCGGCGAGGCAACCACGCCCTGGAGCCGCACCTTCGTGCCCTCCACCGCCCCGAGTACTCCGACCGGTACGCGGCAGCCTCCTTTCAGAGCGCTCAGCATCGCCCGCTCAGCGCGGGCTGCGTCCTCACTCGGTTCGTGGTTGAGCACCTCGCGCATAGATACGCGCAAAGGGTGGTCCTTGAGGGTAGCGACGGTTAGAGCACCCTGACCCACGGCGGGGAGCATGATCTCGGGCGGCACAACCGTGTGCGGTACGTCGAGGCCTAGGCGTTCGAGGCCCGCACGTGCGAGCAAGAGGGCGTCCGCCTCTCCGGTGCGCATCTTGCGGACGCGGGTATCCACGTTACCCCGGATCTCCACGACCCGGAGATCCGGACGGCGGTAGAGGAGCTGGGCGCGGCGTCGGAGGCTCGAAGTGGCAACCACGGCCCCCTCCGGTAGACCGTCCACGTCGTAACCCCCATCAGAGACAAGGATGTCGGAGGGGTCATGGCGTTCGGTGATCGCCGGGAGGACGATACCCTCCGGGAGCTCCGTCGGTACGTCCTTGAGGGAGTGCACGGCGAGGTCGATCTTCCCGAGCAAGAGCGCCTCGTCGAGTTGGCGGGTGAAGACATCGCGCTGATCTATAACGGAAAGCGGAACATCCGGATGATGCTCACTGGTGGTTTTGATGATCCGGATTTCGACGGAAAGGCCCGCAACCCGCAGCCTCTGCGCGCAGGCGTTCGCCTGTACAAGGGCGAGCTTAGAACCCCGCGTCCCAAGGACCACGGGCCGGGAGTGTCTCACGACGATCCGGCGCGATCCTTGGGGTGGTGCAACCCTATCCCCAGCCCTTCAAGGGCCAAAAGGCGGCGCCGGATCTCGACGTCCTCCAGAGGAGAGCCGCTCTCGGCGAGGGCCTTGAGCTCCTGGATGGGGCCGTGTAGAAGCTTGTTGACGAGGGCGTGGCTCATACGCTCCACGGCTTCGGCCTCCTCGGGCGAGAGGTTCAGCCGGTCCAGCGCACGGGCTAGCTCGTGGCGCCGGACGCGCTCGGCCCCGTCCCTGAGCTCCTTGATCAAAGGTGCGATGTGCAGCGTCGAGAGCCACCCCATGAACTCGAAGACCGCGGGCCCTATCATGGCCTCTCCTTGAGCGGCTGCGGCGACTCGATCGTCCGAGTTGCGATCTACAACCGCCTGCAAATCGTCCACGTCGTACACGTAGGCCCGGTCCAGGTTCTGCACCACCGGGTGCACGTCTCGCGGAACTGCGATGTCTATGAAGAACAACGGCTCCTCCCGCTTTTCGAGAGCGCCGGCGACGTCCTCGCTTCCGACGACCCACTCACCGGCCCCGGTCGAGCTCACCACCACGTCCACGTCCGGAAGCTTCTCCGCTAAAGCGTCGAAATCTACGTGTACGCCTCCTACCCTCTGGGCCAGCAGACGGGCTCGCTCGGCGGTGCGGTTGGCGATCTTCACCTCTGCGACGCCGCGACCCTTGAGGTGCTTTATGACGAGCTCGCTCATCTCGCCCGCTCCGAGGACCAAAGCCCTCCGTCCCACGAGCGTCCCGAAAACCTCCTCGGCCAGCTTCACCGCCACCCGCGGCACAGAGAGGGAGCTGTCCCCGATCCCCGTCTCCGACCTAACCTTCTTGCCAACCCGCAAGGAAGTATGGAAGAGCCGGTTGAGGATGGGTCCGGCGCACAGCTCCTCCGTCGCCATCCGGTACGCTTCCCGGACTTGGCCCAAGATCTGGGCTTCCCCCACCACCATCGAGTCCAGAGAAGAAGCCACTCGGTACAGATGCTGTACGGCCTCATCATCCGTGAGCCAGTACGAATGCCGCTCCAAAAGATCGCGCTCCAGACCCTTTTCGGACGCCAAAGAGTCGAACAACCGCTCTTTGGCATTCTCGTCCTCGGCTACTGCGTAGAGCTCCGTTCGGTTGCAGGTGGAAAGGAGGACCGCCTCGGCGACCGTTCCGTCCTCCTTGAGCCGCCGCAGGAAAGAGCGGACCGTGCACGGCGCGAAGGCGACCTGCTCCCGCACCTCGACCGGTGCCGAGTGGTGGCTCATCCCCGCAACCGCAATAAACACTCCTCGACCACCTCCTCCAACTCTTCCTCGGCCTTGCGCCCATCTCGTCGCGCCCTGCCCAACTCCTCCACAATGCCCGCCCACTCGAAAGAAAAGGCGTCCTCGAGCTCCCGCCGAATCCTTTGCGCCAGGGTAGGCGACGCCCCGCCGGTGGAGATTGCCACTTGCAGCTGCCCACGTCTTAAGGTCGAGGGTAATACGAAATCTCCCTCCGAAGACTCGTCCGCGACGTTCACCGGGATGCTCCTCTCAACCGCCTCCCGGGCCACCGCCGCGTTCACCTCCCGACGATCCGTCGCCGCGAACGCCAGAAACGCCCCTTCAAGGTCTCCCTCTTCGTACGGCCTCCGGCGCACCTCGGCAGCTATGCTCGCGAGCTCCGGCTTCACGTCGGGTGAGATCACCACGACCTCCGCCCTCGCCTGCAGAAGCTTCCTCGCCTTCCGGTTCGCGACCTCGCCGCCTCCGACGACCACGCAACGCTTACCATCGAGGTCGAGAAATATGGGATACAGAACGGTGCCTTCGCCCTCGATCTCTTTCTCCTAATATCGCCCCGGATCGGAGCAAAAGTCTAACACAGCCGGCCTTCAAGTATCATTGCCTAACAAAGTGTTGCATGTATGACCGTCACACGCCGTATGTCCCTTCACTACGGGACCTCTTCCTTGATCTTTTCGAGCAGCCTGATGCCTTCGATGGCCATCCCTTTGTCTACAGCCTTGCACATGTCGTACAAGGTCAGGGCCGCGACGCTAACCGCCGTCAGGGCCTCCATCTCGACGCCGGTGCGGTCGCTAGCGCGGGCCACCGCCAAGATCTCGACCTCCTCGTCCTTGACCGCGAACTCTAGGTCTACTGAGGTAAGGTTCAACCCATGGCAAAGTGGGATCAGGTCTGCAGTCCGCTTAGCGGCCATGACGCCAGCGATCCTAGCAGTGTTCAGCGCGTCGCCCTTGGGGAGCGCCTTTGCTCGGAGCGCTTCGACAGTTTCGGAGGACATTCGCACGCGTCCGGCAGCCGTGGCCGTCCGTCGGATTACGATCTTCTCCCCCACGTCCACCATACGGGCCGCACCCTCTTCGTCCAGATGCGAAAACTGCACCATACCTTCGCCTCCAGTTCGATGCGGGACAGTCAGTCGTCCGCTCAAGTAAGCCGTTAGCTACAAGCGGAATGCGGGGGAATCGAACCTCCACGGACGTTCTCCGCCCGCAAACCGGTTTTGAAGACCGGCCGGGCCACCAGGCCCACGCATTCCGGGAGTAAATCCTCGAAGCATTCTAGTATACCGCTTGGTTTATCGATGGCGGCGGGTCAGGATGCGGGCGTCGCCAACACGCCGCGTGACGCCCATTTCGTCGGAGTATTCGAGCCAGGCCTGAGCGTACTTACGGCTCGTTCCCAGGCGATCGCGGAAGCCCGCGAGCGTGATCTCACCCTCCTCCCGGCACACAGACTTTATCTCCTCCAAGGCTGCCTCCGCTGCGTTGGTAGATGCGAAGAGTTCTTCCGCAAGCCGCACGGTCGCCCCGCGCTTGAGGAGCAAGCGGGCAGCGGGCGTCATCCCCGTCGTGGGTGGCTCTACCCCGGCCCGGCGCAAGGACTCCAGCAGCTCTTCGGCCTCCCGCTCTAGCTCCGGAGGTACCTCATCGGCGTCCGGCAGGCTCACCCCGGCCTCCACGGCTATCTTCGGGTCGGCCCCTTCAGCCATCTCCGCAAGCAGGGTATTCGCCAGCCGGCCTTCCAGCCCCGTGGCGATTCGAGCCTCGGCTATACTGAGTTTTGGGCTCTCGGGACGATCTTCTACCCGCTTCTTCAACGCCTCCAGGAGCCGGGTCCGCGCCGCTTCTACCTCCTCAGCAAGGACATAGAGGTCGCCGAGCTGCGCTACCTGATGATTGCTACTCGCGGCGGCCGAGATCTCAGCGAGCGTGGCGGGGATAACCAGGGAGAGTTCGTTAGCGGTCATGCCCTTTTTGGGGGCGCGGGCGAGGGCGAGCGGCACGACGCGACCCAAGTCCCCGCTCTCCAAGGCTTCCAGCCAACCGGGCTCGGGTCTGCGACCGGTCGGTGTGGGATCCAGGACGGTACCGCCCCCGACGGTGATCTGGGGGCTCGATAAGCGGAGCACGAAGCGGTCGCCTGGCAGCACCACGAGTTCTTCCTGCAGCATGAGCCGAGTCGGCGTGCTCTCCCCAGGGAGGAGCTTCTCCCGGTCGAGGAGGCGAATCCTGGCGTTGGTCGCCCGCGTGCCGTGGTAGAGCCTGAGGCGAGAGCCGTGCTTGAGCACGGCCGCGCTCTCGAGGAGCTGGACGCGCGCGTCTAAAGCGCGGGTCGCCGATACGGGGCTCGAAAGCAGGACGTCCCCTGGTTCGAGCTCGGCGGCCTCTATCCCGGCGAGGTCCAGCGCGGTCCGGGCGCCCGCGCGGGCGACCTCGGCGGGCCGACCGTGGTTCTGGATGCTGCGTACTCGGAGGCGGTGACCGGCGGAGGTGTAGAGGGTGTCGCCGGGGTGGATCTCGCCCGACCACAACGTACCCGTCGCCACGAGGCCTATCCCCTTTAAGACGAACGTCCGATCCACGGGCAACCGCGCCAGTCCCCCCGGGTGCCCGTTCTCCGAATGGGCGACCAGCTCGTCCAACGTCCTAAGAAGCTCGTTTACGCCCTCGCCCGTCACCCCGCTTACCGGTAGGATCGGAGCCCCGAAACCCACAGATTCGAGGAGCTCGGTGACTTCTAGCTCTGCGATCTCGACCGTCTCCTCGTCCACGATGTCTATCTTGGTGAGCGTCACAACCCCGTGAGGCACACCGAGCACGCGCAGCACGTCGAGGTGCTCCCTCGTTTGGGGCATCACCCCGTCGTCGGCGGCCACGACGAGCAGGAAGGCGTTCACCCCGCTCGAGCCCGCGACCATGTTCTTGACGAAGCGCTCGTGGCCCGGCACGTCCACCAGGCTTGCCCGCCGACCACTGGGCAACTCTAGCTCCGCGTAGCCCGGCACGATGGAGATGCCGCGTCGATGCTCTTCCTCCAAACGGTCGGTGTCCGTGCCCGTCATGTACCGCACGAGCGTGGTCTTGCCGTGGTCCACGTGCCCGGCGGTCCCGATGGTGAGTGCTATCGGCTGCTCATCCAAGCGAAACTCCTACGGCGTTCAGGATCGCCTCCTCGTCCTCGTCGAGGAGCGTGCGCACGTCGAGCCACAACCTTCCTTCGCCCACGCGGCCTACCACCGGCGGGTCCGTCGAGCGCAACTTCTCGGCCAAGGCGTCGGGGTCACCGGTTTCGTCCACGAGGCGCACGGCGTAGGACGGTATCTCGTAAAGGGGCAGCGTGCCCCCCCCGCTCCGGGCGACCGAGGGGGCCACGTCCACCACGAGGTTTGGTACGGTTTGGACGAGTCTTTCGGCCAGGAGGTCGGCGCGGCCTTTGACTTCCTCGCCGGGGGCGTGGAGCATCTTGAGGGTCGGAAGCTCCTCCTTGGCGGTGCCTTCGAGGTAAGCGGTCAGGGTAGCTTCAAGGGCGGCGAGGCAGAGCTTATCGGTGCGTAAGGCACGGGCCAAGGGGTGGCGCCGCATGGCAGAGATCCAACGCGACCCGCCGACCGCGATCCCGGCCTGCGGGCCCCCGAGCAGCTTGTCCCCGGAGAAGGTGGTGAGCGCTGCCCCGTGCCGAACCATAGCCTCCACCTGGGGCTCGTCGCTTATCGGCAACAATGCTCCGCTCCCCACATCGGCCACGACCGGCGGTCCCAAAGCGGAGAGCTCCGCGACGCGGACCGATTCCGAAAAGCCCACGACCCCGAAGTTGCTTGGGTGGACCCAAAGGATGGCGCGGGTGTTCTCGTTTATCGCCCTTTCGTAGTCGGAGAGGCGAGTGCGGTTCGTGGTCCCGACCTCCCTTAGCCGCGCACCCGAAAGCGCGAGCACCTCCGGGATGCGGAAGCCGCCCCCGATCTCTATGAGCTGGCCCCGCGAGACAACAACCTCCGCATCGGGTACGCCTGCGACCACCGCCGAGAGCGCCAGCAGGGTCGCGCCGGCGCAATTGTTGACGACGAGGGCGTCCTCGGCACCGGTGAGCTCCTTAAGGAGAGGTACCGCATGGTCGTAGCGCGAGCCTCGCTCGCCAGCGGCCAGGTCGTACTCCAGGTTTGAGTATGAGGTCGCCGCCGCGACCGCCGCTTCCACTGCCCGTTCCGATAGCACCGAGCGACCCAGGTTGGTGTGGAGGACGACGCCCGTCGCGTTAACCACGCGCCTAAGCCCCCGTCCGGAGAGGAGCTTAGAGGCCGAGGCGATGACCGCCTCCTCCGACGCTTCGGGCTCCCCGCCCGCCAGAATCTCTTGCCGCGTGCGTCCCACCGCTTCCCTGATGGCGGCGGCGGCAGCCTTCGTTCCATAGCGCGAGATGAGGACTTTGGCAGCGGGCGCCCGCAGCACGGCGTCCACGGCCGGCAGACCCCTCAAGAGCTCCCTCTTCTCCATTTCGAGCATGTTTCGTCAGTATAACTCGCAGAGAACCGCACGAAGACGCCGCTTAGGGCCTCTGTGCTACACTGGCACGGGCAATCTACGTGTGCCTAAAGGAGTGCTTATCCGTTGGGCGAAGGTTCGACGAAGTTTCTTTTCGGGGTGGTCCTTGGGGCCACGACCGGCTTCGCCGCCGGTTTCTTCGCCGCCACCCCTACCGCCCGCTGGGCCGGCCAGTCCACCGTAGGCGGACTCGGCGAGGCGGCCCACTTCGTAGGACGGACAGCCGTGCGGACGATCCACGGCCTCGGTCTCGTCCTCGAGTCCGGCTACACCCGCGTCCGCGGCCGAGAGAAGTACCTCGAGCACGAGATAGAAGAGCTGCGCGACCAGATCATGCGCCTCGAGCAGCGCATCGATTAATCTGTCTTCAACTTTATGCTACTGGGCTTGTGCTGTGCTGGGTCTTCTTTGGTAATTGAGCCTTTTCACTTCTAACTCCCGGCACCCTTTCGGATAGCAAGGAGCAGCAAACGTCCCGAACCTGTTAAAGACAAGACATCTGGTTGATAGAGCTTCCTTATTCTAGAACCGCCCGCAAATAATACAAAAGTGAGTTACCGCCGATAAGGTCTTCTCGGAAACCGAGCTTCCCGCCACCAATCCAAGGTGACCGGTGCGGCCCTTCGCGAGGTAGGCTCCTAAAATGAACACACCGAAGATCGCACAAATCAAGCCGAGTGCGCTGCCCAGCAGATGGTTGAGCACGTACCAATCGGTGGTGACGAAGCGAGCCCAGGCCTCATAGTCCTTGCTCGGGTCGGGCTGGGGATAGAGGGAGGCCAAGAAGGTCAAGTATCCGTAGACGGGCAGGGCCAATATCCCCAGGTGGATCCAGTAGTTAGCGGTGTTATACGGTTGGGGCATGCGAGGACCTCCTACTAGCCGGTTGCTTACCAGAGGATGATGCCAGTCGGAGAATCTCGCTGCATCCAACGAGGCTTATTCGCCAGGTTGCCTAGAAGGAGCATTCTCGGAGGTTCATACACATGATTCTGAATGAGAAGCTACTCGTGTGGGCTTATCGAGC
>Ga0126315_10000950_pt1 | contig 10711 bp, 13 predicted proteins | sample Plot106_FD_92534 | JGI IMG/M metagenome (GOLD analysis project Ga0126315, IMG submission 92534) | Serpentine soil microbial communities from UC McLaughlin Reserve, CA, USA - Plot106 | ecosystem: Environmental > Terrestrial > Soil > Grasslands | place: USA: UC McLaughlin Reserve, Lake County...
GAGGGGGGCCCCTCGTCGAGCACGCTCTACCTTGAGCGTGTAGTCGTGTGTTTCTCGAAAACCCTAAGGTGACGAGGTGCCAAAAGTGACAGAAGCCCTCAGAGCACCCTTTTGGCACTTTTGGCACCCCGTTGGTAGCGTATTTGAGAAACCACACGCACTTCTAAATCCTACACAGCTTGCTCGTTTTCATCTTGCTCTGCAGCCTGACCTTCTTACAGTCGTTCGATCTGGCCAGGCTCATGCTGTTCGTGTTCATGGACGTGGTCGACCTTCTCGGTGCCCTGGAGCAGAAGTTGACTATGCCGCGACGGACGGCCGAAGGGTCAGCTTGAAACACAGCCCCGGTCCAAGGGTTTATGCACTACCGCGCATACTTGTTTAGCACCCCAAGATGTAGTGCGGGCCGGTTCAACAACGGGCGGCGTACTGCCCGGATTTTAGGCCGTCCGGACCGGGCAATGCGGGATTCTGGATATGAACTTCCGAGAATTCCATACAACCTCTCGGCCACAAGGACCTCCCGTCCGTGAGCTCGTCGAAGAGCGGCGCTGTAAGCTACTGTACCTGTCGCCCTACTCACCCGATCAGAACCCCATAGAGGAAGCCTTCAGCAAGATAACGGACATGCTGCGTAATGTAGGAGCCAAGAGCCCAAAGGCTCTGGTGGAAGCGATGGGCAGGCACTCGATGCGGTCAGCGCCCGGAACGCGGAGGGTTTCTTCAAGAACTGTGGTTACCCTACGCTGACGCAACGCTTATGAAAGACGCTGTGACTTTGAGAAATCTTCACGACGCAAAATCAATGCGGAAGGCATATCTTGATCGCGCATGCGTAGGTAAAAATGGCCAATACCCGCCAAGCCTAGCATCAGGCTTGGGGTCTCGCCGCCACCAGCTCCGCAGGGCCAAGAATGCCCACGCTTTGCGTATCTCTCGATGCCGGCATTGGCCACCTCGAAGGCAACCACGTGCCCATCTGCCCACTCTCGCCCCAACACTTGGTGGCCGTAGAGGAGCACTTCGGCATTCCCGGCAAGACCGTGGCATGATGAGAAATTTCCTACCCCGGAACGAAGCGTCCTCTCGGTCATCTCGCGCGTCGTTTGGAGAGCAATTATTGCCTCATCCTTGCACGTCTCATTCCGTAGACCTTCGTAAGCGCGCAGCCGCGATAGGGCGATCCCCGGCGCGCCGTGGCACCAGAAGGTGACGAAAGATAGGGGCTGCTTACCCCGTTTACCCCGGCCCGGTTCTTCTCGAAAATCGGGCCAGTTTCCCGCGGCGGAATCAAACCAATAGCGCTCGTACCGGAAGGCTTGCCCTGCTGCCTCGCGGTACCTCGAATCGCCCGTCGTAGCAAACAGCTCCAGTAGCGCGTACCCCACTCCGGCGGTCCCGTGGGAAAAGCCGGTCAAATTGCGCTGCTTGGGAAAAGCAACCGATTTCCATGAGTAGCCGTCATCGGTCTCATCGGCTGTTTTCAGCAGCTCCTCCCCGAGCCGCGCGGCGAAACCTAAGAGAGAAGGGTCTTCCAAGATGTCGCGAAGCACCACCAATGCGGCGATCGCTCCAGCGTGGCCGGAGATCAGGTCAAACTCGTGCTCGCCGTGGAGTTCACCCGCAGAGCGTCGTAGCAGTTGGGTGGCTTCTACCAGCAGCTCTTCTTCGCCCAAGACCGTTACCGCGCGTGCGGCCGCAAGCGCAATCCCGATCCACCCAGCATAAAGCCCCAAACGATCGGGGCGCGGCACGCTGTCAGCATTCGCAAGCGCCTGACGGATCGCGCCGAGTGCCGTTCGACGTACCTCGGCGTCTCCCGTGGCGGCGTACAGTTCGGCCAGGAATAGCGCCAAGCCGCTGGTGCCGGAGTACAGGTCCGGGCCAAGCGCCCTGTACATCATGCCGGGCTGACCGCTCTTGCGGCGCTGCTGGACGGGCTCTGCGCCCAACCAGTTGCACCGATCTTCGTGCCACACGGCTTCTTGCGATAACCGCCGACCGATCATATGTGCTGTGCTCAACAGTGCTTCCGAACTGGGAGCCATACGGGATACTCCTACCGCGTCGCTCGGAAATTGGACCTGCTGGGGGAGCCGGGGTTGGAAGCCGTAATCGTCGTTAGAGCCGGGGTTCAAGAACGGCGTTTCCAGGTCGATTCTGTCTTCCGCGAAGCGGTCCGCAAGCGCTTGCAACCGCTCCTTTACGGACTTTTCGCCCTGCTCGTGAGCACGAACCATCCCCTCCGCCAGAAGCTGGCAGCGGTGTAGCCCAAAGCTTTCTCCTTGGCCAGGGTTTTCAGCCAACCCGACGCCCGGAGCTAGCACTTTCGTAAACGCAGGTGTCCTTTGCCTCAGGCCGATCGCGACCTCGGGATAGACCCCTTCCAAAATCTCGGCGGCGGCTCCATAGTCGCCCTTCGGTACGTAAACCACCGCGGCGTCGCAGCGGTTAAAGCGGGCTGGGTCGTTTATCACCTTGAGCCTGAAGGGTACGCGAGCCCGGTTCAACATCGAGGTTGCGTTTTTCACGAAGGAGACGGCGCCATCCGCCGTCAGATTCCAATACATCCTCACCAAGGTTTTCGAGTCTGCGTGGTCGAGCGGCTCCTCGCTCGACGCCATGTAGAAACCGGGTGAAATGCTCAGGTATTCCTTTGGGAAACGCAACCTCAGCTGCATGCCCGATGCGATCGCGTTGCCTTCTGCAACCAAACACTCTTCCGGGCACGCCCACAACTCCAGACCCCCCTTGCGCACGGCCACTTTGCCGTCCGCTTTCGTACGGACTTCCCAGCCATCTTCCCAGTAGCCGCTCCCGGAATTTGCCGCCGATAACGCCTCGACGAACGTTGTCATACCTGTCGCCGGCAGCCCGTCTGTTTCCTGCCCGGCAGGCGTCGCAAGACCTTGGCAATAGAAGTCGGAGTAAAGCTGGGAGCGCAAGTTAAACAGGAGGTAGCTGCGTGCAGTCCTAGGGGTCAGCGTTCGTTTAACCCTCGGCGAGAGTTGCCCGGAGTGGTGACCGAACCACGCATAGGTGGTCGGCGAGAGAATCTCGACAGCTCGAACCGCTTCTTCCACTTGCTGGTGGTAGCGGTTCATTGAGCCCACCCCTGCTCCAACGGGAGTCCCAACAGGTGAACCATCGCCTCTTGCGGGCGGCGGAGGATATTCAGGCTAAGCTGCAGAAGGCATACCATGTTGCCGGTGAGGTGTATCGACATCTGCATCTGCTCGTAGGCCGTCTGCACCAGCCTCGCCGCCCCGTACTTGACCGCACGGAGGAGCCACTCGCTGGACGTAGCCGCGTCGAGTCCCATGCCCTGCACGTAGGATTGCCAGAAGGAGCGCATTGCAGGTTGCATGCTCTCCAGCGGGTATCGGGCTAGCTCAACGAACCGATCGGGGAAAGCCTCACCCGTGATAGGGATCGAAAGCAGCCAGAAGCTCAGATAGTTGCTGAATACCGAGCCCATGTCCCAACAGGGGTCCCCTATACCGGCGATCTCCCAATCAACAATCTTCAATCTGGTCATCCGCTTCGAGGCTGGGCGAGCAAATACGACGCAGTTGTCCCACTTGATGTCGCAGTGGATAAGCGCCTCGGTCCTCCATCCCCGACGCAGCTCATCTAAGGCTTGACACAGCGGCGCAGAGCTTTGCACGGCCTTTATGAGCTGGACGTTGGCGCTGCTAATATCATGAAATATCCCGGGCTCTGGGCGGTGTATCGAGAGAACGACCGGCAGCCGCGCGGCGGAGATCGGACCGTTGTTTCCGTTGTTATCCTCGGTCCTGGTAACGCGGTGAATCGTGGCCAACGCCTTACCCAGGGCCCGAGCGAGAAGGGTAGAAAAGCGACCGCGGCGCGCGTGGTACTCTTGAAAGTCTTGCGCGTTAGGAAGCAGTTCCAGGACGAGGACCTTTTCTTCCGGGTCGTACCCGTAGGAGCGGGGAAGGCAGTCCTCCAGCCCATCTCCTCGACCCAGCGAACGGAGGAACTCGTATACGGCCGCTTCGTGGGCGACCGTGGCTGTGCCGCTGGGTCCAACCCCTTGCTTGAGTAGATAAGATGGACCCTGCTCGCTGGCGACCTTGAAGTTGCGGTTGCGTTGGGAAGCATCCGCCACGGCTAGATCACTCTCAACTATCGACGTCGCGCCGATAAGATCATGCCGCAACAGGTATGGGACGACCTCGGGCAGCGTCAACATCGGCTAGAGCCTACCAGCTGAGCGATGCACCTCCGCCTCCAGCCCACCCGACCGCTGAACAGGACCCTATCCCTGTGGATGCAACAAGGCACCTATTAGACTAGTGTCCCTCCGCAGCCAGGGCGAGGACACCCACACCAGGTGGTATATCCACTGGAAGTTATGCTAACCCACCTGGCTGCTGCTTGTATTGTCAGTGGACACAAGTATGGATCCACCGTAACAGGATGGTGATAAAACGTTGCTGGTATTGCTCCTGTCATGCCCGACGATGCCGCCAGAGAGCTCTCCGCGATTGCGCCTCCGAGAAACTCCGCCTGCACCTCCCGCGATCCGGTGGTCGTGTACACCACCCGTGCACCCCGTCTGAGATATACTCTTGTGCCCTGCGTGCCGAGAAACGGTAGATCCTCCGCCCGGATCTTTTCGAAGTGGAGCACGTCGCTTGCCTTGAACTCCGCACGGCGGGTCAGCTCTCTGTCCAAGAAGAGGTACCAGTCTTCATCCGTGGGACCTTTGCCGAGCATCCCTAGAAGAACCGCCGCACCCTCGGGCGCGAGCTGCTCGGGGAGAGGATCAGGTTCTAGGCCTTCCGGGCCGCGCGATCCTTCTTCGTTCGCCATCTTCACTCCTCTTTTTGCACGCTCTCTGGCAAAACCTTGTTCGGGAAGGTGACAACTATCGTCGTGAACGAACCTCCAATCTGAGCTTCTCTATCCTTTTGCACCGTTATTACACCAGCCGGCGATGAATCGCCGATGAATCAAGATATCTTGATTCATCGGCAGCGGTTAAATGAGTTTGACGGAAGGACCCTGAATGGCGCAGCAATCACTGTCGGCAGTGTACCGAGAGAACGTCGGGCGGCGAGGCAGCGGATATCGGGCCGTTGTTTCCGTTGGTGCCCTCGGTCCTGGTAATGCGGTGAATCGTGGCCAGCGCCTTACCCAGGGCCCGAGCGAGAAGGGTAGAAAAGCGACCGCGGCGCTAAGCCCAACCTCTTGGAGGGGTGCATAAAGATGCGCTTCATTGGATGCTGCACCGCAGGGGACGAAAGGAGACTTGGCACAGACTCTCGGCATCAGTGACGCTTAGCCTGTACTAGGATTGGCTTCATTGCCTCGCACGCCTAGCGTGCGGCAAGGTCCTATGTTAGGCAGTGACAAAAGTGCCAGAAGGGTGTTTGAGGGGCTTTTGGCACCCCGCCGTACTAGGAATCTAGATGTTTCGTCCACAGAGGAGAGTACAGAGCGTTCGTCTGCCCTTTCTCTCCTATATTGGTTACTTGTTCTAGGCCCTTAAGGATTCCCAACCAGGGTCTCTCTTGCGCTGAATTACCTTGCACTCGGTACCCTTGCCCGGACGTGTAACTTTGGAGGTCCGTAATGTGGGGGTGACAAGAGTGACCGAAGTCCTTCGCCGCACCTTTGTTACCTTTGGCACCCCGTCAGTTAGCACATTTGAAGGAACTACACGTTCCACAATCCTACACACTACGCGAAGAAAAACTCTTCATCCCTTCCCTTTGTGTATGCTGAGGACGTTCACTGTGTCAATAGATCATTGACAGCATCCCTGGCTCGTCTATAATTCATGTATGATACTGGTCGTGGTCAAGGAGGCAGATCTAAACCGCATAGAGGTGCCCCAGGAATGCGAGGTCCTGGATGCAACGGCTCTGGGCAAGCGATTAGGCTTCAAGCGCGACACAGTGTTAGCGTACTTGTCCCGAAGGAACTTCCGCCGCATACCTCGTCCGAACCGCCTGCTTGCCATGGGACCTATCTGGTACGAGAAGAGCGTCAGAAAGTGGGAAGCGAGGGAGGAGAATCGGGCGCGTGACAAGTATGAGCGCCAACAACGAGCCTGAGAGCCGGGGAGAAGGCTAGCTCCATGCCCAGACGGTGCACCGTGTGCGACCACCCAGAGAGGCACAGCATAGACGGGGCCTTAGTTACCGGAGCACCGTACCGGAGCGTAGCGAGGCGATTCGAACTCTCCGAGAGCGCAGTCTACCGTCACAAGACCGAGCACCTACCTGCTCATCTTTTGAAGGCTAGGGAGGTCGAAGAGGTAGCGCAGGCGGACGATCTGCTTGAACAGGTAAGGCACTTACAGACTCACGCCCTCGACATCCTGGAGCGTGCGGAGAAGGCCGGAGATCTGAGGACTGCACTCGCCGCGATCTCCCAGGCTAGGGGAAACCTGGAGCTTCTTGGCAAGCTCGCTGGGCAGCTGGACGAGCGGCCTGTGGTGAACTTCAACGTCTCCCCCAAATGGCTGGAACTTAGGGCGGTGATAGTTGGAGCCCTAGAGCCTCACCCAGCGGCGCACGGAGCCGTTCTGAGGGCGTTGGAGAGCGTGGGTAATGGTTAGCCTGGCCGAGGACCTAAAGCTCGCCCTGGACCGCGTGAGCTTCGCCAAGAGGTTGGGTCTGGAGCCAGACCCTTGGCAAGAGGACCTGCTGCGCTCCACATCCGAGAGGATGCTCCTCAACTGCTGTAGGCAAAGCGGCAAATCCACCATGACGGCCATCGTCGCTTTGCACAGGGCGCTCTACTATCCCGGTTCGCTCATACTCTGCCTCGCTCCAGCCTTAAGGCAGTCCCAAGAGCTATTTGGTAAGGTCCTGGGCTTCTACAGGGACCTCGGTCGTCCCGTCTCACCACAGGGTGAGCGCAAGCTCTCTCTAGAGTTGGAGAACGGCAGCCGTATCGTGACGCTGCCGGGCTCGGAGAAGACCATCCGAGGTTTCAGCGGCACGTCGCTGCTGGTCCTGGATGAGGCGGCGCGCGTAGAGGACGAACTCTACTTCGCCGTGCGCCCGATGCTGGCGGTGAGCGGTGGTGCCTTGATGATGCTGAGCACCCCATACGGCAAGAGGGGTGTGTTCTACGAGGAGTGGACCGGAGGAGAGGGTTGGGAGCGCTACGAGGTCTCGGCTAGTCAGTGCCCCCGGATATCGGAGGAGTTCTTGGAGGAGGAGCGCGCTTCCCTCCCTCCGTTCATCTTCAGGCAGGAATACGAGTGCTCCTTCGAGGAGACCGAGGATCAGGTTTTCGTCACCGACATGATAGATAGGGCGGTAACCGACGAGGTAAAGCCGCTCTTCGGGACGGGAGGATAGATTGCTACCTACTACGTGGGTCTCGATTTAGGGCAATCGGCGGATTACACCGCCTTGGCCGTGGTACAGAAGGTTCCCGCTTACGACCCACAGACGGGCAAGCACTCAACCGAGTTGCGCCTGAGGCACCTGGAGCGCTATCCCTTGAAGACGCCCTACACCCAAATTGCCGACCACGTGCACGACCTGCTCTCCGGTCCCCGTTTACCGTGCCGGTCCTCGAGAACGGGCGCGTGGCGAAGCCCTCCACGCAACTAATCGTGGACGCGACCGGAGTAGGCACGGCGGTGACCAACCTGCTAACCGAGAGGCGCTTGAAATTCGTCGAGGTGACCATCACGGGACTCGGGCAGAGGGTAAGCCGCAACGGCACGCGCAAGTATTCCGTACCAAAGCAGGACCTCGTCGCGGCTCTGGAGGTCCCTTTTCACAAGGGCACCTTGAAGGTGGCGAAGGGGCTGGAGGGATGGCCCAAGCTCCGGGAGGAACTCCTCAACTTCCGGCGCAAGCAGAACAAGGTGACCGCGCACATATCCTACGAGCACTGGAGGGAGTCAGACCACGACGACCTGGTGCTGGCTGCTGCGCTGGCTTGTTGGAAGGCGACCTACAAGCGCAAAGGCACCACGCGGCTGAAGGTCCACTATTGACGGCTAGCTGCCAAATCCAGGCCATCCTCTTCTTCTGGGCGCTTGGCGGAACCGACTCCCTAGTCAGATGCATACAGAACCACTACCATCGCCAATAGGAGATGAAAGCTCACAAGGAACCCCGGCGCAAGCGCAAGAAGAGGTGAAGTGCCTCCACCCTTACGTGCGTTGGTAGGCGGCTGGTTGTGTCGGCGGGCTTTGCAGAAATGGGCTGCCGACGCACACCATTGTCCAAGGCTTTTTCAGACCACTACGCCATCCGGCAAAGAGGAGCCCGTGAGAGTGACGAAGATGGCTCACAGCAGGTTGCATGAGGCCTCCAGGGCTCCACATAAGAGCGTAGGAGAGAGGCGCGCAGAGGCGCTAGTAGAGGCCGGTCGATGACCAGACGCCGCTTTACCGTGGCCGAGGCTGCTACTCTACGCCCCGGACGGGTGGTTCTCATCCTGCCACTATCTCGTAGTGGGGCATGCCTCCTCCTTGGCGCCCAGCAAAGGGTGTTGACATACTGCGGCAGGTCCTTTATACTATGTGCATGCACATACCTATGGAAACCCTCATCTCTGACATCAACCAAGCGAATGCCCAGCAACTAGACCACCTACAACAAGCCATTAACTGGAGGAGGCAACAGATAGCTGATCGACCACTGAGCTCTGTCGTGGAGCGCCGCGACTACCGTAACGGAGTCCTCCAGCTTGAGAAGCGTGCCTACAGGCGTAAGGACGGCGGGCTAACCGAGCGAGGACCGTATTGGTATTTCCATTTCCGAGAAGGAGGTAGGCAGAAGACGATGTATGTGGGCCAAACGGACAATCCGGAAGCAAGGGTGGACGAGATAATGACCAAGGCAGAGGAGAGTAAATAATGCCCAGCACCGACTGCCCCAAGCGGGCTATCCTCTACGCCCGTGTGTCCACAGACGAGCAAGCAAGGAGCGGATACTCCCTCGCACAGCAGATCGAAGCTCTAAGGGAGCACGCCGATCGCGAAGGCTATGAGATCACCGAGGAGATTGAGGATCGCGGTTATAGTGGCGCTACTCTCGCCCGCCCAGGGCTGGATCGGGTGCGGGATTTGGTGGCGGCTGGCACAGCGTCGATAGTGCTAGCGCAGGACCGCGACCGTTTCGCGAGAGAGCCTGCCCACGGGTGGATTCTGCGAGAAGAGCTGGAGAAATACGGCTGCAAACTACTCGCCCTTAACGATCGGGGGGATGATTCCCCGGAGGGGATGCTGACGGACGGCATCCTCGACCAACTAGCAAAGTACGAGCGTGCGAAGGTCGCAGAGCGTACCCGTCGTGGGCTGCTGCAAAAGGCGCGAGAAGGCAAGGTCATCAAGGGGCCGAAGGCGAACTACGGTTTCAAGTTCAACTACACGGGGGATGGCCTCCTCGTACATGAGCCGGAGATGAAAATCGTCGAGAAGATATTCAGGATGGCCGCGAGCGGCATGGGGCCGAAGGCGATGCAGACCCGGCTCTACGCGGAGGGAATCCCGTCGCCCACTGGTAAAGCCATGTGGCCGCACCGCATCCTGAAAGTCCAGATGGTGCTGAACGATCTATACAAACCCCACACGTACGATGAGATGGCGCCGCTCCTGTCGGGGGAGGTGGCCGGGAAGTTAGATCCGAACAAGCTGTACGGGATATGGTGGTACAACCGCAGGAATGTATCCAAGAACCACGACTCAGAAACGGACGGGAACTCTGGCAAGCGGTATGTGACTCGCACAGCGGTCACGACGAAGGACAGGAACGATTGGATAGCGGTGCCAGTTCCGGCGTACCTGCCCCGCGAATTGGTCGAACAGGCCCGCCTGATGATCCAGTCACGCACGGGACTGGAGCGGAAACACCAGGCGCGGCAATGGGAGCTAAAGGGCATCTTGCGCTGCTCATGCGGGCAGAACATGATCACCAACACCAGCCGTTACAAGGACAACGCTTATCACTACTATAGGTGCAAGAGGGCAAGCGCCTATGGGCCTGACGCTTGCCCTCAGCGCATGATCAGGATCGAGCAGGTGGAACCCCTGGTGCGCGACTTCGTGTTCGGGGTGCTGAGTGACCCCGACACAATCCAGCGTGGCCTAGATTCCCTAATCCAACGGGAGACGGAAGAGGTACGAGAAGATACTGACCTTGAGGTCAACACACTGGCGGAGAAGCTGTCCCAGAAAGCCCACCTTCGCCGGGCTTACCAGGACCAACAAGCAGCGGGTCTGATGACGCTGGAAGAGCTTGCGGCGACGCTTGAGGAACTCGAAGACACCCGCAAGGTTTTAGAAGCCGAGCTTGCCTCGCTTGAGCGCTCACAGAAAAAGCCCAAAGAGTTAGAAAGGGATCGCGCCGTTGTGGTGGCTTCGCTTGTCGCCTCCATCCCCGAGGCCCTGGACAATCTCTCGGGCGAAGAGATCAACACGGTGTACCGGAAGCTCCGGCTCCGGCTCATTCCGTCCGAAGAGGGCTATGATGCTACCGGGGTTCTTTGTACTCTGGAACCTACGCCTCGGGGTAGAAGAGATCAGCGAGGGCGGTGAGATACGGACTGTACACCGGGATCTCCTCTACGGACTGCTGGTTGTGCCTCTTAGTTGTCGGTAGGGGAGGCTAAAAGCTCAAGCTGCGGGGCGAAACGACGACGCCGGGGTTCACGCGGATGCCCTGGTCGAGGACGTTTCCCTCACCGACCACGCAACCGGCGCCGAGCA
>Ga0126315_10000951_pt1 | contig 10709 bp, 11 predicted proteins | sample Plot106_FD_92534 | JGI IMG/M metagenome (GOLD analysis project Ga0126315, IMG submission 92534) | Serpentine soil microbial communities from UC McLaughlin Reserve, CA, USA - Plot106 | ecosystem: Environmental > Terrestrial > Soil > Grasslands | place: USA: UC McLaughlin Reserve, Lake County...
CAGCATCATCCGGAAGCTCTTGGCAGCCGAGCCGTAGCCGCCGGCAACGTCGGAAGCATTCAACTGACTATCGACATACTCATCATTCGTCTTCTGCCACCTGCCGATTAATTGGGGCGAAAGTCCCATTGCCTGGGCGACATCTGCGTTGCGCCGTCCGGCCTCCGCCTGCGAGAAGCGCCGGCTTCCCTGCATGCCCGCGGTTTTCAGTGCATTGCGCGTGCGAAGTTCCGTTAAGATGGTCAGAACGACCAAGAACAGTGCGCCGGCCGTCGCCGCTAATCCGATCAGTGGGTGAAATAAATAGCAAATTCCCAGATAAAGAGGCATCCACGGGAGATCAAAAAACGCAGGTAATCCGTTTCCAGCGAGAAATCCTCTCACCTGATCGAGATCTCTCAGCGGCAGAAGGCCGTTTCCTTGATCTTTGGTACGTAGCGGGATCTTGAGAACTGCGTTGAATACAGGCCCACTCAATTGCTCATCCAGCCAAGCGCCGATTCGGACCAAAATACGGCTTCTAATGAAATCCAGAAGACCTTGAACCGAAAATAAGAAAATGGCGATCGCGGACAAAAAGACCAGCGTCGGGATACTGCGGCCGGGGACGACCCGGTCATAGATCTCCAACATGTAGAACGAGCCCGTGAGCATGAGCACGTTCAAAACGCCCGTGATGATCGCTACCCCAATCAAAGCGTTCCGGCAGGGCCGCAAGCTGGCAGGCCTAGAGAGGTTCTTTTCCGGAATAGCCATGTGCAATACCTAATCCGCCCCCCTTATAACAGAATTAACGTAGAGATTGAATGTAAAGCCGCGACGCCCATCCCCGTTGACGAATAATGGTTAGCCCATTGCTTGCCAAGCGATACTTCGACCGAAAGGATCGTCGTCGGTTAGCCTGACACATGCTCAATTTCAACCTGCCGTGATCCATCCATCCTATCAGCACGGCTCCGACGAACTGGCCAACGGTAGGATGGCGAAAGTTGTTACCGGGCAACATTGCGTTCTATTCGACACAGTTCTATTTAGCCGGATTGGCAAAGATTTCTCGCACGCGTTGCACCGTCTCAGGCGGCGTCGCGTAAAGCTGCCGCACCAGCGCGGTAATTTCCTCACTCGGCGTGGGATCGATGTCGAGGCCCCGCCGGTTAGCGTCTTCCAGAAAGCTGGGGTCCTTCATGGTTTCCATGAAGCTTGTCTGCAGGGCCGTAGCAATCGGCGCCGGCAGGCCCGGCGGAGCGATGTACGGCCGTCCGAACTCCTGGGTTGCGAACAGCAGCAACAGGGCATCCCGCTGCGCTGCGGTCTTGACGTAGTCCAATGCGTTCGGGACGTGCGGAAGCTCTGGATGGCTCTTCAATCCGAACTGCACAATGAGCCTGATGCGCTTCTCGGCGAGCATCTCTGTCATTGTAGCCTTGATGCTGGCCCAGGTGATGGCGCCATTGCCTTGCACCTCGCCGCGATCCATCGCCAGATTGACTTCGCGCGTGCCCGGATAGCCGGAGATTACCTTGAATCTGGTGCCCAGAACGGCATTCGTGATAATGGGAAATGTGTCGGTCGCGCCTCCCGACCCACCCAGAAGGAGCTCCTTCTGGAACGCCTCGTCAAAGGATTTCACCGGCGCGTCGGTGCGCGCGACCAGGATCTGGAACTCGCGCAATGCGCTGCCGATCCAGGTGAACTGGCGCGCGTCGAAACGGCCGGCGCTGGAATCCAGGATTGCTCGCGATACGATCTGCGGATTGACGGCGCCGATCACGGTGCCATCCTTGGGTGCGATCGAGAAAATGTTGTTGGCAACCTGCAGCGAGAGCGCTCCCGGAACATTTTGCGGCACAAAGATCGGATTTCCAGGAACGTGCTTGGTCCAATGCGCTGCGATCGTACGCGCGAACAGGTCATAGCCGCCGCCGGCGCTCGAGCCGATCAGCATGCGTATCTGCTTGCCGCGAAAGTTTTGCGCGACATCTTGCGCAGCGGCCTCGAACGATATGAGCGTAAGGGTCAAAGCGACCACCGGCGCCACGACGAAACGCGAGCCACGGCGGACGGCGGAACGCAGCATGGCAACTTCTCCCGACTTCATTTGATCTCGGCGAAAAAGGCAGCAAGCATGCCAATCGCCGCTATCTAACGGCAGATCGCGCGAGAGCCCGATCATTGCCCGCATGCGCCTGATCTGGTCTATCTTTATCGTACGTCATCCGCTCGCACAGCACGAAAATCCGGGAGAGGCATGGTGGGCTCAAAGAACGGCGGCTTTGTCGGCATGGTCAAGCCGACCACGCAAGGTTCGGGCTCCCATGATGCGCTGGTGCACATGCTACCTGCGAGCGTGCGGACGCATACGGTCTATTGCGGAATCCAGCATGGCACCGTGGAGGAGTTCCAGACGATCATGCCGCAATACGAGCGCGGCGTCGCCGAGGTCGCTGCGCTGAACGTCGATCTCATCCATCCCGAAGGCACGCCGCCTTTCATGCTCCATCGTTATGCCGGCGAACAGCGGATCGTGAAAGGATGGGAAGACAAATACGCTATTCCCGTGTTCACCTCGGGCATGAATCAAATCCGCGCCATGAAGGCACTCGGCGCCAAGCGCATTGTCGGCGCTGGATACGATTCCATTACTGGTCCGATCGTCGAGCAATATTTCCGCGACGCGGGTTTCGAGGTCATTGCGATCGAGAAAGTGAAGGCAGCATGGGAGGAAGTGGGTACGCTCACCGACCAGCAGATGATCGAGATGATGGCCGATGTCTTCCGGCGTCATCCCGGCGGACAGGTCATGTACCTACAGGGTAGCAAGTGGCCTTCGCTCGACGTGGTGGAGAGGCTGGAAGCGCGGATCGACGTGCCGGTAGTGCAGGCGGTCGCCGCCCGCTGCTGGGAAATCCTGCTTCGCTTCGATGTGGGGTGCCCGCTCGCGGGTTATGGACAGCTGTTGTCCGAAATGCCGCAGGGCTAGACGCGACTATGATCACGCTTACAGCCCGTAACGGACACGGCTTGGACGCCTATCTGGCTCGACCGCGCGATGCCGTGCGCGGCGGCCTAGTGGTGGTGCAGGAGATGTATGGGGTCAACAGCTATCTACGATCAGTGTGCGACTTCTACGCGGCGCATGGCTACGTCGCGATCGCGCCGGCGCTGTACGACCGCCAGCAGCGGGAGCTGGTATTTGCTTACGACAAGCAGGACCATGACCGTGCCCAGCGCCTCTACAAGAGCTGGAATGTGGAGAGCGCGCTCGATGATCTTGATGCCGCGCGTGATGCGGTCGCGAGCGCCGGCAATGTAGGGCTGGTCGGGTTCTGTTGGGGCGGATCGCTCGCCTGGCTGGCTGCGTGCCGTCGAGATTATACGTGCACTGTCGCGTATTACGGGTCGATGATGCCTGACTTCGCCACCGAACAGCCTCGCTGCCCGGTGATTGCGCATATCGGCCACGAGGACGCCACCTTGCCGCCGGAACGGATCGCCGCCTTCCGCGCCAGCCGGCCGGAGGTCCCGGTTTATATCTATGCTGGCGCTCAGCACGGTTTCGATAACGAGAACAGGCATGCGCGCTACCACGCCGAGGCGTGCCGAGCCGCGCGCGAACGCACGCTGGCGTTCTTCGCGCAGCATGTTGGATAAATGCTGAGGTTATTCCGCAGGATCGAGCAAGCCTAATCGCTCAACGCGGGCGTAATCGCCGCGCATAAGCCCGCTGCCGATGTCTCTACGGTAGCGAACATTGGGAACCAGGACTCGATCGGCTAGCCGATTAGCGCGCTCTTGCGCCGCCCCAATGTCCGGCCCGATGCCGGTGACGACCATGGTCCACCCATAAATTCCACTGGTGACCAGATCGCCATCCTCGAGCCCGACCTCGCCGTAATGCAGATGGCGCCGGTCCTGGGCCGTGAGTTCACCGTCGAACAGTACAGGAAGTCCGATCGGCTCAGGGACTTGTGATCGCGGGTAGGGGAAAGGCGGGGTCGTCAATACGATGCCGACCGCGAAACCGGGTGCGGTCGCAAAGCGCGGCCGCGACTTCGTTATCATCGCATGAAAGAGGTCGCCCCAAGGTGTCTCCTGCAAAGGGTCCAAGATAGCGAAGCCGGGATACCCAAATCGGCAGGTGAATTCGAGCGGCCATATGCCTTGTTTGTTCACGATGGTGTTCAGGTTGACGTAGCCGCAGTAACCATTTTCCCGAAGCAGCTTTTCCATGCGGCCAAGCGTCAACTCGAAAAATCGTCGCGTGCGGGCGTATGTCACCACGGTACCCATCTCGCCGGTGAGCTCGCCGAGATCGTCCGGGAAGAAGCGCTTGTGCTCCCAATCGAGGCAAGCGGGCGCGAGAAATTGCGCCCCGTTGAAATAGGCACCAACGCCCATCTCGACTCCCTCGACATGCTCCGTGAGGATCAAGCTGGCGTCGTTATCAGCGGGCTTCAGCCTGGCGAGGAACGCGCGAACATCCCGGCCGTCGGCCAATCGACCCACATAATTGTCAACCGCGGCGGTGGGCCCATTGAATTTCAAGATGTAGCGGGCAGGGCGCTCTTGCAAAAATCGCACCGCTTCCTGGCGGGTCGCGAACTCCCAAAAACGCGCGGTTGAAAGACCGATATCCGCCAACACGCGTTGCGCATAACCGCGATCATTCTCGAGACGATCGCCGTAAGCACTGCCGCCAATCACATTGAAGCCGTCACGCCGCAGCGCATCCTGCGCTTCGCCGCGGCCTTTCGCGACGTTCTCGAACAGGATGATTCCGTCGCTGCCGACAGCGCGTATCCAGGGAAGCTCTGCTATCCAGTCCGGAACTTGCTCGACCAAACCGGCGAGGGTTCCTTGACATAGCGGATTGGCGATTGAGATCCGAACATCATGCTCTTCTTCAATCAGGCGGAGGTAAAGTGCCCCGAGATCGCAATTGTCGCCAACGCCGAGAAAACGCATGAAGAGTTATGCCGCCGCGCTGCACTCCGACACAAGGTTGAACTCACGACGATAACGCTCGAAACAGCGCGCGCCGTGCCACAGGCGCAGCACCGCTCCTTCAACGATTGCTCGCGCGCGGCGGGGATCTTCGGACACCAGGGACCGCAAGACTTCGCGATTCCATGTTTCGGAGTGCTTCACATCGAGAACGGCATGCAGCGCGAAATAGTGTCTCTTCTTTGCAGGCACTCCGAGCCGGCGCAAGCCGCGGTCGACATAGCCGGCGCGGGTCGGTGCCGTCATCTCGATGACGCCAAGCGCGCCGATCGATTGGTACGCATACCGGCGGTTACGAGCCAGGCCGATCATCATATTTCCCAAAGCCAAGGCTTCAGGAACGACGGTCTCAGGCGTCGGGTTGATTTCCATATGGTGCGCTAACCGCTCGAGCATGGGGCCATGCATTCCCTTACTCGCGCCGCGGCCCATTTCGTCCCAAAAATTGCGCGCCATTTCGAGCTTGGCGCGTTCCGGCATTTTAATCTGGGTAAGCGCCAGCAGATCATCGAAGCCGGCTTCGCCCGCGACCTCCTGGGTGAGAAACCATCGGATTTGACCAAGTGTTGCTGTTGTGGCTAGCCATGGAAACAGGGGATCGCCTTGGCCCGGCCCTGTTTCGCGCAACTTTTCAAACCAGAGGATGAAAGCGTCAACCTCCTCTGGCACGCCGGCGAGAAGCGGCGCCACTTCGCGCCGGGCGGCTTCGACAAACTCGCCTTCTGCGCGCGCCACAAAGGACTCGTCGACAAGCTCCTCGCGCCAAGTGGGACTCGGCAACGCCGGCTGAAACCGGCGCCCATTGAATTTCGTTAGTTCACGTTGAAAGCGTGCAAAGCCGGGACCTTGCAGCTGCGAAGCCGCGCTCGTCCATTCCAGATGTTCGCGCTTCATGACACGGCCTCCTTGCCTGCTTCCAATGTGAGGACGACGACCGCGATCCGATCCGCCCGGTCGTAGGGCGCGCTCTCCAGCTCCTCGCCAAAAACGTCGGGATCGATCTCGTCGTAGGTGTATGAGCAGCGGCGCGCCTCCAGCACCGGGCGTAGCGCTTGGTAGAATTTGTCGACGCCCCCGACGACGGGCGTGCCGGTGTAGAGCACCAGCCGCCCGCCGGAACGCAGACGATCGATGCTGGCTTCCACGATGCGCAGCGATAGTTCGAATCCGAACTCGCCGCCGCCATGGCGGTAGAGCCGCGCCGAGGAGTCCACGAGATAAGGCGGATTGGAGATGATGAGATTGCCGGGGTCGTTGATCTGGTCGAACAGATCGCTCAGCACGGTCCTTACATTGCGGATGCCGTTGAGCGCCGCGTTGATGCGGGCATAACGCAATGCCTTGGGATTGATGTCGGATAGAATGACATCAACGTCCGCATGTGGACTCAGTTGCAGAGCCGCGAACAATCCTCCGGCGCCGCTCCCACATCCGATATCGATAATCGTGAACGGGGCTGCGACTTCGAGTCCTTGCAACGCGTGCTTCAACACGCGTGCAAACCGGTAGGTGTCAGGGCCAAAAAAAACCGCGTCCGCGGATTCCGTGGGAAACGACGAGTGGACAAAAAGCTGATCGGCAAGCGTGGAAAAGCGAACTTTGCTGCGAACTGAATCCTCGAAAATCTCCAGCTCGCTGGCCTCCTCAAGCAGGGTGGTAATTCTTTGCGGAATGTCTCCCCGTTGAAACGGACGGTTCCATCCGAACACCGCTTCCAAGGACGTGGCCCGTTCGTTGCCTACTCCGTTATTGACGCGCAGATGGCTTTTGGGTGTGACGGTCGTAAAGCGATACCCGGCTGCCTGGAGATTCTCCCCCAGTGCGACCAGGGCCTGATCTTGCGCCTCCATTTCGAACCTTTTCCCGCAAGCACGCTGTTCCCGGATGCCGTGCGCCAATACAATTGTCGTGGGAACCAAGAGTTCCATCGGCCAAATGGGACCGGCGCTACGGGGCTAAAGGCCTGGGGACGGCGCCCGAAAAGGCGGGCTCGCGAGCCGTCAGCCTCCCCGGCGCATATTGTGAGCAGTCCGGATCGGGCCTATGTCATGGTAGCCGAGCTACCATTCGGAAGAGCGCCGATGCAGGACATTGCGACCGCCCATCCGCCACGTTTATCGCGTGCGTTACTCATCGTGGCGCTGGCGATCGCGCTCGTGCTTACGGGGACCGTGGCCTTGTGGGCTCATTACGGCACGGCGGTATTTTACGAGATGATCGTCGCCGGAATTGCTGCCTGTTTCTGAGCCTGTGAAAGCTGGCAAGAATAAAGCCGTTTAGAAATGACGATCCGCAGTGCCAGAATCATTCTCGCGTCGGCCGCCGCTCTCGCCGGGCTCGTGCTCTGCTTTAGCCTGGTGCTGTTGGCGAGCGGGCGCCTGTCGGCGCCCAGCGCGCCCCAGACGGCGGCGATCGGCGGCCCGTTTCGCCTGACCGACCAGAACGGCGGCACCGTCACCGAACAGAATCTCAAGGGCGCTCCGTTCCTGGTCTTCTTTGGCTTCACCCATTGTCCCGAAGTCTGCCCGACGACACTGTTCGAGCTTTCGGAAATTCTCCGCAAGCTCGGGCCTGACGGGAAGCGTGTGCGGGTGGTCTTCATCACCATCGATCCGGAGCGCGATACGCCCGCCGCGCTGAAGGACTATTTGTCGAGTTTCGATCCGCGCATGCTGGCCTTGACCGGCGACCCGGCCGAAATCGCGGCCCTGGCGAAAGCCTACCGCGTCTATTACAAGAAAGTTCCGCTCGAGCAGGACTACACGATGGACCACACCGCCATCGTATATCTGATGGACAAGGAAGGCCGCTTCGTCTCGCCCTTCAGTCTCAAGCGCACGACCGAGGCTGCCGCCGCGGATTTGCGCCGTTATCTCTGATGGCGCTGTGCGGCTGCCGCGCCGCGTGCCGCCGGCTCATCATCCACGAGGCGCTAAAGCTGCGATTCTCATTGCGTTTTGTTCCGTTATGGGAAACATGTTTGCGCTGGAATTCTCAATCGTAACCTCAGAACATACGCAAGGAATGATTTAAATGCGCAGAGCTCGCACGCGCGTCGCCGCCAGCGGGCCTGATCGCGAGAATGCGGGCAAAAGAGCTCGCTCCGCGATGGACATCACAAATATCCCAACCGATCTGCTGCGAACCTTTGTCGCCATTCATGAGTTGGGCAGTTTTACCAAGACCGCCCAGCTGGTCGAACTGACGCAGCCCGCGGTCAGCGCGCAGATGAAGCGCTTGGAATCGCTCATCGGCGCCGATCTCATCGAAAAAAATCTCTCCGGGGTGCGCCTGACCGAGATTGGCCTCGAAGTATTGCGGCTTGGGCGTCGTATACTGTCGATCAACGATCAGATCGTCAGTTCAGGTGGGCCGCAACCCGGCCTGCGGACAATCCGCATCGGCATTCCCAACATCTTTGCTCCTTCAAAGCTCGCAAGAATTCTCACTGAATGTAGCGGCAAGGCTGGCGCATCGCGCTTACAGATCTGCTGCGAACATTCCCTAGGTTTGTTGCATGGAGTTCGCAACGGCTATTTGGACATGATCTTTATTTTGGCCAGCCAAGAGCAGTTGCAAGGCGCGTGGGCCACATGGTCCGAGGATCTGGTCTGGGTGCGGTCGTCCAATTTCGTGTTGGAGCCCGACGGTGTGGTGCCGCTCGTCAGTTCCCCCAATTTGCTGCTGCCGGATCGTATGGCGATGGCAGCGCTCGAGCAGGCTGACAGGCGCTATGAGATTGTCTTTACGGCTTTTGATACGCTGGCTCGCCGCGCCGCCGCTGCGGCCGGGCTTGGATATTTCGTAATGGCGCGCTCGCTGGTCTCCGAGCCGTTGGTCACCGAAGAGGCGGGAGTACTGCCGCCGCTTCCCAGCGCCACAATGGGCATTATCGTGCGCGAAGATCTCGACATCGAGGGCATGGAGCCGCTGCTTTCCTCATTCAAGTCTGTTTTGATCTCGGATGCCTGACGGTTGGCATCGACCCAATGAGGCCATCATGAATTCACGCCGGAAATCTTATGCCGCCCTGCTCGCTCTGCTCGGCATGACGGTCGGAAGCGCCGCGCCGGCCGGCGGGCAGGGTGCCCTCAACTACCCTACTGCAGGTCGCTCCATCCGGTTGATCGTGCCGCATGGAGCCGGTGCGGGGGCGGACATCCTGGCACGGCTGGTCGGGCCGAAACTGGCCGAACGCTGGAAGGTCAACGTGGCTGCCGACAACCGCACCGGCGCCAGCGGCGACATCGGGATCGCGGCGGCCGCGGGCGCAGAGCCGGATGGCTACACGCTGCTTTGCGTCGCCACCGTGTTCACCATCAATCCGTTCATGAAGAAGAATCCGCCCTACGATCCTGTGAAGAGCTTCGTGCCGGTGTCGCTGCTGGCGACGAGCGTGCTCTCGCTGTTGGTCGGCCCAAAAGTTCCTGCCAAGACGCTGCCGGAATTCGTTGCATTGGCACACCAGCAGCCCGGCAAACTTAACTACGCTTCGAGCGGGATCGGATCGCCGCAATTCGTCACGATGGAGCTACTCAAGCTCGAAACCAAGAGCAATATCGTGCACATCCCTTACAAGGACGCGCCGAGCATGTTCCGCGGCATGCTGACGGAGGAGGTTCAAGCGCAGATTCAGCCGCTGCAAACCGCTGCTCCGCAGGTGGCGAACGGCAATGCCCGCATGCTTGCGGTCATGAGCGCCAATCGTGCGCCGGCTTTCCCCGACGTGCCGACAATGCGGGATCTCGGCTATCCGAACTTCGTGGTCGAGACCTGGTACGGCGTGTTCGCGCCAGCCGGCACGCCGGCGCCGATCGCCGCGAAATTGAGCACCGAGCTGGATTCCATTCTGCAGGAACCCGAAGTTCGCGAGCAACTCGCGCGCCAGGGCATGATTCCGGTCGGCGGCCCGCCGGAGCGCCTGCGAAATTACGTGCAAGAGGACCTTGCGCGCTGGAGGCGGGTCGTCGCCGAGACCGGGCTCAAGCCAGAATAGCGGCGCTATTTATTAGGCGGCGCTTCGCAGCCTCTGCTGCTGCTCGTTATCCGCCGCAACATCGCGCGCGCCCGCGTTCTTTATTTGGCCGCGCCGCGAGCTTTTGGCAAGCCCGTGCTCAGTCTTCTCCCAACCCTGCGGATCGCGCAAGAGCTGGTATACCGCGCGCCACGCCGCGACCGACAATATCATCCAGTGCACCGGCACCAGCGCCAATGCCCACGCATGAGCAAGCAGGCCGCGCCGCGCGAGCCCCCGCATGCCGAGACCACTTGAAATCAAATAGCCGGCAATCAGGCTTGTTCCGAACAGCCACGTCAGCGCGAGCGAAGAGTCTTCCGCGCTGAGGATCGGATAACCGGCCACGAGTGCATACGCGACGCTGGCGAGGAAGATCGGGTGGATCAGCGCGGCAAGCACATTGCCGCCCACCACGAGTTGAAAGGTCAGGAAGCCCGCTGGACCAAGTTCTCTGAGCAGGCGGCGCGGCGTGCGCATGTGCACGGTCCAGGTCTGCATCCAGCCCTTGTATATCTATTCGCCACGGTCCGCTGTCGTTCGCCGACATGCATTTTGTGTTGGAAAAACAAGGTGTTATCATTCTGTGGCGTTCGGGCCAGTTCGCTGGGTGGCACCGAGTTTGTTGCGACAGCGTTGCGACCGCGAGAACAAAATAGGGGTTAGAATCATGGCTGGCGGGTCGGGACTA